>Ga0157374_10005499_pt1 | contig 10643 bp, 10 predicted proteins | sample M25metaG_FD_115308 | JGI IMG/M metagenome (GOLD analysis project Ga0157374, IMG submission 115308) | Miscanthus rhizosphere microbial communities from Kellogg Biological Station, Michigan, USA - M2-5 metaG | ecosystem: Host-associated > Plants > Roots > Rhizosphere > Soil | place: USA: Michigan... | reverse complement strand
TTGTGATTCCTTCTCAGTTTCTTCATTTCTTCGCTCCTTGCGCGAAGCTTCATGCTTCGCTCGCGTTATCAAGAAGCAGTTTTATCACTTAACGGACTGTCCAGTTTTGCGAAGCCAGCTCTGAAGTCATTCGATTGCCGCCACGATCGCCGAATTTGAATGCCTTCGCGGAAAGATTCGTCCGTTCGATCAAATCCGAATGTCTGCGCCGTATGATTTTCATTGGCCCAGCATCGCTGCATCACGCGATTCAGCAGTATCTAGCGCATTATCATCGGGAGCGAAATCATCAAGGCCTCGACAATCGATTGCTGCAACCGGCGCCTGTCGTCACGTCGCGCCAAGCGCCCATACAAAAGCGCCAACGTTTCGGCGGGATGCTCAATTTCTACTGCCGTGAAGCCGCTTGAGAAACACGTTTTCTATTTTGGACAATACGCGAAAACGCTTAATCACAAATTTGACGCCGATCATGACAGCTGCATTGTTTTTGAAAAAACCATCATAACGGAACTACTAATGACTTCGCCTTAACGCGACAAAGCCTTTTTATCTTGCCAAATGTCAGAAAAATGTGTACATTATTCTGACATTTGGATAACGCCATGAAGATAGCTGAACTTATTCGCAACCGTATCGAACAAATGCAGCCCGGTGAACCTTTTACTCCGGCGGTGTTTCTCGAGCTCGGCGCGCGCGCGGTTATCGATCAAACGCTGTCACGGCTTGTGAAGGCAGGTGAGATTCTCCGTGTGACGCGCGGGGTCTTCATGCGTCCCAAGAAAAGCCGCTATGTTGGCAATGTCATGCCGGAACCATTCAAGTTGGCGGAAACCTTCGCCAAGGGCGAGACTATACAAGTGCATGGCGCCGAGGCTGCTCGGCAACTTGAACTAACTACTCAGATGCCGACTCAGCCGGTGTTTTACACCTCCGGCCGTAGCAAGCGTCTGCGTATCGGCAAGATGGAAATCCGACTCCAGCATGCCTGTTCCCGCAAATTGGCGCTCGCCGGGCGCATGGCCGGTTTGGCGCTCTCTGCGCTTTGGTATCTCGGCAAACACGAGGTGACGGAGAGTGTCATTGCGAAGATCCACAAGAAATTGCCACCTGCCGAGTTCGAAGCGTTGCGATCGGCTGTGCCCTTGATGCCCGCATGGATGGCGGAGACGCTCTTGCGTTACGAAAGCGCACATCGTGCCTGAGTCATTTCTGAAGCTATCGCACAAAGAGCAGGCCGAGGTCATTCTGGGCGCTTCGGGGGTATTGGGTCGTGCGCCCGTCGTACTTGAGAAGGATCTTTGGGTGTGTCGGGTGTTGTTGCACTTATTCGAAATGCCGGAACGTCTCATGATGGCCTTCAAAGGCGGCACTTCGCTATCCAAAGTATCTGATGCCATCGCTCGCTTCTCAGAGGATGTGGACGTCACGCTCGACTACCGTGGTTTCGAGAGCGGTATCGATCCGTTTTCCGCCACGGTTTCCAAAACGCAATTGCGAAAGCTGAGCGATGCATTAAAGGTTTTCGTTAGCGAACACTCTCACGATGTCGTGGCGCCGTATTTCGAAAGGTTGTTGGCGGAGCAGTTCGACAGGGCATCTTGCCGAGTGGAAGTTAGCGACGATGGGGAGCAATTGCGGATCCATTACCCAAGTGTGCTCGATACCAGCGGCGGATATGTTGGCAACAGCGTATTGGTCGAATTCGGTGGCCGCAATATCACCGAGCCCAGCCAAGTCTATGAGCTTCGGCCTTATGTCGCCGATGTGGTTACCGAACTGACATTCCCAGTGGCGCGGGTGGACGTGCTGTCGCCCATGCGGACCTTCTGGGAAAAGGCGACATTGATTCACGTCGAATGCCATCGAGGCGAATTTCGATCAAACGTCGAACGCTTGTCTCGACACTGGTATGACCTGGCGATGCTCGCCGAACATTCTGTCGGTCTCCAGGCGTTGGAAGACAGGAAATTATTGGCCGATGTTGTCAAACACAAGAAGGTATTTTTCAACGCCAGCTACGCCAACTACAATGCCTGCCTATCGGGGCAATTCCGCTTGTTACCGGAAGAAGCTGTGTTGAGTGCATTGCAACTAGATTTCGAGCGCATGCTCCGTGCTGGAATGTTCTTTGGTGAACAACCTTCCTTCGCGAATATCGTTACGCGTTTACGCGAACTGGAAGCGAAAATAAATTCTTCTAATTGATGTGAGGAAGAGAAGTAATTAGGGTCAGGACTCAGTGACCGAGCCAAAAAATAACGGTTGCCGCGATGCAGATAGCGCTGAAGAATGTGTGGGCGCAACGGTCGTAGCGCATCTCTTCGACAAGTTTTGCTTTTACGCCTTAAGCTTAGCAAGTTTCAATTCGAAACGCTGGGTGTCAAAAAAGGTGTCAAAATATATTAACTCATTAATTTATTTATATATGCGACCACCTGCAAAGCCGTCTACGCCGGTTCGATTCCGACCCCCGCCTCCAGAAAATTAATTTCTTAAGAAATAGTGAGCTAGTTAAAACCTAGTTTATGTCACACAAAAAATGTGGCATGCCGCACTTGAAACGGCCAATTTGCTGTTGAGTCTAGTTGCATCGTTGGCCAAAATCCACAGTATGGCGATGATAAACAACGTGCAAATGACACTTTTCAATTGCGTGTTTCCAGCAAGCTTCTTCCGAAACCACGCTACGCAACTTTCGATTCGTATGAACAAGCGTGAGCGTATGGTGCTCAGCTCGAGGGTCTGCTTGCGCAAGGTATCGTGCCCACCAGTTTGCTTGACCGCACGAAGACCGGTCAGGAAGTTTGGACAGTATCCCGGTGTATCGCTGAATACCTTCGCCATAACGCGGTTCCGGTGTCCGATGTCAAACTCTCGATACTATCCGACCGCTGTTGGATGATACCGACACAGGGTATCTCACCTACGACTGGGCTGCGGCTTGGATCGGCCAGATGAAGCGAGATCAGAATCTTTCCCCTCAACAATAAAGCATCGTTACGGAGTGCTTGCTCGGTGTTTCGATTGGATGATACGAAAACACCCTGGTGTCATGGTGCAAAATCCTCTTAGATTGCTTAAACGCGGATTTGCAACTTATACCGAAGACGATAACCGGTGCGTTATCGCTGTAGGTAAAAAACCAAAAATTGACATTGAGCGGATCAAGTGCTGGATGCCGAGGAGGAAACTCGGATACTAAGTTTTTTGGATACGATGCCGGATGAAAAAACAGTTTTTATTTTGGCATTAGAATCCGCTATGCGTATGCGTGAATGTTATACGCTCAATGTCGATCAAGTGAGTTTGAAGAAAAAAACAACCCATCTCGACCGCACTAAAAACGGCGATAGTCGTCAGGTACCGCTGTCGAGTGTGGCGATCAAGCTACTTAGTGATTATATAAATAACCAGAAGGAACAGATCAGTGTGCGGCAAGGGCGCCTATTTCCATTTTGGAATGGTTGTACGGACGAACATGCGCTTGATATTACGACCAGTGAATTGTCACGGACGTTTAGAAATATCTTTCGAGGTGCAAAGGTTATCGACCTGCATTTCCATGATATCCGGCATGAAGCTACTTGTCGGTTATATGAGAAAACGAAGCTTTCCGATGTATTAATTGCAAAAATTACTGGTCATCGGAATCTCCGAATGTTACAGCGCTATACCAGCCTGCGAGGCAGCGATTTGGCAGTTCACCTTTGGTGAGATTTGTATGGCACTAGATTAGGTGCAGTAGGCAATATTGGTAGCGGCTTGCGTCTGTTCTTTACCGCTGGGGCTACGGCAACAGCAGTATGTGATATCGATGCTCGCTGGCGCCGACGTTCATCGGTATCTTTGGCTATTTGTTTTTTCAAAAACAGTATTACGTCTTCTCGCAAAAACACCCACGATTTCCCTATGCGTGCACCCGGCAGTTCTCCCTTCCGGGCGAGCTGCATAATTGTTTCCGATTCTGCGCGCAATAAGGCTGCGACTTCAGTTACGTCCAGAGTTTCAAGTGTATGCATAACGTGTCCAGCTGTAATCTCGTAGATAAAATCGAGATTTATTGCCTTGTCTATCTTCTTAATAAATGATTGCGAAGAATTATTTCAGAAAGCTCTATGACAGAAAACAATTTCGGCTGATTTACATTTTTACCCTGCATGGCGTACTTCTCTATATCGATTGCTCTATTTCATTATGGATCCCAACCGTATACATTCAATTCGTCTAGAGACTTTTTCAACACGCCGCATATTTGATCTGACAGTTTCCCGTTATTAGAGCCCACTTAGCCAAAGGATTTTTTCTTCATTATCCGCTGCAGCATTGCTTGCAATGATTCCTCTTTGCCGGTTGGGCTCGAAGCCAGAATGTTTTTGATAATTTCCTGTGCTTTTTCGGGATCTGCTTTACTCATCAGCAAGCTCTTTGCATATCGTCCCGCGAATGAGTTGGGATTTAGCCGAATCGCTCGTTTTACTTCCGCTTCCGCTAAATCAGGACGCCCTTGCATTATATGCACGACAGCAAGGCCACCATGGGTTTCGGCGAAATTGTGATCGATTTTCATCGATTGCATGAAGTTTTCCTCGGCGCCTTGTAAGTCATCGGTTAGCAGTTGGCACCATGCTAGCGAATGCCATGTGCCAATGTGACTGGGCATATACTTTACTGCTTGTTTTAAATCTTCAATGGCTTTAGGAAGATTTAACCGCAACATATCGGCAAGTCCCATGCCACTCCAACCGCGACCATTCTTTGGTTGTCGGGCAATTGCTCGTTCGAAGTAGCCGGCAGCTACATCGGCTGTATCCGTCGTTAAGGCGAGCGATCCCAGCGTTACTAATGCATTTAAATTGTTCTCATCGAGAGACAGCGCTTTCTCTGCCATGAGTTGCGCCTGCGCTTTGTTTTCTAGATCGAAATATAAGAGCGCAAGAACGCCGAACGCATCCGGATCATCCGGATGATCGTTGAGATATTCTTGTGCGTGTTCAATCGCTTCATCCATTTCTCCAAGATGATGCTGAGCTCGCGCAAGTAGAAGGGGGATTTGCGGAAAGACTGATTTGCTATCTTTGATTTTGACTAATGCTTGTTTCGCATTGTCTGGTTGATCCGAATACAGATAAGCGTAAGCCAGGTTGTAATAAATGACAGGATTATCCTGTTCCATTTCCAGAATATTGTTCAATAAACGTATTGCGACATCGGGTTCGCCATCCGCCATTGCTACGCTGGCAAGACCCGATAGCAAGCTTGGTTGCGAAGGCCATTGTGTCAATGCTTTTTCCAATAGACCGCGCGCTTGCTCGAATTCGCCGAGTTGTAAATGTAGATCGGCCACATCGCTAATAAGCTTTATATTGCTGGGATCTTGTTGTAGAAAGCCTTGATAGCGTCGCAGGCGGGAGCGAAGTTCATCAATGTTCATTATTGATTGTTTTCTGAATCATCGTTAAAGGGAATGGTGGAATCTAGTGCTGCTGATTAGAGTCTGCGTAAGCAGAAAGAAAAAAATGATTGTTTTCTGCCGTTGCTTGAGTTGTGTCTGTTGATGGCACAAGTCCTTCTTTTCGCCGATTTTCAATATCGGCCAGAATGCGCTGCATATCTTGATTGAGTGGCTTATTCTCTTGATTGAGATCGATTCCCTTTTTGAGGTGGCTCTCACATTCATCGAATTCATCACGTGAAAGATGAATCATGCCTGTTTTAAAAAGATAGAGATAATTGCTCTCTCCCAATTCATTCAGCGGCAGCCAGCATTCGATGGCTTGCTCCACTTGGCCTGAAGTTAAGTGAATCAATCCGAGCTGAAATATCGCGGCTACAAGACTAGAGTCGAGCTGTATGGCGTGTGTCATTTCTCTCATGGCACGATCGAAAAGTCCGATTTGTGCATGTTCGGCCCCTAAAAAATAATGAAGCTTTGCGTTTTCGGGGGAAATCTCTAATGCCCGTTTTAAATTGATGATTGCCGTTTCGTGATCGTCTTTTTGGCTTGCGTGAATTGCTAATTGCAGGAGTTCTTCTGCGTCGAGATAGGTACGGTTGCTCATTAGGTATGCCTTTTATTCTGATATGTAGTGCGGACAATGGATAGAACGTGATAAATGCCGCGGAAATGGAGTGGTATCGGTAACGCCTTCAGTGAAATAAGACCAACTTATATATCGTAGTTTCTTAGAGCGTCTAACAAAATGATTCTGGTGGCGCATGCTTGGATATTTATGAGTTCTAGTTGTACTGCTTGCAGTGGGCGTGCCTTGCAGGAATCATTTGGTTAGACGCTTTTATTATTTAATGGTAACGGGCATTTGATATTTTCGCTAGAGTTCGGACTATGCTTTTTATTCCCAGCGCTAAACAAATTACAAAATCTCTGGATTGCTTGTAGTGAGAGATGTCACTGATTTTAACGAATGCGCTTTCTGTTTATCGCTAGTCGGAACTTTCGACAAAAACGATAATTCTGCTAAGCATACCGATCTTTATTTATGAATGCCTACGTTAAGCCATCTCGCGAAGTGTAGTAAGGTACACATAATTTATCGAAGCAAGACCTACTCGACTATGTCCTCAATCTCTAATATTTCTCAATTAATTGCAGCGCTACGGCAAAAATTTTCTACTGCCAAATCAAATGCACCTGCTCTTAATGGGCAACACCCGCATTTATCTTTACAAACCAGCATGCGGACGAATAAAAACACTAAGCGCTCTTTAGATATCAAATCATTAGAGCAAAAACTCAAAGCGCGCATAGCACAATCGCCCCTTCAAAGCAGCGATTCTTTTACTGCTTCGCTGCACGTATTTGTAGAAACTGTTTTGGTATGGGAATTTGGTGAAGAAGTGAGTCAGGACCCACATTTCCACCAAATGTTAGCAGACGTCGTCGATGCTGTTATGCAGAGCGGTGAATTGAAAAAAGAATTCTCCGTCTTATTTGACACTATGAAATTTCAAGAATAAATCCTCCTCGAACTCCTCTCTCGTACCGATTGCACGCGCGAAATAGTACTTTTGTGCGGGTTTTTCCTTCGCCATGATGTTGCAAATCTTGACAGATCGTCCATGGATTAAAACCAATTATTAATTTCAGTATTAAGTTTGCTTATGATCGGCCGATATAAACTTAGAGCGTCTAACAAAATGACCCTGGCGTTGTTGCGTCTCCTTGCCGTACTACTTGTACTGTTTGCGTCGACGCGCCTAGCCAGAGTCATTTTGTTAGACGCTCTTAATACGAATTGGCATTGTAGGCAGGGAATATAAACAGGTAGATGATGATCCTCAGTCATCAAAACCAATTAATCCCTTGGCTTTATAGAACAAGATCGTTGTGTTCGCCTTTTTGTTTTAGATTGCCTAAACTAAATAAATTTGGCAAGGCGCGTCGACGCAGATATGTGAGCAGTACAGCAAGGAGACGCAATTCCGCTAGAGGCATTTTGTTAGGCGCTCTAAGTACAAGGATAAGCAGCGCTTCGTTTTGGGCAGACGAAGTAATAATTAGATCGATTGGCAATTGAAAAATGGGGGCACACTTTACGGTGCTCGTTTCGTTCAAGCCAATAAAACAATAGGGACTATAAAAATGGGCAGCGATCTCGCGCTCCAATTGATAGGGGAAATGTTGTGGACCTGTATTTTGGTCGCAGCACCAGTTCTTGGCGTCATTCTTCTTGTCGGCGTAATCATCAGTATTCTCCAGGTCGTTACTCAAATCCAGGAGATGTCGTTGGCATTTGTGCCGAAGCTGATTTCCACGGTAGCGACTCTGGTTATATTTGGTCCATGGATGTTGAGAAAAGTATCTCAATATTCTACGACGCTCATTAGCAGTATTCCTTCTTTGTTTTAATTGACGGCAATGCATATTTCAATTGCCGCCGCGACTGTTGTTGCTACGATGTTCGTAAGCTTAAGGCTGGCGCCTTTATTTTTATTTGCACCGGTGTTCGGCAGTGTAAAACTGCCGGGGCACTTCCGTGCTTTTACAGTATTGGGAATTGCTTATTTGCTGACGGTAGCATTAAAGCTGGATGCGAATGCCATCCCGCTTGATATAGTGGGTTTTGCGAGTGCAGCGATTGGGGAATTACTAATCGGAGCTGTTATTGCGGCGGTAATGATGATTGGGTTCGCCGCCTTTTCATTTGCTGGGCGGTTGCTCGACTTGCAGATCGGTTTTGGTATCGCATCGCTATTGGATTTGAACACTCAGGCCCGTATGCCGCTCATAGGAACGGCGCTTTCGATGATGGCAGTAATGATGTTCTATCTTACCGATGGTCATCATACCGTAGTGCGAGCGATTGCAATTTCATTTGAAAAGATGCCGTTAGCAAAAGGCATTGCTTCTTTAGATTTTAGTTTTTTGATTTCATTCGGGAGCGCATTGTTCTCGTTTGGGTTAATTCTGGTAGCACCGGTAATACTGGTGTTGTTTTTGATTGACGTCGGTATTGCCGTTATGTCGAGAACGATGCCGCAAATGAATGTATTTGTATTGGCGATATCTATAAAGGTTTTTGTTGGTGTCTTATTGCTCACCTTTAGTATCCGTTACATGAGCGGTATTGCCGGAAAAATATTCGAGACAATGTTTCGTGTCCTCGAAAGTGTCGTTTCGTAATAAGTATTTGATAACGTTGTTATCGCTATAAAGGGAAAGAAACAACTCTGAAAGACGTAAGCTTTCAGCGCGGCACCATTAATCGGCGTGCGGTTGTTTCATGGTAGTTGAACTAATAAGTGTAAAAAACTAGTGGCCGAACAAGAACAAAATCGTAGCGAAGAAGCAACGCCTTTTAAGCTCGAAGAAGCGAAGAAGCGAGGTTCCATCGCCAAGAGTCAAGAGTTGAACTCGTTCATTATTCTTCTCTGGGCAGGTATCGCTATTGCGACACTGGGTAAGGGGGTTGTTCATAAGACTCTGGCCGAGGCGAAATCCTTATTTGATCGGGCAGGAAGTTTTAATTTCGATGAAGCACGGGTTGCGGTTTGGGTGCCGCAAATATTTGCCGACGTCTTATGGATATTACTTCCTCTGCTTCTCGGTACGGTTGTTGTCGGAGCATTGATCCACTTTCTCCAGTCCGGTCCCATCTTTACATTCTTTCCTTTAAAGCCGGACCTTGAACGTATCAATCCGCTGGCCGGTTTTAAACGCGTATTCTCTCTAAGGCTTATCGTCGAATCGATTAAGACCTTAATAAAAATCGGTTTGCTAGGCACTACCCTTTATTTTTTTATCGTTGACTTACTTCCTTCGTCCACTCATCTCTCGCAGTTTGAGGCGCGTCAATTTATTCCATTTTTATTGAGCAAGAGCGGTGCGCTCATTTTGAAGTTATGCGCCGCATTGGCGTTAATTGTGTGCATCGATATTGGCTATACCCATTGGGATTTCAAGAACCGGATGCGTATGAGCCGGCGAGAGGTAAAAGAAGAATATAAACGTCGTGAAGGCGATCCGCGCATACGTCAAAAGATTCGTGACTTACAACGCGAATCCGCAAAACGAAGAGGTGCTGCACAAAAGGTGAAGGATGCCGATGTGCTTATTACGAATCCGCAACGTCTCGCCATTGCGTTGAAATACCGGCGCGGCGAAATGGATGCGCCAAAAGTGTTGGCGAAAGGCGCGGGCGATTTGGCGGCACAGATGCGGATGCTTGCTCGCCGGTATGGCGTACCTATTATCGAAAATAAGCCCCTTGCTCGCGCAATGTTTCGCGAAACAGGAATCGACCAGACGATTCGTGATAAGCACTTTCCCATCGTTGCAAAGATCTTGGTATGGGCTTTCGCATTGCGCCGAGCTGAGACTCCTGACACTCGGCCAAGCACTATAACGACAAGCGACGGAGGCCCATTAGCATGATCGCCACGCTACGTAGCCTCATGGGGCGCAATGCAGACCTTGCGCTTGTCTGCTTGTTGATCGGTATTCTCGTCGTATTGTTTACGCCAATTCCTGCGCCATTACTGGACTTTCTGATTCTTACGAATTTCAGTTTTGCGCTGCTCGTTCTGCTGTTGACCTTTTATATGGAGCGTCCGGTAAATTTTTCCACGTTCCCTAGTTTGCTCTTGATAGCAACACTGTTTCGGCTTTCGCTCAACATCGCAGCAACTCGATTGATTCTTGGTCAAGCCGATGCCGGTCGCGTGATTGGCGCCATCGGTAGTTTTGTCGTCGGCGGTAACTATATTATCGGCCTCATCGTATTCCTCATTCTTGTTGTCGTTCAATACGTCGTTGTTACCAATGGCGCACAGCGGGTGGCAGAAGTGGCGGCGCGTTTTACGTTGGATAGTATGCCTGGGCAACAAATGAGTATCGATGCCGATCTCAACATGGGATTTATCGATCAGGTGGAGGCGCAGCGGCGAAGAAAAAATCTCGAAAAGGAAGCCAACTTCTATGGCTCCATGGACGGCGCCAGTAAATTCGTAAAGGGCGACGCGATTGCCGGCATCATCATTTTGCTCATCGATATTATCGGCGGTTTGTCGGTGGGAATCGCTCAAATGAATATGTCATGGCAAGAGGCACTGCAAACCTTTACGTTGCTCACCATTGGTGACGGTATTGTCACGCAAATTCCGTCCTTGGTTATTTCTGTCGG
>Ga0157374_10005488_pt1 | contig 10648 bp, 9 predicted proteins | sample M25metaG_FD_115308 | JGI IMG/M metagenome (GOLD analysis project Ga0157374, IMG submission 115308) | Miscanthus rhizosphere microbial communities from Kellogg Biological Station, Michigan, USA - M2-5 metaG | ecosystem: Host-associated > Plants > Roots > Rhizosphere > Soil | place: USA: Michigan... | reverse complement strand
GATCCACAACGAGGACATCTACCTACGCCGCAATGCCGCCGAAGGGCACGTTGCAACTTTTCACGCTTCCCCGTTGGGACGCCATCCTGCGACTTCAGCGGCGGAGAGAAGATTGATTTGTTCATGCCGCCACCACGTAGAGGGCGGTCGGTATTGACGGCATCCCGCCCCCGATTTGAACCCGCCTCCTCCGTTGGCATCGCCGACTCGTCGCGAACAGGTTCGACGAAGTGTTTAGAGCGCGGGGTGCGAGATCATTCGAATGCCGTTTCGCGCGCCGCAGGCAAACGGTGTCGCGGAGCGCTTCGCAAAAACCGTTCGCTGGGCCTCAAGCCCGCCAAACCCGTCGCATTTCTTCGTGGCGCCGGCCGCCAAGCAGGGCGAAATCGCGTCGAGCGTCGCGATCGTCCCGGATGCGGCGTACATGAGCGCGGACGGAATGGACGATGCGTTGTACAGGAGATTCATCTGGTGCGGGGCGAGGTTCGCGTTTGCCTCGGCGCTCGATCCGGTTCCGATCGACACCAACAACATCTTGTCCTCGCCGATGGGCCATGAGAGTCGATAGGCGTCCAGCGTGCCCATCAGGAACAACTGAAACGCCGGGTTGTTGTACATCGTCATGCCACCGTCGACGAAGACCCACGAGTACCGGCCGTTCTTGATCACTTCAGGAGGAAAATAGGTCGGCGCGGCAGTGCTGGCCCGCACCAGCTGCCAAAGCGGAAAGTTCAGATTGCTGTCGGGGCGTTCCCGCTCATTGTATTTCCCATACGGATTGTTTGAGATCGGCCATGGCGAATCGGTTGTCGCATTTCGGAGAACCGGCATCAAGAGGGCTTGTAGTTGAAGCGGCGCAGCCAGCTTGCCGCGTCGAACATCGCCGGACCGGTTTGCAGGTAGAAGTCGCGAATCGCCGCGACCGACATGCCGATCGATAGGCTCGCCGCGATGATGGCGCCGGTGCTCGTGCCGGCGATGTAATCGAAGTAATCGGCGAGGACGGCGTCCGCCGCCGTGTTCTGTCGCACGATAGCCTCGATCTTGGCTAACACCTCGATCGTGATCAGACCGCGAATTCCGCCACCGTCGAGTGCCAACAGCCTGCGGGGGGCCCTCCGTGCGAGAACGTCCTGAACCGTCATGCAGCTTCTCCCTGAATGCCGAACGGTGGGTCGGCGACGCGGCATGATTTCGCGTCGCTTGAGCAGAAGGCCGGCGGCGCTCCGAACGTGTCAGCGCAAAGGCACGCGGTAAGCCACGAAGTCCACCGTACCTGATCCGCCTTGCGGGCGCCCGGCAGCGTCCTTTGAACGATCAACGATGTAGACAAGCTCGTCGCCGGAGATGGCGACGAATGTCTGGCCTGGAAGAGGAGTCGGGCTTTCCAGAATCGTTGACCGCGTGACCGCGCGTCCGTTCGCGCTCAGATCGAAACGGATGATTCGGCGCGTGCCATCCGGTTCGCCGCGTATCGCGAACAACGCATGACGCCGCCATCGGATCTGGCCGAGATGGGTCAGGGAGATCGATGCCGGAGCAGTCACTCGCGTCGCGGTTCGCGCTTGCAGGTCGATTCGCGACACGCCGTCGCGATGAGCCACATAGACGATGCCCGGCTGGCTTCCGGCGGTGACGCTCACCGGCTCGACGCTGTCGATCTTCATGATGGCTTCCGCGGCCGTCCTGCCGGGTTGCAGCGCCCACAACTGGCCTTCGGCAGAGTCGAGGACTAAGACAGCCCCTGCAGGAGTGACCGCAAGATCGGCAATCGTGACGGGTGCCCGGCCGCCAGCAATGGGGAACGATTTCAACGGGCGTCCGGACACCAGCTGCAACTTGTGCAGCGTTGCGACGCCGTCGGGCGTCGCCGCGCTGACCACCCAGAGATCTCCGCGTCTGTCGTCGATCTCGATCGCTGTAATGTCGTGAAATCCCGCAGAGGCGGCGCGGACAAAATCCACCGCGTGATTCGCCCCGTCGGCGACGACCATCAGTTTGCGCCCGAGTCGATCGCCAACAAGGAATCGGCGCGACACGGGATCGTAGGCCAGCCCGCCAAGCGTAAAGCCCTCGGTCGAGAATCGGGCGACAGTCGCGCTCACGCCGAAGGAAGACGAGGGTGAGACATCGGACGCCGAGGGGCTCGGCGCCGGGAGCGATGTCGCCGTTGCCGACGAAGACGGAGCAGGCGGCGACGGTGCCGGCGGTCGCTTTGCGGAAGGACTCGACGTGACGGTTGCTGAAGACGCAAGCGGAGGTGAGTCCAGATGGGTCAGCCGTTCGATAAGGGCCGATACTTCCGGCCAACCCGGCAGCTGTCGGGTGAGTACGAATTCGTCGTCGGTGGCGATATCGGAAGGCACGCCCATCTCGGCGAGGCGCTGGAGCATGATCAGCGCGTCGTGCGGGCGGCCGCTCAGCGCTTGAGCGCGAGCGAGGAGAAACATCAGGGCCGGATCTTTCGGTGGACCGGTCTGCACGGCTCGCCATGCCAGGTCATGAAACGTTTCATAATCGCCGCGAGCGGCCGCCGCGAGCGCCAACAGGCGGCAGTCATGCCACTCCGTGCAGCCGAAGTCTCGCGCCGGTTGGAACTCGGTCGAAGCCGCATCCAACCGGCCGGCCAGAGCGGCGAGCAACACCAGCGATACGACGGCCATGCTCGCGGTCACTCTGCTCTTGGCCGGCGCAAGGCTCCGGACCAGCGAACGGAACACCGACATTATCGTCGACAAGAGTATCCGCGATTTGCGACAGCTTGAGGCGAACACCATTCACATCTCAATCAGGATTTCTTTGCCGTCGTAGCATTGGTGAACGCCCTTGCGGATGCCATCAGCGGTGATGAGCACATTCACCCCTGGGCAGTGATCAAAACGCACCTCACCTTTGTGATCAGTGAGTGCCAATCGGCGGTCGGTGCTGTTAAACAGGAGAACTAAGGAAACGCTCTCGAGAGGTTGTCCTTCTGCATTGTGGATTTTGATCACGAACGCCATGTTGTCACCTAAACGACAATAACCCTGATACCGGGGGGTCAGGTGCAGAAATTCGAACTGCGTAGACGATGTCCGCAACTGGCGGATCTTTCATCTCCGGTATCTGTGGGTTGACATCAGCACCAGCGATCGTCGGGTCGCTCGCACCGTCGAAGTACACGAGCGCGCTCAGACGATCGGCGTGCTGCGCCGCGAACAGCGTCTGGACCTGTCCCGCGCACGACGCGCCGACCAGCACGATCTTTCGAAGATTGAGCGCATCGAGCGTTTCCAGCAGATCGTCAGCCGACCGCTGCACCGAATAGCCAATCGTCGGTTTGTCAGAGGCGCCGATTCCTCGACGCGTGACGCCGTATACGTGGAACTGATTTGTCAAATGCGGCGCGAAGTCGTCATACGAATGCGCGGTCAAGTAGCACGCGATCAATACGAGCGGTGGGCCCGAAACGCGCCAGTCCAGCACCTCCAACCGCACAGACGAATCGACGGTCGTCCATCGCACTTCGTGAGGCGGCGGGTCGCGCCACGCGTCAGGTACTTGGGCATGCGCCGAAGTCAGCAACGTATGCACCACAAGGATGCCAAACGCCACGGAGATGCGTTTGATCGACGATGCTTGACATCTCATTGACGGTCTCTCCAACTGGCCAAGTCGATGCCGCTTCCGCATCTATCGTAGCCTCGGCACCCAGCTGTGCATGGCGAATTCCAAAATGCCTAATGAAGTCAGCGATTCGCCATGGACAGGGTGATCTCGATGGCCGAGCGGAACACCGAACGATTTGGAACGGTCGAATCGAGTGGGCGCGTTGGCGGTACTACGATCTCTTACCCGATGGCCGAACAATGGTGGCTGTGACGAACCGGACGGCCAGCCGGACGACGGGCGCCGTCCAGATCGATGTCGTGCTCAATTTGGTTCGACGACCTGAAGACAAACTTTCTCAGCGCTCGATCTGTAGCACCGGGCTGCCCCGCGCGAGGCCGGCGCGCTCGAGACGGTGATGCGCGGCGAGGGCCTCCTCGCGCGACGGGAAAGGGCCCGCGATCACCTCAGACACAAGGTGTAGCAGGCCAACCCTGTATTGTAGGAGCGGGGGACGGACAGCTAATTCCGCCACGCACCCGGTACGAAGTGGCTCGGCGGGTCCAGACTCTACTTCCTCTTTTGTTCGCTTGAGCGGTTTTGCAGTTCGTCGAGACGTTTCTTCGCAGATTCATTCCCGCGTTCGGAGGCCTTCCTGTACCAGTCCAACGCCGCGGTTGAGTCCTTCGATAGGCCGCCCAAGCCATCTTCATACATGGCCCCCAGCAAGGACATCGCGTTGGCATTGTCGGCGTTTGCTGCTCGGCGACAGAGCTCGAGCGCGCGCGTCTCATCTTTGGTCAGGCCGCCGCGACCATCCAAAAACATCAGGGCCAGATTAACCATGGCCTGCGAATTGGGCTTATGGTCCTCGTCGTCGTCGCGGACCGCCATCATATACAGCTCTGCGGCCTTCTCCTGGCTCGTTGCGACACCGAGGCCCCGCTCGTACATGTAACCAAGGTAGGTCATAGACTCCTTATCTCCATCGGCGGCTTCCCTTTGAAAATAGTGTGCAGCCTCCTGATATCGTCCCTCGTCATACAGGGAGTGAGCCGTGTGGCGCTGCCATACATGAAAGCCAGTCAATGCCACGGGAAGCCCGAATACAAGAACCAGAACCATCCATCCTGCATATTTTGTTTCGAGGAATCGCGCGAAACGGCTTTTAGGCGGCGTGCGCTCAGACGTCACCGTTGGAGCAGGGTTGAGTCGGCTCGTAGACACGTCCGAGTGACTTGTGTCGGTAGTGAAACCGCCGTGGCCGGGTTTCGGCGCACCACTCTCCGACTTGAGCTGCGTTGCACTACTCGTAACTGACGCGACCTCGACGACCTCAGATCCGAACGTTCTCGTGAGGTACTCTCGAATGGGTTCAACGAATTCGAGCGGCTCTTGGGCTCCCGAGATCAGGACTGTCGTCTCTCCTTGCGCATTGAACGTGACCACTGCGCCCAGCCCAGGATCCTCGCCGAGGTCGTAGCCGAGTTGTTTGAGGTCCTCCGCGAAAGGCCTCCAATTTGAGGATCCGGAAATCACGCGGTCTTGAGGGCCACCACTGGATCCGAACAGCCGCCGTAGGATCCACGCGAAGGCAAGGACGGCGGGGCGAATAATCAGTGAGATCCGTGCGTGCGGCGCGGGGATAAGGCTCGTGATGATAAACAGACGCCGTTGGAGACCCTCCCGACGGAGAAATGCCAGTTCGCGCTCGAGGTTGGCCGAACTTGATACTGGCATCACCAGGCAGGTGCACTGGCAGGCCACTCGCTCAAAATATTCATACCACCCTTCATCTGCGGCGTATGTACGGATCGCACCCTCGGGCGGAAGGTAGTCTTCGGGGTTTCCGAGTGCGATGAACGGTCCGATTCGCTCGCGAAATGTCGCGGCTAGATACCGTTCGAACGGAATAAACACGGTTGGGTCTTCGTTTGGCGAATTGCCATCTTTGTCGTGCAACGTGCCCAACGTGATGGCCCATTGCTGCAACTCGGAGGCGTATTGACCATACCGAGAATTCGGTCCTTGGACGAATGGCGTGCTCTCTGCGGCAAACGGCCGGAGAAACAGAACCGGCGCTCTGACGTCCTGCCTGGTTGCCTCCTCAATCGACAGCTGATTGTGGAGTCTCCTGCCGGTCAAGATCATCCCGATACCGCCACCAGCAAAAACGACGACCACGACGAACAGTCTGAGGTAGTTGTCAACTGTCGCATTGTCTGCAAGCCATGAGACTGCCACTCCACCAGCAATCGCGACGGCGATCACGAGATAACCAAGAACGACAAACGGGAACCGCACCCGCCGCCGTCCGAATATGCGGACATTGCGTTGTGGCAACGTGCGCACTACAACGGCAAGTGCGGCTGCCGAGGACGAACATGCCAGGGTGATGCAGATAGCGATTAGAAGAAGCCATGAATCGCCGTTGGGTGTCGGCAGGATCATCGCCGTACCATACGTGACGAGGAACGCGATGAGAGCGATGCCCAGAACGAATGCGGTCGCAGCGGGCGGAAAATATCCGCGTCTGCGGATTCGCCGATAGGCGACAACGTAGAAGGTCACAACTAGCGAGAGGCCCACGAACCAGAGTCCGATTAGTCCGGCGATTGCAGCGACTGTTAACGCGGCGTGCATCTGAGCGATGTCCTCTGGCCGGACGAGTCGGCCATCTCGCACGAGAAGCCGGACTTGCCGCAGCCGACGAGGATCAGCGGTCGTCGACGCTGATGGGAAGGCCAACAACGCGTTCTCATCTTCAACGCGTTGCTGAGCCCGCAGGCGCATGACGGTTTCCTCGAACTGCGCCAGCAGCTCATCGTCTGAGAGCTTGGAGAAGTCGCCGATGGCGGTCGTGACCTCGTGACGCTCGACCGCTTTTTTAAACGCATAGTGAAACAGAAGAGTTTCGATATCGGCGCCTTCCCCGCGCGCAACCGTCAACCCGCGATATGTACCGATACTCGCCCGGGCGCTGATCACCACTCCCCGAGAATCAACCGCCGTGCATTCTCGTCGCTCGGACCGAAGGGACCCTGTCCGGACGAGTCCGGGAACCCTGTCGGGTCCGCCTCCATGCGTGGGAGGACCTTGGCGCGGCGCGCGTCGGCGGCGGACCCGGCGCTCCAGATAAGCTCCGTCATCCACGACGTGATGTTGTGCAGCTTGCCCCCGTAGTCGTCGTGCGCGGCCGCATACCGCTCGAGCGCCACGGTCCAGTCGTCGGTCTCGGTGAGGCAAGTCGCCAGCGTCTCCGCGTCGATCAGCGTCTTCGAGAGTCCGCATCCCCAGCTCGGATCCGTGGCGCCCGCAGCGTCGCCAATCAAGGCGAGACCGGGCTTCGCCGGCGACGACACCCACTGTTCGGCGCCTTCGAACTCAGCAAGTGGACCTATCACCTCGATACGGTCGAACCATGATGACGGCACGTTCGTCGCCCGGCAGCCTTCCACGAATGCCGAGATCGCGTCCTTGCCACTCAGCTTTCGGTCGCCCGTGGCTCCCACGTACACGAAGTACACGCGAGCGCGCTCGTTGCCGAACGGTGCGACGAACGAACCGAAGCCGGGCGCGAGACATAAGTGGATCCCGTCATCTGGCGCTGCGACCCCTGTCGCGAGGGCCCCGGCGATGCGGAGGTTGTTCGGGTCGCGCCGCACCGTGAAGCCGCCCCATTCACGCATCCTCGAGAAACGTCCGTCGGCGCCGATGACGACGCGCGCCGTCACCGAGCGCGTCTGACCGCCTTCGGCGAAGGTGATCGTCCATCGGCCATCCTGCTCGGTGATCCCGTGTACGCTCGCGCCACGCCTCACTTCCGCCCCGGCTCGCGCGGCACCGGAGAGGAGCGCCTCCTGCAGGTCCGGATGGTAAATGTTGAGGCTTGCTTCGCCAGTCGGTGTGGTCGCCGGAAACGGTCGATGCTGGGTCTGCACGCCCATGAAGTAGGTGTTGAAGAACGGGACGAGGCGGCCTCCCGCCGCAATCAGGTCGTCGAGGATGCCGAGCCGACGAGCCGCGGCGACGCCCCAGGGCAGGATGTTCTCGCCGCGGACGCGGTCTTTGAAGTTGGCTTCGCGCTCGAGCACGTGTACGGCTCGCCCGGTCCGTGCCAGCGCTGTGGCCAGCGCAGCGCCACCAATGCCGCCTCCAATCGTGACGACGTCGACGTTCATGTCCGGTGACTCCCAATAGTTCCCAGATCGATCACGAGCCGGAGCTTATACCACGGCCGGCGCGACGGATGTCGGCCGGAACCGAAGAACAATGCACGCTGTCGAGGCCTTCGTCTACGAGATCCTTATTGAACGTGACTTACAGAATTTTCCGCGCGAATTCTCAGAAGCCGGTGGACCTCTGCCGTGGTACCATGCAGGTCCCCCGCAGCTCTTGAACTACCAAACGGAGAATTCCTCATGAGACGACTCGTGCGTACGTTCGGTATGGCTGCGCTCGTTGCCGGCACGGCGTCGATGCTTGCGGCGCAAGGACAGGGACAGGATCACGCGCCGATTCAGATCCCCGACAGCAGCGTCGAGCGGCCGGCGGAGCGCGGCGTTGCGGCTCACACCAACCACCTGATTCGGATCGGGCCGGACGCGGTCGGGTCCGCGCCTCGAGGCGAGACGCCGTCCTCGATCGCGTCGGTGTACAGCCTGACGAATCTACAGGCGGCCGGAGCCGGCGTCATCGTGATCGTTGACGCCTACGACTACCCGACGGCGCTCAACGACTTCAATGTGTTCGCCAACCAGTTCGGGCTGCCGCGCGAGCTGTCCACCGATCCGCTCAGCGCCAACAATCAGGCGTTTCAGGTGGTCTACGCGAGTGGACGCAAACCGCGCAGCAACTGCGGCTGGGCGCAGGAAGCGGCGCTCGACATCGAGTGGGCGCACGCGATGGCGCCGAACGCCAAGATCGTGCTGGTCGAAGCGGCCAGCAACAATTTCGCGGATCTGTTCCAGGCCGTCGACGTGGCCAGCGCTATCGCGAACGCGCAAGAAGTGTCCATGAGCTGGGGCGGCAGCGAATTTTCTTCCGAAGCGAGCAACGACGGGCACTTCACGCACCCGGGCATCGTGTACGTCGCCGCCAGCGGCGATACGGGCGGCGCCACTATCTATCCGGCCGTTTCGCCAAACGTGGTCGCCGCGGGCGGGACGCGAATCAATCGCAACGGCGCGGGCGCCTTCGTGAGTGAAACCGGCTGGAGCGGCAGCGGTGGCGGTCCGAGCAAGTACGAGTCGCGGCCGGCCTATCAGGACATCGTTGAGACGATCGTCGGCAATTCGCGTGGCGTTCCCGATTACTCGTTCGATGCCGATCCGAGCAGCGGCGTGTCGGTCTACGACACCACATCGTGCAAAGGCGCCAGCGGCTGGATGGTGTTTGGCGGCACCAGCGTGGCGTCGCCGGCGCTCTCCGGCATCATCAACAGCGCCGGCGGCAACACCAGCAGCGCCGCGGAGCTCTCGCTCCTCTATCAGGGCGTCGGCAACAACGGGTTGACGATCAACAGCACCAACTTCCGCGACATCCTGAGCGGGACGGCCGGCAGCTTCAGCGCCAAGACCGGCTGGGATTTCGTCACCGGCATCGGCAGCACCCTCACCCTGAGCGGCAAGTAACAGACCTATCCGATCAGAGGGAGCCGAGCTTGCTCGGCTCCTTCGTCGCGCTCGCCCCATCCCCGCCGTGAAGCCAGAGACCGTTCTCGCCTGGCACTCCGGGAATCCACGGCGAGCTTGCGAAGCTGAGGGACAGGCGTGCAGCCAGTCAGGTCGCCACGACGCGAGGTGCTCTCTTACCGACCGAGGTGAGAAAGGCCGAACGCAGGGTTTCGTCCGAAACCGCTCGTAGAATGCTCTGGGCCGTCCGCCGCGCCTCGTGGTACTCGGACTCTGTCGCTCGTGCGATAGAAGTACGGGTGATCGATCTTGCCTACGTACTGGTGTGCGAGACTTGCGTCTCAGTCCTGATAGAGCGCTCGCGCGGGATCGATGCGCGTCGCCCGAACGCCCGGCACCAGCGTCGCCACGGCCGCGATCCCCAGCAGGACGAGCGTCGCCACGCTGAATGTGAGGGGATCGATCGGCGACACATCGAAGAGCAAGCCGCTCATCATCCGCTGACCAGCCGCGGCGGCCGCGAGGCCCAGCGCCGACCCGATCACCGCCATTCCGAGGCTTTCCTTGAGCACCAGCCACAGCACCGTGCGGCCGCTGGCGCCGATCGCCATCCGGACCGCCAGCTCGGTCCTGCGCTGCGCGACCAGGAACGACACCACGCCGTAGATGCCAACCACCGCAAGCGCCAGGCCGCCCGCGGCGAATACCGCAAGCAGCGTCGCGGTGAGGCGTTGCCCCCCGGTCTGCTGATCGACGAGCTCCTCGATCGTCTGCACTTCCGCGAAGGGCAGGTTGGGATCGAGCCGATGCAATTCGCGTGTCACGGCCGGCGCAACGAGGTGCGGCTCGGCGGTCGTCCGCAAGACGATGTCCTTGAAGCCGAAGTTGACCAGCGGATGTTGTGCATAGAGCACCGTGAGATGAGGCTCAGGGCGGTTGGTCAGTCCCGCGTTGCGAAAGTCCCCCGCTACACCGATCACCGTGACATCGGCGGAGTCCGCCGTGTCCGTGCCCGCCGGCAGCTGCAGGAACGGTGGCGGCCCGACGTGAATGGTCTGACCGATCGGATCCTCGTTCGGAAAATAACGGCGGGCGAATTCCGCGCTCACAATCGCGACGGCCGGGCGTTCGACGGTATCCGAGACGGAGAAATCCCGGCCCCGGACCAGCGGAATCCCCATGGTTCGCAGGAAGTGCGCGTCGGTGACGCCAAACTGCGCCGACGGTACATCGTCGAGACGTGTGACCGGATGGCGGGCCACGTTCAGCATCTGCAGCCAGCCGTTGTTCGGTGGATATGCGTCGGTGATTGTCGCGTCGACGACTCCTGGCAGGGCGCGCACGGTTTCGGAGAACGCGTCGGAAAAGCGCGCGATCGCCGCTGCGTCGGGATACCGCGCGGGGGGCAGGTAGAAATGGCCCTTCAG
>Ga0157374_10005487_pt1 | contig 10649 bp, 9 predicted proteins | sample M25metaG_FD_115308 | JGI IMG/M metagenome (GOLD analysis project Ga0157374, IMG submission 115308) | Miscanthus rhizosphere microbial communities from Kellogg Biological Station, Michigan, USA - M2-5 metaG | ecosystem: Host-associated > Plants > Roots > Rhizosphere > Soil | place: USA: Michigan... | reverse complement strand
GGTTATTGGATAAAGAACATGAGACAAGACCAGAAGCCAGTGAGGCAGATATGTACGCAGCCTCCCTACACCGTCTCCTGCGATTTTCTGGGGCTACATGACCCTTTTCAAACTATCTCTAAGGGAGCTAACCCTGGATCTTTGATTTTGCCTTCGCTACACTGATAACGGAAGATTCAATAAGGAAGACCCAGCAAGAAGTAAAGGACCAGCAATGACGCTTTCGGGAACCCTATCAGGCGCAACCATTCGGGATAAGTTCATCCGTTTTTTCGCGGAAAAGCATGGGCATAAGCATCAGCCCAGCGCCAGTCTGGTACCCAGCAACCCGACCGTACTGCTGACCCCGGCGGGCATGCTCCCCTTTGTGCCTATCTTCTTGGGGATAGAGCCGCCACCGAGTCCTCCCCGCGCTGTCAGCGTTCAAAAGTGCGCCCGAGTCAGCGGCAAGGCGTCCGATTTGGAGTATGTGGGTCGTACTCCGCGTCACCATACCTTTTTTGAAATGCTGGGCAATTTCAGTTTCGGAGATTACTTCAAGCGCGAGGCGATTACCTGGGCCTGGCAGTTTGTGACCGAAGAATTGCAACTTCCAAAAGAAAAGCTTTGGGTCACCGTATATAAGGATGACGATGAAGCGCGTCAAATCTGGCATGAAGTGGCGGGCATTCCGTTACCTCAAATTATTGGCCGGAGTGAGAAAGATAACTTCTGGGGGCCTCCTGGTCCAACCGGCCCCTGCGGCCCTTGTTCCGAAATTTTCTATGATCGGGGCGGTCTGCCTGCCGGTTCTCCTGAAGATAACGCCGACTTGCTGGATGAAGATCGGTTCGTGGAAATCTGGAACCTCGTATTCATGCAGCTATTCCAGGATGAGAGCGGTAAACGCACGCCGTTGGAAAATAAGAACGTGGACACTGGCATGGGGCTAGAGCGGGTCGCTATGGTGATCCAGGGTAAGGATAACACCTTTGAAACCGACCTGCTGTTTCCGCTGGTCGATCAGGTCGCCAAGCTGGCCAAAATTCCTTATAAGCAAAATGAACGGACGGATGTGGCCATGAAAATCGTGGCGGATCACATTCGCTGCATCAGCTTTGCCATTGCGGATGGGATTACGCCCAGCAATGAAGGGCGAGGATATATCATCCGAATGTTGCTTCGTCGTGCGGTGCGGTATGGTAAAAAACACCTGGGTTTCCAGGATCCTTTCCTGTACCAGCTTGTAACCACAGTGCGGAATCACTACCAAAATCCATACGAGGAATTGCAGAAGCGATACAACCATATCGTGGAAACGGTGAAGCTGGAGGAAAAACGCTTCCTGGAAACGTTGGAGCGGGGTTCCAAAATTTTGGACGAAACTCTGGAACGTTTGAGAGTAGAGGGTAAAACGGTCGTATCCGGCGAAGATGTGTTTAAACTCTACGATACTTTCGGTTTTCCGGTGGAATTAACCCATGATATGGCGGCTGAGGAAGGCTTTTCAATCGACCAGGAAGGCTTTGAGGTCGCAATGGAAGCGCAACGGGATCAAGGTCGTAGCGCCAGGGGTAAAGGCGCCGCCATTGTTAAAGATATGGTCTACAGTGAGATTCTGGATCGGGTGGGTCCTACCCGTTTCGTGGGTTATGATGCGTTGAGCGCTGAAGCGACTGTGAAAGCGCTCATTGTAAATGGGCAGGAAGTGCAGCGGGTGAGCGGTACGAATCAGCCCTTTGAAGCCATTTTGGATATTACTCCTTTTTATGGGGAATCCGGCGGGCAGGTTGGCGATCGGGGTTCATTCTCGATGGACGAGGAAGATCACCTGGGTCTGACTGTGGTCGTGAATGACACGATTAAAGTAGGCGATCTATTTGTTCACCAATGCTTATATGATCAGGGCAACGGCTTGAAAGTCGGAGATAAGATTCTGGCTCAGGTTGATTCGGTGGCGCGTCAACAGTCTGCTATCCACCATACGGCCACCCACCTTTTGCAAGGCGCATTGCGAGAAGTGTTGGGTGATTCCGTAACCCAGGCCGGTTCTCATGTTTCTCCGGAAGGCGCGCGCTTTGACTTTACCTTTAACCGGGGACTCAAACCGGAAGAATTGTCGCGTGTGGAATTCCTGATCAATAAATGGATTCAGGAAAACATGACGCGTGATGTGACCGAAATGGAGATTGAACAAGCGCGCGTTTCGGGTGCGATCCTGATGGCCGGAGAAAAGTATGCCGACCGGGTGCGGGTGGTGTCTTACGGTGAAGCCAGTAAAGAGCTTTGCGGCGGTACCCATGTCCATCAATTGGGTGAAATCGCCCTCGTTAAAATTGTTTCTGAAGGCGCAATCGCTTCCGGTATCCGGCGGATTGAAATCGTTGCCGGTGAAAAGGCATACAAGCAGTTTAAGCAAATCGAATCCGAAATGCGGGATATGGCCGAAGTCCTTAAAACGCCCGTTAAAGAAGTTTCTTCCAAAGTCCAAAAGTTAGTGGAAGAACTCAAAAATCGGGAAAAATTGATTAAAAATCTGGAAGAAAAACTGTCCCTGCAAGAAGTTCATGCCTTAAAAGCGCAAATCTCTCCGGAGCGTCCCGTCCTGGTACAAATGTTAAAAGGTTATAACGTGGATGGTTTGAAGTTGATCGTTGAAAAGCTGGCTAAGGCAGTTGGTCCTCACATTATTCTTCTGGCCGGCGATGCCGAGCAAAAAGCGGCTTTTGTGGCCAGTGTGTCGGATCAATTTATTCAACAAGGTATTAAAGCCGGCGATTTGGTAAAGGTGGCTGCCCAAATCTGTGAAGGTGGAGGCGGTGGTAAACCCAATTTTGCCCAGGCTGGCGGGAAAAACGCAAATAAAATTCATGACGCTTTGGAGTCCGTGGTCAGTAGTCTGGCTCAAAAAGGCATCGTTCCTGGGGCGTTGGAAACGGCCTCCTCCTAATTGCGGATTTAGAATTCAAATCAATTTAAAAAGTTGAATTAATTCGTGATAAAGATTATGCAAAGAATTTCTATCCTTGGGCCGAAGCCTTTTTATAATGATGGGGTGTAAAAAGTCTTTAAAATGGCTTTGAAATAAAGATCTTATGAAGACTACCCGCGATATTATTGGCAACAGGAATTGGAGGTGATAGCATTAGTCATCTCTCGAAGGTTGCTTTTTGTTTTGGTGGGTAAAAAGGACTTTCAAATTAAATTAGGTAGGTTAAGGTAAGTCATAATTGTTATTGAACCAAATAGGAGTTGAGTTAGATATGACTTCAAGAAGAGTGACACCATTGCTCCTCGCGGCAAGCATCTTCCTGACAGGTGCGACTGGTGCCTTCATTGGTTCGACGACGTCCGCTCACGCTATTACCAGCGTGGACGAGTTGACTGATGTAAACCATAACCACTGGGCTTATGACGCGCTCCGTGATTTGGTTGAAAAGTACGACGTTATCGAAGGTTACCCAGATCACACATTCCGCGGCGAGCGAACTGCTACCCGTTGGGAATTGGCTGCGGCCCTCAACGCGTTGATTAAGTCCGTTGGGCGCGATTTGGCTCGTCTGGGTGCTGAAAAGGCCGATAAAGCCGATTTGGAAACCTTGGCCAAATTGCAAGATGAATTTAAAAATGAGTTGGCTGCTCTGCAAGCGCGCACTGATGCGCTCGAGTCTCGCGCCAGCGCCATTGAAGCGAAAAACGCCGAGCAAGATCAGCGTTTGAGCTTGCTGGAAAGAACTCAAATTCATGGTGACGCCAGCTTCGGCGGCTTTGCTGATATGAACAGCGAAGGTACCCGGGGTCAATTCAGCCATGGCGGTAGCGATGGTATTCGTGATGCGATCTCTGCAGTAGGTCGTGTTCGTTTGACCATGGATGTTCCGATTAAAGAAGACAAAGAAGATTCCAAAGTCGGCGCCGGTGAATTCCACACCCGGATGATCGCTGCGTTTGGCCGTATTTCTCCGAACGGAGCTAACCCGGCTAACGCGGGTGCGTTTACTGCTTACAACAGCATGTCCCGTATCGCCAGCGATGCTTCTCTGTTTAACGAAGGCTTGGGTACCAACAGCGCTTCTGGCGGTGGTCTTGTAGGTGGTACCAATCTCCGCTCTTCGTTATACGTTGAAAACATGCACTACCATCAACACTTCAAGTCCGGTATTCCGCTGTTGACTGACTGGATGATGGGCGCTGGCAACAACGACAAAGCCTGGGCAACCACCGGTGACCTGTATGTCGGTCAAATTCCGTGGCGCTACCTGTACGATAAGAGCCCATTCCGTGGTAACGAGCAGAACCAGTTCCAAAACAGCGCGTTCGTGAACACGCCAGGTATTGCCATCAATCAGTCCATGCCGATGATTGCTTACCAATGGCACCAAAAGTTGGGTTCCGACAACCTCAGTGCTGATTTGACCTCCGGTTTGGGTGCGGTTACTGCCGGGAATGTCATGAACGGTTTGAACCTGACCTATGAAGGTCGTTTGAACTACAATCTGGCTTCCCATGCCGGTAACTTGTACGGTGGTGGCTACCACGTTTGGAACGATGGTAATGGTAACTACAACAGTTCCAACTTCGGGTTGGCTACCAATGGGACCATTTTGACCACTAACCGTTCCGGTCAGGCTGGCGCTTCTCAGATGAACACGACCAATGCCTTCTACGTTGGTTGGAACCAGGAGTGGTTCAGAGGTATCGGCACCACGGTCAACTATACGTTGAGCAATAAAGGTGCTAGCAACTACTTCTTGAATGCGAACAATCAGTTGATTGGTGCCAGTAATGCGACAGCCATCTTCCCTACGGGTGGGGTGGGTGCTGCAGGAACAGCTGGAGCAATTACTGCGATTGGCGTTCGTCAAGCCTTATCCGGTGTCTTGAGCATTCCGATGAAGGTCTTTGGTATTCGTGAAAATGATACCCTCGGCCTCGGTTATGCCTTTGCTGACCTGTACACCGACAATATGGGCAAGGGCGTTCAAAACAGCCGATTCAAGAATGCGTTTGAGCATACCGGCGAAGTGTACTACAAGTACGCTATCAACGATGCGCTCTCTATCATTCCTAGTTTCCAAATCATTTCCAATGCTTTGGGCGTACAAGCTAATGGCTTGACCTACGTGGTCGGTCTGCGTACCAGCTTCGCATTCTAGGAAATTCGAGAAACAAACTAAAATACCCTGGGTCTAGTAGGCCCAGGGTATTTTTTAATGTTAAAGCCTTGTCTTCCACTGAAGCACTGTAAAAAATCTTAAAAGCTCTCCAGCTATAAGATCAAATACTCGCATTTAGCGAATAATGGAGCAACGCTTGGCTCACTGCTGCTGAAAAGCTCAAATGATAGGATAGACGGTCTATGATGCTTCTGCTGAGCGGTGCTGCGCAAAAGAATAGAGTTGAGCAGGGCGATGATACCCTTCCATTTTGGTTTCGCCGGTATCTTTTAGTAGGTCGGATGAGAGAATCTTTTTGCGGAAGTTGCGTTTATCGAGTTGCTTCCCTAATACCAGCTCGTAGACTCGTTGTAATTCAGTCAGGGTGAACTTGTCCGGGAGCAACTGAAAAGCGACCGAAGTATCTTCCAAGTGCCGTTTTAATTTGGCTAATGCTTTTTTGACGATTTCTTCATGGTCAAAGCCCAGCTCAGGCAGTTCATTCACACTGAACCAACCCACATCCTCAGCATTGGCATGGGCTTCAACTTTTAGTTTTTCAGCACTGACCAACGCATAATAAGCCACCGTAATAACTCGCGCCCTTGGGTCACGGTCTGGTTGGCCGAAGGAACCTAGCTGCTCCAAATAGATGTTATTGACATTGGTCTCTTCAAATAAGCGGCGGCTGGCCGCTTGTTCTAATGTTTCTCCAACATGGATGAAACCACCAGGGATTGCCCACATATGATCGAATGGAGGCTGCTTTCTTTGGATTAACAAGACCTTGAGGCGGTTCTGAATCACCGTACACAGCACAATATCCACCGTAACCAGCGGAGTTTCATAACAAGACAATGCAGTGCCGTTGCCGGAGCCGGTTTTACTCTTCTGAATTGTTTCTATAAAACTGTCGGTCATTGTTGTGTCTGTTAACCTGTTTGACCTTGACCCTTAAAAAGGCGATGTGCCTGTCAATAAATTGGGGTAATCCTGAATAATCAGAATTGGGGCATATTCTAACATATTCCACTACAGGTATCATACTGCAAAATTTTGCTATTTCAATGCCTTGAATGGGGTTGAGTCCAGACGCGGCATATCATTTGAGGGAACTCAACAGTATTCGGTAAAGTTCTGCCTGGGTTTAGATTTTATGAGCGAGAATAAAACCGTTGGGTGTATGCAAGTCACTGGTTTCCCATTGTGGCGTTGTGGTGATTCGTTCAATAAAATCAGCCATTTGCTCCCGATGGGAACGGGTATTGTCCGCAACCAGCAAGCCGCCGGAAGTCAGCAGACTTTCTGCATAATCCAGATAAACCAGATATTCCGACTTTCTGGCGTCCAGGAAAATTAAGTCGAAGGTTCTCCCGGCTTGGGCCAATTCGGCCAATACCGACAGAGCATCTCCCGGAACGAGGGTTACGCAGGACGTTAATCCAGACTCCTGGATATTTTTTGCAGCCTGGCTTTGACGTTCTTGTGAAGCGTCTATACTCAATACATGGCCGTTCTGCCGGGATGCAGCCAAGGCAAGGTGTAATGTCGAATAGCCAATGGAAGTGCCCAGTTCCAGCATCTGCTGGTAACGGCCAATTCGAGCGAGTAAATATAAGAGCCGTGCATCTTCCCGGGGCAACGACCAGTGTGCTTTGAGAGTTGCTTCATCGGCTTCAAGACGTTCAATAACCGGGTTCCAAGCGTTCATGCACAGTTTCCTTTCTGAAATAATTTAAAATGGCTTGCGCCAAAGCCGGTAACGTATGAGGTTCCGCTTGCACCTCGACGTGTCCTAAATGTTTGAGAGCCGATTGAGATGTTTTGGGCCCCAAACAGGCAACCGGAATAGAAGTTAAAAGATTATTCGGGAGAGAAGCGCATAAGTTCCTCCATGCTTCTATGGCGGAGGCGCTGGTGAAAACCAACATGTCCAGCTGCGTTTCCAGGCTTTTGTAATCTTCGGATTGTAATTCCGCCTTGGGCTGCGTCTGATAGACTACCAAGGGGTATACTTGCATGCCAGCGGTCTTTAAGATGTCCTTGAGGCTAGGATTGGCTAAATTTCCACAGGGCCATAAGACTTGCAGATTAGAGTCTTTATATTTCTTAGCGAACGCCACGGCAGCACCTTCCGCATGGGCTACCGGAGAGATGAAACTCACGGTATAGCCCATATATTGGACACATTCTGCCGTTGCAGGCCCTACGACGGCAATAGAGGTTGATTGGGCCAGGGTTTGGAAGTCTGGATTTGACAAAAAGGCTCGTACCGCATTCTTGCTGGTAAAAAATATCCAGTCATAGTTTTGATGAGCCTGCCCAGGTATCTCATGGATTGAAATCTGCTGGATTTCGATGAGGGGCAACCAGCTTACCTTGGCCCCCCATGCCTCTAGCTGCTGGCTAAGTACATCCCTCTCTTCCGTTGCAGATTCTGTGGGACGAGTGATCAAAATATGCTTACCTATCAGGTAAGCATCCTGTTGAGCGGAAGGGAAGTCGTGAGACACGGGAAGAAAGTCCTCTGTATGACTGTCCTGCAATGGAGTGGAATCTCACTATAATAAAAATAGCTATAGCCCACAATGCAAGGGAGAATCCGTTGATGCAAACGTTTCCCAATGCTGGTCCAGATTTTATGGGCTTTACCTTGCCTGCCACGCTCCAAGAGCGACGCATCAAGGCGGCGAAATTACTGGAAGCTGTGATTGAAGAAGCGATTGAGCCGCGTATGGCTATCAACCGGTGGCCAATTGGTCCAGAAATGACGGACCCTTCGTTAGAGTGTGCCTATTTGGCGTTATGGCACTTTGAGGCCGATGAAGTGCCACAGAAAACGGAACTGTTTTATTTGGATGCCCAGTTGGAGCTTTTACAACAAATTGCGAATCATCTGAAAGCCAATCAGAATTTACCCCCTTACATTTTAAGAACATATTTGCCTGCTTCGCCTGTTCGGTTTTATTATTCACGCTCGGTTTTATCCGATCTGCAGAATTATGTGGTGCGGCTCTGGCAACAAGCGCAATGCACTATTAGCGAAGCAATGGAGCTGATTCAACCACGCTAATTTTAACTGCAATTTTCAAGATATCCAGTCAAAAGCTCCCTCTATGAAGAGGGAGCTTTTGGTAATATCAAACCTGATTGTTCGATACGAGCTGAAATTACTCTTTGTGAGTTTTTTCAGTGGTTTTTTCGCTGGTTTTTTCTTCAGTGGTTTTTTCAGCGCCAGGAGCAGCGGTGGTGCTGGTGGTTTCAGCAGCGCCAGGAGCGGCGGTGGTAGTGGTGGTTTCGGTGGTAGCCGGAGCTTCAGTGGTACTGGTGGTACCCACTTCCGGAGCAGCCGGGGTGGTGGCGGTCGTTTCGGTGGTGGTGGTTTCATTGCTGGTTTCGTTGGATTTGCAGCCAGCCAAGGTCAAGGTGGTAGCAACAGCCAAGCCCAACAGAGTGACAGTCAACAATTTAACTTTCATGGTCTCTCCTTCAATAATGTTTTTAAACCAGAACTGTACAAACATAAACATGTTTAACCGAAAAAAAAGCTAAACCGCAAGGTGTAATGTCCTCGTCCATGAAGACAAAACTGCCGTCCTTTCCTACTGCCAAACTTTTTCAAAAAGGACGCCTACCTTTCGACTAGCTCTCGTTAAAATGTTCTCTCTCGGTGACTTGATAGATGGTGGGTATCAAGTATTTTAATTAAGGTGTATTAAACCCTAGGGTGGGTCATTGGGTCAAGGATAAGGTCATGAATTTGTTGCTTGCTTGTGTAATCTTTATATTTTGCTTATCAGATCTTTTCTAAATTTGAAGGAGTTTTATACACAATGACCGTAGACTTCCAGAAAGCTTTAGCCTGTGTCGTGCTTGTGACATGCGGTAATGTGGAGGAGGCGGAAACCATCGCCAAAACGATTGTTACCGAGCGATTGGCTGCTTGCGTAAATGTGGTTGGTCACTCTGGCGGGATACACTCATTTTTTATTTGGGACGATATGCTCCAAAAAGAAAATGAAATTTTACTTCTTATTAAAACGATGCCAGAGCAACTATCACAATTAAAGAAAAGAATTCAAGAGCTTCATGGTTATACGGTTCCGGAATTCATTGTTTTACCTGTTATATTTGGTGGACAATCCTACATGCAGTGGATACAAGATAGTGTAGGTTAAGGCTGAAATCCTCTATTCGTAGGCTTTTCTTAAAAGCGGTGACAAAAGCCCTTGTCCCCAATTGCATATTAAGGAATAATAAGATGTAATAAAACTTCTGCCTGGGGCAACGTCCATCCATTGATCTAACATTCGTTTTTTTGAGGTTCAAGGACTGTGGGATTTTTTGACATCTTTCGCAAAAGCACCAACGACATGGGAATTGATCTGGGCACAGTCAACACCCTGGTCTGCACAACGACCAAAGGGGTAGTGCTGCGGGAGCCCTCGGTAGTCGCTATTGATTACAGCAAAAATCCGCCCGAAGTGATCGAGGTCGGTCTGGCTGCCCGTGAAATGATTGGCAGAACTCCCGGCAATATTCGTGCGACTCGCCCATTACGCGATGGCGTAATCGCCGAGTTCGAGTGGGCGGAAAAAATGCTGAAACGGTTTATTGAAAAAGTGAACGGTGGCAATGGCGCTGCATTTGGCATGCGTCCCGGCCGGGTAGTCATTGGGATTCCCAGTGGCGTTACCGAAGTGGAACGTCGCGCGGTGGCTGATGCTGCCCTGCAAACCGGAGCAAGCACCGTTAACCTGGTGGATGAGCCGATGGCTGCCGCGATTGGCGCGGGTATGCCAGTGGATAAACCCACCGGTTCCATGATTATCGATATCGGCGGCGGCACCACGGAGATCGCGGTGGTCAGCTTGAAAGGCATCGTGGTTTCCAAAAGTTTGCGTACCGCTGGCGACGAGCTGAACGAAAACATTCAGGATCACCTGAAACGTGTGCATAACCTCTCCATTGGGGAGCGCACCGCTGAAGAGATCAAGATTCGCATGGGTTCCGCCTTCCGTAACCACGAAGAGGAAGAGATGGAAGTGCGCGGTCTGAACCTGTTGAATGGTTTGCCCCATACGATTACAATTAACAGCACGGAAATCCGCGAATGCCTGTTCCCTACCCTGATGGAAATCGTGGCCGGGGTTAAAAACACGCTGGAAATGACCCCGCCCGAATTGGCCGCAGACATTGTGGATCGCGGCATTGTTCTGGCCGGTGGCGGCGCATTGCTGGCGGGCATGGACGAGTTAATCGCCAAGGAAGTGGACGTTCCGGTACATATTGCCAACGACCCACTGTCTTGCGTGGTGCTCGGTACGGAAAAAATGCTCAATGATCCCATCTACCAATCCATCCTGGACGCAACCGAGTTCCGAGGATAACCACCTTTTCCTCAAGGAAACTCCCGGCATCGCCGTGGTCCTGGTTGAACCTAGAATTCCGCAGAATACGGGCAACATTGCCCGTCTTTGCGCTTGTACGGGCGCCGATTTGTTTCTGGTCGGC
>Ga0157374_10005481_pt1 | contig 10653 bp, 7 predicted proteins | sample M25metaG_FD_115308 | JGI IMG/M metagenome (GOLD analysis project Ga0157374, IMG submission 115308) | Miscanthus rhizosphere microbial communities from Kellogg Biological Station, Michigan, USA - M2-5 metaG | ecosystem: Host-associated > Plants > Roots > Rhizosphere > Soil | place: USA: Michigan... | reverse complement strand
GGCCCCATCCGCAGCGCACTGGCCCCGTTTGTGTTTTCGCGAAAAACCGTGACGTTTCCGTCCGCATCGGATTTGTAGATTCGATTGGCTTCCGGATCGGAAAAATATGTGTTGCCGTCTTTATCGCTCGCGACGCTTGCTATCGAGCCGTAGCCTTCTCCCACTGGCTGCCACCGCTCGCCGAGCGAAACAATCGAAGAGACTTTGCCGCGCGGGTCCCAGCCGGGCTGGTGCATCGCTTCCGGTTCGCGGACAACAATCGGGCTCGGATAATCGCGCCATAACCAGCGCAACGCTTCCGGCAGAACGGCCGCGCCCTGCTTCATGTTGTGGCCTTCTTCGCCCATTACCAGCTTTGCGTCGTAGCCCGCATATTGCAGTGCTTCAAACATCACCTGATTGTTGATGGGCCAGCTTCCGGCATAAAACGTGCCGTACGGTTCTGCTGGAACGATGTGATCGTTCTTACCGTCCTGCAGGAAGATACGTATTGGCTTGGGCTCGGTCTTGCGAATGAGCGCGGGAAGCGCATCGGCGCCTTTCATCGCCACATACGTCCCGATAAAACTCAGCACACGATGAAACTGATCGGGACGATTCCAGGCGGCCATAAAAGCGCCAACAGCGCCAGTGCTCACGCCGCTGATAGCATGATCGTTCGCATCCTTCGACAGGTTGTACTTTTTGGCCACCGCCGGAACGAGTTCCTCCAGGAGAAACCGCGAGTAGCGATCACTGGGCGAGTCGTATTCGAAAACCCGCTCGAAACGGTTCTGTGCCTCGCTGGAGATTGTGGGCAACACGCCGGGATCGACAAAGATACCTATGAGCGCCGGCAGATCGCGCTTGGCGATGAGATTGTCGAGCACGACCGGTGCCCGTTCGTTATCCCGCAAGAACCCGCTGCCATCGAGGAAAATCATAAACGGGGTTGGCTTGGCAGAATCGTATTGCGCGGGCACATAGAGCGAATAATTATGGGCCGTTCCCGGATAGAATTGGCCGGGCTCGAGCGCATATTTCGTGACTACGCCTTTCGGAACTCCGCTTTGCGGTTGGGAATCAGGACCAAGAGTGTAGTCCTCGGCGTGCAGCAGCGCAGTTGTACACAATACAGCCAGTGCAATGAATCGCATAGACAAGGGCAAGTATATCTGCGCCGCCGTAGGAACATGGTGGTGAGTGGCTCTTCTACTGAATGCACAGAATCTGAGTAAGTCTTATGGAGCCAATCCGCTCTTCCGGGACTTGTCAATCAACGTTTCCGAAGGAGATCGCGTGGGCCTGATCGGTCCGAATGGATCGGGCAAATCCACACTGCTCGAAATTCTCGCGGGCCTGCGCGAAGCGGATGCGGGCGAGGTCGCCTTGCGTAAGAATACACGCCTGCGCTATGTTTCGCAGGAGTCTCGCTTCGCGCCGGGCGAAACGGTGAGGCAAGTCATCCGTGGGGCGCTCGATGTGGCTGCGCTCGCCGGTGGGGGCGCCCGCGCACTCGAAGCCGAGACGCTGGGCCGCGCGGGCTTTCGAAATTTTGAGCAGGCAGCCGCGGCGTTATCGGGCGGATGGCGGAAAAGGCTGGCGCTCGCCGAGGCCCTGGTGGCGCAGCCGGATATTTTGCTGCTGGATGAGCCTACGAATCATCTCGACCTGGCCGGCATCGAGTGGCTCGAGAAACTTCTTCAAGGGGCAAGCTTTGCCTGCGTGGTGGTGAGCCATGATCGTTACTTCCTCGAAAATATCGCTACAGGAATGGCCGAGCTGAATCGTGTTTTTCCGGACGGGTTGCTGCGCGTTTCCGGAAACTACAGTACTTTTCTGGAAAAGAAGAGTGAGTTCCTGGCAGCGCAAGCTAAGCGCCAGGAAGCTTTGGAAAATCGTGTTCGAGTTGAGCTCGAGTGGCTCCGGCGCGGCCCCAAAGCGCGCGCTACGAAAGCCAAGGCTCGCATCGATCATGCTCGCGAACTGATCGGCGAACTCGCCGATTTGAATGCCCGCACACGTAGCGCCTCCGCCGACATCGATTTCTCCGCTTCCGATCGCAAGACGAAACGTCTGATCGAGATCATAGCCGCAAGCTACGGCTTCGCTTCCGGGCTTCTGTTCGATCGCCTGAGCTTCGTCCTCACCGCGGGCGCGCGTATTGGCCTGGTCGGCCCGAACGGCAGCGGCAAGACTACGCTGCTGCGCCTGTTGCGTGGCGAGATTGCGCCGCTCGCCGGGGAGATCCGCCGCGCCCCATCGCTCCGCATCGTATATTTCGATCAGAACCGGCCGCTCGATCCCGATCTGACTCTACGCCAGGCGCTCGCTCCCGTCAGCGATTCCGTCATTTATCAAGGCCGCACGATTCATGTCGCCTCCTGGGCCGCCCGCTTTCTTTTCTCGAGCGAGCAGCTCAACCAGCCGGTTAGCCGCCTATCCGGCGGTGAACGCGCGCGTGTCCTGATCGCCAACTTGATGCTTGAGCCCGCCGACATCCTGCTCCTGGATGAACCGACGAACGATTTGGACATTCCCACTCTCGAAATTCTCGAAGAAAGCCTGGTCGAATTTCCGGGAGCGCTTGTCCTGGTGACGCACGACCGCTATCTGCTCGATCGTGTCTCGACCGCAGTCTTAGGACTGGATGGAGAAGGTTCCGCCGAAGTGTTCGCCGACTACTCGCAGTGGGAAACGTGGCGAGCCGAGCGCCAAAAAAGCAAATCGAAACCGGCGGCTACTACGGTTTTGAGCCCGAAGGCCGCTCCCACAGCTCCCAAAAAGAAGTTGTCTTATTTGGATAGCCGTGAATTCTCCACCATCGAAAACCGGATCGAAGAAGCCGAACAAGCGCTGGCCGCGGCGCGCGCACGGTTGGAAGATCCCGAGATCACGCGCGATCCGCAGCGCTTGGCAGATAGTGTTCGCCAAATGGAGCAGGCGCAGTCGGCGCTCGATGCGCTCTATACGCGCTGGATGGAGCTCGAAGAAAAGCTCGGTTAACGGCTTAATTCGCGCTATCGCTCACGAACTGCCCCGCAACCCATTGACTATCATTTGCGTTCTTCGCTTTAGTCGCCAGCCAGCGCGCCAGCATCGCGCGCAAATCGTCCCGTTGGATCGGCTTCGAAAGAAAATCATTCATGCCGGCTTGGATCGCGAGTTGGCGCTCCATATCGCCCACGCCCGCGGTTAGCGCGATCACCGGCACGCGCCGGCCTGCCGCGCGAATACGGCGCGTCGCCTCAAAGCCGTCAAGGCCCGGCATCTGGCAGTCCATCAGAACCGCCGCATACTCGTCCGACGTACACATTTCCACCGCTTCAAAGCCAGTGGCGGCCACGGCCACACCTAAGCCGAGATTCCGGAGAATCCCCGCCGCGACCTTCTGATTCACCACATTGTCCTCGACCACCAGAATGGGAAGAGCGGCGTTTAGTATGGCTTCCGGCAAAGCCTGCTGCTCCTGCTCCCCCTCATTCGCTTGTTCCAACGGCAGCACGATACGGAATGTGGTGCCTTTTCCGACTGTGCTCTCGAAGCCGATCGATCCGCCCATGAGCGTCACCAGATCGCGGCAAATACTCAGTCCCAGCCCCGTTCCGCCGAAGCGGCGAGTCATTGAGTTATCGGCCTGTGTAAATTTTTCGAACAGTTTCGATTGCGCTTCCTGCGGAATTCCGATTCCTGTGTCGCTTACCGAGACGGTCAATCCGCCGCCGCTCTCGGCCGTGATGCAGACTTCGCCGCTATCGGTGAACTTGAGCGCGTTATTTACCAGGTTGCTCAGGATCTGCCGGATTCGCAGCGGATCTCCGATCATAACCGGAGGTACGGCGGCGAGCCGCACTTCCAGATGAAGGCCCTTCTGCAAAGCCGCTCCATAGAAAGTCCGCTGCACATCGTTCAGCAGATCGACTGGAGAAAACCGGACCGCCTCGAGCGTCAACTTTCCCGCCTCGGTTTTGGCCGAATCGAGGAGATCGTTCAGCATGGCAAGCTGCAAACGAGCGGACTCGCCGATTGTCGAGGCGTATTCACGCTGTTCCGCCGTGAGCGGCGTATCGAGCAGAAGATCGGACATTCCAATGACGCCGTTCATCGGCGTGCGGATTTCATGACTGACGTTGGCGAGAAAGTTGCTTTTCGATTGATTGGCGCGCTCGGCCGACCGCATCGCCTGCCGCGCGGTTCGAAAAGCCCACAACAGAAGACCGATCACAACGATCGTCACTGCAAGCGCTGCTAGAATGTAGCGATTTCTTTGGCGCTGCTGCAGCAATTGCGCCAGCGAGCGCGCTTCAATATTCGAGAAGACGAACCAATTGTCGACGAACTCTGCAAAGCGGCCGTCGAGGAACATGACCCCGATCTCCGCCCGAAGTTCCTCGGCCTGCGCGCGAAATGGCTGCCTTGCTACCAAACTCAGCGATTGCGTCAGCCCCGCGAGCACGCGGAGGCCCAGGCTCGCGCCGGCGCACCCGGCCGGCCGCTCCAGTAGCATCGGTTCCACCAGGCGAACTTCCATGAACGCGCCATCGGCGATTCCCTCGCAGACATGCTGGAATGCGACCGTACGATTCGGCGTCGGGTCGATTTTGGAACGTGAAAAGAAGTGTTCAGCGCGAGAACGATTCGTGGGAAGATTTACGACGCTTATAACTTTGCCATTCCAGTCGGGCGCGATTCCGTGTACATTCGGCGTCGTGGAGCGCCAGAGAACGGCGTACTCGTTCTGCAGCCATGGCTGCGCAACGTAGATGCCCATTTTCCGCGCTGTATCGACTCCCAGCAGCGGCCACATGTCCACCTTGCCGGCCGCGATCGCCTTCACCGGACCTTCCGGACAATTAATCCATTTGAGAATAAAGCCCCGTTTTTTGGCGGCATCTTCCAAAACGTCGACGGTAAACCCCACGGGACCGTAGCCCTCCCGCCAACTCTGATAAGGCGCCGCTTGGTCTACTCCGATTCGTATTTCACGAGTTTGCGTGGATGCAAGCGCAACTGCTGCGGACAGAAACACACCCGTCCTTTTTAGCAGTCGAACGCAATTCATATAACAGAACGCCCTAACTGCTTATCGGCGCAAACAAGCGCCTCCCCTAGTCTGTTACGGGCCTAAAGTTGGGGGTGGATTGCTCATCGCGCCAGAAATCTTCGCTGAGGTATTTCGATGCGCTATCGCATGCGAGCGTGACAATCACCCCTTTGCGGCCCTCGGCGGCGAGGCGCTCGCCCAGCTTTCGCGCTGCCACTAGATTTCCGGCCGCCGAGATTCCCAGCAGCAAGCCTTCGTGGCGGGCCATTTGGCGCGCCATCTCGTAACACTCTTCAGTGTCGATCCACAGATTGCCGTCGGCGGCTTGCGGATCGTAAATTCCCGGGACAATAGACGACGGAAGATGTTTCGTGCCTTCAATGCCGTGAAGCGGAGTGGAAGGCTGCGCCGACCAGCATTCGATGCCCGGCAGTTCGCGCTTCAGCCGGCGCGTCGTGCCTACGAAGCTGCCCGTAGTACCGAGCAAGGCGACAAAGTGCGTAACCCGGCCTTCGGTTTGCGCCAGGATCTCCGGTCCGGTGGTCTCGAAATGCGCCTGCCAGTTGGCGTCATTGTTATATTGATCGGCGTAAAAATAGCTTTCCGGCTCTTTCGCATTCAGCTCTCGGACTTTTCGAAACGCCCCATCGGAGCCTTCGCTGGCGTCTGTTAGTACTAGTTCGGCGCCCAGCGCGCTTAGTATCAGTTTGCGTTCTTCGCTGGCATTCGCCGGCAGACACAACTTGACCCGATAACCTTTTGCGGCGCCGATGGTCGCGTAGGCGATTCCCGTGTTTCCGCTCGTGGCGTCCAGAATGGTCTTGTCGGGCGTGAGCCTTCCCGAACGCTCTCCTTCGAGAATGATGTTCAATGCCGCCCGGTCCTTTACCGAGCCGCTCAGGTTCAAAAACTCGAGTTTCAACCAGACTTCCAAGCCCGGCAAATCCGCACAGCAACGCTCCACACGGACCAGCGGCGTATTGCCGATCTGGTCGATCAGGCGTTGTCCCTTCATCATTTGCTCTCCCTCAAAAAATGCATATATACTGAAAAAAATGTCCCTACAAATTGGCGATACAGCTCCCGACTTCACAGCGGAGACCACTCAAGGACCTCTTCATTTTCATGAGTGGATCGACGGCTCCTGGTGCGTCTTCTTCTCACATCCCAAGAACTTTACGCCCGTGTGCACGACGGAACTAGGATACACAGCGAAGCTCAAACCCGATTTCGACAAGCGCGGCGTAAAAGTCATCGGCCTGAGCTGCGACGCCATCGATGCACATCACAGTTGGTCGAAAGACATCGAAGAAACACAAGGCTATGCACCAAATTTCCCGATGATAGCGGATAAGGACCACAAAGTCGCGGATCTCTACGGCATGATCCATCCGAATGCCAGCGACACAATGACCGTACGCTCGGTATTCGTCATCGGACCCGACAAAAAAATTAAGCTCAGCCTCAACTATCCTGCCAGCACTGGACGTAATTTCGATGAGATTCTGCGCGCCATCGATTCGTTGCAATTAACTGCCAGAAGCCAGGTCTCGACGCCGGTGAACTGGAAGCAGGGCGAAGACGTGATCATCGCGGGTTCTGTCTCCGACGAGGAAGCCCGCAAGAAATATCCGGAAGGCTTCAAAACGATCAAGCCCTATCTGCGTGTCGTAGCGCAACCCAAAGAAGCCGCTAAAGGCTCGAACGCATAAAATCCGCTCGTGATCTTGGAGCAATTCTATCTGGGGTGCCTGGCGCAGGCATCTTATCTGATCGGCTCGAACAGGGTGGCGGCGTGATCGATTCACGGCACCATGTGGATCTTTATTTTGCCGCTGCCCGGGAGCGTAACCTTGTCATCGCGCATATCATCGAACCCATCTGCACGCCGATTTCGTTTCGGGCCACCGTGCAGTAGCCGAACGCACCGGTGCGCAGATTTATTTGGGAGCAGAATCGGGCGCCAATTTCCGCATTGGGCCGTAGAAGACGGAGCCGCTATCGTTTTCGGACAATGCCGGCTGCTCTTCCTCACGACGCAGTGTCGCAGAAGGCAATGGCGGCGATTTGTGCTGCCGAACTTCGCCAGTATGGTGTCGCAGCCGTCGCCATCACACCCGGGTTCCTGTAAACGGATCGCATGTTAGAAAACTTCGGCGTAACGTGCCCATTTACGAATACCGCTGTACCTGCGGGGTAAAAGTCGAACGCCTTGAAAAGTTCTCCAATCCACCAGCAGAGCTGAACTGCGACAAATGCGAGGGCGGAGCGCCAGATCGACGTAGCAGCACCATAGTTCAAGTGCTCCGGATTCGGCGAAACAGACTATCGCGGTAAGAGCTAAATCACAACCCTTAGGGCGATGTTGTCAGCGACGCGGTACGTTTGTCGCCTCGTGAGTTAGTTGCGGTAGCGGAGAATGTCATCAATCCGGAATCAGCAAAGTATTCTAGATTCTCAGATGTGCCTTGAAAATGATGCAGTCCGCCAGATAGTCTGAAATAGTCAAAGGCTCCGATGTCGGGCTTCATGACCACGATCAGATCCTGTAAGGTGGGAGCAGCACCATTTTCGACAAATTGTTGATGTGGAATTGATGCGGGTAACGGATTCACCGCCGTGTGGAAGATTCCACTCTTATCGGGGTCGGTAGAGCACTGGAATATGCCCGATCCATCCAATGTGAGTATTTTCACACCGTGCGCATCGACAGCGCGGAAGGAAACTATGTAACGGTGTCCTCTGATGCTCTTGAAGTGCCCACCGTCCGCAGCAAACTGAGTTGCCTCGCTTGTTTCAACATCTACGACTCCCCAAGACATAGAAAGTGTTTCCAAATGAGGAGGCGGTTCGTTTTTGACTTGATCAGTCGGCTTCGGTCCCGGTGTTTCGAGATGAGCAGGCGGATCGTTTTTGACTTGATCAGTGGGCTTCGGTCCAGGCATAGGTTTCTCCAATCTGACCGTTTCGAGCCACTTTCGGCTGGTAGGATGATACCACCGATTCGATTCCAGGGATAGGAAATTCGCCAGGACCTGGGAACACAACCCAGCATCTGAAAAATTTGCCGGCCTTCCCGTCGCAAATGAGCTGTGCGAAATGCATCGGCGGCCCGATAAACGCGGCCTCTCCTCACTCATCGACAATCTTCCAACGGTTATCTTCTTCGTAGGATAAGAACCGACTCAACTTCACGTTGAGCTCGTTCCGAAGCTCACGTGGATCAGACATCCGGCCTTTCACACCCAAGACAACTGGCATGCCGGCAAAAAAGACAAGAACTTTCTTTCATCGGAATCGGCGAACGTGAACTACTGCCAGCTTCCGGCGCCATTGACTGAAGCCCTTCGCGATATAGCGCAGGTGCAAACAGAATGGTTGCGGACGCTCACCGGGCGGACGGACCACTTCCGTACAAACCGGTTAGCGAGCGGGCTCCTGTCTCGTAACTGTCTCCTGTCTCCTTCTGCCGCAATGGGACAATCAAAAAAAGTGAGTAGTCCAATCCTCACCCCCGGTTCCGCCGTCGCATGAGCGTGGAACCGGCTTGGGCGACGCTGCCCGACAACGAGCTTCTGAAATTTCGCATCTGCGATCTCCGCGTCGAAATCGCGGGAAGCGAGCTCGAACCTCGCATCGCGCAGCTTTCTGAGGAGCTGCAGCAGCGCGGGCTCCCCTTGAAACCACCGAGCTACCTGGCCGACGAGTGGTTCTCGCCGGAAGGATCGGCGCTCCTCGCCATTCCCTTTTATCTGGCGCATCCGCGTCTCAAGCAGCTCGAGCTTCATCAAATGCTGGTTGTCGAAGGCGGAACGCCTCAATCGTGCATGCAATTGCTGCGGCATGAATGCGGGCATGCCTACGAACACGCCTACGAATTTTCCAATCGCAAAGAATGGACCGACCTGTTTGGAAGCCCCGATCTCGAATATCAGCCCGAAACCTACCGCCCGCGCCCCTATAGCAGAAGCTTCGTGCAACATCTTCCGAACTGGTACGCGCAAGCGCATCCGGATGAAGATTTCGCCGAGACTTTTGCGGTCTGGCTCGCGCTCACGCCCGACGAATGGTCAAGCCAATACCGCGGCTGGAAAGCATTAGACAAGATTCAATACATTGATGCGTTAATGCAGGAGGTTCGGGAGAAGCCCGCGCCTGCGGCACGCGGCCGCCGCATATGGGATGCAAGCCGTTCGCGGCGTACGCTGGAAAAATATTACGCCGCGAAACGCAAGCTGTACGCCGAGGATTTTCCGGATGTCTACGATGCCGACCTGCGAACTATTTTTGAGCATGGCGAGCGCGGTGAGGGGAGCGCCGCGCAGATCATGCGATCCATGCGCTCTCCTCTTTCGAGCGCCGTCGTACGCTGGACTGGACAGCATAAATATGTTGTGGACATGCTCATAAAACGCTTGATCACTAGAACGCGCGAGTTAAAACTTTCCGCGCCGCGAGATCACGCCACGCTGATGATGGAACTCTCATCGTATCTTTCCGCTCTCGTAACGAATCATCTGCACACAGGAAGGTTTAAACGGTTGGTCTAACGATGAAGGTGCTGGTACTATTCGACCTTTCGCGCCCGGTTCAATTGAACGAGACGTTCACGCCCGAAGTTTTGCGCGATGAAGAAGACCGGCCGACCGAAGTCGATGTCATTACCTGTTTGAAGAAGCTGGGACACGAAGTGGACATGTTGGCTGTCTACGAGGGCGTTTCCGACATCGTCGATAAAATTCGCAGCTTTGCGCCCGACGTCGTCTTCAATCTCTGCGAATCGTTTTTCAACGACCGGGCTAAAGAGCCCAACATCCCCGCCCTGCTTGAATTGATGCGCGTGCGCTATACCGGCGCAAATCCGGAGGCGCTGATGTTGAGCAAAGATAAGGCGCTCGCAAAAACCATTCTGGTCTATCATCACATTCGCGTTCCGCGCTTTGTTCTATCCCGCCGGGCCTGCCCGCTTCGCCGCCTTCGGCAGTTTTTGTTTCCAGCCTTCGTCAAGCCGCTCGGGGAAGAATCGTCGGATGGAATCGCCAAAGCGTCTTTCGCCCGCAATGAGGAGGAAGCCATCGAGCGCGCCCGCTTTATTCATGAACGATTAGGCTGCGATGCCATGATCGAGGAATATATTGAGGGCCGGGAGTTGTACGTCAGTGTGCTCGGCGACCGCCGATTGACCGTATTTCCGCCTCGCGAGCTGTTCTTCGGCAGAATGCCTGAAAGCGAGCCGCGCTTTGCCACATTTAAGGCGAAATGGGACGACGCCTATCGCGCCAACTGGGGTATCCATAATGGTCCTGCCGCTCCGTTCAGCGATGGCATCGAGAAGAAAGTTTCGAATCTGGCGCGGCGTGTGTACAATCTTCTAAAAATCCAAAGCCTCGGCCGTATCGATTTGCGGCTTACGCCGGCGGGTGAGCTTGTATTCATCGAGGCGAATCCTAATCCCTCCCTCGCTCAGGAAGATGATTTCGCGCAGTCCGCCGCCGCCGCCGGAATGAGCTACGAATCGTTAATTCAGCGCCTCCTCGATTCGGCCCAGTGCTCGTAGAGCCCCGGTGCCGCGGCGACTCGTCGACGAAGTGCCGGCGGTATGTACCGGGGACGCCGGGCGAGCCCGTCCT
>Ga0157374_10005478_pt1 | contig 10653 bp, 8 predicted proteins | sample M25metaG_FD_115308 | JGI IMG/M metagenome (GOLD analysis project Ga0157374, IMG submission 115308) | Miscanthus rhizosphere microbial communities from Kellogg Biological Station, Michigan, USA - M2-5 metaG | ecosystem: Host-associated > Plants > Roots > Rhizosphere > Soil | place: USA: Michigan... | reverse complement strand
GAGCCTGCTTTTCTTGACAATTTCATTCACGGAAATTGAGGCAGAGCATGATAAAGAAGATGGAACAACAGGGAGGGTAACAGAGATTAGCATTCAACTGACTTTTATGGCTTTTTTACACCAGCCTTTCCTTGATTTCCTTTTTTGCCTTAACTTTTGGTTCCTCTTCATATACATATACTTTAAACTTAAACACATTCCAGATTAAAATGATGATCCATCGCCTTATCCTTCCTGGTATCTCTGGATGCAAACACTGGCATTTTATATAAAGGATCTTCTCTGTTATCTCTCACTCATTTGGGTCCAAAAGTGACGGAGGATGAATAACAACTTTTCTGTGAAGATCAATAGACAAATGAAGAGTGTTTCCTTATCAGGTTCATTCTCTTCTCTTGTGTTGTCGGCCTGTAATTAATGAACTGGATCAGGCTCAAGCCCTTGGTCATCTTCTTGGGTGGCCATTAAATGATCCGAACAAGAGAGAACAACACCAACATTACAGTGTAAACAGTATAAGAAGACAAGAAATTTCCTTTGAATTAAATGAAAGTAAATGAGGCATAAAATTTGTCCACAAGAGACTGGACAGGACTTGCTTTAATTAAAACAAGACTAAAGAAAGCCGATCAAAGAGATTTTGCCAGAAAATGAAGAGCGAAAGTAATCGATCTTTAATTATTTTCTCCCATGAATCTCTCCTTCTTCTTGACCAGGTCTTTTCATGATGAGGTGGGCAGATCCGTTGAATAACCTCTAACGTGCCTTTAAATCAGTCAATGAAACTGGATTCCTTTGGTGTTCTCTTCCTACAAATTCTAAAGGAGACACAGAGATAACAAGTTCCGACGTCTCTGTAATCAATGAGATATAAAGTTATGATGATGAGAGTCCAGGGATGGCTCAGAGAACAACACTGGACAAGCAATAATAACACAACATCCTTGCAAACAGAGGAGACAGGAATGAGATAAAAGAGGGGATAAATGAAAGACTACATACAAGGAATTGAAGAGACGTAACCACAAATAGTCCTGATAGTATACTACAGCCATAATAATCATTGGATGTGCTATAAGAGAGGAAACTGCAGTCAAATTAAATCAACAGCATCGTCATCATCACCGCATCCTGTCTGGGTGTGAATGAATTGTGTGTGTATGTCACTTGTGCTGTACTCCTTCCTTTTCATCAAAAGGATGATCACAAGTTTCATCATTTCATTTGTTTCATTCATTCCCTTTATTTCATTTCATGTAACCGTCTCTGTCTTCCCTCCTTCATAACAATAACACTATTACGTTACGAGACATTCCATTTTCTCGGCACTAAAGTAGGCATGAGTAACCAGGCCTTGAGCTTGTTATTATTCTCTCATGGGAAACGGAAATGTGTCTCTACATACATACAAGAAAGAGGATGAAATGGAATGACATGACGAGATGAGGGCAAGTCTGAGAAGAAAGAAATTATCGAATTTTATTGTGTGATGGATGTCCTCCTCATCGATTCTGTGGTTTCACTCGCTGTTTGCTCTGAGTATTCAACTTCCTTTTATATTGTCCTCATTTTCATTTCAGGAGTCAGTCTCTGATATAAAATGAGCAGTATTTACAACATGACTGATGATGTTAACATTGCATTGACCATCTACGAGTGACCACAAGAAATGAGGCTGGAAAATTCCAACAAGAAACGTTGCCATAAAATGAGTCACACGAGTGCACGTCCAGTAATGGGATGATGACTCGTGGTAGAGAAGAAGAATAATGGTAAGAACAACCCCGAGAAGGGAATGCATGAGAAGAGAACACAAAATTCGTCAAATTCGTCACATGAATTTGAAAGAAGGAGATCCAGATGAAGATGAGGATGACTGATTGAGCAAAGAAAATGGGGAATCAGTGGAGGGTCAAGTTACAGTGAAAGTAAAAGGAACACTTACTTTCAATAGTAGTTATTGACCAACAACAACAAAGGGAAGAAGGAAAGGAAATGAATGAAGGGAAATGTGTGAGTAAAGCCTTTGAAAGCACTGTGTTCGATTAAAATACACTTATGCTCTCAACTTATGCTGATTTTTCGTGGTTTTAGTTGAAACCGAATCTTTATCCTCCATGACATAAAGGATCGCGACATCAGCTGCTTCAACTCTAAGTCGCCATCAGTTTAGAAAGAAAGAAAGAAACAAGAATACATTCTCCTGATGTTGTGAGTGAACGACAACAAAACAAAAGTGAAAGTGAGGATCAAGAGAAGATGAAAAGGTATCTCGAGTTTCCAGACACGAAACAACACTTCACTTTCAAGAGGATTTGTGTGTAACTGCTTCCGCATCTGATCACTTTCCCTTCCACTCTTAACTTGCAGTTATTCTAGAAAACAATGAGATGCTGGAGGCGAGTCCAGTGTCATCATTTGTTATCTCCCGGACAAGAAGAGAGCCTGGCAATTCTTTAAAAAGTACAAGCAAATTACAGATCCAAAGTCGTGGTCAATGTACTTGAGAGAGCACTTCTCTCTTATGAGACCGCAGGCAACCGTCTGCTGTTACATGATCTTCCCAGCGAAACCAAATTCCCTGTCATCACTGATGATTTTCAACACTAACATCACATGGTAATCTGTACATGAAAAGGAACGGAGGGAACAGAGAGAACAGAGGGAAGTACAGAAGAGAAGAAGGAATTAAAAAACTCATGGATGATGACGATCACGACTTGCCCTGTAGTCGTAGTCATAATGGAATCCAAAGGCAAGAGAGTGTTATTTGATCGGAGATAAATTTGGGACAGAATGAGAGAGTGATTCTTCAATAAGTACTCTACTGGATGTTCACAACTGCTCACAGAGACTACAAAATGCTATGCAAACTTTTTTCATCCTCACGATCATGTTCTCTCTCACTTTGAGTTCCCATTGCCTTTTTCTCCTGATCCATTCCATGCATTTTATTTCTCCTGTTTTTTATTTTAGTCCATCTTCCTGCTCCATTATCCTGATCTTGAGTAGGAATATCCTCTGGATAAGTTCTCTCTGCAATTCTTCATGACCGACTGTAATGATGATCCTGTGCCCCATGTGCTACTCTATCATGCCCTCCTGGAGAAGAAGATGGTAATCTTAACTGGCGAACAAAATACAAATCCTTTGCAGGATATTCCAAAGAGAAGAACAAGACTTAGCAAGACTTACAAATGTTCTATGGGTGCAGTTATATCAAACACAAAGGAAAGAATGGAAAAAGAAAGAGATTGAGGTTTTACGTTTCAACCACAAGAGGACTTTATCTTTCTTTTTTCTTTCTTTCCTTCTCTTCCTCTTTACTTCCTTCTCTACTCAATGATCCTAGATTCTCTGAAAGAGGTCTTCCCTGCTGTTGTTCATGACATTCTCTTTTTCTCTTGTGTTCAATTCTATTCATTTCTACTGGTCTGCCATGTGTTCTCTCTCGAAAACAAGAAACATTTTGTACATAACTTTTAACAATAGAATCAACAGCGAGAGAGACAGTCACTCAAGACTAACAGAAGCAGACATTACAATCCTTGCAAATCAAGAGCATTGATAATGTAATGGTGATGATGATGACGATGTTCATGTGATTAAGAGGACACGAAAATCCTTTTCCTTCCAGATGTCGAGTGTACTCTAACTGGACACAGGTTTCTCTTGTGAAGCAACAGACTTCTTTTGAATGATTACATCGAATCTGACTCCTCTTGTCCATGATAAGCTTCCTTTGCTGAGTCCCTCTGATTGAATCACAGCAGGAGGAGTGATTTTTCTCTCATCCCTCTCTCATGGTCCCTGTCTCTTCTTGCCTTTAAAGCATCCCCTGCCTCCTCTTCTTTTATCCATCCATTCATCCTTCTGTCTCATCCTTTTTCTTTTCATGAACGTTTCTTTGCCTTTGCCTTTATGTCTCCCCAGTCACTCGTGAATAATCATTTGTATCTCTCGTCTCTGTCACCCCGATTATCTCTCAGGGAAGAATGTTCTACTGGAGAATTCGATGTACATCTTGAATGTGAATGTACTCAGATACCGCTCGAGAGGGGGAGTCTTTTTCAAAAATAACACAATGGAAATGAATCCAGGATGAGAGAGTGAGACAAAGAGACCAGATTCAATGGAACACACGACACACACAACTATGGCTACGGAAGAGGCATCGAGATAAAAGTACATTCATTCCTTGTTTCTTCACAAGGTTTCCTAGAGAATCCATTTTGCACACTTTCTCTGGGTGTCTTGTATCCCTCGATCAGTTCTGCCTCGTTTCTCATTCTCTCTCTTCAGAATCACATCAAGTCTGCCTATTGTTCTCCTCTTATGTGTGCATGACTTTTCGACGACGGAGTTGATGGAGGAAGAGAAGGGTCTATTGTTCTCTCAACCGGCCAACGAATCTTATTTTGATTTGGATTTTGATTCCTACTGTGAATTCCAATTTCCATCCTGATCTCCTTCTGACGTCGGCATCTTTTACATGAATTGCATTTCAGGTGGAAAACAGTAATCAGTCTACAAGAAGTGTAGTAGTAGTATTACTCGAGTGAGCATAACGAAGAGGAAGCGTGAACAATAGATCGCGATAAAAGAGAAAGTTGTATGAAATTGCACATTCCATTCTACCCAACTTGACAAGAGGAAGATGCGAACTAGTAATGATATTGGGAATTTGATTGCTTCCCAACAATTGGTCTCATTTCAAAAAAAGAAGTTGCATCTCCTGATGATCTCAATCAGAATGAATACTTTTGGGAGAAGAACCTTCCGGTCAATTTATTCACCCTCTAAAAGAACTAAAAGAACATGAAGGAAATGATTCCAGACCAGTAATAGAGGTTATAAAGAGCACTAAAGAACGAGGAGGAGGATGTTGTGTAAAAAGAGACATGCAAAACAAAATGATTCCTTTCACGTGTGAATTAATTCCAATTCGAATTGACATTGTAACTTGAACTCCTCCTTCTCATGGGATGCATATACATAGGAAAGAGAGAGAGAGAGAGTGACTGATTTTCAAATTTGTCTTCGACACTGAAGTAGACCCAAATTAGAGAGGGATCGTCCTCTGCCACCTCCTCCTCCTCTAATACATAAAGACGGGGAGGCATATTTTTTACATTTGTCTGTAGAAAAAGTCTCTGCAGATGCTCATTCTAATGCTAATGACTAAAGAGAAAACCAAGAGAGAACATCTATTGAGTAGGACTGACTGTTCTTGTTCTTTTCAAGAGAAAAATCTGACACTGATCTCACTTTTTCTCCCTCTTCATCATTTTTGATTCCTCTCTTGTTCAAGCAGTCACAGTGTGAGATATCCAAGGGAGAGAGAATGGTTGTCTATCCATCAGTCCATCTTTCTCTCTGGTTCAACAATAAAACCAAAGAGAAAAGCTAGTCACTGCTGGTGGTGTTAAAAAGGCAAGGGAACCACCAGGATAAGGATAAGAATAAGTGTGTGAGTCAGAGTTCCCTGATTAAACCGAGTGAAAGTGATGGACAGCCAGGTTCTTTCTTTTCTTCTTCACAGGATACATAAAAGAGAGAAGAGAATGCACATGACATGAGAGGAATAGACCCTTTTACTCAGGATAAGGAATGATGATGAGGACGATGCCACTGACTGCATACTTGACTTGGAAGGAGACCAGATGTTCCCTCCAGTTATACCACTGGAGACCCCTTGTATTTAGATCACGTCTTCCCAGTTCTTGACTCCCAAACTGTTGTTGTCGATTCCCTTTATTTCCCTCCACGACAACGAAGAAGGCAATGGAGAGAAATAAAGAATAAAGATCAAGTACAGTCTGAGATAAAACATTCCAATCTGATTCAACTGAAACAAGTTATATTCCGTAAGAGATTGGAGACACATTTCAAGAGTTAAAGTGGTGAGTCTTTCAAGACTGAATTGAACATGTGAGCCATTTAAGATTTGATGTGACTACTCAATTGAGTACAACATCCATTGAATTCAAGTCTTTCTCGAAAAAGGATCTCTGCCTCAGCTTTGCATTCTTTACTGGTTGTTTTCTTGTTCCGACAGAGAAGAAGCAAGAAAAGAGAAAATAAGAAAACCAATGCTGTCTGTGAGAATGCCTTTAAATCTCAAATTCAAGAGGAGGCAGTTTGATGTGGGGAGAGATTTGGGAGGAGGAATGCAAAGAAAGCATTCTAAGAAAAAGGGAAGAAGAAAACTCACTGCAGATGGAATGGCTAATAACAATGAAACAGAAGGAAACAGTCTGTTCAATAGACTTCTCAAGAAAATAATAGACAGACTGAGAGACTCGACACAAAGAAGAGGAAACCAAACTAAACTCAACCAAACCAAGATCGGGGATCCAGAGGAGACATTGAGAGGCAAATGTCCTCTCCATAAGTCTAGTCATTCATTCATCCAAATACAGCCCTGGGTCTGGAAACGAGGATGGAAAAGAAACTCAAAGAAACCAGGAGTCAGTTTTCTCTTCCGGTGGACGAGCTTGTTTGGGGTTAAAACAGTGGAAGAAAATACTCGTTATTCAATGTCATTTTCTGTTGAGTCAGAAAGAAAGAAAGACTTGACATTGTTCATTGACTGGAGAGACAATGACACAGGAAGTCATATAAGGGAGTCGATTCAAGAGGTCCACATGAAACAGATTGAAAATGTAAGGCAAACCTCAAGACATGACATGGAGACATTACTCTTTGACTTACTCTGACATCTCACTTTTCAAGTCCCATGTTGTTCGTGTCCTATGCTTTCTAGTTTCTCCGGTCAATTTGCTTGTACTTTGAAAACGAAAAAGTGGACCTAAAATTAAAATGCCTTAATTACATTATTCATTGAGAAATTCCATGATTAAAATACCTTCTTGTTATGCATGCATAGCATGAAAATTGGCCCCATTTCATCCGAAACGAAATTAGTTCTCATTTTGTTGTAGTTTAGTTCACAACAAATTTTTAAAAGAATCACTTTAGAGACCTTTCTCTACTACTCCTCCCATAAGGGTTTGAGGGCAGTTTAGAAAGGGAGTGAACTGGACTGAACAAGAACCACATGCACAACAACAATACCTACTTGTGTTTCTTTTTGGTCGGAAATGTTCAGGTGTTCAACATTCTTTCATTTCTTGTTTCGAATGACTGCAAAAATGGAATGAGAAGGAGGGTCAAGAGCAAGGGGTCTTTTCATGTAAGTCAGACGTGAAAAGAGTCCAGGAAGAAGAATGGGATGAAAAGTGAGATCCCTTGAGGAATGTGTTTGACTTTGACTTTGAAATTTTTAGTTTGAAAGCTTAGTCTCATTCACTTGTCATGTTTGTCTTCGAACTCCCCTTCTTTCTTTGGTCTTTTTACTCGCAATCATCTTCTTTGTAATTAACAGGAGACTGATCGAAGAAGCTGCAGGCAAAAAGTTGATGAAACAACAACTAGAAGAGCATAAGCACTCATTTTGTAATGAAGAAGGAAAGGGTCTCAAAGCTTTCCCTGTTTTGTTCATCAGAATCATTAGTTTACCAGAATACCTTCCTTGCCTTAAGTTCATCTTATTCTTTTTTCCAATTTGTTTCTCACACTTTCAAGGGTACAAGAAATGGAAGGAGTGCTGCTTAAGAAAAGCATCACAAGTTATAACAAGAAAATGAAGGAGAATAAGAAAAAGATGAAGGGAAACTAAATAACAATAACGAGGTCTTACGGGCACAAGAGCACGTATAATCAAAGGAAGACACACTTTGACTCTTGATAAACGAACAGAAAAATATTAACTTCTCTTCTTCAACAAGAAAAACAACAAAAGGCTCAAGTCTCTAAGAAAATTTATGGAAATGATCATCATCATTCCCATCAGCCTGCGATTATCATCAGACAATAACGATAAGGACTCGAGGGAAAGGATAATGATAATCTTTCATTCCCCGCCTGATTGTGGTTCAGCAGGACAAGACCATCTAAATAACCGAAACAAAGATTGGAATCTAATCGGACTTTAGTTGCTCTCTTATTCCACTTCGAATCCAAGACCTTAAGCGAGAGATTGAATATTCAATACTTGACACTTGACATTGAATTTGAAATCAGTATAAACCTTACATTCTTTCAAACAACAAAAGATTCACTTGACTTGTCATGACTACTGTTATCTTCAAGTCCGACCAGAGGCTGAAGATGTAAATTGCAAGTCCAGTCATTAGAATACATTAGAAATTCAAAACAAAAATGAACAGATTAGATCACGAATCGTCCTTCACTCGCTTTTCTTGTAAATTTCTTTTGTAGTCAAATTCGAATGACCAACTTTTCACCTCAACTTTTGACTCAACAGGATTTTGATAAAAGAGACTGATCTCTGGCAGTTCAAAGTTTGAATCCAAACTTAAGTTAAAAATAATAATAATAATAACGACATCCTTGTCGTCATCTGATAAAGAATGACAAACGGGTGACATATGTTTCTCAAGAGAACTGTCGACGACAAGTGTCCTGCTCGTATGTCACACTCTCTGATGCAATTAATCGCTGACATTTAGAGCAGTTAATTTTATGTCTTCACATATTTCCATGTCTTTACAACATGGCCAACTGCATACAAACGGCTACATCAGGTGTAGTTTTAAATGAAACAGACCATAAGAAGTTTGAATCATTATACTTCAACAAAATAAACAGGTCATGATTTCTCACTCAAATCAAGTCAAGTCAGGGTGTCTTTCCTTCCTTTTTCTGTTGATCCAGTCCTGTTGTTCGCGTGACTCCGTTCAAGACAGGATGATGGAGAGGGAGAAGACCTGAGAGAAGGATACATTTCTTTGGTGTTGGATTCTTAATTGCCTTAAGTTGTTGCTCACACGGCATCAATAAATGTAGTGCACAAGTCAAGTAAGAAAAGCATAACAAAATGAAAAAGTCAGATGCACACCTTCTCGTCAAACGTTTGTCATGGTTTCGCTTCCTTTTTTGAATGATTTCGTAGAATCACTGACTCGACTATTATTTCTGTTGTTATCTTGTTCGCAAAATGTCTAGTACAAGTCAAATCGATGAGTCGAATGAAGCAAAAGCCTAAGAATAAACATCACCGGAATCTTTAATCTCTGCATGAAAATACAAGAAAAGGAATGCAAAATCAATACCATTGAATCCAATAAAAGACGGAGGAACAAAAAAGAGGGAACACCTGAATCAGGTTGAGATGAAATACTTGCCTGATTCCTTGAAGGACCTTCACAAGTCAAAGGACAAGGAGATTGCAATTCTGATATTCTTTCTCTTGAAGTTCTCTCAGTCGCAAGAAAATCCTACTGTAACCCTGAATCAATCATGTATACAGAAATCATGGCATTGTACTCATGTTGGTTGAGCATTCAATTCATTCCGAGAACAACAAAGAGAACCTGGACCAGAACAAATTACTTATGAGAAGAAATGAAAAGAGAGAAAGAGATAGAGATGAGGAATATGGTATGCAAGGAATCAAAGTGAACATTGACTGCCTCAAGCCTTGCTATTCATAAGACTTGTTTTTATGCGAACATTACATACAACAATCAGAGTACAAGTGTGTAATCCCTATTGAATTCTCTTCAGGATTATGCTCGATCTCCTAACCCTTTTCCGTGTTTCAAGAGGATGCAATTCATGTGCTCACGACTCCTTTTATTCTTTGTCTGTATTTTGTATCCATTCTATCGACAAAGAGTTATTTACTGGAGAACTAAATTGAGGAAATACCAAGTGCAGTTTCCTCATTGACTTGTTATTATTGTGGAGAATGCACGTTGACTTTTATGTCAGGCTGGACCTCTCAAGCACTTGAGGAACAATTCAAGTGTTCGATGGGACACTTCTTCTCCCCATTTATTTTTTGTTACAGCATTTATCCTTTGTATCTTTACTGTCGAGATTCCGATACTTTTGTGTGTGATAGCTTTGCATCCAATTTGGTATCATCCTTATTTCAGTCGTAAAAGTAAACCTTGTTTCCTTCTCACATTCACTCGTGTGATGCCAATCAGGTAGGAATTTGTGTCTCTCGTTTATGCTTCTTCTTCTTGAACTGCTACTGAAAAAGTTTAACTGTTTCCAAGAAGGATAGAATGAGATGAAAACAGAAGGCAGACAAAGTCCTGGTCATCTTTTCCTTCAATAACAGCTTCAGAGAAGAAGAGAAAGAGAGTCATAAAAATCCAAAACAAAAATTGGTCATACAAAGTGTAGGTCACTGAGAGTAAACGATGGAATGCAGGCAGGCTTGTCAGTCCCTAAATCCCTGTCTACGATTTCCAACAACAGAAACCCCGTATTTTACGAGGATACAAATCAAACCAAGATTTTGTAGGCGACTCTCGAGGCAGCAAAAGGAGTGAAAAGAGTCATAAAATAACCAACACCAACGAGGCATCCAACTGCTACCGTTTCCTTAGGCAGAGGAGAAGAAGAATAAGACCAAACTTTTAAAATCATCATGAAATGTCTCTCTTGTGTTAAGCCTTAGAACTTAAACAATTCATCCACTGTTTTAATAGCATGTGTAGTAAAATTTCGCTCCAGAGCACAGGCTGCTGATGCATCTTTACTTTTCCTCCTCCTGATCTAAAGACTAAGCTTTCGTGACTAAAGTCTTTAAACTCATGATTCGTTGTTGCAATT
>Ga0157374_10005476_pt1 | contig 10655 bp, 5 predicted proteins | sample M25metaG_FD_115308 | JGI IMG/M metagenome (GOLD analysis project Ga0157374, IMG submission 115308) | Miscanthus rhizosphere microbial communities from Kellogg Biological Station, Michigan, USA - M2-5 metaG | ecosystem: Host-associated > Plants > Roots > Rhizosphere > Soil | place: USA: Michigan... | reverse complement strand
TTGGTGCAACGCTTATACGGGTGCCTGACGCCTACACTGCATTCGCTACACTGCTTGCCAAATACCAGGAAATGGTGACTCAGCAACTGAACGGGATACAACAACCCAGCTATATTGCAAAGACAGCCAGCTGCGGTGAAAATGTATTTATTGGTGCATTCGCTTATTTAAGTGAAAATGTAAAGATTGGTAACCATTCAAAAATTTTCCCGGGCGTTTTCCTGGGAGACAACGTAAAAATTGGCAGTGCGACCATACTTCATCCAGGTGTAAAAATTTATAAAGACTGTTTGATCGGTGATCGTGTCACCATTCATGCGGGTACGGTGATCGGCAGTGATGGTTTTGGATTTGCACCACAGGCAGACGGAACCTTCAAAAAGGTTCCGCAAATTGGAAATGTTATTATTGAAGATGATGTTGAGATAGGCGCTAATACAACTATCGACAGGGCAACGATCGGTTCAACGATCATAAAAGCTGGTGCCAAACTCGATAACCTCATCCAGGTGGCGCATAATGTTGAAATAGGTAATAGCGCTGTTATTGCTGCGCAGGTAGGTATCAGTGGCAGCACGAAAATTGGGAAGGGTGTGATGATCGGTGGCCAGGCCGGCTTAGCGGGTCATTTGCACATAAGAGACGGCGCTAAAATAAATGCACAAAGTGGAGTAGGCAAATCCATCGAAGCTGGCAAAGCGGTTACAGGCTCACCTGCATACGATTATACAGCGGCACTTCGAAGCCAGGCTATCGCCCGTCACCTTCCGGAACTGGAAAAAAGAGTAAAGGAGTTGGAAGCGCTGGTAAAAGAGCTCCTGAAAGAAAAAGCCTGATCGAAGAAATTTGCATCGTAAAACCTGATTTCTCACTGCAAAGATTCAACTTATTGCAGCATAATTGTCTCCCTTTTTGTAAGCTGCTTCATGCTTGTGGCTAGTCACTTCTCCCTATCTTTGTTCGCATGATAACAGAAACAAATAAGAAACCATATATTAGTGAGAAAATGGCTGCAGATTTCAATCCTGACCGGCAGCATACGCTCCAATCGGAGGCAAGTATTTCTGGCACCGGCATTCATACTGGTGTGCAGGTGGATATGATATTAAAACCCGCTGCCCCGAATTTTGGTATACAGTTTCAGCGAACTGACCTGCCGGGCGAGCCTGTTATGAAGGCGGATTGTGACCTGGTAACCGATACAAGCCGGGGCACTACACTTGAGAGCAATGGAATGAAAATAAATACGGTTGAGCATGTGTTGGCGGCATTGGTCGGAATGGGTATTGACAATGTTCTTATTGCTTTGAATGGCCAGGAAGTACCGATCATGGATGGGAGTTCAGAGCCCTTTATTGAGCTGATCGAAAAAGCAGGAGTAGAGGAACAAGATGTTGAAAAAGTCTGGTATACTCTTGATCGGAATATTCTATATGCGGACGATAAAAAAAATGTGGAATTGATCGCTGTACCAGCCAACGAATATTCCATTACGACACTGATCGATTTTAATTCACCTGTATTAGGCACTCAGCATGCCGGATTAAAACATATTCGCGATTTTAAAAACGAGATCGCTCCCTGCCGCACGTTTTGCTTTTTACATGAACTGGAAATGTTATTGGACAACAACCTCATAAAGGGCGGAGATTTTGATAATGCAATTGTGGTCGTTGACAAACCAGTCGGCGGCAAAGAAATGGCAAGACTGGCAAAGGTTTTTGGAAAAGAAAAAATTGAAGTGAAGAGTGAGGGCTATTTAAATAATATCGAATTGCGTTTCCCCAATGAACCTGCACGTCATAAATTACTGGATATAGTGGGTGATCTTGCCTTAATTGGATACCCGGTGAAGGCTCATATTATTGCTAATCGTCCTGGACACAGCAGTAATGTTGAATTTGCAAAAAAAATCAAACAATATATTAAAAAGCACAGGAACAATCCGGGTGTCCCCTGTTATGATCTTACCAAACCGCCGATCCATGATCTTAAATACATAGAAAGTAAGTTGCCGCATCGCTATCCGTTCCTGTTGGTGGACAAGATCATCGAAATAAGTGACAAGCATATTGTAGGGGTAAAAAACGTAACGTTCAATGAATGGTTTTTCCAGGGTCATTTTCCCGGCAACCCTGTGATGCCGGGTGTTTTACAGGTAGAAGCTTTGGCACAAACCGGGGGTATATTGGCTATCAATCTCTCGGTAGCAGACCAGTATGATACTTACTTTTTGAAGATCGACAACTGCAAGTTCAAGAATATGGTCAAACCGGGGGATACATTGCTGCTGAAAATGGAGTTAATATCACCTATCCGTCGTGGCCTTGTTGAAATGAAGGGAACGGTATATTGCGGGGGCAAAATTTGTACTGAAGCCGTCATGGTGGCGCAAATCGTAAAAAAATAATTTCTTTGTATCATCTCGTCCGATAAAATTGATGGTTGAAATTGATGATTTCAACCATTTTTTGTTAGCAAAAAGTTTGATAAAAACATTAATAATTCTTCTCTTAAAAACCATTTAACCCCTCTTGATTTCGTACATTTGCAGGTCTTAATTTCCCTTCTGAGGATGTCCCTTTGGAAGGATCAAAAACGATAGATTTTTTCCCCTTTTATGAGCGTAGATACAAACGAAAAAAAAATACAGGCTACCAACGGTTATGGTGCAGAAAGTATCCAGGTATTAGAAGGCTTAGAAGCGGTTCGTAAACGACCCGCCATGTATATTGGCGATATCAGTGAAAAAGGTTTGCATCACCTGGTATATGAAGTAGTAGATAATTCGATCGATGAGGCATTAGCCGGCTATTGTAAAAATATCATCGTTACTATTCATGAAGATAATTCCATTTCGGTGCAGGATGATGGCCGTGGCATTCCGACAGGAATGATGGCTAAAGAAAAACGAAGTGCTTTGGAAGTGGTGATGACAGTGTTGCATGCAGGAGGCAAGTTTGACAAAGACTCTTACAAAGTTTCGGGCGGTCTGCATGGTGTAGGTGTGAGCTGCGTAAATGCATTGAGTAAACGACTTCATGCTTTAGTTTATAGAGAGGGAGAAATTTTTGAACAGGAATACAGAACCGGCATTCCGCAATATCCTGTACGCTCTATCGGCAAAAGCGATATCACGGGAACTACTATTCATTTTTGGCCCGATGATACGATCTTTATTGCTACTGTTTTCAAAAAAGATATCCTGGAAGGTCGCTTGCGTGAACTTTCCTTCTTAAATAAAGGTGTGCGTATTACTCTGAATGATCTCCGGGAAAAAGAAGACGAGAATATCGTCTACTCAAAAACTTTTTATAGTGAAGGGGGCATTGTTGAATTTGTGGAAATGCTGGATGCAAATGCGGGTCGCAATCCATTGATCCCAAAGATCATTTTCGTTGAAGGAAGGGATGAAGTCACAAATGTTGCTGTTGAAGTAGCCCTGATGTACAATGATAGTTACAGCGAACACATTTATTCGTATGTAAATAATATCAATACCATTGAAGGTGGCACCCATGTATCAGGTTTTCGCAGGGCATTGACAAGAGTTTTTAAAAGCTATGGTGACAGGGAAGGTATGTTTGATAAAGCAAAGGTTGCGATCGAGGGTGATGATTTTCGTGAAGGATTAAGTGCGATCATATCTGTAAAAGTTCCCGAGCCGCAGTTTGAAGGACAGACAAAAACGAAGCTGGGGAATAATGAGGTAATGGGAGTTGTTGATTCGACAGTTTCGAAAGTGCTGGAAGCGCACCTCGAGGAAAATCCGAGAGAGGCAAAAAATATTATCAATAAAGTAATTCTTGCTGCACAGGCGAGAGCGGCGGCCAGGAAGGCCAGGGAACTTGTGCAAAGGAAGTCTGTATTGAGCGGAGGAGGTTTGCCGGGTAAACTGGCAGATTGTTCGGATCGTGACCCTGAGCGCTGTGAGTTATTTTTAGTTGAGGGCGATAGCGCAGGCGGTACCGCCAAACAAGGTCGTGACAGAAGTTTCCAGGCCATTCTCCCATTGCGTGGAAAAATTTTGAATGTTGAGAAAGCGATGGAACATAAGATATATGAAAACGAAGAGATCAGAAATATGTTCACGGCTTTGGGAGTGACGATTGGAACACCTGAAGATCCAAAAGCTTTAAATCTGAATAAGCTTCGTTATCATAAGCTGATCATTATGACTGATGCTGACGTGGACGGTAGCCATATTGCAACATTGATACTTACTTTCATTTATCGCTATATGAAAGAGCTGGTGGAACAAGGTTATGTTTATATAGCTCAACCTCCTCTATATCTTGTAAAAAAAGGAAGAGAACAGGCTTATGCGTGGAACGAAGAACAACGCAAAGTGCTTGTTGAAAAAATTGGTGGGGGTAAGGATGATTCTGTGGGGGTACAACGGTATAAAGGTTTGGGCGAAATGAATGCAGATCCACTCTGGGACACAACAATGAATCCTGATACAAGGACTTTGAAACAGGTAACTATTGAAAGCGCAGCGGAAGCTGACCGGGTCTTCAGTATGCTTATGGGTGATGAGGTGGCGCCTCGTCGTGACTTTATAGAAAGCCATGCCCGGTACGCAAAACTTGATGTATAAAGAAAAAAAATAAAATAAAAGAGAATAGCTTACTATCCGGCTTTTCATAGCTGTTAAAAACTTTCTCCCGTTTAAACCCTCCAAAATCAGTAATTTGAGGAATTATCCCAAAGGTCCGAAGGATTCCTCCGAAAGATTCCTTTGGGAACTAACCCCAAAAAATCTTTATCATGGCAGATGTTCAACTTACGGCTTACAACGTAAAAACGAAAGAAAAAGGTGTTCCTATCATGGATGCAGTGATCACGAAAACGGCTAAGGGCGCTTATATGGTGCAGGGACATGATGGAAAAGGCAATAAACTTACAACGCTCGTAAACGAGGAAAAAGCAATGGCCGCCATAAAAGCGGGTATTGCTAAGCAAGGCTGGCAATAATTGTTTCGACTTCGGGGTTTCAAAAGGCCCCTTTCTGTATAAATGCTGCGAATTATTGTTTGACGACCTTAAATGTTTTTGTAACTGTACCCTCTGCCACTACCATATACATTCCCCGGGCAAAGCTGCTTTGTTGCATATCGATGATTAGTTTTTGCACAAAGCCGGTGGCAATTGTTTTCACCTGGTGTACAACCTGGCCCTTCATATTGTAGACTTTAATGCTTATAGTCTCACCGCTGTTTTGCCTGAATATGAAATAAAAAGTTCCCGCGGAAGGATTAGGATAAACCTGCCAAAGTATGTCGTCATCAAAAATAATGGGCCTGATGTCTGAATAACGGAAGCTTCCATCCTCTGCAATAATTTTTAAGCGATAATACCTTACACCCGTTTTGTTATGTTCAGCGTCGGTAAAATTATAATCCTGCATGGCCGCAGAACTGCCCCTGCTTTTTACACTTCCTATTTTTTCAAAATGATTTGATTGATATTCGACACTGGTTCTTGCCACTTCAATTTCGTAGTGATCAATATTTGACTCCTCGGCAGTTTTCCATTCAAGCAATACATCATTGTCGGGCTGCTTGTTCGCTGTAAATGAAATAAGTTTTACCGGCAAGGGGATCGTTCCAAAAATACCTCCGTTGTTCAGCCAAAACTCAGAGAAATCTCTCACTTTGAACTCCGCATAGTAACCCTTATCAAATGGAATTTTTGCTGCCCTGGATGAATTAATGAATGTCCAGATGCCTAAGGCATCATTTGAGATCGTACCATCTTCATTCGCCCGGTTTGCAGGATCACTGTACTTCGAAACCCCCAATTCGTAGGCACTCGCGGGTTTACTGCATGAAGAGCACCCTGTAGCATTTAACAAAGATTCCGTTTCATTATCGAGAAAATAAAAACGAACCCCCACAGAATCAGTTAAACTATTTGCAGGTAACACAGTTATGTTTCTGTCATGATAGTATTGAACGGATGTATGCCGTACTGCACCCGAATTAATAAATGTTTGAACAGAAGTACTGCCCATATTCTGGCCCGCAGGTTGAATAGAAGCAATCAACTTACCGGCTGACGTAAAATCGACCCAGGATGTTCCGCCCGAAATTGTTTGGGTAACCGGAGAACTCATCGTGACCCCGTTATAAATCCCCATCGTGTTATCGTAGATATGAATATCATCAACTGCAACCCCCTCACGGTTTACGGCTGGATCGGAATTCAGCACAAACCGCAACCGTAACCTTGACAGCCCTGTCGGCAAAGTTGTAGTGGCCACATGCCACCTGGTATAATTTTGAATATTCCACAGTTGATCTCCCGCATAATTTTTATTGTACCAATTTGTCCCGCTTCCGAAAGCACCTAATTCATTCCACGTAACTCCATCAGTTGAATATTCAACCCAGGCGCCATCGCATAAACTGGTTCCGCAATCTTCAAGATCAAGCGCCACACTGAAGCTGAGTGTTGGATTCGTCATGCCGCTGATATCGAAACAAGGAGAATACAGATAAGAATATTCAAGGTCATTATAATTACCAACAAGTCTCGTTTTCCACGCTTTACTTCCGCTGGCAGCCGAATTTATTTTATTTGACGCTGGTGTACCATACTCCCATGAAGTTTTTATGCCGCCCGTATACCATGAGCCGTTACCGGCTTCAAAGTTTTCAAGATATGGAAATGAACTTATGATGGCGGAATTTACCAGGTGGATGACCGTGGTATCATTGTGCCTGTAATTGTCAGTTGGATAATCAACCCATGCCTCAATGGTGTGGGCGCCGAGTGAAGCGAGGTTAGCCGTTGAAGTAAATGTGTATTGTATGGTTGCATTACCATTGACCGACGAGATCGTTTCCGCGGTCACCGAGCCCCCGTCGACACGAAACTTAACCGGGATGTTTGTGATGACGGTATTAACACTATTTCGAACCGAGATTTTTATTGGTGTTGTGCCATTCAAACCGCAACTGCTTACAATTGGCGAGTCAATGCTGAGCATTTGGATATCGTCTATCGCTTTGTACAAATGAATATCATCAAATGTATAGCCTCCGGCATTTACCCTGTCGACAGCAGGCAAAAAGCCGAACTGTCCCCAGCGTATTTGACAAGACGGAGTAAAGTTTTGCCCAGCATTCGCGAGCAGGTCAGATAATTCGATACTTGATGTTTGTTTGTAAATACCGGGATCGTTTTGGTTTGCAAAAAGATCATAGGCTGACACCCATGGTGATGTTTCGCTTCCCCTTATCCAGACCTGGTTATTGCTGCCCGCAGGCTGACCGTGATTATTGTAGTAAAAATCTAAGCGTATATCATCGGTATTTGCATTGTAACTTGAAAGGTTAAATGTTCCATATAAAAAATTAGTATTCACAGAAGGATAAATATACCTGTCTACATCCAGCGTTATTGCTTTATCACCCGAGTTTGCAATGCCAGTATTAATGAAACTGCGCAAACGGCCATTAACACTTGTATTAGTAAAATCAAAGCGATCGAGCGTTGTTAACCCAGTTTGACCCGTTAAAAATTCCTGTTGCGGAGCTGCGTCAAAATTTTCAACAAACGGTGTGGTAAGATCAATGGGCTGGTTATCGAGTTGCTTGACAACGACTGTTAATGTATCATTGGCCCTCACAGGGTCAGATGCATAGTCTACCACTGCTTTTATTGTATAAGTTCCAATTGCAGAAAAATCATACGTAGTGGCAAATGTGTGGGTAATTGTAGCACCTGCGCTTAAGGGACCGGGAATATTTTCGCTAACCCATGGTCCGCCGTTCACTGAATATTTAACATCAAAATTGCTGATCGCAACATTGTCCAGATTTTTTACCCTTGCTTTTATTTGTACAGAACTGCCAAGTTCAGAGTTTGTAAACTTACGACCTGTAATTGGTTGAATCAATGAATCAAGTTTCAGATCGTTGTCGGAAATATTTCCTGCACAAGTACCAGTACTTGGTTTGCGGGAAATACCCACAGATCTTCGGCCAGGATTTCCATTTAATCTTGCCCTTACCGCCACCCAGTAGATAGAGTCTTTTGATAATCCGCTAAAAGTATAATTCAGGGCCGTTGTAGTTGCCATTGATTGCATGTCATCGCCTCTCAACATAAACACTTCGTAATCGGTGGCACTGGGAATACTCGCCCATTTAACCTTAATATATCCTTCGCACTGAACAGGATCAAGGCTTATAACAGGCAACCCTAAAAGAGTAAATGCGTTCCCGGTACTTATAGCTCCCGTTGTATTATTGATCAGCTGAATTTTTGCTTTATCAGTCGTAATGTTTGGAACCTTCCATTTTTTCTGGCGCTGATTTCCCGCGACGTTGTTATCGATCGTCGTCCAACTTGCACCATTATCCGTTGAATAATTCAAAGTAAAAGCCGAGCTGTTTCCAAAAGCATCCCACTGTATCAATACAGAATCTGTTGTTGAAAAACTTTCACCACCAATGGGGAAACTTAGTTTCGTGCTGTCGGGAACAATATCGTACGCAATAAAATATTCCTGCGGAGAATTTTGAGTGACAGAATTTCCGTTCACCTTTATAGTGTATGCCCCTGCCAACGGGTTATTAATAACGACCTGTTCAATGTTATTAATATGATCAGGGCCCTCTGTTGAAGCGTTTGTAACGTGAGAGGGAATAGTGTCAAGAATTTTTGGAAATATCGTCAGGGAGGCAGGAGTTTGTACAGTAAGATCAAGATCGTTCACCAGCGTTTGACTTGATAATAATGATGCAGGAGGATCATGCCAGTAAAGCATCACCTTAAGTTGCGCAGCATTCGCAGGTATGGTGATCGAATGCGTATTTTGTATCCCGTTTGCAATGGTCGACGTAAAATACCTGTTGTTCTCTATTGTCAAGGCGGCCCTCTGAAGATCCATCCAACCGAAACCATAGGAAAAGTCAGGCCCCGTATTTCCCATATCACGGCTGCTGTTACAAACTATTGCTTTCATCAATCCACTTTTTGGATTGCTGCCGCCATTTATTTGTTTATATAATTGGTACAATAGGGTCAGTCCTCCGGTTACTCCGGGACTGGCCATGCTTGTTCCGCTATTATACCAGTATGATCCCATACCTACTGAGACAACACGTTTACCCATTGCAGAAATTTCCGGCTTTATTCTTCCATCCTGTACAGGTCCTTTACTGGAAAAATCGGCAATAGCTCCCGCTGAATCTGTAGCTCCAACCGATAAAACATTTTTTGCTGATTGATAACTTCCCAGGACAGTCTTAAATCCTGCCGGGTATGGTGGACAATCATCAGTACCACTGTTGCCCGCTGCAAAAACATTTTGGAGATAAGGAAAATCAAATGCCTGTTGGTCAAGGATAGCAGAGTATAGATCATAAAGACCATTATAAGAGCAATCACCGGTAACAGCACCATAAGAATTATTAGTGATCACCATGCCATAATCGTGGATATAGCTCACAGCATTTAGCCAGATACCTGAGAAATATTGCGTAATAATAGTAGCCTTCGGAGCGTAGCCCTTATACAGTTCATTTAAGATACCCGCGCCGGCAGCAGTTCCGGTGACATGTTTACCATGCTCGCCGCTGGGAGGAGCATAAGTTCTGTTAATGATCCTGTTCGCGAAATCAATATGTGTAGAAGGATTTGCGTCATCACCTATTCCAATAACAATTCCTTCACCCTTCAAATTTCTTCCTCCCAATGCAACGGGTGCATTTAAAAGATTCGCTCTTGCATCAGCACGATCCACGTTATTCAACAGCTGATCTTCATGCGGCGCTGGTTGTACATATTCAATGAATGGTAACGAAGCGAGTTCACTCAATCTTTGTAATGGAACACGTAATGAGATGATATGATAATCTTTGTAATCACTCGAAAGGATATCAAAGTTCTTTTGACGCAATTCTTCTAATACCGATCCGGCAGAAAGGATTTGTAAAAACCTTATCCAGACGTCGACCGTGCCAGGCACCTTAACCGACCATGGCGGAGCAACACCCCAGGCCAAAGGCTGAGCCATCTTTTGCTCAGGTTTTAATTCAATCACCGCTCTTGCTCCTAGTTGCTTTAGAGTTTTATCATTCATAGAGCCCCTGATGCTTACTGTGTACGTGTTGTTCGGAATATAATCCAGCAAACTTATCCCTGCATTTAATAATTGTTGTCGCTCCTCTGCTGCAGGGATATGTTCAAATTGTATAATGGCGAAAGATCGTCCTTCGATCCGCGAGATCCTCCGATTAAATTCCTGTGCAAAGTCCGGGTTGATATTTTTTTGGGGAATGAAAGAACCAGCTTTGAGAAATAAACGATAGGCAGAATCCTGTTGAGATAATGCATGGAGAGAAGCTACCACCAAAATGGTAATCAAAAGAACCAGGCGGATTTTCATAGTATGAATTGGGCAATAAAAATATATATAAAAAACGGGAAATACTAATGTCTCTAGACATTAGCAGGCAACGCATTATGCACATATTCATTCATCCTTTTCAGAAACGAATAAATATCCTTCATGGTATTTACATCATCTACGATCAGAAGAAATAATTTTCCAACCTGTTTCAGGCGTGCCTTATTTGTTTGAGTTTGGATAAACGAAAGAATGCGCTTGAATGTTTCGGATTCAAAGTAAGGAGAATCGG
>Ga0157374_10005475_pt1 | contig 10655 bp, 13 predicted proteins | sample M25metaG_FD_115308 | JGI IMG/M metagenome (GOLD analysis project Ga0157374, IMG submission 115308) | Miscanthus rhizosphere microbial communities from Kellogg Biological Station, Michigan, USA - M2-5 metaG | ecosystem: Host-associated > Plants > Roots > Rhizosphere > Soil | place: USA: Michigan... | reverse complement strand
CCGCGAACACGCTGATCCCGTTGGGAAGGTTATAGATTCCCTGCGCGCGCAGCGCATTGTAAGCGGGCATGGTGCGCGGTCCTACATTGGTGGGGACCGCGAAGAGCGTCTGTCCTTGTCCAATCTGCTGGAAGCCCTGCTTGGTCACCATGCTAACGGTGTAAGTCTGGCGAAGGCTCAAGCCTTCCGATCCCGCGCCATCGAGCGCGGTGATGGGGGGAATGCCCGCGATGCCGCCGACCAGGGCGGTGAAGACTCCCGGCTGGCGGATTTCAGTCTTGAAACGAAACTGGAAGGTGACATCTTCCTTGCCGTCGTGGTCGTTGTCGACCTTCATCTCGTAAAGGATGTTGGGGTCGAACGGAAAGTAGTTGGGACCGTTGGCTGGTTCCAGGAACGGGTCGACGTTCAAGATCATGACGACATGATCGGGATGCTCCGGGCTGACAAAAACGTACCAGTCAGTAATATCAGCTTTCTGGTCGAGAGCCGTGATAGGCGCTTCGCGGTGGCTGGAAGCGAAGAGCTGGGCCGGCGGAGCCACGAACATCGTCAGCATCGCCAACGGCGGCAGCAGTGCGAGGAGTTTCATTTTCATGGGTGATCCTTTCAAAGGAATCTACGGTGGCGGATGGATTTTGGATTTGATTCGCCGCCAGAAAACCGCTTTCCACGGATCGACCGGTGAGATATGATACGGTTCGCATGATCACTCGAGTTTGCTTGTTTGCCATCGCCACGCTGGCCTTCGCGCACCACGGAACCAATGCGTCCTATGACTTAACGAAGCGCATGACGTTTAAAGGAACAGTCACCGAGTTTGCATGGTCCAATCCACATGTCCAGATCTATTTCGACGCCGCCGACGACAGCGGCAAGGTTGTGAACTGGGCGGCCGAAACAGGGAGTCCCGGTGTGCTGGCGCGAGAAGGCTGGACGAAACACTTGCTGAAACCCGGTGACCCGGTCACGGTGATCCTCGCGCCCGCCAAGACCGGAGCGCCGGTAGGAGTGCTGGTCAAGCTGACGCTCGCCGACGGCAAAGAATTCGATCGAGCGATACCCGGAAACTGAAATGCGAACCTTCATAGTTTTGGCCATCGGGATCGGAGTGTTGACCCATTCCGCTCACGCACAAGCTCAGGACCCGCACGATCTGTCAGGCGTGTGGAGATGGACAGGGCGGGTTTTGACTTTTAGTGCGGAAACGCCTCCCGCCAGCGGTGGGGAATGATCCGCAAGGCAAGTGCGATCCCCTGGGTATTCCGCGCCTGCTGTTCTACGGCGGCACCACCACCATCGAAATGCTCCCCTCCAAAGATCGGATGCTGCAGTTCTTCGAATGGGGCCACGTCTGGCGCACCATCTGGACCGATGGCCGCAAGTTGTCCAACGATCCCGATCTGGATTCGCGCTGGTTGGGATACTCAGTAGGCCACTGGGACGGCGACACGTTCGTCGTCGAGTCCAACGGTTTCACGGATCGCACCTGGCTCGATCACTTCGGTGATCCGCACAGCGACGAGATGCGCCTGGAGGAACGCTACCGCCGCGTCAGCCACGACGCCCTGGAACTCACGATGACGCTCACCGACCCCAAGACCTACACCAAGCCGTGGGTCAGCGATAAAAAGATGTTCAAGCTGGAACCCAAGACCGAGGTGGCGGAGATCTTCTGCGCGCCCTCGGAAGAGGAATCGTTCAACAAGCGCGTGCGCGATCCCGCAGGCAGCGCGAAGAAATAGTTACTTAACCGCGAAGACCCAGATAGCGCCGCCCTCCGGCACTTCTGGATACTTGCCCGGGATCAGCGTATTGAGCACCGCCTGCATGGAGCGCGCGTCCACGCCCCAGCCCGATTGCACGGCGATGTACTGCTTGCCGTTCACCAGAAACGACACCGGCTGGCCGGTGATTCCAGAACTGGTCGGGAACTCCCACAAAAGTTTTCCGCTCGCGGCGTCGAAGGCGTGGAACATGCGATCGTTGGTACCGCCGCTAAACACCAATCCACCGGCTGTCGCGAGCATCGGCCCCCAGTTCTGCGAGTTCGCGTAGGTATGGGTCCACACCCGCTTGCCGGTGTCGACATTCCAGGCCTGCACTTCGCCGATGTGATCGGCTCCCGGGGCCACTGTCAACTGGGTTCGCGCACCCAAATACCGCCCGCCCGGAGTGTATTCCACCTTCTCGCCGGTGCTGGTCATGCATAGATTCTCATTCGCCGGAATGTAAATCATCCGCGTCTGCGGACTGAATGCGATGGGGGGCCAATTCTTGCCGCCCCACAGCGAAGGGCAAAAATCCGCAGTCTTACCGGTGCCCGGTTTACGGTCTGGATCGACTTCCGGACGCCCCGTCTTGGGGTCCAGACTTTTGTACACGTTCTGCTTCACGAATGGAGTCCCATCGACGAAGTTTATCGCGCCATCGGTGCGTTCGAGGAACCACAGATAGCCGTCGCGCGCCACGTCGATCAAACCCTTCACGGTTCTCCCGTTGCGCTGATAGTCGACCAGGATCGGCGGCGACACTTCATCCCAATCCCACGATTCATTCGGATCGTACTGATGATGTCCTTTGATTTTCCCCGTAGCCACATCGATCGCGATGGTGGAGGAAACATACAAGTTGTCACCCGGCCGCTGATCGCCCATCCACGGTCCGCCATTGCCGACACCCCAATAGGCGAGGTTGGTTACGGGATCGTAGTTTCCCGTGACCCACACCGAGCCGCCGCCGTTCTTCCACTGATCGCCTTTAGGCCACGTCTCGCTACCCGGTTCTCCCGGCGCCGGCACCGTGTAAGTTCTCCACAACTCTTCGCCAGTGTCCGCTTGAAAGCCCGCGACGAATCCGCGGATTCCCAACTCGCCGCCGGACGCCCCCACCATCACTGTTCCGCCGGCGACTAGTGGCGCCAGCGTCATATAGTATCCGGTCTGGTTGTCGGCCACGCTTTTGGTCCAGGCTTCTTTGCCGGTCTTCGCGTCGATAGCCACCAGCGTCGCGTCGCCGGCTGCGAAAAACACTTTGTCGCCATAGAGCGCGACGCCGCGGCTGGTTTGGTGCGGCACGATAGCGCCCGCCGGCAGTTGCCTGCGATAGCGCCACAAGAGGTTGCCGGTGGAGGCGTCAATCGCCAGCACCTGGCTCGCCGGCGTAGCCACGAACATCACGCCGTTGTTCACCAGCGGCGCCGCTTCGTGACCGCTGTTAACGCCGGTTGCGAACACCCATGCCGGCTGCAGGCGCTGGACGTTGTCCGGAGTGATCTGCGTGAGCGGGCTGTAGCCCCAACCGTCATACGTACGCCGGATCATCGTCCAATCGCCGTCGTCCGGCTTGGTAAGCCGCTCGGCCGTTACCGTCTTGTATTCCCGCAGCGGCGTAGATTGTGCCGCGGCCAATCCCGCGAGCACAATCCCGCAGTAAACGATTCCCGGTAAACGCATCCCTTTACCCTTTGCCGAGAGCCTTGGGCATTTCCGTAAACGGCACTACGCGTCCATGCAGCGGAGCGATGGTCTGAATATCCAGCTTCAACCGCTGAATATTGTCATAAAGGTTGTTGCCGAACTGCGCCGCCAGCGGAACCAGTGCCGGACCATTAGGCGCCGGCGGCGTGAAATCGTCGGCCTCGATCAAGATCTTCTCCGCCGGCAGGTAGCCGAACAGAATCGCGCCATTATGATTGTCACCATCGGTGCGATATAGAACCAGCGTGCGCGTTCCATCGGTCAACTCATATTTATCCTTCACGGTAACGAAAGTCGCTTTCTTGGAACTTCTCGCAAGGGTGTCGGGATTCAGCGTACGCGGCGCCTTCCAGGCGGCTTCGTAGTAGGTCTTGTTCACATCGCTGGTGATGACGGTGGCGCCTTCGGCGACGTAAGTGCGGATACCGCTCGAATGATCCCAATGATGATGCGTGTTGATCAAATACCTGATCGGCTTATTCGGCACCAGCTTCTTCACTTCAGCGATCACTGCGAGAGAGCGCTCCTCGCTGAGCGGCGCTTCGACCACGGCCACGAAGTCCTTGTACTCGATCAGAACGCTGTTGTGCGACCCGCCGCCGAGGAACCAAACGCCGTCGGCCAACTTTTGCGAGTCCACACGAACCGGCGGAGCCGTGGCCGTTTGCACTGCATCGGGCACCGTGATCGCCGCATTGCCCACATTGGGCTTCACGTCGCTGACCGTGAGATCCAGCACCATATAGCCGCCCTGCTTCTGCACGATATGCGTGGGAAACTTCACGCCATTGAAGTCCTTGTAATCCGAGTAATCGGTTTCGAACGCCATGTCGCCGAGCACCGGATTCGCCATCCAGCTCTCGACTTTCGTAACCATGCCCTGGCCGTCGATGGTGCCCACCACATTGAGTCTGCCCACAGCGGTGATTGAGACTTCAGTGCCGCCCCTGCCTTTCTTGGCGGTAGCGTTGCTGATCATCGCCTGCTTCACGAAACCTTGCGGCGACATCACCAACTGGAGCTGCCGCTCCTCCACGTTTCCCGGAGCCGGTAGCGGCGCGCTGCCGGGCTGGTTCCAGGCATACGCTCCGCATAGTATGTTGACCTGCTTCTGTTCACCCGCGAATGGAGCGCCGCCGCCCTTGGCCGGGGGAGCCTCGAGGGTGCGCACCATTTCCTCGCGTGAACACTGGCTGGGGTAATCGATGGTCCGCGTATAGCTGGTGACGTTCAGCGTGGGCCACGCCACCGTCGGCAAGTGGCTCTGTCCCAGCGATGCGGCCTTACCGCGAGCGGAGTATTGGATGGAATTCAAATTGGCGGCGCCCATGGCAGTGGCGGCCTTCTGCAAAACAGCTCTTGCATCCTGGGCGGAAGCCACGGTGGCGAGCAGCCCAAACGCAGTGATGGCAACTAACAATCGTTTGGTCATGGTGTTCTTCCTTCGTCTAAGCACTATACTCCATGCGCGAGTGGAGCGGGTTACTTCAGCTTCAGGGCTTCGCGCAGCCATTTTTCGCGATCGGGCGATGCCTGCTGGTTCACGAGAAAAAGTTGAGTCACGGATGTGACCCCAAGCGCGGCCTGGAATCTAACTACAGGGGAGGTTTCACCATGCGCCATTCAAACTTAAGCCCAGCGGAAAGAGAAGCCGACCTAACGCGAATCGACCAGATGATTGCCGCCTTGGGCCGCCTTCGTGAAGCTAACCCACTCATGGAACACCTGCATAGCGCACGGGTGTATTTACTTGGCGCGATGCCCGAGGAATATTTGTTTAGCATCGAATCGGCAAGGCAGGCTTTAGACGTGGTGCGCGATCGCAAGCTTCGCAACAGCATGGATGACACGCTGTCGAACCTTATCGATGAGATGTCTCATGACTCCGGGGATTAGCGCTCGGCCGAGCCCGCAGTTGTACGCCATGGGATGATAGTAAGGTTTGCGTAAGTCTCCTCTTCTTCCCATCTTTTTGATCGTCGCCGTGGACGTGCTCGGACTCACGATCATGATCCCGCTGTTGCCCTTCTATGCGGAAAAACTCGGCGCGAGTCCGTCGCAGGTGGGCTGGCTGGTGGGCGTTTACGCACTGTGCCAGTTGTTTTCTGGGCCGCTTCTCGGCCGCATGTCGGACCACGTTGGACGCAAGCCGCTGCTGATCGTCAGCCAGATTGGCACCCTCATCGGTTTCCTGATCACCGCGTTCGCGGGAACGCTGTGGGTGGTGTTCCTCGGCCGCATCATCGACGGTGCGACTGCGGGCAACTTGTCACTCGCGCAGGCCTACATCTCCGATGTCACCAAGCCCGAAGAGCGCGCGAAATCCTTCGGTGTGATCGGCATCGCCTTTGGACTCGGCTTTCTGATCGGCCCCGCGATTTCCGGATTCCTGTCGCAGTTCGATTACCGCATGCCGATTCTGGCCGCCGCGCTGATGTCTTTCACCAGCATCCTGGCCACAACTTTTCTTTTGCCTGCGGTAAAGAATGTTCATTCCGTGCAAAGCGGACCCAGCGGCCCGGGCGGACGCCGTCTGTCGCTGGTGCAATGGGGCGAGTACGGAAGCTATTTCCGGCAACCCGGGCTCGGCACACTGCTGGTGCAGTTTCTGGTGTTCACGTTTTCTTTCGCGATGTTCGTATCGGCGCTGGCTTTATTCGTCTAGCGCCGAATCACCTGGCCCGGCAGTCCCTTCGGCCCCGAACAGACCTGATACGTGTGGGCCTACGCGGGACTCCTCGGAATCTGCCTGCAAGGCCCCGCGTTGGGACGCCTAGTCAAACGCTTCGGCGAGCGCGCGCTGAACCGCACCGGCTTCGCGGCTTATGTGGTGGGATATTCCATGCTGGCCTTCGCGCATTCCATCCCGTGGCTCCTGCTGAGCACCACCGTGTTGGCACTAGGCGGATTAGTGCGTCCCACGCTCACCAGCATGATCACGCAAAAAACGTCGCGCGAAGAGCAGGGCACAGTGCTGGGCCTGACGCAATCGCTGACCTCGGTATCGCAGATCGTCGGCCCGCCCCTGGCGGGATTGCTGATTCAGCACGGTCTGCTCACGGCCTGGGGACTGGCGGTCGCGGTCGTGGCTTTGCTGGGGTTGGCGATCGCATCGCGCCCGGCTTTGGTGGAGGCGCATGCCTGATGCCCCCCTATGCGACGCGTTGCTCGAAAAGATCCTCGAACAAATCGAGCGCACCGCTCATCTGAGCGCCCTGGTTCCCGATGCGAGGCAGGATTGGATGCCGTCGCCTGGTGCGTGGTCCACGCGCGAGCTCGTCGGCCATCTGCTCGATTGTATCTCCGGATTCTGCGCGGTCCTCTCCGCCGCTGAGCCCGAGCGGCTAGCGCACTTTGCCAAACTGCGGCAAATGCCGGCAACGATTGAAATTTATCGCAGCCATATTGAGGAAGGTTTTGCGCTGCTGACAGACGCCGATCTAGCGCGTCGCGTCCCCACTGTGTTCGTGGCGCAAGGAGAGCCCGTGCTGACGCTGTTTCTCGGCAACCTGGAGCACTTGATCAACCACAAGCATCAGTTATTTACCTACCTCAAACAAATGGGCATGCCGGTGGCGACACCAGATCTGTACCGGTTCCGCGCCTAGCCGGGAAGCACGTCGGCGAACACAAAACCGTCGCGTTCGACGATTTCTCCCGTGCGCACCGCGATCGGCGCGGAGAACACCGGCGCATCGTAAACGAAGGTGTGGAATTCACCATTCTCGCCGCAAGGGTCGACGCTCATGGGCAGCGAATCGAGCAACGTCTGGTCGTAATCGCGGCCGGCGAAGGAGCGCTCCACCTGTCCTGGATCCACGCAGGTGACTTTTGCTTTCACGCCCGCGGCAATCATCTCGCGCCCCAGCTTCGCCGTTGGGATTTGCCACACCGGGAATAGCGGCTCTAGGCCGGTACCCTCTAATTGGCGCACCCGGTAGTCGCGAATGTCTTCGAGAAACAAGTCGCCGAACGCCACTGCGGTAATACCTTCGGCGACAGCCCTCTCGCACACGCCGCGCATAAGCTCTTCATACTGGGCATTGGAACAAGGCCAGGGCAGCTCGACTGCCCACAGTGGAATGCCGGTCCGCTCCGCTTGCATCTCGACCAGCGCCCTCCGCACGGCGTGCATGGCAACGCGGTCCGCCGTGGAATTAAATGTAGTCAACAGCGCAGCCACTTCCAGCTCCGGTTGTTGCCGCAGCAAATGCAGCGCCCACACGCTATCCTTACCGCTGCTCCACGATAACAGGACTCGTTTCGGAAAATAGGGACGGGGCCTCATTTCGCCACCGGCTTTTCCATACCAGCGCTCCATGCGCGCTCGCGAAATGAGGCTCCGTCCCTATTTTCCCCGTGCAGAATCTCAGCCAGAATTTCAGCCGACTCCGAAATCGTCATTCCCGAGCGATTAAAAAACAAATTGCCGTCAGCAAACGCGACCTTGCCCTCACGCACAGCCCTGAGATCGCCCCACCAAGAATGCCGTTCGAGCACCGCTAGCTCGCGCTCCGCTCGCTCCCGGTTGAACCCGCAGGGCGCGACGATCAAATACTCAGGATCAGCATCGCGAAGCCGTTTCGCGGGTATGGCTGTAGAGAATTCCCCAGGATGTCCCAGCAGCGGCTCGCCGTTAGCGATCTCAACCAGTTCCGGACCCCAGTTGCCCATGGCGAAAAACGGATCGGTCCACTCCAGCAGCACCACCGTGGGCCTCCGGAACCCTGCACTCCGTCGGCGCACCGCGTCTAAACGCTGGCGCTCGCGAAGGACCACCGCCTGTCCTCGCTCCGGCAGGCCGAGCGCGTCAGCAACCTGCAAAATGCTGCCAAAGATTTCTTCGATAGTCGCCGCCGACAGCGACAGTTGGCGCGCGGCAATCGCGCACGCGCCTCGCTCCAGATCCGCGGGTGTCACGGCGCACACATCGCAATGCGACTGCGTAATCACCAGATCCGGCTGCAACTCGCGGATCAATTCCATGTCGATGTGATAAAGAGGTTCGCCCGCGTGCAATCTGCGCCGGACTTCAGCATCGATTTCCCCGCTCGAAACGGAAACATCGAACGCCGGCTCACTGCACGAAGGAAGCCGCCGCACCCAGGAAGGGTTGTCGCACTCATGCGACCGTCCCACCAGCGTCTCGCCCGCGCCCAGAGCGCAAACGATTTCGGTAGCTCCGGCCAGCAGCGAAACGACGCGCACGCTAAGCGGCCTGGTGCAGTGGGCGGAAGGAACGCTTCAGCAGCGCATAGCCGCCGAAAATCGCCAGCGTATAGAAAGCGTCGCCTGCGATTTGGTTCTGGAAAAACGGAATGGCAGCAGTAAAGCACGCGGCTAGCCCCGCTAGCGTATTCGGATAGATGCGCCCGGCGGCCCACACCATGAAATTGGTGATCAGGAAAAACGACAGACTGGACCCCAGCGCCCCGGCCGCAATCGCGCCTACGCCGTGGTTCCGCGTCACCCTGCCGAATAACACCGCGACTAACGCCGCCGCATAGACGAACCAGAAGCCGCGATCAAAACCCAGCACTGCATCGCTCAGCGCCAGCGCGGAGAGCGTCACCAGGATTCCCGTCGAAGCCTTGGCAGCCTGATAGCCCGAAAACAATCCGATGGCCATTAGCGGAGTGAAATTCCACGGATGCGGCAGCAATCGCGCGCAGGCGCACAACACCACCATTGCTATCCACAAACGCTTGCCGAAATCCATGGGTGTTCTCCTACTGGCTATTGTAGTGCAAATCGCCACGTGCGAAATGTGGAATGCGCTTGAAATCCCAAACGGCGGTAGATGCCCGTCGAGGTTGGATTCGCGTTATCGGCGAACAACGCCACCCAACGTTGCCCGCCCTTCAGCAATCTCTCCGCCAGCGCGCCGGTGATCGCGGTTCCATACCCACGGCCGCGGAATTCAGGAAGCGTATAGACTCCCCGAATGCGCGCGCCCGCGTGTTTAAACGGGCTCACATACGAAGCAATCGCCCGAATGGCCGAGCCCTCCAACCACACAGACTGCTGGCCGTCGTCGATGGCCTGGCGTAGCGTGCTCTGGATCGCCTCTGCATCGGGCTGCTCTTGGGCCACATGCATTTCCCGTTCAGCAGCCAAAGCCAGCGGCGCAAGTTCATCCAACTCAGCGCGCGTTGCGGTCCGTATGCAACCAGCGGGACTGCTGAAGGGCTCGACGCAATCGATCGTATAGAAGGTCATGTCCATACTCAGGAGTCCTGCGCGACCGGTCTTGTGAGTCAGGTGCTCCGCGCAGGCATCGGCCACCTGTGCGGGTCCAACGAATTGCATCACATCGATTTCGAGATCTTTCGCCAGGTATTCTGCGGCCTGCACGCTGCCTCCCGAAAGCACCAGATGCAGCGGCGTCTCGAGCAGTGCCAGCTGCGGCGCGTCCCCGTCCATCACCAGCCAGCTTCGCACTTCATCATTGAAGCGAACGGCGTGGAGCCGGCTCAAGATCAAGTTGTTGGTGCGTTCGTCCGCAGCCATCCAGGACCCCGCGGCGGCCTCGAACGCAGCCGCACTACCGAAACGCAAGAGGCGCATATTCAATCCTATACCGGCAGATGACCGGACAACCCCAGTCGTAAAACGACACTTAGTACCTATCCTCGAACCCTCCCCCCGTCGATTTTAAACTCCTAAGGGAAACTACGTGAATCCAGTCAGGGTATTTGCTTGTGAAGCGCAGCCGATCGTCCTCGAAGGCCTGGCGAGAGTCCTCGCCGGCGATAGCGAGTTCGAATATTTGGGGTCGACGCCAGGAATTGCTGACGCCCTGGACGTGGTGCGTGAAAAGCATCCCGACGTCCTTTTAGTGGACCAGAGCGCCGGCCTGAAACAGATCTTTCAATTTGTTTCCGACGTGAAAAGCACTTGGCCGCGCTGCCAGCCCATCCGACTGCACAGGGCAGGAGTAGACAGGCAATGAACGAGAAGGCGAGAGAACTCTTTGAAGAGATGGTAAGTAGTCATCCAGAATTAACTTCCGGTTCTTTGGTGTAGAATAGGTAGGTCTCTAATCGCCAGTTCGACAACGAGGAAACCATGCCTATCCGGGAAATGCACGTTTGCCAATGTGACATCTGTCAACAAGAATTGGATCATCCTGAAAAACAGTGGCATCAGCGGATCAATCTGCTCCTCAGCCGCATG
>Ga0157374_10005474_pt1 | contig 10659 bp, 9 predicted proteins | sample M25metaG_FD_115308 | JGI IMG/M metagenome (GOLD analysis project Ga0157374, IMG submission 115308) | Miscanthus rhizosphere microbial communities from Kellogg Biological Station, Michigan, USA - M2-5 metaG | ecosystem: Host-associated > Plants > Roots > Rhizosphere > Soil | place: USA: Michigan... | reverse complement strand
CCGAACGTCCACGAACGACCCGGGCGCGACCTGCGCGGCATCCGCGATATAAGTCACCCCATCGATGTCGTCTGCCTGCCACACGGTCCGCGCCTGGACTTGGTCGTCGTCGACACGATCGACGAGAGCGGACACGATCCGGCCGAGACGCGTCTCGTAGCGCTCCGCGGTGATCAAGCGCTGAAGCTCGTTCAACCGCTCGAGGCGCTCGAGCTTGAGCCCTTCGGGAACGTCGTCGTCCATCTCCGCGGCACGCGTCCCTTCCTGCGGCGAATAGGTGAACGCGCCGACGCGATCGAACTGGATCTCCTCGAGAAACTCGAGGAGCATCTCGAAGTCCGCGTCCAGTTCCCCCGGAAAGCCGACGATGCACGTCGTCCGGATCGCCACGTCGGGCACCGTGTCGCGGATGCGGGCGACGCGCTCGCGGATCGTGCGCTGCCTCTCAGGGCGACGCATGCGGGCGAGCACGGCGTCCGAACCGTGCTGAATCGGCATGTCGAGATACGGCACGATCCGGCGTTCGGTAGCCATCAGCTCGAGTAGCCGCGGCGTGAGCCCGGCAGAATAGACGTACAGCATCCGGATCCACGGGATCGTCGTCTCGCGGATAAGTGCCTGCAACACATCGGGGAGGCCGAGACTTTCGCCGCGGCGGTCGCGGCCGTAATGCGCAAGGTCCTGCGCGACGAGATTGAGCTCCCGAGCGCCCTGCGCCTCGAGGAGCTGCGCTTCGCGGACGATCTCGTCGAGCGCGAACGAGCGATGTTTGCCGCGCATCAGCGGAATGGCGCAGAAAGCACAACCGTGGTCGCACCCTTCGCTGATTTTCAGATAGCGAACGTGCGGCAATCCACCGGTGAAGAGTCGAACGCCCGGGTGTACCGCGGGCACTTCGCCCGCTCCGAGAAAGCCGCGCTCCTCGAGCTCCGGGATCAGGCGCTCGACTTCCGCCGAGCCTAAAAAGAGATCGACCTCGGGCAGCGCCTCGATCAGCTCGTCCTTGTGTCGCTGCACCATGCAGCCAATGCCGACGACGGCCCTTGCCTGCCCCGTCTCTTTGAGACGCCCGGCTTCGACGAGCGCATCGATGGATTCTTTCTTCGCCGCATCGATGAACCCGCAGGTGTTGACGAGGATGATCTCGGCGTCTTCGAGATTCGGCGTGTATTCGGCGCCGCGATCGGCGAGGCTCGCGACGTATCGCTCGCTGTCGACCGTGTTCTTGTCGCAGCCGAGCGTGATGACCGCGACCTTCATCGTCGCTCTACGGATGTGCGGAAAGAAAAAAGCATCGTGGAAACGTAAGCAGCGGTCTTGCGCGATTACACTTTGTGTTGTAAAGTACTCTGTATTATGACCCATCCAATCGCCGATACCTCGCACCCGGGCTCACGGGCCGGCGCTGCGGCAATCGCGCCAATGCTGCCCGCAGGCCTCGCCAAGCGGGTTCTCGTCGCGGCTGTCCTCCTGGGCGTCACAGGCGATGCCCTGCTGCACGACGGGTCACTCGGCCTCGCCTTTCCGCTTTGGATCGCCCTGCTCGCCCTCGAGCTCAAAATGCTGGCGTGGCGCGGCCAGCGGTCCGTCCACCGCGAACCCGCCGCCTGGCTTGCCGCGGCCGTCGTCTGCGCCGCCGCGCTCGCCTGGCGGAACGCTGACATGCTGCGCGCGCTCGACCTGCTCGCCACCGCCGGCTGTCTCGGCCTCGCCGCGGTTTCGTTGCACGACCCGGATGGCGCACTCCTCTCCAGCCGACTCCGCGATTCCTTTGCCGCCGCGCGACGTCAACTCCTGGAAACCGTGAGCGGACCGTTGCGGCTTCTGTTCCGTGACGCCCGCTTTGGCGCGGAGACGGGACGCATCGCCCGAGGGTCGCGGCCATTTGTCAGTGCCGGGTTGATCGGGCTCGTGGTCGTCGTCGTGTTCGGCTCACTGCTTCGCTCGGCCGACCCGATTTTCGCGAGCATCGTCTCGATTCCCGCCTTCGACTTCGACACGATCGCCGAGCACGTCGTGCTCGCGGGCTTCTTCGCCTGGATTGTGTCCGGTTGGGCGCGCGGCGCGCTGCTCGACGATGCTCCGGCTCGCGTGTCGTCGGGCTTTCCGGTGCGATTGAGCCGGCTCGACATCACGGTCGGCCTCGGAGCGTTGGCGGTCCTGCTTGCGGCGTTCATCGTGACGCAGCTCGGATGGTTCTTCGGCGGCGAAGCGTTTCTCCGAGCGCGTACCGGACTCACCGTCTCCGCCTACGCGCGTCGCGGCTTCTTCGAGCTGGTGTGGGTGACGACGCTCGCCATTCCGCTCATTCTTGCGACGCGCGCCGCGATTCCGACGACCGAGCATGCGGTTCGCCGCCGCCACGGCGTTCTGTCCACATGGATCATCGCGCTGCTCGTTGCCGTGTCAGTGTCAGCCGTTCTCCGCCTCAAGCTCTACGTTCACTTCTACGGCCTGACGGTCGAGCGAATCTATCCGCTGGCATTCATCGCCTGGCTTGTGTTTCTGCTCTTCTGGACCGCGGCGACCGTGCTGAGAGATCGCGGCCAGCGATTTGTTGCCGGCACCCTTTTGTCTGCCTTCGGCACGCTGCTCGCGCTCAACATCTCCGATCCGGACGCCATCGTCGCGCGGACCAATCTCGATCGAGCGTCGCGAGCCGAATCAGCCCGGGACACTCAGCTGCAGCCGCTCGACATCGGCCACCTCGCCACGCTCTCCGGCGGCGCGGTTCCGTCCGCGGTGCAGTCGGTCGTCGAGATGACGAACGCCGCGCCGACGCCGGACGAGAAAGCTCAGCGCTGCGTCGCCGCACGCGCGCTGTTGAATCGCTGGGGCCCGGAGTCGCGCGCCTATCGAGATCATTCAGCGATCGCGGCGTGGCGATCGTGGAATCACGATGACGCGATCGCGCTCGAAGCTATCGCGCTGCGGACGACGGAGCTGCGGAACATCGTCGCCGCGGACTGCCCGCCGCCCGCTGCCCCGCCGGCGGTTCAGCGATAGTTGCCGAATTTCAGCTCGACGCCGAAGTCCTTCTGTCGCAGAACGGCGATGGCCTGCTGCAGCTCGTCCTTCGACGGCGAGGTCACGCGGACCTGATCGCCCTGAATGGCGGCTTGGACTTTCTTGAGCTTTGCGTCCTTGATCGCGGCGGCGACCTTTTTCGCGGTATCCGAGTCGAGCGACGTTTTCAGCTTGATCTCGCGGCGAACGGTGTCGCCGCCGGCCTGCTTGACCTCGCCGATGTCGAGGTTTTTCACCGACACGCCGCGCTTGATGAGCTTCGTCTGCACGACGTCGAAAAGCGCGCGCATCTGGAAATCGTTGTCGGCGACGAGGAGGAGCAGCGCTTCGGCGCGCTTGAACTCGATCGTCGCGTTCGAGCCTTTGAAGTCGTAGCGCTGGGCGATTTCTTTCTGCGCCTGATTGATCGCGTTGTCGACTTCCTGGAGATCGACGCCGGTTGTGACGTCGAAAGAGGCTTGGGCTGACATTGGCGTCGGTGGTTCCTGGTGGCTTAATCGCGGCCAGTGGCCGGGAAAGACTCGAGGTCTCGGGTCTTCGGTCCCAGGTCCCAGGTCTCAGGTTGAAAAGGCGCTACAGCAGTTCCACCTGAGACCAGACACCAGGGACCCGAGACCTCCGAAACTAACGCGATCGACGACCGCGATTAGTCCGCGCGGCGCGCCTTAGCCGAGGTAGGACTCCAGAGCTCTCGCCCGACTCACATGGCGGAGACGCGACAGCGCCTTCTCCTTGATCTGCCGCACCCGCTCGCGCGTAATGCCCAGAAGCGCGCCGATCTCCTCGAGGGTCATCGGCTCGCTGCCGTCGAGACCGAAGTAGAGGCGCAGGATCTTGGACTCACGTTCCTTGAGGTGCGACAGCGCTTCCTCGATCGATTCGGTGAGCGCCTTCTCGAAGGTCTGCTCGTCCGGCGTCGGGTTGAGCGTGTCGGGCAGGTAATCGAGGAGCTTGTTGTCCTCACCGGGCGTCATCGGCGCATCGAGCGACAGATGCGTCTGCGAGATCGCCATCGTTTTGGCGACCTCCTCCTCGGTGATGTCCATGCCGTGCGCGATCTCTTCGTGCGTCGGATCGCGACCGAGCTCCTGGAGCAGCGCGTTGGCGCGCTTGCCGATGCGATGGAGCGTGCCGGCACGGTTGAGCGGCACGCGCACGATGCGCGACTGCTCGGCCAGCGCCTGCAAGATGGCTTGGCGGATCCACCACACCGCGTACGAGATGAACTTGATGCCCTTCGTCTCGTCGAATTTGTGCGCGGCGCGAATGAGGCCGAGGTTGCCCTCGTTGATCAGATCGGAGAGCGAAACGCCCTGGTTCTGATACTTCTTCGCGACCGAGACGACGAAGCGGAGATTGGAGCGCACGAGCTTATCGAGCGCTTCCTGATCGCCGATGCGAATGTTCTGCGCCAGACGCACTTCTTCATCGCGCGAAATCAGCGGGTAGGCGCTGATATCCCGCAGATACTGATCGAGCGAGCCTTCCTCGTACGACGACTTTTTGTGGCCAGTAGCTGCCATACGTACAACGGCTCCTTGTGCAGCGAGTCCGCGGGCTGAGTGAGAGAGCACTCTGTCCGGCGGACGGACTACGCGATCAGCTGACCGACGGGTGGGGTAGCGAGAGTGAGGTGCAGAATTTTTTATCGAATCCGCTCACCCAGCCGCGTCCAGCGGATGTGCGTGAGCCAGGCAAAGCTGCGATCGGAGGAATCGGGCGAATAGCTGTAGTAGATGACGAACGGTCGTCCCTTGACGAGCGAATCCGGCACGAAGCCCCAATAGCGGCTGTCGAGCGAGTTGTCTCGGTTGTCGCCCAGAACAAAGTAGTTCCCATTTGGGACGACCAAAGGACCCCAGTTGTTTCGTGACGGATGATAGCCGGTGGCCGCCGCGGCGGTCTTCACGAGGTAATCGCGTTGCCAGCGAAAATCCTCGGGCGCGGGGTCCATGTCGGGCTCTGTGTGTTCGACGTATCGCTCGGCCAAACTGGCGCCGTTCCGAATCAGTATCCCTTCTCGCATTTCGACTGTGTCGCCGGGCACAGCGACGAGGCGCTTCACGAAGTTCTTCGTCGGATCTTCCGGGTACTCGAAGACGATGACGTCGCCGCGATGTGGATCACGCAGACGAGGGAGCCGCTTGTGCGTGAACGGCACTTCGGCGCCATAGACGAGCTTGTTCACGAGCAGGAAGTCGCCGACCTGCAGCGTCTTCTCCATGCTCCCGCTCGGAATCTTGAAGGCTTCGACGAAAAACGTGCGGATCACGCCGAACAGCACGACGGATACGAGGAGGATCTTCGCCCATTCCGCCAGGAAATCGAGGCCGGTGCGACCGCGGTTGAGCTCGCGGAGGGCGTCCATGCGCTGCTGGGGCGTGATAGAACGCCCCGCGGCGCCGTCGACGCCGTCACCGATCGGTACTGATACTGACTCGTTCGAGCTCATCGATCTCCTGCGCCCCCTTCACTGCGATGCCGGCGCGCCTATTGGAAATAGCGCGCTGGAGCAACCTCTGCCAGATCCGTCGCGCGATTAATCCGGCGTTCCAAGATAGTTGTCGATCTGCGCGCGCTGCAGGGAACCCGAGAAATCCAGGTACCCGACCTTGGTCTCCGAGTAGAACTCGTAAACCTCCCAGCCCCCCTCGCGGTGCCCATTCCCCGTCTGTTTTACGCCTCCAAAGGGGAGATGTGCCTCCGCGCCGATCGTCGGCGCGTTGATGTACGTGATGCCCGTGTCGAGCTCGTTCATCGCGCGCATGGCGATGTTGACGTCACGCGTGTAGACGGAAGACGATAGCCCGTACTTCACGTCATTGTTGACCGCGAACGCCTCATCGGCCGATCGAAAGCGTACTACAGAAAGAACGGGACCAAAGATTTCTTCCTGCTCCAAGCGCATGCCCGGTTGTACGCGAGTAAAGATTGTTGGCTCGAAGAAAAATCCTTTGCTCAGACCGTTGCCCTGTGGCCGCTGACCGCCGCAAAGCAGATCGGCGCCCTCGCTCTGTCCGATATCCACATACCGTTCGACCTTCTGGACCGAGTTTTCGTTGATCAGCGGTCCGACGTCGGTGCCCTCTTTCCGGCCATCGCCCAGCTTGAGGGACCGGGCGCGATCGACCAAGCGGCTCAGGAACTCGTCGTGGACGCGGTCCTGGATGATCAGGCGGCTGGTTGCCGTGCACCGCTGGCCCGTCGTGCCGAAGGCGCCCCACACCACGCCATCGAGCGCGAGATCGAGGTTGGCGTCGTCGAACACGATCATCGCATTCTTGCCGCCCATCTCCAGAGACAGGCGCTTGTGCATGCGGCCGCATACCTCGCCGACGATGCGACCCGTCTCCGTCGATCCGGTGAACGAGATCAGCGGGATGGACGGATGGTTCACGATCGCCGCGCCCGCCGCCTCGCCCTGACCGTGCACGAGCTGAATGACCTCGGGCGGCAGCCCGGCCTCGAGCATGATCTCCACCAGCACGTGGCCGGTGTGCGGCACGTCTTCGGCGGGCTTGAAGATGCACGCGTTTCCGCACAGCAGCGCCGGAAACATCTTCCACGTCGGAATCGCCATCGGGAAATTGAACGGCGTGATGATTCCGGCGACGCCGATCGGCCGGCGAAAACTCATCGCCCACTTGTTCCGCAGCTCGCTCGGCACCGTGTGTCCGAACAGACGACGACCTTCACTCGATGCGTAGTAGGCGGTGTCGATCCCTTCCTGGACATCACCGCGCGTCTCGGCCAGCGGCTTGCCCATCTCGCGTGTCATGAGATCGGCGATCTCGTCCTTTCGTGTCGCCATCAAATCGCCGATGCGTCGCAGCACGTCGCCTCGTGCGGGCGCCGGTGTGCGTCGCCACAGCTCGAAGCCGTTTCGCGCCGACTCGACCGCGCGTTCGACGTCCGCCGCCCCCGACAACGGAAAGCGACCGATCGCGTCGTCGAAGTCCGCGGGATTGCGATTCTCGAAGTACTCGCCACCAATCGGCGGAACCCAGCTGCCGCCGATGAAATTCTTGAAATTCTTCATTTCGGAATATCGTTGGTACAGGCCCAAGTCGCTGGATGCTGCGGATCAGGCTTTCCGTAACCGATGCGCGGCAGCACCTGGATGCTGCCGAGCACCATTCCCCACAGGATGAGCAGCAGCGAGATCGTGTGGGCCCGCGGCGCTCGATGTCGCCATGTCCATACGGCGCTCCAAATGCCGCTCGCCGTCACGACGCCCGTCGCGCCAAGATAACCGATCAGACCAGTGCCACAGCGCGTGTCGTACGGCCAGATCAACAGCGCGACGCCGGCGGCGACGGACAATAGCAGGCGGAGGTATACGGCCCAACCGGTCGTCTCGCGCTGAACGCGTGGCTCACCGGATGGGAGCGCCGCGACGGGAGCACGCGACGGCGCCGACGCTTTTCCCGACGGTGCCTTGCCGGCCTGCGACGCAGGCGCCGCCGGTTTTGCAACCAACGCGTCGTCGGAGATCGACGCCAGCTGCTTGTCGATCTTCGCGAGCTCCTTGTCCCAGTCGCGATCGGCCATCAGGCCACCGTCTCTCGGGCGAGCGCGTAGCGCTCGATCTTTTTGTACAGGTTCGAGCGCGGCATGTCGAGCGCGCGCGCCGTCTCCGACACATTCCAGTCGAACTCGCGCAGTTTCGCGAGCAAGAACGCCCGCTCCGCCGCGTGTTTGAATTCCTCGAAGGTCTTGCACTCGAGCAGCGAGCCGAGCCCGGCTTGCTCCGGATCACGACGACCGACGAGCCGCGCGACGTCCTCGCCGTTGATACGCGGACCCGACGCCAGAATCAACAACCGCTCGATCGTGTTGCGGAGCTCACGCACGTTGCCGGGCCAATCCAGCTGCGAAAGTTTTTCAACCGCATCCGGCGCCACGCCGCGCGGCGCGACGCCTTCACGGCGCGTCAGCACGTTGACGAAGTGACTGATGAGAAGGGGAATGTCCTCCCGCCGCTCGCGCAGCGGCGGAACGTGAATCGGAACGACGTTCAGCCGGTAGAAGAGATCCTCACGGAATCTATTCTCGGCGATCTCGCCTTCGAGATTCTTGTTCGTTGCCGCGAGGACGCGGACGTCTACCTCGATCGGCTTCGACCCGCCGATGCGCGTGACGACACCGTCTTGTAGAACGCGCAAGACCTTCGCTTGCGCTGCCAGACTCATGTCGCCGACTTCATCGAGGAAGAGCGTTCCACCGTGCGCCTGCTCGAATTTCCCCGCCCGATCGGCGACGGCGCCGGTGAACGAACCCTTCATATGACCGAACAGCTCGCTCTCGATCAACTCGCTGGGAATGGCGGCGCAGTTCACCTCGACGAAGGGCTCGTCGGAGCGCGTCGACTGCGCGTGGATCGCGCGAGCAACCAGCTCCTTTCCCGTGCCGTTCTCGCCGGTGATCAGCACACGCGCCGGCGTCTTCGCCACACGCTCGATCTTGTCGATCACGGCGCGAACGCCGTACGACTTACCGACGATCTCGTAGCGCGACTGAATCGTTTCACGGAGCCGCGCGTTCTCCTCGTGGAGATCGAGGTGCTGCAGCGCGTTCCGGAGCGTGACGAGAATGCGATCCGTGTCGAGCGGCTTCTCGAGAATGTCGTACGCGCCGAGCTGCGTGGCTTCGACGGCAGTTTGGATCGTCGCGTGGCCGCTGATCATAACGATCACGCCGCTCGGGTCGATCTCCTTCAACTTCTTCAACGCTTCGACGCCGTCGATCCCCGCCATCTTCACATCGAGAAAGACGAGATCGGGACGCTGCTTCTGATATTCGGTGATCCCGTCCACGGCATTGGCGACAGCCCGAACGTCGTACCCCTCGAACTCGAGGAGCTGCCCGAGGGCCGCCCGAATGCCCTGCTCGTCGTCGATGATCAGAATGCGTCGAGCCATCGTTATTGCACCGTCTTGTACAAGGTGACCTTGCCGCGTGCTACGCGAATGTCACCCACGTACCGGGGAATCGGCAACGGCAGGGCGTCCTCGTCGAGGCCCGGCTGGTGGTCTCCGCGGGCGACGCGCCGGGCGAGCGCCTTGATCATGGATCGCGGTAGCGGAAGCTCTCGGATGCGGGCCTCTTGAATCTGGAACTCAGCCGTCCCTGGAGAAACCATTCGCAGCGTTCCGGTGAGCGAGACGCGTTCGCGCTCTCGGATGATGCCAAGTATCGGCCCGAGATCACCCAATCCACCGAGGTCCGAAAGCCTCACGCTGGCGCGCATCGAGAGGCGGTCGCCGTTGCCCATCGCCTCCACGCTGTCCGACGGCATCGGAGGACGACGGGCGATTCGATCGAAGACGTACGACGCCGCCGACGCCGCGGAAATCGTCTGGAAGACCTGGCCTCGCGGCTGGTTGAGCCGCGCCAGCGCGGCCGCGGCGCTGTCCGCCGCCGCCGGCGTGAGTGGCTGCCAAGTCGCCACCGCCGACGATTCCGGCCTCGCGCTGGAGCGAAATCGCTCCGGCATCCAACGATCGCGTGTGAACCACCCCACCACGCACGCAATGAGCAGGAGGAACAGGCATCCGAGCCTGGCAATGCATCCCATCGATCAGCTACTCCGGAGCGGCGCCGACACCAACGTCGTGTACCTTGGCCCGCTCGATGAAAGGTCACTCTGCATGAGATCGATCGAATGCACGATGAATTCCGTCGTGTAGTCGATGCGCTTCGCCCGCCGCCAAAGCTCGCGCATCCGGTCGACGGGTAGCGCCTCTCGTACCCGGGCGAGCGTGAGGTGCGGCCGAAAGGGCCTGCCCTCGAGCTCGCACCCGAGCGCGTCAAAGGCGACTTCGATGTCGTGGTGCAGAAGCTCGAGACGGGGATCCTGGCTCACTCCCATCCATACGACGCGAGCCCGACGAAAGTTCGGAAAGGCACCGATTCCAGCGACCGCCATGATCAGCTCGCGGTGCTGGACGGCGGTCTTCGCCAGTGCGGCGGCGAAAGCTTCGACACGCGATTCGGCCTGCTCACCAAGGAATTTGAGCGTGAGATGCAACCGGTCCTCGGCGATCCAGCCAAGCTCCGGCGCGCACTCGCGTAATGGTGCAGTGGCGGTCGCGATCTCTCGCCGGACCGCGGCGGGGAAATTAATGGCGAGAAAGAGACGCACCGGTCGACAGCTCGTTCAGCGCGCCCGAGCGAAAGCCGCGTGGGTCGATCTCGATCTCCTCATACCCGACGGCGAGGAGCGCGGCATCGAGCCGTTGTCGCCCGACACCCGCGGACCATTGCGACATCTCATCCAGCCCCATCTCGACGCGTGCCTTCACGCCGAAATGCCTCACGCGGAGATCTCCCGCGACGCCGAGCGCTCGCAGCGCCGACTCGGCCTCCTCGACGCGGCGAAGACGCGCGACCGTGACAGGAGTGCCGTACGGAATGCGCGACGAGAGACAGGGAGACGACGGCTGCGCCCAAGTTGGGAGGGCACGGACCTTCGAGCGGTCGCGAATCTCGGCCTTCGTGAGCTCGAACATGGCCAGCGGGGAGACGACGCCCTGCTCTTTTGCGGCGAGTGCACCGGGGCGATGGCCCGTCAGGTCGTCGGCGTTGGTTCCGTCGGCCACCGTCTCGATGCCGCGCGCGTGCGCCAGCGGG
>Ga0157374_10005470_pt1 | contig 10662 bp, 6 predicted proteins | sample M25metaG_FD_115308 | JGI IMG/M metagenome (GOLD analysis project Ga0157374, IMG submission 115308) | Miscanthus rhizosphere microbial communities from Kellogg Biological Station, Michigan, USA - M2-5 metaG | ecosystem: Host-associated > Plants > Roots > Rhizosphere > Soil | place: USA: Michigan... | reverse complement strand
CGTCCGCCAACTGAGCGCCAGGATCGTCCACGTTGGATTCTTGTCCGCCTGCGAGACGAACGGGCTGCCGTCCGCGACGAAGAGGTTTTTCACGTCGTGCGCCTGGCAGTTCGCGTTCACCACCGACGTCTTGGGATCACTCCCCATGCGCGCACCGCCGAGCTCGTGGATGATCGTGCCGCCCGCCGCGAGGCCGTAGTTCTGTTCCTTCGTCGGCATTGGCGACGACGGCGTTCCCCCCATCGCGACGATCAGCGAACGGAAGGTCTCCTGCATGTGCTTCGCCTGATTGTACTCGTAGTCGGTGAACTTCCAGTGGAAGCGAAGCACGGGAATGCCGAATTTGTCCACCACATTCGGATCGAGCTCGCAATACGAGTTTTCGTTCGGAATCATCTCACCGCGGCCATCAAACCCGATCGACGCGCCGTATAACTTCCGATAATCGGCTTTGAGCTGCTTGCCGTAGCCGCCGCCCGCCCCGTTGCGCCGTTGAATCCCGCCGCCGAATCCAGAGCCCGGCATGCCGGCGCCCCCGTAGACCTCGATGTGATATCCCCGGGGAAAGTCGAGTTTCTTGTTGTCCAGCCACCACGGCATGTAGACGTGCATGCCGCCTACACCGTCGTGATTGTGCGAAATGGGGTCCTCGAGGGCCGGAATATGGCCGGAGACGCCGGCGCCGGTCGTGTCAGTGAGATACTTGCCGACGATGCCACTCGAATTCGCCAGTCCATTCGGAAACTGCGACGACCGCGAGTTGAGCAGGAGCCGCGCGGTTTCCATCGCGCTCGCCGCCAGCACCACGACCTTCGCGCGTACATGCTCGTCCGCGCCGGTGTTCTTGTCGATGTACGAAACGCCGGTCGCGAGGCCGCTGGATCCGACGGTGACTTCGCGCGCCATCGCGTTGGTGATGAGCGTGAGCTTGCCCGTCGCCAGCGCCGGCGCGATCAACACATCGCCGCTCGAGAAGTTTGCCTTCACCTGGCAGCCGCGATTGCACTGGCCACAATAGTGACACGCCTGCCGACCCGGGAGCGGCTTCGTGATGATCGACAGTCGCGCGGGAATGCACGTGATGTTCAGCTTGTCCGACGCTTTCTTCACCAGCAGCTCGTGACAGCGCGGCTTGGGCGGAGGCATGAAGATGCCGTCGGGCGCGTTTCTTAAGCCTTCGTTGGAGCCGTACAATCCGATAAATCGATCGACGTTGTCGTAGTACGGCTTCACGTCCTCGTAGGTGATCGGCCAATCGTCGCCCAAACCGTCGAGGCTCTTGCGCATGAAGTCGTCGGGACCGAAGCGAAGCGAGATGCGGCCCCAGTGGTTCGTGCGGCCGCCGAGCATGCGGGCGCGCCACCAGCTGAACTGCGTACCCGGCGCGCGCGTGTACGGTTCGCCGTCGATCTCCCATCCGCCGTCGCAGGCGTCGAACTCGCCGAATGGCCGTCCGTGAATCGCCGCACCGCGATGAGGCGTCGCGTAATTCGGCACCATCATCTTCGTGTCTTTCGACGCGAACCATCGCGGACCCGCCTCGAGCATCACTACGCGCGCGCCGGCTTTTGTCAACGCATAGGCCGCCATCCCGCCTCCCGCGCCCGAGCCGATGATGCACACGTCGTATTCAGATCGCTGCATAGTTGTCGTCATCCTCCCGAGCGGAGCGAGGGGGATCTACCATCCCGCTCTCGAAGCCCGTCGGGCGCTCAGTACTCTAAGTGTGAGAGATAATTGAAGCTCGCTACCGCGCTTGCCATCGGATCCGTCGGATCATCCCGCTCGACGAAATAATTCTCGATCCCCTTCGCGTGTGAGAGAACGGCCTTGAAGTCGATCGTGCCCGCCCCGACGTCGGCCATCTTGTGATCCGGCGCGCCCATCGAGTCCTTGAGGTGAAGCATCTTGAACCGGCCGGAATACTTGCCCAGTAGCTCCACCGGATTCCCGCCGCCATTCACGACCCAATAGACATCCATCTGGTAGCTCACCAGCGCCGGATCGGTCTCACGCATGAGGATGTCGATCGGCAGCTCGTCGCCCGCCTTGCGAAAGACATCGTTGTGATTGTGAAATGCGAAACTAAATCCCGCGTCCTTGACTTTTTTTCCGGCCGCGTTGAATCGGCCGGCGAGCTGCTTCCAGTCGTCAACCGACTCTCGCCGTCCGCGAGGAAGCGACGCCACCGTGATCCACTTGTGGCCGACGACCTTGGCGTCGCCGAACGTCGCAGCGGCGTCACCCTCGATCTTTGCGAGGTCGATGTGCGCCGACGGCGCCGTGAGGCCGTTTTGGTCGAGCATCGCCCGGACTTCGGACGCGGAATGGTTCTGATAGCCCGCGAACTCGACCTCCTTGTATCCGATCTTGGCGAGCTGAGCGAGCGTGCCGGCAAGGTCCTTCGCCGTCAGGCTTCGCACGGTGTACAGCTCCATGCCGATTCGCTGAAGCTTCGCGCGTCGGCCCGCCAGCAGATTTGCAAGGGTCCTGGGTGACGACCCGGCAATCGCCGCCAACCCCAGGGTCGAGAGAAACTCGCGTCTGTCCTGTGTCATCGCACGTAACATGGGCCGATGCTACGACGGCGGCAATCGCGGGCAGGCATCAAGAGACAAAGGGTTCTTGCGGATCATGCGCGTGAATAGGATCGTCCTACTGAGGCGAAAGGGAATCGACCCACGCCGAATAAGCATCCGCTTGATCCGCAACATCCGCCAACATCCGCACACAACCTGGGTTCTTGATGTCTCCAAGGCGCTACCTGCTTCTGGTCACGCTGATCCTGGCGGCGCGTCCAATCCGGGCCCAGCGATCGGACGGTTTCTCCGTCATTCCTCGCCCCGAATCGGTCGTCGTTCGTAACGGATCGTTCGCGCTGACGCGCCGAACCGTCATTGCGACGGATCGCGCCGATTCAGCGATTGCCGTGCGCTTCGCACGCTCCATCGCACCCGCCACGGGCTTCGAGCCGCGCGTCATCGTCGGCTCAACGAGCACCAGGAATAGAATCGTTTTCCGTCGTGCAACGAAACGCGACACCTCGCTGGGACCGGAAGGCTACCGTCTCGACGTCGCCGCGAACGCGATCACCATCACGTCGTCCGCGTCTCGCGGCGCGTTCTACGCAACACAAACGCTCAAGCAGCTCCTGCCGCCGCAAATCTTTCGCGCCGCGTCGTACGACTCGGTGAAATGGGTCGTGCCGGCGCTCTCGATCGTCGATCGCCCGCGCTTCCAATGGCGAGGCATGCACCTCGACGTCTCGCGCCACTTCATGCCTAAGGAGTTCGTGAAGAAGTACATCGATCTCCTGGCGCTTCACAAAATGAACACCTTCCACTGGCATCTGACCGATGACCAGGGTTGGCGTCTCGAGATCAAGAAGTATCCGTTGCTCACGACAATCGGTGCGTGGCGCGACAGCACCATCGTCGGTCACCAGCCCCGCGACACCGTGAGCGCGCCTTTCGACAAAAAGCGTCACGGGGGCTTCTATACGCAGGAAGACGTCCGCGAGATCGTCGCCTACGCCGCCGATCGTTTCGTGACGATTGTCCCCGAGATCGAAATGCCCGGTCATTCGCAGGCGACCATCGCCGCGTATCCCGCGCTCGGCAACCTCGGAGACACGATCAAGCCGTGGACGATGTGGGGCGTCAGCAACTACATCCTCAACCCGTCCGATACGACCGTTCGCTTCATGCAGGACGTGCTCACCGAGGTAATCGCGCTCTTCCCCGGACCGTACATCCATATCGGTGGCGACGAAGCGGCGAAGCCGCAGTGGAAGGCCAGTCCGCGCGCACAGGCCAAGATTCGCGAGCTCGGCATCGTTCCCGACGATTCCGCCGACACGCGGCACCCGTACCGCGCCGAGGACGAGCTGCAGAGCTGGTTCATCAAGCAGATGGACACGTTTCTCACCGCGCACGGACGCCGGCTGGTCGGATGGGACGAGATTCTCGAGGGCGGCCTCGCACCCAACGCGGTCGTCATGTCGTGGCGTGGCACTGCCGGCGGAATAGCCGCTGCGAGGGCGAACCACGACGTCATCATGACCCCCGGCAGTCACACGTACTTCGATCACTATCAGGCAAAGCCCGACTCGGAACCACTCGCCATCGGCGGTTATTTACCGATCGACACCGTCTATTCGTACGACCCCATTCCCGCCGGTCTCGAGCCCGGGTTCGCGTCGCACATTCTCGGGGCACAGGCGCAGGTTTGGACAGAGTACATCGAAGGACCGAAGAGCGTCGAATACATGGCGTTTCCGCGCGCGGCGGCTCTCGCCGAGGCACTCTGGACGCCGGCCGATCGGAAAAACTTCGCGGATTTCTCGGCTCGACTCGCGCCTCACTTGGAGCGACTACGCGCTCTCGACGTGAACTTTCGTCCACCGGCGAGTTCGGTCGTTCATCCGTGACTACTGCCAACGGCGTCGAGTTGCTTGGCCGTGAGCAACCAGCGGAGCTCGGCGCCACCACGCTGTGGTTCGCCATCGAATGACAGCAAACACGCTCCCCCTTTTGCCAGCGCAAGCCGCGAATCCTTGACGCCGGACATCAGCCACGTCGCGAGGCTGCTGAGATGGGGTTCGTGTCCGACCACGCAGACCGGCGATTTATCCGCGCGCGGCCTCAGCCACTCGATGACTGCTTCGAGGGGCGCGTCGGGCTTGAGGACGTCGACGACCTCGCCGATGCTGACATCAAATGCGTCGGCGATGTATTCGGCCGTCTGTTGCGCGCGCACGAGTGGGCTGGTGGCAAGCAAGCCGACCTCAGGTACGATGGTACGGAGCCCGCGGGCGGCGCGCTTCATTTCTTTTCGCCCCTTGTCGGTGAGCGGACGCACATCGTCGCTCTTTCCCGTTTTGGCGAACTGCTTCTTGTCCTCGGCGACGCCGTGACGCACGATCAGAAGATCCATAACCTCACCATTTGAAGGAGGAGGACGCGTGACCGCTCGTTTTGCCTTTGTCCTCGTCCTCTGCGCAAACTCGTTGGCTGGCCAGGCACCCCGTCCGACCGCTCGACCCGATGCAACCGACATACCGTACGAGCGTGATCTCGCGCAGCTCGATTCAGACCGTGCCGGTCACCTTTGGTTTGTTGTTCTAGGCGACGGTGGCCTGCTCGGCAGCGAGTCGGTGGACGGCCGGGGCAGCCAGTGACCCCCCAATGACCCGAGGAATCCGAATGCGACTTGGCGCTGCCGCCGTTTCGTGCATCATCCTGGCTTCGCTTGCGCCGTCCACCCGCGCCCAGGAAGTCAAAAAGCCACCGCCGACGGAGCTGACGGCGGACCTCAGCTTTGTCGATGTCGCCGGCAACACGTCGACCAGCACGGTCAGCACCAACCAGCGATACATCCGACCGATCCAGACGTGGGAGTTCAAGCAGGATATCGGCGTGGTCTATGGCAAGACCGGCGGGATCGAATCGGCCAACGCGGTGCGAGTCGGCTTGCGAGCCGACCACGACCTCGCCAGTCACTTCGCCCTCTGCGCATTGACCGCGTTCGATCGAAATCCGTACGCGGGATTCGTTCTAGGTTTGCCGAGGGGTTGGGCGGCGTGTGGAAGGTGCTCGCCACCGACAAGGACCAGTTCATCGGCTGGGATACAACTGGCCTACTGACGAGCTCTGATGTGCGCGGGGCTCAGGGTATGACAGGCCGCGCGCGTTTCTTCATCAGCGCCTCGATCTCCGCGATCTCGCGCGGCGCCGAGCTGATTCGCTCCAGCCCGCGCTCGGTGATCACGTAATCGTCCTCGATGCGCACGCCCGTGTTCTCGTACTGGGCGACCACCGGCTTCACCTTGGCGATGAACGCGCGGTTCTTCGGCGTATCCGGCAGCGCGTCGAACATCCGCGTGCTGATGTAGATCCCCGGCTCGATCGTGAACGCGTCGCCGATCTTGAACGTGCGGTCCCCGAACGAGAATTGCGCCGGGTCGTGCACCGCGAGTCCGAGGCCGTGGCTGATGCCGTGGATCATCCAGAAGTTCGCCTGCCGGCACGCCATCGGCGTGCGCTCGCAGTTCGCCTGCCAGGGCGGATCGAACGTCGCGGACTCACTTTCTATCAAACCGAGCAAAGCCAATCCCTTCGTCCGCACGACGACCGACGAATCCTGCGCGGCCGACCCGAGCATCCCCGGCTTTGAGTTTCGCTCGGCGGCTGCCTGCGCGTCGCGCACGAGCTGGTAGATCGCGCGCTGCTCTTTCGTAAAGGTGCCGCTGACGGGAATCGTCCGCGTGATGTCGGCGGCGTAGCCCTCGTATTCGGCGGCGGCGTCCATGACCACCACGTCCCCCGGCTTCGTCGTCCCGCGGTCCTTCATGTAATGCAGCTGCGTCCCGTTGACGCCGGATCCGACGATCGATCCGTACGCCGGACGCGAGCCTCCGAGTCGCGTGAAGTTGTACTCGAGCGTCGCCTGCAGCTCGTATTCGTGCTGAGGCAACGGCGCGAGCATCGCCGCCTTGTGCCCTTCCGAGCTGATCTCCGCCGCGCGCCGGAGCAGCGCGATCTCGCCGGCACTCTTCTTCGCGCGAAGCTGATCGACCAGCGAGTGAGCATCCTTCACCACGACGCCCGGATGCCGCGCCGCGAGGGCGCGCACGAACACCCGGCCGCGCGTCAGCGAGTCGGCGCGTGAAAAATCCGCGTCCTCGAAATCGTCGACCGTGTGGATCGGCAATCCGGCCGCGGCGAGCGAGTCCGTCACCGCCGCCAGCGAAGAGAACGAGCGCGCGTTGAGATTGTGAATGCGCCGGATGGCGGCCGAGTCGGGGCGCCATCCATAATAGAAAGCCGCACGCGGCTCGGCCGGTGTGATGAACAGCGTCGTCGAGCCCTTGCCGCCGCGGACCACCATGACCATCGCGGCGTCGGGCTCGTCGAAGTTCGTGAGATAGTGAAACGCCGGTAGTTGATGGAACGTCCCGAAGTCCGTGACCGGCGTGCGACCACCGAAGGCGATCACGACCCCGCTGTCGATGCGTCGCGCCAACGAATCGCGGCGCGCGGCAAATTCACTCTCGGGAATTTGCGCCGTCGCACTCGCGCCTACGGCGAGCAACAGAACAACCGAGCGGGTGGTGGCGGAGATCATGGGGTGGTCTTTCCCGACTGAGGAAGAAGGACGAATCGTGCGTAGTTGGCGGTGTTGAAATACTTCTTCACCGCGTCCTGAATCTGCGCCGCCGTCAGCCCGGCCACCATCTTGTCGTACGCTGCGAGCAGCCCGGAGACGTCCTCACCCGCCTGATCGCGACCGACGATGTTCGCCGCCCAATAGCCGTTCTGCTTGACTTCGACCTCGCGCGCCCGGGTCAGCTGCTCCTTGACCTTGTTCACGTCGGCTTGCGTCGGGCCATTCGTCTTCAGCGAATCGATCGTCGCGAACACGCTCTTCGTCAGCTTCTCGACGTTGTCCGGCGACGAGTTGAACTGCACGTTCATCGAGTATTCCTGCCGCGGCGTCCGCGTGCACGAGCCGCCCGCGCTCGGGCTGTACGCGCCACCAAGCTGCTCGCGCAGCGTTTCGTTCAGCCGGATCTGCACCAGCTCCATCATCGCCCGTATCGCGAACCGGATCTCCGGGGCGTACTGACAGCTGCCCGTGAATTCGATGATCGTGTTCGCCTTCGGTTCGACGCCCTTGCGCACCACGCGCTCGACCACGCCGGTCGGCGGACGCACTCCGTTGTCGCGGAACGTCTCCTTCCGATTGAGCGCCGGCAGCGACGCGAGATACTTCTCCACCAGCGGCTTCAACGCCAGCGTGTCGACGTTGCCGACGAACGCGAACACGAAATCGCTCGCATCGGCGAACCGGGTTCGATAAAAGTCGAGCGCTTTCTCCGGATTGATCTCGGCGAACGTGCTCGTCGTCAGCGGTCGCGCGCGATAGTTGTGCTGCGCCATCGTCACCTGGACGGTATCGCTGAAGACCTCGTCCGGGTCGACGCCGCGGGTCGCCAGATACGGCGCCGCCTGGTTCTTGAATGCTTGATACGCCGATGTGTCGAGCCGCGGCGCGGTGAACTGGAGATAGATCAGTTGGAACAACGTTTCGAGATCCTTTGGCGACGCCTGTCCCGCCAACCCTTCACTCGTTTCGCCGACCGCCGCGTTCACGCGCACCGCCTTACCTGCGAGCTTCTTGCTTAGATCAATTGCGGTGAACTTCCCGATCCCGCTCAGTGCCACGATCTGCGACGCAAAAGCCGCCGACATGAAGTCCGGGTCCGGCGCGAGCGACGTTCCCCCGGGGCTCGACGCGTTGAACACGATCTCGTCGTCCTTAAAGTCCGTCGGCTTCACGTAAACGCGAATGCCGTTCGACAGCGTCCATTCCGTGGTGCCGATCGCCGGAAGCGTCTTGCCGCTCACGATCTTGCCTGGAGCGGGTTCGGCGTCGAGGAGCGCCGCGCCGGATAGGGTCTCGGTGTACGCTTCGACCGGCGTCTTCGCCGCCTTGTCGAACACCGCGAGCAGCTCGGCGGCTGTCGGGATCTTCAGGCTGTCCTTCTGCGGCGACTGCGCGATGATCACGCGATTGTCGTCCGTGATCCAGCGGCTCGCCAGTTTGTTCAACTCGGACAGCGTGATCTCCGGGACCAGCTGCTGCGCGAGTTTGTACTCGTATTCAATTCCGGGAATCGGCTCACCGTTCAGATAATTGCCGACGTACTCCTGCACGAACGCCGCGGACTGCGTCTTGTCACGCTCGGCGTACGCGCGCTCGTAGCCGCGAAGCAGGTTCTGCTTCGCCCGGTCGAGCTCCGATTGCAGGAACCCGAATTGATCGACGCGCTTTGATTCCGCGAGCAACGCCTCCAGGCCTCGATCGATGCCGCCATCCTTGACGTTCGCGCCGAGCGTGAACGCCTCCGTCGTGCGGCCGATGAAATTTCCTTTCGAAGCGCCCGCCCCGAGAAACGGAGCGTCGGGCTTCTGCGAGATCTCTTCGAGCCGCTGATTCAGCATCGACATGTACAGCCGTTCCATCAGGTTTCGCCGGTAGTCGCCGACGGTCTTCGTCTTTTCCGCGGGCAGCTTGAACATCAGCTCGATGTCGGAACCCGTTGCCTCTTTGTCGGATGCCACGGCGATCAACGGCTCCTTGTTCGGCGGGACCGTCGGCGCCACACGCTTGGGCGGATTCGCCGGCATCTTGAGCCCGGAGAAGTGCTTCTTGATCTGCGCCTCGATCACCGCCGGGTCGAAATCGCCGACGGCAATCACCGCCTGAAGATCTGGTCGGTACCAGTTCCGGTAGAATGAGCGCAGGCGAGCGGGCGTCGCCGTCATGATGCTCTGCTCATTTCCGATCGGCAGACGCTCCGCGTATTTCGATCCACGCAGCGCGATCGGCAGCCACTGGTGCAGCATGCGGTCGCCGGCGCCTTTGCCCAGACGCCACTCCTCTCGGACGACGCCGCGCTCATTCGTGACCTCGGTCGAGTCGAACACCTGTCCGTGCGCCCAATCCTCGAGGATCGTGAACGCCTGCTCGACCAGCCGCGCCGTGTCCGTCGGTACCGGAAGGATGTACACCGTCTCGTCGAAGCCGGTGTACGCATTGAGATCCGCACCAAACCGTACACCTATGGACTGGAGGTACTTCACGAGATCGTTCTTCGCGAAGTGCGTCGTCCCGTTGAACGCCGTGTGCTCGACGAAGTGCGCAAGTCCGAGCTGATCGTCCGTCTCGAGCACCGATCCCGCGTTCACGACGAGCCGGAGCTCGGCGCGCTTCTCCGGCTTCTTGTTTTGGCGGATGTAGTATCGAATGCCGCTTGGCAGCGTGCCGACCCTGACCTTCGGGTCGATCGGAAGCGGCGTGGTCGGCGCGGGCGTCGCCGCCGCCGGCTGCTGCTTGGGGGCTTGAGCGACGACGGGCGCGCTCGCCAACAACAGCGCGAGGGGGTAAGCGCGTTTCTTCATGATGATGACTGCTCGTTGGTAGGGGCGGGCGAAGAACGGTCGAATCTTGAAGTATTGGGGGGACCGACCGCTGCCAGCAACACAGAGTTATATGCCCGAACAGCCGAGTCGTTTCCTCTTTGCAACTCGCTTTCAGTTTCCTTTCTCGAGCCCGCTCGGTTGCCGGGGGCGCGCGACAGGAGCCATTTTGCTTGAGCCTTGGCCCCTGCCGCCCTCCACATACCCCTTCGCGATTCCTCACCCGTGAGAACGATATGAAGCGTCTCGTCTTGAGCCTTGCCACTCTGTCGGCGCTCGCGCTCCCGCCCGCTGCCGCGCAGTCCACTCAGCGTTTGACCACCGCCGACTACGACCGGGCCGTTCGCCTCCTCGGCCCGAGCGTGACGAACCTCGTCTCGAGAAACGCGGTGAACGCGAACTGGCTTGCCGACGGCCGGCTCTGGTACCGGGTTCGAACCAATTCCGGCTCGGAGCTCGTGATGGTGGATCCGGGGAAGAAGACGCGGACCGTGTGCGACGCGACGGGCAGCAACTGTCCCGGTGTCCCGTTGAATGATTCGTCCGCCGCCGGTGGACGCGGTGGTGGTCGCGGCGGGCGCGGAGGCGGTGGCGGACGCGGCGGCGCGGCGGCACCGGTCGCGATGTCGCCGGACGGCAAGCGCGCCGCGTTTATTCGCGATTGGAATCTCTGGGTTCG
>Ga0157374_10005468_pt1 | contig 10664 bp, 8 predicted proteins | sample M25metaG_FD_115308 | JGI IMG/M metagenome (GOLD analysis project Ga0157374, IMG submission 115308) | Miscanthus rhizosphere microbial communities from Kellogg Biological Station, Michigan, USA - M2-5 metaG | ecosystem: Host-associated > Plants > Roots > Rhizosphere > Soil | place: USA: Michigan... | reverse complement strand
GGAATCGTATATAAAATGCACACTCGAGTGACTCAAAGGATCACTTGGTTCGAGTGAGTAAAGAAAGTCTAAGTTACAGAGAAGATGAAGAAGAGGATCCTGAGGGGATTAAACAATTGGTCTACGAAACTCTTTTCGCTCCATCATCTCTTCTTACAGATCATCTTGATCTCTCGCTGTAATTTCATGTTCCCGTGGCCTCCCTTCCTCTTCGACACTTTTTTATATATCCTGTCACAGTGATGTTACTCTTTCGTAAGTAATAAATGTTCGACTACGACAACACTCTGTCTTGTTCTGACACAAGAGATGTAGCGTAAGAAAAGGAGGGAAGGAAGGAATTAAGGCAGACACACGTCGCTCGTTCGACTGAAAAACCACCCCAACCCTTCTGTCGAAATTAAAAAACACCGAGAGAGTGTGATACAAGCTTTTTTATACAGTTGACTGACTCATTCTATTGCATGCAAAAGGCTTCTGAGACAACATTTGACGTTTCCTTCAACTCAAACATAAAGTCGAACGAAACTCCTGGTGAACCTCTTGAATAAATGGAGTCAGACGTTTGTCATTAGAAATGACCGGTCCTCCTGGTAATTATCATTTCTCGAAATCTATTTCATTTCCTAATTAATGTTCTAATGTTCTTTCCAACTCGAGAGGAAGCAAAGAAAATGATGAGGGAGAAGAAAATGATAAGCATTGTTGTCACGAAAGAGAAAGGCGTATCCGACAAGAAAAGGTTTGTGATGAACACAGACACGAACAAGAGGACATGAACGCAAATTTGAAAAAGACAAGCCTTTCATCCGTCTTCTTCTGGAAACAGTCTGATAAGGATGACTCTTTGAATAAAATCTCAAGTAAAATTCAGACACGAAGAGGAGGGAGTAAAGACACAATCCTTTCTTTTTTGATGATGGTCTCTTGTTCTCCTCCCGTTAATGAATCATTATTCACTCCGTTCTCTTGTGAAGGACAGAGTTCTTTTCTCTTTCGAGTCATCATCATCATTCTCTGGATTCACGAGTCTTCGATCGACTGCTAAAACAAAACAACTTTGGATTCTAAAACAGAGAGAAGACTAGAATTAGAAAATGAAATTTCTATTTTCTGCTCATCTTATGGTCGATTGAATGCGCTTGACCTGCTAAGAAAATTGGCAGATAAAACGAAACAACATCCTTGAACCCGTCAAGAACGTTGACCTTTTCGCTGTAGATCTTATTTATGCACTGCTGACACTGTTGAAACCACTTCATCTGTCATGAAAGGGATATTGTTTGTGGTTTTCAAGCGAACAACACTTGAGGTCACGTCTTGACCCAAGTAAATGATAAAGGAACCCTTCTGTTACTTTTCTTGTAATCTCTGTGCTTTCACTTTTACTGTCAAACTAAGTTTAGAAGAAAAGAATTGAAGGTCATAACTTCTTTGAATTTTGAGGACAAGAAGCGGGTTAAATTTAGGGCTAAATCATTGGACGGCAAACTCTTTTCCTTGTTATTCATTCAACTAAAAGAGAGTGAAACCATCCGTTGATCTTTAATGGTTGTCAGTCAAGAAGATTCTTGATGTCTTGCTTTCATTAGTGTTGCTGACCAGTTGTTGTGGCCTTTTTGCCGTCTGTTCTTGAGAAGATTTACCTTCCTCTGGTCTGCTTTGACAAAGAGAAACCAAAGAGAAACCAAGTCGAGAAAAAATAAAGGAACCAAAGGGCAGCTGCAACGGGACTCGTTTCATTCATTTCACTCAGACAGACAGATAAAGAGTAAGAGAGAAAACTTTTCAAGACCTCTAGTCCTTGTTCGTTGAACTGGATCTACAGAGAAGGGCTGCTTCAGTCAAATGAATGAAAAAAAAAGAGAAGAGAGAAAAGTGAGAATTAGATCAATACCACACGACGTGGGGTTACTCTCTTTAGGACAGTCATCCTCTCTCTCTCTCTCTCTCTCTCTTGAATGAGTGTCCTGCTTCTTCTTTTCATCTAAAAAAATCTTTTTCTTTTCTCTCTTCGTAAAACGCGTGCCAGTTTCTTTACACATCTTCTTGTCCCCCTTTTTATTCCTTGTTTTTGTTCAAAAGACCCATGGACTTACTGTTACAGGGAGTCTTGGTATAACAGCCTCCTCCTCCGCCACCAACTCTTGTGTCTAAAGAATGAATCTGTACTCCGTCTGTACTTTCTCTCTCTCTCTCTCTTTACATGAAAAAACATCCTTCCAGACAAACTAAAGAAACTCGACCTACTTTTTTCTTTCACTAAATCTACTCCTTCACTCTTTTGAATTAAAATAGCGGTCCAGAAGCGGAAAAAAGATATGAAGGAGAAAGAAACCGGATAAGAAACCGTACGACAACCAAGTTCTTACAAATTCAGTGGATCAAACAAGAAGTGAGAGGGTGACTGTGAATAAGAAGAAGGCGGAGGAAGGGGTCCTTTTCTTTTTTCTTTACTTGAGAATGAAGTGTCTGACAAATACAGAGCGAGTTTAGGGTGAAAAGTAGGAGGATGTGTGGGTCAAAAATGGGATTTCTTTTGAGAAAAAGAAATGAATCGAATTGCATCTCAGAAGGGGGACCATTCCTTAGACAACTCTTACAACTACAGTTGTTCGAGGACAATGAGTGTCACGGTATTATTTTTTCTTTGCCAGACGTCTTTCTAGACACCCTCTCCTTTTGTTACTCCAACCGGGCTAAGAGTTATGTATTCGACAATTCTTCTCTAACAAGACAAGGATAATAAAGAAAAGAAGGAAACTACAGACATAACCAGTCATTCGATGCAGACGGATTTGTAAGAGAAAGGGATCCTCAAGAAAATATTGGTCTGACTGTCTGTCTGAATACGAGTAGACCACGAGTAGATCACGAGTAGATCGCGTGCCGTTTTTTGACGTACTTTTCCTTTTTTGAGGGTCAAAGATAATCTCCAAGTCTTTTTGTCTGGACTCTAGACAAACTGTTTCAAAGGGGAAGTCCAGTTCGATCACCTGACTTCTTCGTTATTCATGAGGCAGTAGAGCAAGAGAAAAGGAAACAGGAAAACTCGATGCAGTCAGTCAGTCGAGTCTCCGGACAGTCATTTAGAAAACAGTATACAGGATGGACACGAGAAAGTAGGGCAGCTAAAGGAAGAAGAAACAGTTACGCAAATATTCTGTAACATTTCGTTTCTTTACAGGACACAAGGAAGAAGGACAATCATAACAGTGTAAGTGTCTCACTGGACAAGGGAGACACATCAGGAGAAGTGATTTACGTCCACAGACACTCATTGTCATGCATGACAAGACTACTACTTTCCAACTGTGAGTGACTCCCATGTCAATATGTACACCTCTTCTACAAAAAAGACGACAGAAGGGAAGGGAAGAAGATGCGGAGAAAAAACAAGTAACTGGACGACAAGAAAAGGATACACGAGATCGACACACAAAGACCAAACCCAAACAAGCAATAAATCTAGAGACAGAGAAAGCAATTCAATCCACTTATTTTCTCCCTTTTCTTCTCTTACTTGTAGTACACTAGTCCTACTGACTTTTTATCACAAGAGAACAGAAACATACTGATCATCATCAGTCGGAGCAGAGAACACAAACAATACACCGGAAGTGAGAATGAAAAGAGGGATGAAAAATAACGGGTAGGATTGGATTCATTTCCTTCTGGATTCTTGATTAAAGTCCTGATCCAACAACATAATCATACAAAGAAATATCAAAATTTGTGCGACAAATCGGTCTGAGACTTTGATTTCTTTCAAAAGACAACACATTACAGACAGCTTGACACTTACCAGACAATGGGTTCCTTGATTTGATTTGATGTCTCTTGCTTTGACACTTTAGTCGCTCATGATGAGATGTGTCTGTTTGGTAACCGATCAAGAGAGTAAAAGGGAAGAAATCAAGAAATTAAGGAGTGTAGTTTAGTTGAGAATCAAATAAACTCTAAAAAACTTGAAGCGTCTCAATCCAAAGACGAACACACAGGGGTTGATGATGATAAATCTTGTTACACTGGATTCACTAGGATTCCTTTTGTCTCCAACTGCCTTCTCTGTTTCATTTCCTTCCGGAGCAATAAATTTTTTCATGGGACCCATCCCTTTCTTCTCAACCAGTTGTGTGTACACTTCCTTGTCAGTGCAGTATCAATTGTCCTACTCCTCTCCCTTATTTTTCCGATCAAATCAGTCTTCTTGATCACTTTCATCCGATCCCTTCCAACAGGAGGTTCAGGGAAACTTCAATAAAGGATGAAGCATGATAAAGGAAAGCAAATACGATATCCAAGTTGATGTTGGATAGAACCAACTCAAGCATGAGTCAGAGGAATCGAATTTGAGGACAAAAGAAGTTCTCGAAGGAAAAAAATAAAACAGATTCTTTGCTGCAGGTTCATCGTAACCAATCATCTCAACCAATTTCTTTCGTTCAGACAAGAATAGATGATCACAAAACAAGAATGAGATAGAAAAGACAGGATTCAAAGAAGGGAGTTGTCAACGAAATGAGGCGAATTTTTGGGGAAAAATATAAAAAGAAAGAACTAAAGTTCTCAATCCTACCCTACAAAATACAAGTTGTTGTTGAGGACACACTTGAAAAGAAATCTCCTGACAAGGATATCTCTCATCCGCTTCAAATCAAATCTCACGTCGAAGCTGTGTCTCTTCTTGTTTTGGTCGAGAATGCAATTCATGTGTTCTTGTTCTTCTTGGGTTCTTGAGTCATCTCTAATACCTTTCAATTGAAAGAGAGATCTAGAAAGAACAAGATCTAGAATAGACTTTAGATCAAACTGACTGACGAATGAAATGACGACTCTTATTTTCAACTTTTCCTTTGCTTTACTTTAGTTTTGTGTCAAACAAATTGAAGGAACAAGAAAAAGTGAAAAATTCCTTCTTCAAGAGGTATTCCAACCATCTTCTCGACGACAGAACATGACATCCTTTCCTGACATTATGTCTCTGCATCAGAACAGAGTATTGGTTGGTCATACTCTGTAAGATTGAGAAGATGATGGCTATCAGTGCTAAAAGAGAAAATAACTCTTGAGACAGACAACTCATGACAAACTGACGAAGAAGAACGCAAATTCCTTCATCATCGTCGACGATGATTGTGTCATCGTGTCGTCAAAGAAAAATTAGATGGCGAGTTGAGTTAAACAAAGAACAAGAGCGATTTGAGGGTCCTCTCGCATCTCATTCACAGGAGGGTTTTAAGTTTCTTCTTCTTGACAATTCAATTGAGACAAGAGCTCAACGTCAAGAACAAGAGGAGAGTAGTCTTTCCATGGCTAACGTCATCAAAGTCTTGCCTAAGTCAGGCAAACTTTAATTTGGTGTCCTCTCTTGTTTCTCGAGGCATCGTCTCCTCATCATCTTCTCAAATCCTTTGCATCTTCAGGGTCTGATCGATCACATACAGAGAGAGAACATGTCTGTTTACATACAGAGTCCGTATTTGAAGCAGAAAACTTGTGCCGGAAGATTCGCTGTCTCACTCTTTTTAAGTAAAGTTGCGACATCCCTTTCCTTTAACTTAACGTTTATCAGCCTCTGGATCTTGTCTTCATGTGAACAGAAGGACACAAGTTGTCTCTAAACTTTTGTCTCTCCTTCTTCTTGTCTTCTTCCTGATTCCACTGATGATGCAGATGGGAAGCCTTTCTCTCTTGTTTACTTTGAAGGAAATTACTTTCTGTCTCTTTTGAAACAAGAAAGAACAAGACAAAGTAGATACAACTACTAAGAGAGAAAGAGAGAAAGACTGATGAGTACTCACATGAAACAAGACAAGACAAACCTTTCACAAGACGTGAGACCCAAAATTGCAATTAACATCATGATTATGCAGTCTTTATAAGGCATCCTCCTCACATTTTTAGACAGAGATGTCTTGACTAAAACTTGCGGCAAAACTTGACTCGTAATAAACAAAAGTGACATGAGGTTATATACTCGAAACTGACAAGGAAGGAAGGCAGAGGGAAAGAAAGGGCCCTGAGGATAAGATGAGGAACAGACATCAAGGAATGATTAGATTTCCATCTCAGCTGCAGGGCAAGAGAGATCACTTATCAAAGTCGAGAAGGAGAAGGTCGATAGATTCTTCTCCATCAGATCAATAAGTCTGTTCTTTGTTTTCCTCTCGACTCGAAATACAAAGGTTGGACTAAAATAGAAATGTAGTGTAAACAAATGAAATATTTAAGTAGACAGGGTTTTTGTCACGATAATTTAGGAAAATGTCAGTCAATCTCGAGGGGAATTCGTCATCTTTGTATCAAATCCAGTACCAGAGACAAGTAAACAGGAAGAATCATCTAATGATTCATTCATTAGAATGTGGTCTACTGGTCTAACTCCAACTTCAAGATGCACAGAATGATCTCGAGTTAAGAGAGTTCGTCGAGTTCTTGACAGAAGAGTACTCTTTTAACTTTACTTTGGGGTGTTTTAGCTGCTAAAACACTTTTTGCTACTAAATCGAGGAAGAGTGTGTTGTATTCCTTGGAGATGCCTTCCTTCGCCTCAAGTCTGACATTCAACCCTTTGCTTCCTTGTCTTTGGAAGAAGCACTCCTCTTGTTGTCTGACGAGAAGAGTGAATCTGTCAGTATGTCTTCCCGGCTGTCAAGGCATTTCTCACATAAAGTACATACACAACATTAATCTTTCAGAACTTCTTGCAATCATCCTCATCATCCATACATCCTTCTTGTCGTTCTCCTTCCCTTGAGTCTGGCACGTTGTGTGTATAATCAGTGTTCATTATCATCATCACCATCATCTCTTTCTTGTTCCTCATTCTCTCCACCCACTTTCGTCATCAAAAAAGCATTAGAGAAAAAGGAATTAAGCGCTTCATGATTAAAAAGAACAAGAAGAAGCAGTAGCAGAATGAATGAATGCAGTATCACACCAGAGTCAAGGGATAACGAAGAAGCCATGTACTGTCGAGGGAAAAACTTTCTCTGTCTCTTAAAATAACCATCAAAGATTCAGTGCTTTTGCGACAAAAAAGATGATGAGCAGGAAGGCAAGTACAGAGAGAAAGAGGATATTGATGTTCACAAGGAGTCAAAGGATGTACTTTTCCTTCCTTTGATGAGGCTGCACTTCATCTCTTCAACCTGTCAGTCTTGATGCTGTTGCTGATGGAGGAGAAGACATTCAAGCAAAAAGAGTTTTTTCGTCAAAAAAGGATGCAAAGTCATGCAGACACAAGAGATTGTGAGGAATAAAAACAAAAGAAAGACCAAGAAGTAGTCAAGTGAAGCACTACTTCCATCACAACTTGCTCTTCATCCACGACTTGCATTGAGTTCAACCCTTCTTTACTTCATCTTCTCCTCTTCTATCATCCTCTCTTGGTAATCCTACTGCTCCTTAATCACACATAATAATCATCAACATAGTCATGACGGAAATTCATTCAACGATGATGCGGATGAGCATGAAAGCGCATGATAAAAGAAAAAGAAAATGAGAAAAAAAGGTAAAAAACGGCTGATAAATAGAATGAGACCCTTTACTTCCCTCATTCTATCATCCATCAGTGAACTTTACTCTTCAGAACAAGGGCTGTTAAGGCAGTTCCTTCATCACCATCTTCAATGAAGCTATTCTTGAAAAGTACCTTAAAAAGGAAGGAAATGGCAAAAGTCAACATTATTTCCATCCACAGAGTAATAAAGGCAACACTAAAGACGGATCGAATGTCAAACATTCACAGATAAACTTCATCAGAATCTCTATTTACATTACATTTAGATCTAAAGGTGTTCATCTAAAGTACATGTAATGTTTGATTCAAAAGACATAAAAACTTGAAATCAGATCAGACAACATCTAATAGCATTCTAAAACGAGAACTCGATTTAGTGTTTACACCTACAATACATTCTTTCAGTGAAAACGATAGGAAATTTAAGGCGGAGTTTCTCTTGCTGAGCATCCGCCTACAAGTTCTTTTAGTGTAAGAACAAGGAGAACAGAGCAAGTGCTTCTGTTCTTACAAGAACATTAAGAACAAAAGAACTGTTAGAGGCAGAGAAGAACAAGAAAAACCTCAAGTGATGTAAGGCATGCTCTACAAGACAACATTTCCTCCCACTCTCTCTCTCAATGTTTTTATAGACACGACATGGATCGGAGATGTTACACAAGAAGTGTTCTCGTGTCATCCCCTCCCCAGACTCAAGTGTAGAAAAAAGAAACAATTGAATCAGTGAGAGGATGATGATCATTGAGTACGAGCAACACTTGACTTGTCATAGAAGCATGTCATCCTGTGGGGGAAAAGAACAAATCAAATGAATAAATGAAACAAGAGATTGAATAAGATGTTGTCTCCCTCTTTTTATCATCCCCTTCACCCAGAAGTGCAAACCGAAGTGCAAACCGAAGCTTGAAAAAAGCAAACGAAATAATAATAAAGGATTTAATGGGAGTGTTTAGTCAGACGTCTGCGGAAGAGACGACCCTCCTCATCCTTTCTTTTATACAGAGTTCTAACATTATCATGAGACAACAGACAAGATCGTAAATCATTTATAAAAAGTTGTTAAATGTCAACACCAGACGAAAGGGGTGGGGAATGAATGAATGAATCTTGAATCGGTTGATGATGAAGGAAGAAAGAAAAAAGACATGAAAAGAAAAAGAAAATAAGTCTGAATTAAATCCTGTTTGATGCTCTACTGGTTCTTACCAGTACATTCTCTAGTCTTAAATACAGTGATACCACTCCTAACTTTTCCAGACAGTAATAAGAACAAATCTTAACTGTGAGTGGGTAGACATTACAACCGTTGATCCAATGTATAAAGCAGTTCCAATCATTTGTTGATAAAACAAGATTCGTAGGCGGTATCTAATAGGACTTGATAAGATGCTATTTTCGTCTCAAATCGCATCCCTTATTTGTTTCTTGTTTTCTTACACTGTATCTGCAAACTTTAGTTGAGAATATGTAACTCTCATGCGAGTTTTTTAAATAGTCTGACATAAAGTGATATCATGTTGTTTATGAGACCAAGAGAAACTACAGAGAGAATTCCTAATTAGTTTTTGTCCAGTTTTAACGACAAGGCTAGTGTCTCCATAACAACAGGCTGTCAGTCAAGGATGACTGAGCACAAGGGTACACAGACAACAATTCAAGACATGATTCTTCCTTTAATGTCAGAGTGAAATGGCTTGTTTGTCATTCTTGCCCTCAACTTTGTAATCTTCATCGGAAACAAAATCAGAATCTACTTGGTATACAAATGACTGCAGGAATGATATATATATCAGAACAGAAATTTCGAGATGGAATCAAGATCTCATCCGGCTTCTTCTTCTCTTTCTCATCTGCATCTCATCAAAGTTACCCAGGAAATTGTATCTATCATTCCTCTGTAGACTCATTCAAAGTTAACAAAGCAGTAGCAGTAAAAGGAGACTGTATTAGACGGAATGACAGGAAAAGAGAAATCAAAATGAATGAATGACTCCATTCCTTGATGATGATGCCATGGAGAAGAAGCCAGATTGAGTTTCTGTCGGAATAATAAAGAACCAGTACAAGAAGTCCTTCATCATGACAACAAGAAGGCAGATTGAAACTTATACAACAACTCGAGATACACATGAGAGGATCAAGTCCAATAAGTAACTATATTATAAACAAGACTGCGGAGGTGGAATGGAAAACTTTTTCATTATCCAAGTACATGTACAAATATCAGTCGAGGATAAGAAACAACAAGAAAACAAGCCTGGATTCTACTGGGAAGTCATAAGCAATCCTTTATCAGAAAATGCTCTCAAAAGCTTGCACTACTTTTTTCATTTCTATTTCAAATTCGATGTCTGACTCCATTAACATAAAGGAGTCTTATATAATAAAACTCCACGTGAATGAGCACAGAAATGGACTTTTTCTGAATTTATTACCTGGTCAGATCACGAATTCGATTCAGAAAATGTCTCAGGAAGAGCACGACTGCAAAGAAACAAAGGGAAGGAGAAAGTCATTTGTCTCAGAATGAATTTTGTGTCCTCCTTGTCCTTTTGCTCTCCTTCACGGTTGGATGACAAGGCTGTCAAAACTTTCTCATGTCGTGAATGCGTGTGATGTCAGACACTAAAAGAAATGAGGGGGAATGAGATGGCAAGAAGATACTGTCTTGATTACGTATTTTTGTCAGAACTATGTTGTGCAAAGCATTTCAGGACTTGATAAAGGGCTTTTTCTGTGCATCAACGAGACAAGGAATGCAAAAACGTCGGGAGAAATAAAGAACAAGAAAATAGAGATGAAATGAACTTGTGGTCATACCATGACAATGGGTAGAGAATATAACGTAAGCTCGACAAGAGACTTTAGATGATGCTTCTTTCGAGTGGTATGTGAACCGTATCGAAGGTGCTTTTGTTTAATGATATAAAAAGAACAAGACAAGAAGCAGAGACAGAAAAAGAAAGATAAAGAACAGGTCAGATGGATAGTCCAGTAGTCATAGTCGTAGTCATAGTCATAGTCATGCACGAAATGATACTCCTCTTATCCTGTCTGTTTTGGGCGGAGAAGATCATAATCGCACATTGAATGATGGTCATGCTCGTTCTTAATTCATTTCCTGACAAAACAAAGC
>Ga0157374_10005467_pt1 | contig 10666 bp, 27 predicted proteins | sample M25metaG_FD_115308 | JGI IMG/M metagenome (GOLD analysis project Ga0157374, IMG submission 115308) | Miscanthus rhizosphere microbial communities from Kellogg Biological Station, Michigan, USA - M2-5 metaG | ecosystem: Host-associated > Plants > Roots > Rhizosphere > Soil | place: USA: Michigan... | reverse complement strand
GTGGTGGTGGAGCCGTTGCTGTTGGTTTAAATAACGGTAGCGGTGGAGCAGGCGCTAATGGTCTCGTTATTATCCATGAATTCTGTAGTCAGTAATTTATTCTAAATCCGGAAAAGAACTGGATGGAGCTAAAATTGCAGCTATAAAGAAAATTGCGATAGGTAGGAAGATGACGAGAAATGCTACGCCAAAAAATGTGATTGCTAACCAGTCAATGATATTCATATTTTCTCCGTTAAATGAAAATGCGCGATGATTAGTCGCGCAATTCAATTTTACAGTGCCATAAAACCCTGCTACGGAATTTTATAGAGGCTGCGTCTTTTTACTATTTTTTATCCTGCGATACAACTATTTTCAGCCGGGTAGCATGTAAAGGGCATTGTTGCCGCAATTTCCGGTGTCAGTTTAGCGTGCCAAACCTTTTTAGCGTTGTCCCATTGAAAGCCTGCGTCTTTGACAATTTGTCGTTGCTCATAGGAAATCTCAGCGTGATAAATTATTCGTCCTTTTCCTGATTTGTCGAGGAAGTATTCAATATCCTCGATGCACTCAAGCGCGTTAACCAAGAGTAAACAGTCCGAGAGTGCGCGGTGAGCACTCGTAATAGGCACACCAAGATCGGCACATATATGGATAAGATTAAGCGGGATACCCTTACGGACAGGCCAAATAACATCCGATTTAGTACAGACCCAAGGGGTATTAAGACTTGCCTCTTGAAAATCAACAATTGTCTCAATCCACTTTTTATCAAACGGCGCATTATGTGCAACAATGGCGTCAGCCTCCATCATCATTTCACGGATTAGAAGCTTAGCGTGCGCTTCAATTTTAGGAGGCGTCTTCTTTAGTGAATCAACTTCAATTCTATTCACGTCATAAGCTGCGTTATCCTCGGCATAGCAAAGCGTAGAAACTTGGCTTATGATGCTGCGGGTGGATATATTATAAAATACCGCACCTATTTCTATTACCTTACCTTTAGCTGGATCGAGACCAGTAGTCTCGGTGTCCAGGATTAAAATGTTTTCCATAAATAACATATTTCCCAAATGATTATTTATCTAACGAGTCGAAGATAGCCTTTGATATAATATTGCCTAGATCAACACGATTGCTCTTTTCGATCTTATCTTCAGGTAAAAACTGTGATGATATTTCCTTTGCTCGCTCTTCTGTTTCGCCGCATAGTTTTAAAACTTCTTCCATACGGTTTTGTGCGGATTCTAATGTTGGATGAATCTCTGATCCTTTAACACCATCGCAAAACATAACGAAAACAAAGCATATTTCGCCTTTCTTGAATTTTTTTAAAATATCAAGACCTTCAATTCGACTGCATTTCAATACTAAATCAGTTACTTCATTTCTAAACATTGGGCTTTTAACATGTACAAACATTTAACTTCTCCTATGATTAATTGTCATCCTGTGTCATCTAATTCTGACACTTTTACCTTGTACCAGACGTGCCCCGGGTATAACAACCCCCTTTAGCAAATCTTCTCTAATTTTAGCCATATCTTTTTCAATTGTGACCTTGTCGTAGGTTTTGGGGATCAAACTTTCATCATCGATCTTTAAAGCAGGGGGATTGTTTTGAAGATTGAGTGTGAATTGCGGGCATTCAATTCGCTTGATATCACAGCGTTCCATATTGGTTAAAAGATAATCTTTTAGCCGTGCCACTTGATTCTTAAAAGCCTTTTCGCGGGCAGCCATTTTATCTTTCTCTTTTTTAATCGCTTCTTGTGTCGCCTCAATGGATTTAAAAAGCATTGTGATATTAATACATTTGTTTTCCATTGAATCGGTAAGCTCATTTAACTTCGCAAGAGTCGTCTCATTGACGACCCCTGTTTCGTAGTCATAAAGCTCACTTACAAGAAACTGATATTTATCAGACATCTCATAAAGAGTTAATGATTTCATTATTTGATCTCGCCTGTTTCAGGGTTAATGGTTTCAGATTCAAGCTCAAGTTTTCGCTTGTCCTTGGCTTCCACTACCTTGTTCATATTTTCTCTGTTCTTTAAATTCATCCAGTATTTATAAGCTGATGTATAAATCTCTTGAAGTTCGTCAACAGTGCCAGCCCATGAAATATCCATTAAATCCTTACCAATTTCGTGAGGTTCAACAGGCGCTGCAGAAACGGTTTCTTTTTTAGGTTCTGCTGGTTGATCAAAAGTGCGATTTGTTTTTGCAGGAGCAACATCTTCATGATGAAAGTTTTTACCTTCCATTTCTTCTTTGGTGTACTCATTACCAACGACATCCGGGAAAGCCTTTCTTAACGCTTGTGCTTCAGCGCATTTTGCTAATTGCCCGTAAGAACGTTTGCACCACATATCATTAGGAGTGTCATCCCATTTTGATTTAGAGGCATAGTTCTCTTTCCAGTATTCTTTTGCGGTAAACAAAGCTATTTCACCGTTAGGTAAAAGTTTTCTAACGGTAACTTTGCACCATTTTGGAAAAGTAACGCTTAGTTTGCTAGTAACCTTTCCTTGTTTATCTTTGGTGACAAATTCTTCTTTAACATCTTCACCAAATTGAGGCTCATCGACTCCGGCATATTGTCCGCTTCGTGATGCGTCAATTCTGTATAAGCCAATACCGGGCATGATTACATTTTTTCGCTCATAAATAGCTTTACCAGTACTGTCAGTTTTGTCGGTCTTCACGCTCATTGGAACCAAGTGAACCGGTTTTAAAATGGGATCAATTTTGCGTGCCTTGCAATAACCAAGAATCATAGCAACCTCTTGGTCTGTTGATCCGGGGTAAAGCGTTTCTTGTAGAACGCGAAACGTATTTTCATCGGTGTTAAGTGTAGCTAAAGCATTAACAGGTTTGTGCATTACTTGGTTTGCAAGAGCCATGATGTAATCCTCAATAAAATAAGTTTGAATTTGCGCGGTTTAGACATTCCAAAGTTGTGTAGCCTTTCTTTTGCAGAAATAAAATCCTTCATAAATAACGTACCTCTCCATTGACTTGATCAACATGGCGTCTTAGACCCGCTTCATAAAATGAATTAACTCGTCTGTCGGTTAACTCTTCTTGAATCATGTAATCAAAGTAACTGCATAATTTTTCGCGTGCAGATTCCTTGATACATTTAATCAATTCAATTTCGTCATCACGATCATAGGAGGTTAATAAATTTGCGAGGAAACGGTTTGCGTCTGATCCGATAATAATTTCAATATCGCATCCAAAGGCTTTAATGCCTAACGCAACTAATTCGTCTTGGTGAATGTCATCAAGGGAGTAGAAATCTTTAGCGTCGCAAAAACTAATGAGATCGTTAATGCAATGCTTGATTTCTTTGGTATATAAATCTCTAGGTACTATGCTCATCTCAGTTCTCCTTAACCGTAGATCAAGCCAGCGAAAAAAAGCCGCTCTAAGACATCATGTCTTTGTAAACGATTGGCTTCTTTCCAGATTATATGCAAAAAGCTGTCAATTAGCTCGCGTGTCGCTGAATCCTTCATGCTTTTTACCGCTAAAACCGGCATATCTAAATCGCGCAAGCATTCAGCTATTGTTGAGCGTTCCTTCCAAATTGCAAAAGATCCATCACTATGTAGTTCTGTACTGTTCATATTTAATACTCCGTAGCAGGGTAGTAGTTATTTAACACAACCGAGAGAATACGTTATCCAAAGAAACAAGTCAACACCTATTGATAAGATCCGATACATAGTGATACTATAGGCATAAATAAGGCATTGTGTGAGGATCGGTTATTTGGTCTAATACGCCGCGACAAGGCGGCTAGGAGAGATTTATGAAAAAAGAGTATATACCTGTAAAAGAAATGCCCAAATTCTTCCCCTTTTTAACCGTAGGGGCGTTGAGGCATCTGATTTTTGAAAATCGAAACGGTATACACGAGTGTATGTGTCGTGTCGGTCGAAAACTGTATTTCGACGTAGATAAGTTTCAAGCTTGGATGGATAAACAGACTATGGAGAAAAATAAATGAGCAAGGAATCTGATTTTTTGCTAGGGATAGCGTTTGGTTTGTTAACGCAAGTGCGTCAATATCTCATTAAAAACGAGCATCTTGACGGTGTTGAAATAATTGAAGATGAATATCAATCATTGAAAGCTGGCATCGATAAAAACTTTTATTCTAACGGAGAAAAGAAATGAGCGATAAGGAAGCCCAAAGCGAAGCATTCAGAAAAATATCCGGCGATGTTATGCGTTGCTATCATGAGAAAATGCACGAATATCTTAATTCAAAAGAAGCGGGCACTATTACCGATGCTGACGTTGTCATTATGATTATGAATTTAACTATCGGTGTAGCAACAAATATGTATTACAGCTTAAAGCAAATATTACCCACTACCACAATTGATTTCGATTTCATTAAAGCGAAAGTGATTAACTCGTTTGTGGATGGGTTTGAAAAAATCAAAGAATATACGCCTAAAAACGATATGTTTCCGCTTACCGCTGACCAAGTAAAAGAAATCGCTAGAGAAGGACACGTCATGGTAACTATGCCTGACGGTAAAGTTCGCAAGGTTACAAAAGAAGATATCCTTATCAAAAAAGAAGACGTGGAAAAAATAGCGGAAATGCAAAAGAAGGAGGTTGTCGGTGCCCATACCCCCAAAATTATTGTCCCGGGTCACAACGCATTTTCTAGGAAGCAAAGCTAAGACCGCTATGTGGTTAACGTTGCCTAATCCCGCTTTAAAAGGCTGGACGCCCGCGCAATTTGCCCAAATTAGAGGGTGGCGAGCATTAGGTAAAATGATTGATGACGCCCTTAAGGAGTACGACGATGAACGGAAAGAAAGCGTTAAGTCCGGCACCACCGGAGTTCGATAAGATGGTGTGGAAATGCCCGTGTTGTTCACAAGACAGATCGGACAAATTCATTAAGGTTATGACTCATGATGTAGGTTCACTATACGGTCACGCGCCGGGCGTCATGTTCATTAACTGCAAATATTGTGCTGATATGCCGGGCTGTAAGGAAAAAGCGTTTAACCGGGAGTGGGTATTAAAAACATTTTTACCGGGACGCTTTGGTGATGACAAGCCTCAAGATATCATTTAGTAATTTTGATAAACACTTTTGTGATTTAAAGTGGGCTAAACGCTTAAAAGAAATAGGTATCCGTCAAGATACCTGTTTCCATTATGTATGGGATAGCAAAAACGAAACCTATGAGATTTGTTGGTCAAGCGATGGTTATGACGATGAACATTACGCTGCGTTTACCGCGCAGGATTTTATCGGGATTTTCCCTCGATTATTCAAAATTGCACGAAGCGAAACTGAATGGAAGTTCTATTGTGAATATGCAGACATGCATTTGCCTGATGAAGAAAATCTCGCGAATGTTTTTGCGCGCATCCTAATAGCAATAACCAAAACGAAACCAATGCAAAAGAGATTAAAATGATTTCTCGAATAATTCCAATGGATAGTGTCACCGATATTTCACACGAAGTTTTGAGAGACGATGGCAAATTAAAATTATTGCCCGCTGAGATGTGGAAGAAATACAAGTGGGATGATTTTAGGGCTTTTTGCCATTTAAAGGCGCGTTATGGCATCCCAACCTATGAGCTTATAAGTTATCTAACTAATGTCATTGACGGGCGCAGCACTATTGAAATCGGCGCAGGGGCAGGCGATTTAGGATGTATTTTGAATATTAGGATGACTGATTCAAAACAGCAGGAAAGGCCGGATATTCGTGCTGAATATGAAGCTATGAGACAACCTGTTATTCAATATCCTAAAGACGTTGAAAAGATAGAAGCATTAGATGCCGTTAAAAAATATAAGCCTCAAGTGGTAATAGGTAGCTGGATAACAACCTATGCGCCGCATCAAATGCCATACGGTAGTAACCCTTATGGTATTAGGGAAAACCTTATATTGGATCTCGTAGAAACCTTTATCTTGATAGGGAATATCGATACACATGGCGATAAACCCATTATGAAATTCCCGCACGAGGAAATATATGAGGAGTGGTTAGTTAGTCGTGGTAAGAACCAAGAAAACAATCGTATCTGGATCTGGAATAAAAAATCGTAATCAACTAAAAGGAAGTATTGAAACATGAAAAAAATTGTTAAAAAGTCCGCGAAAGTTGTTAAGCCAATGTCAAAGCAAATGGCTTTTATGTTAACTGAAAAACTTGAACTTAAAGTGAAGCGTGTTATGCGTCAAATGAAACTTAAATCTACTAGCGCAGCTATTAGAGCTTGCATCGAGGCTTATTAATGAATCGACTTGATAGAATTAAAAGACTCGAAGAACTAGCGCATGAGATTGATATCATTGCGCTAGATTATGTTCCCGATTGGCCTATGCATAAGATGGCTGTAACTGCGATGGGGTTTCTCAATAGTATGCTTATATTAGAAACCAATGAAAGTGAACTTGACCGCAGGAAATTTGGAATTTTAGTCCACAAAGAAGACGCAGATCCGCATCGTCGTCTTGTTGTCGAAGACGGAAAGGTGGTGGCCTTAGAATGACTATCTATGACATCCCCAAAAATGAAATGCCGCTCAAAGAGTTATATGTCGTCGTTTCTCGTGACGAAGAGGGAAACGAGGGCATTGTTTCGGCTATGACCCCGATGGGTGGTATGCCTATGGTGTTTGGACACAAGCGGTTGATTGAAAAAATTAGGCCAACTCTTTTACAAATGTCTAAAGATACCGGGCGAAAACTTTACATTGTCCGGTACAAGCAAAAAGAAGTTATGGAAGTTATAGACGCTTCACATTGAGGAAAGTATGAATTTTGAAGATGCTTTAAAAGCAATGAGATCCGGGGCAAAGATAACACACCCATCTTTTGAGGACGATGAATATTTATCAGCATGTCGAGTCGGATTAATTGGTGATGACACACCGCTTGATGAACGGCCTTTGTCAGTGGCTAGAATGAAAGGTGACAGACAAGCCGATATTATGGCTGGAAAGTTAAATTATATAGCTAAAATAAAAAGGCAATTAAAGAAAATTCTTAGCGATGAAGATTACAAAAAATACCACAATATCTATACAGAAATGGATATCGGTGACATTTTTGATAATGACATTTTCTTGTTTCCTCAATTAAATTTATTTTTAGTTATGTCTGATGCTTGGGAGATTCTTAGATGAAGATTTTCAAATACGAAATACCGATAAAAGACACGTTTAATCTTGAATTGCCCGCTCACAGCAAGATTCTATCTTTACAACTTCAAAATGAAAAGCCTTATATTTGGGTTTTGCACGATGAAAACAAAGTGTTAAAACATCGTTACTTTACTATTGTTGGGACAGGACATGAAATTGAATATCATCCGGATGTCATGATTTATATCGGAACTATTCAAATGGGATCTCTGGTTTGGCATTTATTCGAGGATATCCTGTGAGTGTATGGGTTGCGTTGCTAATAGTTTATTTTTTATTGTGTCTTGAGGAAGAGTTAAAAAAGGATGATTCAAGATGACCGAAGAAATAAAGGATTATGATAGTTTCATGAAATGGGCGCATTCAATGTGTCAAACAATTGATACGCTTGAAACCCTTGTTTTTGAGAAGGATTCTATCGGATATCGTTTTCAGGAGAGATGTGTTTATGCAGCAAAAGCTTTCAGAGAAGCCTCGCAAGAAAATGATCACGCAGTTATTCTTCATAAAAGTCCTCCAGATTTCAAACGTGGTTTTCTTTTTGCTGTGCGGTGCATCATTGATATGGTTAATTCAAAATCCGATTATTACACGAGACAAGAGCTGGTGGATTTTCTGCATGATTTTTTACTTATTAATCGTTCTTTGGAGAACATTGAAAAGATGAAAAAGGGTGAATTTAATGGATGAACTTATATCGCTAAATGTAGCTATGAAACAAGCCAGCATAGAATTACTTGTCTACACGAAAATTATGATAGACCAAGAAATACAACGTCGGTTTGAAAAAGAGGTTAAGGGTAAAATCAAATGATTGTCTATTTTACTTTTGGACAGCGGCATCTTCATCCGGAAACAGAGGAACCCATGAAAGACTATTGGGTTGAGATCGAAGCTAAAGACCTTGATGAGGCTAGAGAAAAAATGTTTAGTAAATATGGTCGTTGGTGGGGATTGATGTATACAGAGGAAACAATGGAGAAACATTGGTATCCAAAAGGCTGTTATGAGAGATTTTAACCGCCAGTAATAATAGTTACTGGAAATTTGGAGATCGTATTCATGGAAGAATATCGGATTGATGTAAAAGTTAAGAACAATATTATTCTATACAAAATTGAAAAAGCTGGCTATAAAACTTTAGGTGAATTTTGTCGAATTAACGGAATCATGAAATATGTTAGTCAAATTGGTTCTATTGTTAATATGAAGGAATCTCCTCTCCAAAGTGATGGGGAATTTAGAAAATGTATTATTCATATTGCGGATTTATTGGGTTGCGCGCCTTTAGACTTTTTTACTGATACGCAATTACATACTATATTGAAAAGCAATAAAAGAAGTCTGCAAGTAAACGAGGCTGAAATGCGCTTTATGCTGGATCAGCAAAACGATACTAAATTGCTTGAAAATATTGTTTTAGATGAACAGCAGGAAAATGCTATTAAAGATGCTTTACAGACTTTGACTCCAAGAGAACAGCGAATAATAGAAATGAGACATGGTTTAGGTCAATACAAAGATGAGCATACTTTCGAGCAGTGCGCTCAAATAGAAAACTGTACGCGAGAACGAATAAGACAAATTGAAGCAAAAGCATTAAGAAAATTAAGACACCCAATGCGCTCAGACCCACTAAGAGAATTTATGGAGGATTGAATGAAAATATTTAGCGATATACAAATTTCACCCGAAGAAAAGCCCGTTTTTATTCTATACCTTGATACCCAAGTCACCGGCGATCAACACAAAGACTGTTTATATGCGGCGCATGACTTCACAAAATATTTAGGCGTTAACGATCCAGAAAAATTACTGGAATTGATCGTGCCTTTGCTTTCAGAGCTTTTATATGCGGCGTATGGTGAGTCAGTTGAAGATTCCCGCAAGCAACCTATGACCGACTGGCATGCAACTGGCTTTGACCCTAAGTACCCTAACGGCGTTAATACAGGTGTTTATGACGACAAACGATAAAAAATGGAAAATTGAATTTGAGGATAAGCCTTGGTCTACGATTTCCGAAGGCGTTAAAAGTGAAGGACAAGGATTTTATAAGATTAGTTTTGATGGACTTCACTACGGCTTTATATCAAAGGAAGCGTTGGACAAGCAAACCACTGGGGAAATATTAGCCTTTGTTGAGCAAATGCTTAATGACGCCCATTCCCTAGCTCTAAAGGAACATGATTGATGACTGTCCCTACTAATACTGCTGATGCAATTATCGTCTGCACGATGTTTGTCTGCATTGCGGCGGTTCTTATTGTTTTAATATTGAAGGATTGAGAATGGCTTTATATAGGAAACACCGTGGATCATTAGAGGAATCGCTTAAAACAACGGTTATCGTAAAAACTATGGAAGAACTTAAAAAGGTTATCTTTGAAGATTGGGAAATGTGGCGCAATGCAGAGCGTGAAGACGGAACAAAACTCACCGATGATTTTCAAGTTAAAATTGAGCCTTATTATGGAAATTGTGATTATCGTTGTGGGTGGTACACACAAATTGTTAGTGCAAATATAAACAAAATTGAGGAGTTTCATGCCTGTGGTTATTTGAGTGAACCGCTAGAATAAGTTAATATCCATCGCTTTTTAATAAAACATAAGGATCTGTAATGAAAGTATTAAAATATTTGCCGGTAATTTTACTGGCGTCATCCGCGTTACATGCTGCACCGCAGGCTACTGCAATCGCTACAACCCAAGGCATTACTACACAAATTCTGCAACCGACTGAAATAGCTAGCGCACACCGTATCACCATATCTAATGATACGCCGGGCGCAAAGATGTTCTATTGGACTATTACTTTATGTCCTGATACACAACCTGAAAAATGTGTTAGCCAAACCAATCATCTAGGTCTTACTCAAGGCCAGCACTGGACACATGATTATCAATTGCGACAAATGGTAGTGTTTAGAGCGGTCGGAACTAAGTCAGTTAGTGCCAAAACTGAAATAACGGGCGGCGCTTATTCGGTTGGATATGACTATAAATTTGTAGACGTTCACTACTAGGAATGTATATGAAATTGTTACCATTATATTGCACTCAGAACTTGGATCGTGAGTGCAGTGAAACGGAATGTTGCTTAAATAAACCAAAGGAATGTTATGCGGAATCGAATCAAACAGTACTTTTGTCTCCACGAGGGGACTCAAACCACCACGGAAGTTAATACTACTGATTCTTTATTTATGATTGTCACGCGTATTATGTGTACCAAATGTCTAAAGGTTTTTGCGCAACATCCTAATGCTGAATGTTGTTATGTTAACCATTTACACGGTGAAACTATGCGTCATCATATGCTAAATAACATGTACGAAAGACTTAACAAAATGAAGCAACCTTAAAATGGAGATATACATGAGCTGGATAGAAGGGAGAAAGAAGTCGCTACAATCGTCGATTAAGTTCACTATAAAGGCGCTAGCCGCTCAAATGGGCTTAGTGGTACTAAACGCTGC
>Ga0157374_10005465_pt1 | contig 10668 bp, 9 predicted proteins | sample M25metaG_FD_115308 | JGI IMG/M metagenome (GOLD analysis project Ga0157374, IMG submission 115308) | Miscanthus rhizosphere microbial communities from Kellogg Biological Station, Michigan, USA - M2-5 metaG | ecosystem: Host-associated > Plants > Roots > Rhizosphere > Soil | place: USA: Michigan... | reverse complement strand
GGCTGCTAGAAGAAGTGAACGTGGAGATTCTGGACGTCCCCGAAGGACAGACCGGCTATCTCGAAACCAACATCCGACAGCTAGAGCGGGCCCAAACGCTGGCTAGCTCCAACAATACGGTGGCGCTGGCTCTGGTTGTCTGGGACAAAAAACTGCGTGGACCCGATGACGTTACCGGGCATTTTCTGGAGCAGGCCCGGCTGCGCAGACTCACAGTTATTGAAATCTCAACGCTATAGATGCGCGAAATCCGGATTCGCCTAGCAACAAGAATGTAGTGCTGCCCTCGTAATCACGAACGCGGATTTTGGGTGTCATCCCCGCCCGATTTGCCTCCTCCAGGTATCCAGGAAAAGCTCTCGCCAGGCTTGCCGGCAAGCCGATGATCGAGCACGTTTGGGAGCGGGCTAACATGTCGCGGTATCTGAGCGATGTACTAGTAGCGACCGACGACGACCGTATTGCCAAAGCCGTTCATAAATTCGGAGGTCGCGTGTGCATGACGCGCGCAGATCATCCCTCTGGCACCGATCGCCTGGCCGAAATCGCTTCCTCAGAGGATGCCGCCCTGTACGTCAATATTCAAGGTGATGAGCCGCTGATCGATCCTGAAGCCATCGATGCCGCCATCTTGTCCGTGCATGGCGATGAGGCCGTCGATATGGGCACGCTGAAGAAGCAGATCATCGACCCCACCGATATCGTCAACACCAACGTTGTCAAGGTGGTCACGAACTTGCTCGGTGACGCTATCTATTTTTCACGCTGTCCGATACCCTACGAGCGCGACGGACGCACCGGGGTGCCGATCTACTTCAAGCACATCGGCCTGTATGTCTACCGCCGCGAATTTTTGCTGCGCTATCCGGATTTGACAGCCGGACCGCTCGAAGAGGCAGAGCGACTGGAGCAGTTGCGCGCTCTCGAGAATGGTTATCGTATCCGGGTCGTAGCCACAGATTATGAGTCACTCGGCGTTGACACGCCGGAGGATCTGGAGCGCGTGAATCAGCTTTTCACGGTTAGCGATTCATTGGGGTCTGGTTGATGGGAAATCTTTCGGAGGGATTGGTTGCCTAAGTACATTTTTGTCACCGGTGGCGTGGTTTCGTCGTTGGGGAAGGGAATCGCCGCGGCTTCCATTGGCTGCCTGCTCGAAAGCCGCGGTCTTCGTGTCGCCCTGCAAAAATTCGATCCCTATCTCAACATCGATCCGGGCACGATGAGCCCGTTTCAACACGGCGAAGTCTTCGTTACCGACGATGGCGCCGAGACTGATCTGGATCTCGGCCACTACGAGCGATTTACGCATGCGCCGTTGAGCCAGGCAAATAACCTGACTTCAGGGCGGATCTACGAAAACATCATCACCCGAGAACGGCGTGGCGACTATCTCGGCAAGACTGTGCAAGTGATTCCCCACGTGACCAATGAAATCAAGGCCGCCTGCCGGAAAGTGGGCGCCGACGCGGATGTCTCGATCGTGGAGATCGGCGGTACCGTGGGGGACATCGAATCATTGCCCTTCATCGAAGCCATCCGCCAGATGCGCCATGAAGAAGGCCGGGACAACACATTATTCGTTCACCTGACCCTGGTCCCCTGGATCGACGCTGCCCAAGAACTGAAAACCAAGCCCACGCAGCACAGCGTCAAGGAACTGCGCGCTATAGGTATTCAGCCGGACATGCTGCTGTGCCGCTCCGAGCGCGCGTTGCCCCAGGAGGTTAAGGAAAAGATCGCGCTGTTCTGTGACGTGGATGTCCGCAGTGTCATTACTGCCAAGGACGTTCACTCGGTCTACGAAATTCCGCTGGTCTTTGCCGATCAAGGCGTCGACGACGCAATCCTCCGCATGCTCCACCTGGATGCCGGACCGCGCAAGCTCTCACGCTGGACCGAAATGCTCGAGCGCATGAAGAATCCGGAGCGCGAGGTGAATATTGGGCTGGTCGGCAAGTATGTCGAATACGAGGATTCATACAAGAGCCTGAAGGAAGCGCTGCTGCACGCCGGTATCGCGCACAAAGCCCGGGTCAATATCGAGTGGATCGAATCGGAGCGGCTCGAATGGCCGGGGTGCCGCAAGCATCTGCATAGTTTTGATGGCATCCTGGTTCCGGGTGGTTTTGGCAAACGCGGCGTGGAGGGCATGCAGCACGCCATTCGCTGCGCGCGCGAGGACAAGATTCCGTATTTCGGCATTTGCCTCGGCATGCAGATCATGGTTGTCGAATTCGCCCGAAATGTTTGCGGCTTGGCTGACGCGGATACCACCGAGTGCAATGCCAACACACCTTATCGCGTCATTTACAAGCTGCGCGAATTGAAGGGCGTTGACGAATTGGGTGGCACCATGCGGCTGGGCGCTTATCCGTGCCAGCTCAAAGAAGACAGCCTTGCGCGGCGTGCCTATCAAAGCGCTGAGATCAGCGAACGGCACCGCCATCGCTACGAATTCAATCGCGAATTCGAAGGACAGTTAACCGCCGGCGGGCTGCAGCTTACCGGACAGACTCCGGACGGCGTGTACGTCGAGATCTGCGAAGTGCCGGATCATCCGTGGTTCCTGGGTTGCCAATTTCATCCCGAATTCAAGTCGAAGCCGCTCGAGCCCCATCCGTTATTTACGGCCTTCCTCGGAGCTGCGTTGCGCCAGCGCGAAAGCAGACATCGTCTTCCGGCCGCCCGCATACCGGCGCCTGAGTACTCGCACGCCGAATGAACGTAGGAGTTGGGCCGGTAGTTTTTTCGAATACCGAGCCGCTTTCGCTCATTGCTGGTCCCTGCGTTATCGAGAGTGAAGAGCACGTGCTGCGCACGGCGCTCGCCATTCAGGAAATTGCCGGCCGGTTTGTCTTTAAGGCTTCTTTCGATAAAGCGAATCGTAGCAGCCTGACGTCATATCGCGGTCCGGGGCTGGCAGAAGGCCTGCGCATTCTCGGTAAGGTACGCCAACTCGGTATCCCGGTCCTGACCGACATCCACGAGCCGTCTCAGGCCGCATCGGCTGCCGAGTGTGTGGACATTCTCCAGATACCGGCATTTTTGTCGCGCCAGACCGACCTGCTCGTCGAGGCGGGTAAAACCGGTCGTGCCGTCAACATCAAAAAGGGTCAGTTCTTGTCACCGGGCGAATTTGCTCACGCCGCCGATAAGGTCGCGAGCACTGGCAACGACAAGATCATTTTGACCGAGCGGGGATCCTCGTTCGGCTATAACAACCTCGTCGTCGACATGCGAACGTTACCTCGCCTGGCGGCCACGGGCTATCCAGTGGTATTCGATGCCACCCACAGCGTCCAGCTTCCGGGTGCCGGTGCCGGAGTTTCGGGCGGCCAGCCGGAATTTATCGAGCCTTTGGCCCGCGCCGCCGTGGCGACCGGCATTGCGGGCGTCTTTGTAGAAGTGCACGACGCCCCGGAACGCGCCCTCTCTGACGGTGCTAACGCCTTGCGCCTCGACCTCCTGGCTCCTTTTTGGGAGCGGCTTCAGGCGCTCGACGCACTCATTAAGAAATGGTCTATACAACGATAAGTGGCTAGGCAACGTCGTATTATGTGAATCGTATGGTCCAGGATTTCCATCGGCGCCGGCCGCAGCAGCGTGGTTTCTCCCTCATCGAACTGCTGATCGTTATCGCTATCATTTTGATCATTCTTTCGATCGCTCTGCCGCAGATGAGCAAATCGCGCATGCATGCCCAGGAAATGGCCGCGATAAAAACGCTCAATACGATCAACACAACAGAAGTCCAATACCAGTCGCAATTTGGCAAATTTGCGACGAGCATCGCCCAGCTCGGACCCCCGCCCTCTGGTGGCGGCGAGGGACCTGAAGCGGCTGGTCTCATTCCCCCAAACCTGGCCACCGGATCCTCCAGTGGCTATAACTTCACAGTTACCCAGACTCCCTCGGGCTATGCTGTCAGCGCCATGCCAAAGACGTTCGGTAGCACCGGCCGCCGCACGTTTTACACGGACCAAACGGGTGTCATCCGCGAAAATTGGAGTCAGGATCCTGCCACGCCCACCAGTTCCGAGATTAAATAGTAGTTTGTGAACCGGTTGTACCTGGCTTTCGCCGCCTTGGCCCTATGCGGGCTGGTGCGGGCCAGCGTTCCACAAACTGCGGCCGCTCTCTCCGCCCAACTCGAACAGATTTCGATCGATCCGGCCCAGACCTATCACGTCCGCGATCTTCAGCTATTCCGCGGCGATTTGAAAATTTATCTCACTGAAGGAGTCTTGTCGTTTACAAAACCGCTCGCAGGCCGCTGCGTGGCGGTAGTTTTCACCACGTCGCATTCGGAAGGAGGCGATGGAGAAGTGCTGGTCTTCCCGCCACAGCGCAGCGAGCGCGCTTCTCTACTGCACTTCACCAAGAGCCCCAACCTGGATGAACACCTGAATTCTGCGGTTTTTTTCTTTTCCGACAATACCGCTGAAGAACTACACCAACAGATCGCCCAGCGGCCCATCCATCCGGCGGCCGACATCGCTCCGGAATTGGGTCAGGAGGTGAATAGCGTTCTACGGGATAACAGTTCGATCATCGAAGTTCGCCTTATCGCAGCGCTACTCGACCATCATCCCAGTGCGCTGGGCTTCTTCTATGGGATGATCGGCGGGCGCGACCTGGGTGCCTTCGACATTGGATACGATCCCGGAAAGTTCGAGCCTGTCTCGATTGGTCGCATTCCATCGGCTGCCACTCCGGACGCCGAACGACGGTTTCAGATCTGGACTAGCTTTCGGCCACGCGGCGCGGCGCCATTTACCAATCAGCCGGGCCGCTTGAGAAATTACAGAGTAGAGACAACCATCCATCCCGATCTAAGCATGTCGTCGACAGCGCACTTCGCCTATACGGCGGACGAGAGCGGTGGTCCGGTCGTAATGTTGAACCTGGCGACCCGTTTGCACGTGACATCCGCCGCAATCGATGGAATCCCGGCCGAAGTATTCGAGCGTAAGTCGATCGGCAACCTCGAAACAAAGGGCGCCGGTCCGTTTCTGGTGATTGCTACGTCGCCTCTCGAACCCTCTACAAACCATGAAATCGAGGTGCGCTATGAAGGCTCAGTGATTCGCCAAACCAGTTCCGGAAGCTATTTTGTCGATGAGCGCAACCAGTGGTATCCGTTCATCAGCCCAACGCTCGCGACTTTCGACCTGATCTTTCATTGTCCGGAGAATCTGCGCCTGGTGGCAACCGGCGAGCCGGTCAGCGAGGACACCCGTGAAGGAGTGCGAATGGTGCGTCGTAAGACACCCGTCGCCGAGCCGCTGGCCGGTTTTAACCTCGGTGATTACACCGTTTCCAACGAATCGCATGGACCCTATGAGATCGACGTGTACGCCAATCGCGGGGTCAACCCGGAGCCGGCGCTGGCGATCCCGGCAGCGGCGGCCAGTGTGCTCGATTACTATTCCCATCGCTGGATGCCTCTGCCCATTCGCAGTTTGGCGATTTCTCCGATCGAGGGGTATTTCGGCCAGGGCTTCCCCGGATTGATTTACCTCTCCAGCATCGCCTACATGCGGGAAGAAGATCGGCCATTTGAACTGCGCGATCCGCGGCGCAATTCATTTTTTTCAGAGACTCTCTTGCCTCACGAACTCGCCCATCAATGGTGGGGCAATATTGTCAGTCAGGCGGATTACCGCGCGGCTTGGCTACTCGAGGCTATGTCTAATTATTCCGCGCTTCTATATCTGGAACGGACCAAAGGAAACGAGGAACTGAACGCCGCGCTCGCGAGCTTTCGGGACGATCTTTGCCGGGAGCATGACGGCAAGCCGGTCGAGTCTGCCGGGCCGGTCGATTTCGGTGAGCGTCTGCTCGACAATTATGGGCTGAATGTCTGGCATGCCGTCGCCTACGAAAAGGGCGCATGGATCTTACACATGCTGCGTTGGCGTCTGGGGGACGAGGGGTTTCAGAAGCTACAGCTCCGCATGCTTCAGCGCTACGCAACTAAGCCAATCAGCAACGAGGATTTTCGGCAACTGGCCGCCGGATTCGTGCCCGCCGAGCAGCCGGACCGAAATTTGAGTCTGTTTTTTGAGTCCTGGGTGTACGGCACTGGTCTGCCCCGTCTTGTCTTGCGTAAGGGTTCGAGAGGTGTCGTTCTCAACATGTCCGGCGTGGACGATGACTTTAGCTTGGACGTACCGATGGACTGTAGTGATGCAGCCAACAAATCGTACATCCGCTGGGTAAGGGCCATTACTGGCGACAACGCAATTGACCTGCCGCGGCGAGACTCCTGCAAGCTTCCGGCTGACACAGATTTCCTGCGCCAGCCACAAGATAGCAATCCTGTAAACCAATTGCCACAATCCCGCGTTCCTTCTAAGTGACGGCTTATGATGGGCGTGATGGCCGAGCCACTGGATGGCGAGATCCACGTTGGTGACGACCTTCGAGATTTCGGCAGTTGGATGGCTTCTGAACAGAAGCGGATTTTCCTGCTGTGCCGGCACTTGCTCCAGGACCCGGACGAAGCCGATTCGGCGACCCAGGATAGCTTCCTGAAGGCCTTTAAGGCGCTGAGCCGCGACAAAAGTGACCCGGCCGACATGCAGAGCCCGGGCAAGTGGATTACCCGCATCGCGGTGAATACCTGCCTGGACCGGCTGCGGTCGCGGTCGTGGAAAATTTGGCAACGGCGGCCGGCCCCGGCGGACGAGGAATTGATCCTGCGGATGGCCCCTGGCACCGGGCCGGATGCCGAACGTCTGATTTTTGCAAGGCAAATCCAGCAAAGATTGGATATAGCCGTCGGTAAACTTTCCGCGCGGCAGCGAGCTGTTTTTTCGCTCCGGCATTACGATGCCATGACGCTTGAGGACATTGCCGACGTACTACTACTGGATGTTGGTACGGTGAAAGCCCACCTGTTCCGGGCTTTGACTAAGATGAGGGAAGAACTCAAAGATCTTTACCAGCCGCGTCGCTGAGACGTGCGGAGGAATTATGAGCATCGGGTTCAGACTGTCAGGGCATTGGACAGATGATGAGTTGATAGAGCACCTGTATGGTGTCGGTCCGAGTGATGCGCATCTGAATGTGTGCCGCGAGTGCCAGGCGCGGTTGTCCGCGGCGCAATCCGCGCGCCGCACTCTGGAATCGGACTTAGGGAAATCGGATCCCGAGATAGCAAGCCATGATTTTCTGATGTCCCAACGCCGCCGCATTTACGCGCGGTTGAGCCGGCCCGCGAATCGGTGGACCGGGATTTCGATCGGTCGCTGGGCTCCGGCTGCTGCGACGCTGCTAGTTGTCGCTGGCGGGCTCATAGTCTACGACCAAAGGTCCCGGCGCGATATGCGTAACCGACCGTTGAGCGACGTTCAACTGGCCCGGGATGTAAGTTGTATGGCCGCCGATTCGGAGCCGCGGTCTACTGCGCCATTGCGCGCGCTGTTTGAGGAATGAAACCCAGATCCATTCGCTTGCTGCTGCTTGGCTTGCTCGCAGCCATTTGCCTCACGGCACAGAATCGTGCGAGCTTCCCCTGGTGGAACAGTCCGGTAGTGGGCGACTTGGGATTGAATACCGCGCAGAGCCAGAAGATACGGCAGATCGTACGTTCGTACCGGGACCGCCTTCTCGATGCTCGCAACAACGTGAGTAAGGCCGATGGGGCGCTTGAAGATCTCATGAACGAGCCCGAGGTCAATCCGGAATCCGCCAAAGCAATAATTGATCGGTTATCGAATGCACGCGCTACTTCATCCCGTGTACTTCTTGAAATGAGCGTCGAATTGCGGAGCGTTCTCACGCTCGATCAGTGGCGGCAACTGGTGCGCCGCTGGGATGAAGTGCAGCGTAAGAGACCACGTGATACCCAGGTGCTGCCGGAATAATTCCGCTAAGCCGTCGCTTCAATCTGCTGCGTTAGTTCTTCCCATTCGGCCATTGCCTGGGCAAGCGCCGAGCGCTGCGTTTCGAGCAGATTCGAAAGCCGCAAGGCTTCGTCTGCGCCGACGAAATCGGAAAGCCGTATTTCCGCAGTTTGCATCTCGCCTTCTAATTCGGCGATCCGTCCCTCCAACTGCTTGGCCTGTTCCTGCATTCGCTGAAGCTTAATCGGATTGATGCGTTTGGCCGCCGGAGCGCTACGCGCCGCGAGCGGTATCGTTTCCGCCGGAGCAACACTGGCCAAGACGTCGTCGAGCGTTGGGGTACGTTCCGCGCCGCCTTGTTTACGCCACAAATAGTCGGCATAGTTGCCTGGAAATACGTGCACGGTCCCATCTGCGATCTCATAAACGCGAGTCGCCAGATGCTCAATAAAATAGCGATCGTGTGAAACGAAGACCACCGTTCCGGTGAATTTTTCGAGCGCTTCGAGCAGCACGTCTTTGGCCCGCATATCGAGGTGATTCGTGGGTTCATCGAGGAGCAGAAAATTGGCCGGATGCAGGAGCATGCGGGCTAGTGCGTAGCGGTTGCGCTCACCGCCGGAGAGCACGCCAATCCGTTTGAAGGCGTCGTCCGAGCTGAACAGAAAGCAGCCAAGCAGGTTCCTTAGTTCGGTTTGCGGTGTGCGTGGAGCAGCCGAGCTGAGGTCATCGAGGACGCGCGCGTTGACGTCCAATTCTTTGTATTGATCCTGAGCGAAGTAATCCGGCGTCACATTGTGGCCCAATGTGTATTCGCCATGCGTCAGCGGTTCTGTCCCGGCGAGCAATTTGATCAGTGTTGATTTACCCGCTCCGTTTACGCCCACCAGGGCGATGCGATCGCCTCGCTCCATGATGAAATTCACATCCTGGAGAACGGCTTTGGGACCGTAGCTCTTCGCCACGTTTTTGAATTGCGCCACAATCCGGCCGCTCGGCTTCGGCTGCGGGAACGAAAAATGTATCGTCTCTTCCTCGGGAGGCAGTTCGATTCGTTCAATGCGCTCGAGTTCCTTGATCCGGCTTTGTACTTGCTTCGCTTTCGTAGCTTGATAGCGGAAGCGATTGATGAACGCCTCGAGTTGCTGGATCCTGTCCTGCTGGTTCTTATGGGCCGCCTCGAGTTGTGCCAGCCGCTCGGCTTTCTGCTGGCGATATTTTTCGTAGCCGCCCGTGTAGAACGTGACTTTCTTGTTCCAAATCTCGGCGATTTTCTTTACGGTGACATCTAAAAAGTACCGGTCGTGGGAAATCAGGACATAGGCATATTCGTAATTCACCAGGTAGTCTTCGAGCCAATTCCGCGCTTCGAGATCCAGGTGATTCGTGGGTTCGTCGAGTAGGAGAACGTTCGGTTTCTCAAGCAATAATTTGGCGAGCGCGATGCGCATCTGCCAGCCGCCCGAAAATTCCTCTGTCTGGCGCAGCCAGTCGTCCTTGGCGAATCCCAAGCCCGAAAGCACGCTGCCCACTTGCGCCTCGATCGCATACCCATCGCGTGCGCGAAACTCGCTGTCGGCGCGCTCAAACCGATCCGCCACCTGGCTGTATTCTTCACTGGCCGGGTCGAGCTCGCTCATTCGCACGGTGAGCGCTTCGATTTCCTGCTCCAGCTCTTTCACGCCCGCAAACACGCTGAGACATTCCGCAAATACCGTCCGCCCGCTGACCTGCAGTCCGTCCTGTGGCAAGTAGCCAAGACGGATGCCCTTCATTGCAGAGACCGATCCATAATCGAGCGATTCGATTCCGCCGATCACCTTGAGCAGGGTCGATTTACCAGTTCCATTGCCGCCCACCAGGCCGGTCCGCTCCTTGGGTGTGACGAGCCAATCCAGTTCATCGAATAACAGTTTGTGTCCGAAGCGCTTGCCTGCGCCTGCGAGTTGCAGCATCTTTTTCCATTGTCGCGATTGAACTTTCTGCTGTTGTTAGCTTTTGAATCTGTCCGGTTTTATTGACACGGTATTCTGTCCGGTCAGGCAGCTTTGGTTTTTGCCTTTTTGAGTGTACCCGTCGTCGCCGTCGGACGGTGGGCAAAGTGGGAATCTCGCGGTTTAGGCGAGATTTCCAAGGCACCGGAGGTGCCGTCTTTTCCACCGGCTCCTTCGGGTTCGATCGTGGTCAGCAAGTGCGGTCCCCAGCGCACCGACAGCCTTCCATCCAGGTGCTCGCAGAGGGTCACCGTGCATCCGGCTAAGGTGTTTCGGAAACGAGTCTTGTCCAGTTGCAGACATCTGTTCCGCAGTGTGACCGTATTGTCCTGGGCTACGGTTCGGTCGGTTTGAATCGAGAACACCCAGTCCAGATCCTTGCGTCCGCATTTGTGAAAGGCCGTCCCTTTCTCGGCGGCGGGTTTGGTGAACTTACGATTGAACTCGGCAATGTAGCATTTGCGCAGAAAGGCGTTGGCCTGCTCGAGCGTGCTGACCCCAGCCAGCCGCAACTCCTGCGGCAAGCGGTTCTGCCAGGTACCGAAGCTGCGTTCACAGCGGCCGCGCGCTTGCGGCGAATACGCCGGGATCATTTGCACGCCGAGTTCCTTCATGGCTCTGCCGATCTGCGTCGGCCGATACGGATCGACCTTCTCTCCGGCTTTCCGGGTTACAAAGAAATGGCTCCCGCGATCGCTGTACAATGCGCAGAATAGCCCTTGGCTTTCGATCACCTCACCTAAGCCGGTCATGACCGTGCGCGTCGATTCCTCTTCGACCAGTTGCGCGTAATAGATCTCGCTGGTCGCGTCATCGAGAAT
>Ga0157374_10005463_pt1 | contig 10669 bp, 11 predicted proteins | sample M25metaG_FD_115308 | JGI IMG/M metagenome (GOLD analysis project Ga0157374, IMG submission 115308) | Miscanthus rhizosphere microbial communities from Kellogg Biological Station, Michigan, USA - M2-5 metaG | ecosystem: Host-associated > Plants > Roots > Rhizosphere > Soil | place: USA: Michigan... | reverse complement strand
TCCTTCTTCTGGAGCCAGACGTCGTGGGGCATCAGCGCGCCGAGCATCCAGGTACGCTTCTTCTCGTCCGGGGTCAGCGGTTCGTGGCCGACCAGGGTCGGGTAGATGGTGCTGGAGGGATCCAGAGGCTCGATCGGGCCCATCTCCCCAGGCATCCGCTTGCGGACGCCCGTGCGGTCACCCCAGGCGTACATGGGGACCACCGGGGTCATCCCGCGTGCCCAGCGCTCCTTGTCGAACGCCGCTGCCGTGGCGACGAGCCGCTCGGCGTAGGGTGCGACGTGCTCGTCGTCGTCCTGGTAGTAGTAGCGGTCGATGTAGGTCTTCTTCTCGGCCTCAGGGTTCGCGGCGATGAGGCGAGCCCGCGCCGCGTAGACCTCCTCGCGGTTGAAGTACGTGGCGGCCTCCTCACCTCGGTGAGCCGCGCCGACGAGCATGTACTTGTAGAGCATCTCAGGCTTGCGCATCAGGGCGCGCATCCCGTTGAAGACCGCGGGGAACTGCCAGTCGTCGAAGAACCCGACGCAGGGCAGACCCGAGGAGAGGGTGTAGAGGCTGCCCATCGCGCCGGCTCGCCCGTTCAGCGAGTTGATCGGGGCGAGACATACCCAGGCTACATCATACGCTCCGAGATCCTCTCCAGGCGTGACTTTCCGCCAGTCAACCTCGTGACCTCGTGACCGCAGCACGTCCACGATCGAGGCCGGCACGTCGATCTTCTGGATCGTACGGTTCTGGCTGTTGATCTGGATCGCGGTGCAACCGGTGAACAGTACTCGCATGTCGTCTCCGTCTCTTGTTCTACGCCTACGACCGCCCTCCTCGCGAACGAGGAGGGCGACCGTAACCGCAGACCTCAGAAGGGAGGTGCGGGTGCCGCCGGCGGTGCCGGTGGTGCCTGCTGCTCCTGCGCGGCTGGTGCAGGAGCCGGCTGAGCCGGGGCAGGTGCCGGTGCGGGCGGCGGCTCCTGGGCAACGGGCGCCGGCGCAGGCGCGGGCTGCTCAGGGGCGGGTGCAGGCGCCGCGGGAGGCGTCTGCGGCTGGGCGGCCCAGGGGTCACCGGCAGCGGGAGCCGGTGCGGGCTGTGCCCAGGGGTCCTGCGCGGGAGCCGGTGCCTGCTGCTCCTGAACCGGCGCAGGGGTAGGCGCCGGTGCGGGGGTAGGAGCAGGAGCGGCTGCCGGCTGCTCGTACACCGGCTGAGGGGCCGGTGTGGGAGCAGGCGCAGGTGCCGGTGCGGCAGGTGCGGGAGCACCCGGTGCCGACACCGACGGCGGGAGAGCAGCGGCAGTAGCTGAGAAGTACTGCTTGATCTCGTTCTTGATGTTGCCGTTCCAGGTGCGCTGCCCGATCTTCGCGCGGAACCGGCGACCCCTCAGGGTCGCGCAGATCTGCTCGTCGGACGGCTTCTGGCTCGCGAAGTAGTTCGCGTCCAGGCCCATCGCGGCCATCTTGCGGAAGAAGAACCCGAGCGCATTCGGGTTGTCCGTCGTGAGGGTGATGTTGTCCCAGATGAACCTTCCGCCGTGCTCACCTCCGACGACCTTGGACTTGACCTCGTACATCTTCTTGGTCTGGTCCTTCGTCATCTTCGGCTTTGCCTCGATCACCTCGAGGTCGTAGTCGCTCTCCGGGAGCGGCTCGAAGGAGACGGCTGCATCGCCGGCATCCTTGACCAGATCGTCCCAACTGATGCTCACGGGACTCCCTTCTCTCTTGTCGTTGCGACTCTCGTCGCTCAGTAGCCCGCAGCCACAGGTGCAGCGGCGGGTGTTGCGGTCGGCGCCGGCGTGCGTGCGCCGTACACCTTGTCCAGCATCGTCTCGATGCTGAGGTCCTGCTGCTCGACGATCGAGCCCAGGCGACCCTGGACTCGCTCGCCGGCCTCCGCGAACTCCGTGGACTCCACGTAGAGTCGGCGGACGTGGTACGGGGGCTGGCTCGGGTCAGGGTTGGGGTACTGCTCGACGCGGATGTACCCCAGGATGTCGACGAGGTATGGCGCGACGACCTGGATCTGACCCTGGAGATACGGCTTCATCTTGCCGTCCGGACCCTCACGTTGCATGGAGGTCAGGACCACCGCCTCGAGCGGGTTAGTCGGGTGCATCGTCAGATCCCTGAGGTCTCTCAACAGGGATCCGAGGCTCCGGAGCAACTCGCCCCAGTGCTGCATCTTGAGCTGGTCCGAGCCCGCGACCTGGTCGATGAGCTTGACCTGCAGCTCAGAGATCGAGTCGATGATCAAGCTCTTGAAGTGGTGCCGCCCGAGCTGCAACCACTGGTAGACCTTGAGCATGGTGTTGTAGTCCAGGGTGGGTACCACGCAGGTGTCCCAGGTGCCGTCGGCAGCCGGCGGCTCCTCCCGCATCGGGTCCCACAGCTTCGCGTTGATCGGGAGGAACCGTGCACCTCCCTCTACGTCGAGCATCAGCCTCGGGTACGGACTCGTGATGGCAAGGGTGCTCTTCCCTGCCTTCGACGGTCCGTAGATGAGGGCCGAGATGCTGCGTCCAATCTCAGTCACTCCGTCGCTCCTACCTTCTTCTCCTCGTAGTACGCGTAGGGATCTCCTACCTGGTAGATCATCTCGATCGCCTGCTCGACCGCGGACCCGTCGTCAAACAGCGGGCAGATCGCCGCGTAGTCGCACTTCCAGGAGCACTCGCGGGTCGGTCGCGGGTACGCCACGGTGCGGTGGTCGACGCCGGCGTCGAGCGCGTCACGGGTGTTCATCATGTCGTTGAGCCGTCCGTGCAGCTTCATCCAGAAGCTACGGAGGGCGAACACGTTGAACCGGATCTCCACTTGGTCGTAGAAGGGCGGCTTCGCAGAAGCCGTCCTTTTCACCTTCTTCAGCATGGTGATCAGGCCACCCTCGACCCGCTCGCTCTCGTCACGCTGCATGGCCTCTAGGGTCATGTAGGTGAGGAACTGCTCGTTCATCGCAGCCATCTTGGTGAGGTCCGAGAAGTTGGCTGCCGTCTTGAAGTCGCGGACGAACCGGACACCGTCGATGCGGCGGCGGACGCGCTGGTCGATCTTGCCCATCAGCTCGACGCGACCGTCGAGCATGGGAGCCACCAGCTTCTCCTCGTTGGACGTGACCTCGTACTCGGAGTCGATGCCCTCGTCGCGGATCCAGTCCAGGTAGCCCTCGAGCATGATGCGGCCGAGGTCAGCCTCGTTGTCGAAGTCGGTGGTGTCCCTGAAGGCAGCCTCCATGAGGACACGGTCGTGCGCGATCAGCTCGTTCCAGTAGTCGGTGAGCTGACGCGACGGGTCGTTGTAGTAGTTCTCCAGTGCCTTGTGGACGCGGCTACCCAGCGCCAACGGCCCGGAGAAGCGCTGCTCCTTCGGCCTCAGCGCGCGGTAGTAGCTGAGCCACCACCGACGTCGACAGTCCGCGAAGGTCTGGATCTCCGAGTTCGAGATGCGGATCGGTTCAGGCATCAGTCCTCCAGGTCTTCCATCTGAGCGTCCGCCCAGAAGCCACCCGCGTAGATCGCGAGCGTGCGGTACGCATAGTTGTTCCCCGGGGTGCCCTCACCGGTGCGGTCGCTGATGACGAGGTTGCCTCGCTCATCTACGCTCATCGTCAGCATCTCACCGTCATGCGTGTCCGGACCTGACACCTCGGGAACGTTGATCGTGATCCGCTTCACTCGCTGTCCTCCTTGAGTAGTTCGAGCAGCATCTTCTCGTCGCGGACGACCTCCTCGAAGGAGACGCCCTTCTTGTCCAGCGCCTTCTTGACCTCGGTGTCGATCGTGCCCGCGGTGACGAAGTCGAACACGAGGATGTTGTCGTGCTTCTCCGAACCGATGCGCTTGACGCGCTTGAGGGCCTGCCGGTCGTCGACCAGTGAGTAGGGGCGCTGGAGACGGACGAGGATCCGCGCGTTCGTCAGCGTGATGCCGGTTCCACCGGCGGCCGCGGTGAACAGGATGAACTTCGTCTTGCCGGCCTGGAAGTCGTCGATGTGACGGGTGCGCTCGTCCTCGGACTGCCGGCCGGTGACCAGCCCGTGCGGGATCTTCGCCTTCTCTAGGCGCGCTGACAGCAGTTCGATCAGCTGTCTTGAGACCGCCATGACGGCGACGTGGTTGTCACCGAAGTCGGGAATCATCTCCATGAACGTGTCCAGCTTTGCGGACGGCTCGATCAGGGTGACCTTCTGGCGGATCTTCGGGAAGCCGAACTCGTCGACCCCGTCCTCGATAGTCTCCGCCTCGGCGTACGAGGACGCGAACTGGAGGAGTCGGGTTGCCCTGATCATCGGACCGCCGGCGCCCACCCGGAGCGTCTCCGAGTCCTCCAGCTCGGCGATCATGTCCTTCTTCATCTGGTCGTACGCACGCTTCTGCTTAGCGGACATCTCGCAGTCGATCCGCTCGTACAGGACCGGCGGCAGGTGGCTGAGGATCAGCTCCTCGGGCATCCGCCTGAACCGTGGCTCCAGCGCCGCGTAGAACTCGTCGTACATCTCCGGCTTCAGGCCGAGGACGACGGTCTGGTTGTACGCGTTGAGGAGCGTGTTGAGGTATCGGTCAACCCAGCGGGACTTGCTCGAGAACTCCTGGGGCTTGAGGAAGTGTAGGATGGGCCACAGGTCGGTGACGTCGTTCGCGATTGGCGTACCTGTGAGCGCTACCCGGAACTCCGCGTCACCGGCCGCAGCCCACAGCGCACGTGTCTGCTGTGACTTGGGCTCCTTGACCCGGTGGGCCTCGTCGGCGATGACCGTCTTGAACTTGAACTTGTTCAGCTCACGCAGGTGGACCTGGCAGGTGTTCTCCGTGACCTTCGGGTCCTCACCGCCGTGGTCGAGGCACTTCTTGAACGCCACCGATCCCCAGGGTGCGAGCCGCGAGTGCGCGCGGAGCGCTTCGTAGTTGATCACGTAGACATGCGCCGGCTCCTTGAGCTGCTTCCGCCGCTGGGCCATGCCACCCTTGATGACCTGGACCTCGATGCCCGGCCACCACATCTCGAACTCCCGCTTCCAGGTGTTCTTGACCGAGTTGGGTGCTACCACCAGCATGGGGAAGACGTCCTCACCCTGCTTGTACAGCTCGGCGATGCCGCGGATCGTAGTGGCCGTCTTACCTGACCCCATCTCGTCGCCGATGAGGACCTGTCGCCCGGCGGCGATGAACTTGACACCTGAGCGCTGCCACCCGAACAGCGACGGGTCACCGTCCGAGTCGAGCTGGGTGCGCAGCCACATGCACGGCTTGACCCTGAAGTCGTTCTCCTGGACGGCCCATTCCGTCAGCTTGGGGCCGATCTCGAGCTGGCTCTTGAAGGAGGAGCGCAGTGCTAGGCACGCACTCCAGGAGACCGGTAGACGCCACTGACTACGCTTGTCGTCCCACTTGGTTCCTGGGATCGTCTTGATGATGTCCTTCCATCTCCACTCGGACTGGAGATAGATAAGACCGTCATCCTCGAGCTCAGCGACTACGTTCATTCGTCCTTCGTCTCTCTCATTAGGAACATACTACAACCCGAGATGTGGGTTGTACACCGCTTCGACCCCATACTACAGAGACTTTTTTCAACAACTTCTTAGCTGAATGCCTCTTCGTTACGGTCGATCATGCGAGGGTCGTTCCAACCCTGCGAGACCATGTACGTTGCGGCGTGACGTAGCGCGTCGAGCGCGTGCCCAGCACCACCGCGATGCCAGAGGCCGCACCGTCGCAGCTTCGGGTTCGACCACCCGGCCTTCGCCTCGCCGGGTGACTGGTACACGATCGCGTCGAGTGGGTACCCGGCCTCGCGACACATCAGCTTCACCGCGCCGATCGTCTCCAGCGCGGCCTTGGCCTCCTGTGACTTCTTGCCGGTCTGCGGGGTGATCGTGAACCGTTCGACGATGATCCGCATCGGGACCGCGATCTCGTCATTGGGTCGCCAGTCGTTGATCATCGCGCGCAGCACCTTCGGGTGCTCGGGGTTGTCGCCCTCAAGCACCGACAGCTCCGCGGTGAACAGCAGCTTGACGACGTCCTTGTCCTGGCTCAGGTTGGTGAGTGCGACCCCCGTCATCTTCCCCGGGTCGATCGCGAGAACGCGTTGGACGCTGCGGTTCACGCTTCCTCGCTCGTGTCTTCGTCCTCGACGCCGGTGGTGAACATGATCCTGCCGTCACCGGCTTGAAAGTCGATCTGGAAGTCGATGAGGGCCACCTTCGCACTCCAGACGATCGTGTCGTCGTCCTCGACGAAGCCGATGACCACCTTCTTGGTGACCTTGGTGGGGAGGTCGATGATCTTCTTCGGCTCAGGCTCGGGCTCAGGCTTCTTCTCCCCAGGCAGGGTGAAGGTACCCGTCATCGGGTACAGCGTGCCTGAGGTGCCGGTGGACCAGGTGACGTCACTGAGCGTGCCCCCGCTGACGCTGCCGTTGATCGTGATCGCACCGCCGCTGGCCGGCGCCACCTGGAGGGCCTCGTCACCGCTCAAGACCTTCTTCTTTTGTTCGTCGCCCATGTCGCTCATGTCGCTCCTAGTCGATCAGGTCGCCCCAGCGCTCAGCCGGACCGTCACACCCGGCGGTCAAGGGGACCGCCCACCCCTCACGTGTGGTCATGCACTCCTTGACCTGCGCCATGATCTCCGGCGCCTCAGCCTTCGGAATGCTCATCACGATCTCGTCGTGCACCGGGACGACGAGGTAGTCGGTGAGACCAGCGGCGTCGAGCTTGAGGAGGTTCTGCTTGAACACCTCGGCGGCGCCACCCTGGATCATGTAGTTGACGAGCGTGTAGCCCTTGCCCTCGTCACAGGGGAGCCGCCGTCCGGTCTTGGTGAGGATGTAGCCCTGACCCTCCTCGCGGAAGCGGCGCATCCCGGAGTCCTCCACCTTCTGAGTGAACTGCTTGGCACCGGGGTAGTTGCGGTCGAACGCCTCGGCGACCTGTCGCATCTGCTCCTCGGGAACACCCGCGGTCAACGCCTGCTTGGCGACACCAGCCCCGTAGAGCCGCCCATAGATGTACCCCTTGATGAGCTTGCGCTGAGGAGACTTCTTGTCGAGCGCGGGGTTGTTGTAGAGGTCGCGCATGATGTACGTGAACGAGTCGCCGTTGGGGTCGCCGCCTGCGTAGTCGGCGTCAGCCTTGTTGAAGAGCGCGATCAGTTGAGGGTCCTCGCTGAGGCTCGCGAACATGCGGAACTCCACCTGGTCGAGGTCAGAGCTGATCAGCATCTCGTCCTCGTTGCGCGCGATGAACGCGTCACGGACGGTGCGTTCACCCTTGCCCAGCGTCTGGAGAGCGGGGTTGGTAATGCTCATGCGTGAGGTACGCGCCGCAAGCGTCCGGATGTTCGGGTGGAGCACGCCGTCAACGTTGTAGTGCATGAAGTTCGCGAAGTACGTGTCAGCGAGCTTGGACGCCTTGCGCATCGACAGCACCTGGGTCGCGAGGTAGGCAGCCTGTGTGCCGTCGTAGTCGTTGATGAAGCGCTTGAGCACGGCCTTGTTCATCTGGCGTTGACCGGTCGGGGTACGCTCCTCCTCAAGCCACTCCGCGCCGATCTCGGTGAAGATCTTGACCAGGTCCTGGTTACTGGTGATGGAACGCTTCTTCTTGGGCTCGGAGTACAGCTCGTCACCCCACGACTTCACCGCGCTGGAGTAGTCGTGGAGCTCCTTGTACTTCCGCTCGCAGTAGTCGACGTCCACGCGGGCGCCGTTCATCTCCATCTCGGTGACGACACGGCGGACAGCCATCTCGAGGTCGTACACACCGGCGTACCGCTTGCCGGGCCCACAGTCCTCGTTCAGCTTGTCCCACAGCCGTACGGTGAGAACCGTGTCGAGCGCGCCGTACGCCCAGTACTCCTGAAGGGTGGTGGGAACGGTGCCCCAGGTCCAGCCGTTCTTCGCCATCGCCTCGTCGAGCATGGACTGCATCGCTGCCGCGCGGCGATCCACGTACCGTGACGTGAGAACCTTCAGGGCACCCGGTCCGAGTGGGTCGACGATGTGGGCCTGGATCATCGTGTCGTGGGAACGCTCCCAAGGCATCTTGAAGCGGGACTGGACGCCCATCCACTTCGCCTCGAAGGCGATGTTGTGGGTGATGATGTGCCCCTCCCACCGGGACATCGCCTCGTAGAAGACACCGGACCACTCGTCCCACGGGATCGCCCAGCCGGTGTTCTGGTCACCGATCTGCGCGAGCCGGATATGTCCGTGGTACGGGGAGAGCGCGTCATCGGTGGGGTTGCCCAGGTACTCACCGGTCTCGATGTCGAACCCGATGGCGTTCGTCTCGTGGCGTTCGCTGAGCCACGTCATCAGCTCACCGGCCTTCTGGACCGAGTCAACGCGCTCGAGTCTGACGCCTGACAGGTCAGCCATCCTTGCTCCTGAAGACGGCGATCCCGACCTGGGTGAGGTAGGCCTCAACCTTGTCGGGGTCACGGTGTAGGTCCGAGTCGGTCACGCGGTGGATCGCCTGACGCAGCCCGGAGTTGGCGATCCGGCGGGCGCAGATGATGCAGATCGCTCGGGAGACGTAGATGGTGCCTCCGCGGATCTCGGTGAAGTCCGCACGAAGGAGCGCGTTGTCCTCGGCGTGGAGGCTCTCACAGGCGCTGTAGTCCGCCGAGAGATCGGTCAAGCCCATCGCCCTCGGACACCACCCCGAACAGCTCCCAGTGACGGGGAGGCCCTGTGGTGGGCCGTTGTACCCGGTGCTGGCAATGCGGTTGTCCGCGGTGACGATGACCGCGCCGACCTGGGCCCGGTCACACCGAGACCGGTGCCCGATCGACCTGGCCATATCCAGCCAGGTCTCATCCCAACTGACCCTACTAGTCATCGTTCTCTTGCTGCTGTTGCACCTGGTCGCTGATGCCGCTGGCGAGCACGCGGGCAACGAGCTCCATCGCCTCGCTCCGGGAGAACCCGGCTCGCTTCAGCTCTACGTACATCTCGTGCAGTTGTGTGGCCGCCTCGCTCAGCGGGGTCATCTCACCGTCAGTCATGCGTCTTTCCTGTTCTTCTCGATTGCCTTGGTCATCGACGTCACGTACCAGCTCAGGTCGACGTCGTCCTGTGTGGTGGTGACGTTGTCGTCGAGGAACCGACTCGCCGCGGTCAGCGTGCTGTGCGCCTTGTCGACGACGTCACCCCAGGTGCTGCCCGTGATCGCCGGGAGGTGTTCCGGCTTGGCCTGCGCGCCGGTGAGCTCGTTGACCTTGTCGATGTCCCGCTCATACACGTGCAGGCTCATCGCGTGGTGCCGGTACTCCCCGGGCTCGATCCCGAGGACGCTGGCGACCGCGATCTGCACGCGAGAGTGCTGGAACCCGTCGTAGGCGAGGCCGAGGTAGACGTCGTTCGACCGCATCACCGTCTCCATGATCAACCTGTCCTTGCGGATCATGAAGTGGTAGAGCAGCGTGCAGGGGTAGTCCTTCTTGGAGTCCTGCATGTCGAACGCCGGTTGCCAGATCGAGGTCACGCACTGCCGGCTGTCGGGGTCGCTCTTGAGACGCTCGATCATCTTCGGGAACTGGTCGTACAGCTTCGTCCGTGGCCCGTAGGCGCCGTGGAAGACGCCGTTGTCCTCGGTGAAGAGCTCGAAGGTCGGCGAGATCGCAACCGTCAGGTCCGGGTGGCTGCAGCCGGAGAGCAGCTGTGCCGACTCGACCGCGGCGATGCCGGGAACCCAGTTGCGCCCGACGTTGACCGGCATCGTGTCGAACGGGTCGTCGACGATGATCGTCGTGGACTGGAACTCACGTGTCGCCTTGCCGCGAGGCGACACCACCTCACCGTGCTCGGCGACCGCCTTGCAGATCGCCGTGTATCCGTCTCGTAGGTTGGTCATTCGAACGACCTGGCCGATCGTCTCCATCAGAGTCTCCCGCCTGCTGTGATCAACTCACCGTACTCCTTCTGTTCGCCGTTCTTGAACCGTCGCATGTACTGGGGGTGGTTCCAGTCGAGCCGGGGCACGTTCGCCTGCTTGCAGGCGAGCGCCGCCTGGTTGCCGAGCGCTGACACGCGAGGCCGCCCGAGGACGTTCCAGAGCTTCCTCAGGTCCGAGCACTCCATGCCGTTAACGAGCCCGCACAGGTGCCACCACATCTGAGGCAGCGCGTTCAGGAGGTACTCGCCAGAGTTGCCGTCGACCGGCATGAACGGCAGGATCGTCTCCTCGCCGTACCTCTTAGTGATGTTCCGCTTGTCACCGACGAGTAGCACCGCAGGTGCCCGCGGACCGATGTACTCGGGGAACGCCGACAGCTCGCGGTAGTACGCCACGTGTGCGTCGGCGAGCTGGATGATCGACTCGGCGTGCTGCTCTGGCGGGACACCTCGATCGGTGTTGACGATGATCGAGGTTGAGGGCGACTCGACGATCGACCGGTCGTACAGATCCGCGACCTTCAGCAGCTCGTCGTCGTTCTGCACGTGGTCGTCGCCGCGTGAATGGAGCCTCTCGACGAGGACCTCGGGTCGGGCCGTGATGTGCGCGACGACCGCACCTCGGCTCTTGAGGAACAGCTCGGTCCAGCGCCAGCCGGCACGCCCGAGTAGGCCGTAGCCGTCCTTGTTCGTGTCGGGCCTATAGATGGGCGCATACGTCATCTCGCCGAAGTGCCAGCGGTCAGCCAGGATGCTGGAGTCGTAGTCGGGCTTGGCCTCCC
>Ga0157374_10005462_pt1 | contig 10672 bp, 9 predicted proteins | sample M25metaG_FD_115308 | JGI IMG/M metagenome (GOLD analysis project Ga0157374, IMG submission 115308) | Miscanthus rhizosphere microbial communities from Kellogg Biological Station, Michigan, USA - M2-5 metaG | ecosystem: Host-associated > Plants > Roots > Rhizosphere > Soil | place: USA: Michigan... | reverse complement strand
TGCATTGCTTCTCTTGTTGAGAGAAAACACTTGAACCGTGACCATCTCTGTTTAGAAGAAGTTGAGAACCAAGAGTTGCGAGAGAAAATGAAAAAAATTCATTCCTCGTAATGCTAATCAAGGAAATGCATGCACTTTAACTACCATACAAGGTTAGCTCGAGTTACGTTGAGTGAGAGTGATAACGACAAAGAGATCTCAATCTAAACCAGAACAAGAGACCAAGACATGGTATGACTCGAGTATGACTTTTCTCTTTCACTCTTTTATATCAATACAAGAGATTATATACTCCATTCTCTCGAAACCCTTGAAGAAAACAAAACCAGTCATGGAAAAGCACTCTATTCTTACTCTTATTCTTATGACTTGTCTTTTAAGAACCAAACACATACAACCAAAACCAAAAAAAAATGTAGAGATTCTATACAAGATTCTCTACAGCAATAAAGTGTACTCTTTTCTCGTCCTGTCTTTTCTCACTCCTTCGTCTTAAAGTGCACACTCGAGTGAACATCGTCGAACAAACACACACAGACTGCTCTCCTTCTCCACCCAACTCTCTTGCAAGGAAATGGTATATAAAGAGAGTGGAACCACAGTCTGCCTCAATCATCTTCAAGTACACATTGAGGGAGAGATGTATCATGAGATAAGAGGAGTATAAAAGTATAAGAATAAATGGGCCCCGAGTGTGGGAGTATAAGAACTAGTTCGACACAACAATAGAGGGTGTAAGAGATAAGTCTAAAGGAATCGGAAGAATATAAAGGAAGAGGGAAGACGAGCAAAGAAAGTCACTCTTTCTTTCTTCTTCTCGACTACTCTTTTAGATGAATGACAAGACAAGAACAGGTTTCGAGACACCCTTATCATGTCGTGTTGGAAGCAAATATGATGATGAATGCATGTCAAGGGGAGGAACCAAAAAAAGAGGAAGAGTAAGGAGGGCTAACAGAACGAAATGACAACATGATGCCTCCTCTACCTCTCATTTACAAATGGCTTCATCTTCTCTCGTATAATCAAGAGATGAACCTGCCCTCAATGCATGCATGGCATCATCATCACAAGCACGTCATGTTCTGCTACAGAAACGGAAGCATAGCCATTAGGACTTAGAGAGTAGAGTAGGTTTTACTCAAAGCTATGTCATCATCATCATTTCTTGTCACAGAGACAGACTGACTACAGCCAAGAGTCAAGTCAAGCAAGAAGATGAAGGCAAACATACGTTAACAGGGGTAGAGCATTTCATCATCATTTGCATCATCATCATCATCTAAACTTAAATAGAGAATAAACTTGATAATCTAAGAGGCCTATGTCTGTAAATATCAAGGTAAGTGTGTTTATGCAAATGATGTTGAAAAGTTCAAAGGGAACAACAGTAATCATTTCACTCAAAGAAGTTGGAACTTTAACTTTAATTTCAAGGAAAGAATGGAGACACAGACTACAAAACTCAAGCAAGACAAGCAAAATGGATGATGCAAAAGGAAATGAAACCCAAGAAGAAAGAGAGAAGAAGACAACTCATCTCTCATTCCTTGAATAAGATACTGGTGGTGATGATGTCTCTGAATAAGAATAAGATACACATCTCTCCAGTGTCTCAAGACAAGAAGACAACAACAAATGATGACTGATGCAGGAGATGCAGGGAAGAATCCACAGAGAATGCAAAGAAGATGAGAAGAAGAGAAAGAAAAGGTAATAACAATAATCATGTAATGAAACTTTTTCTTAAAAATACAACCAGACAAGAGAGGATGCCATGGAAGAAAAAGGAAAAGAAGGCGAGATGTATCAGATCTTTTTCGTGAAAAAGTCTCCTCCTTCTCATCAATTTCTCTTCCTTATTCTCTCTCTCTCTTTTCGTGCACATTTACCTCCCTCTTCTTTGAGATGAAGGAGGAGGAAAAGGGCACGAACAACTACAAGAAAATCATGAATCATGAATGAAGGTAAAGAGAGAAGAGAGACTGACTCGAAACCAACCAGACATGGAAAAGAACTCTAGAACTCTAGGACTGAAGCCACTCAAGAGGAAGCAGTACAAGTAGTAGAGCAAAATTTCATACAGAGTTTGATGACACAAAACTCAATGCCAGAGGGATAACCAGTCAACACACACACAACTTTTTATCCTTCACACTCTAAGAGTCGAGTGACTGAATATAAAAAGATGGCATCATCATGGTATGGATGGAGGAAGAGAGACAGGTGAATCAAAAAACGTGAGATAAAAAAGAACAGTAGCAGTATCGACGACGACAAGACAAGAGAAAGAGAAAAGGAAATCACAGCTGCATTAGAATTGAATTTCTTTTCACTCTCATTCACTTCAAGAAGAGAGCTCTCTTCTCCGAGACAATTCAAGACTGGCATCACATTCACTCAAAGAGACATAATCGAGAGATAGAACGTAAGAGGAGTAGGCATTCATGATGTCTGTAAAAGAAAGGAAAGAAATCACATCTGATGCAACACTGACTGCACACGAAGGACTACTACATAACACGAACTCGACATGAAAAACAAGAAAAGAAGAGGAGCAGATGGAAAACAAGAAATCATTTGAAAAAAGTAAAAGTAAGATAAAATGAAAAGGAAAACTGCTGCAGTAGACATGTAAATTATTATAAAACCTCTTTCTCTCTCTCTTTTCAATCATCCATCCAAGTCCTACTCATAATGTTATGCTCACTCGACTGTAAATTTCAATCAATCCTTTCGTTTGAAAATGCAAACTAACAATAAAATGATAAATATTCTCATGGACCACACAATGTTTGCAGAAGCAGTTATGAAACGACAGACAAAACAAATCCTTTACAGAATCCCTAACATCAATACTTTGATATCCATATTCACATGAAAACTAAGCATCAAGCCATCTAACACGACCATAAAGCATATCCAACATACCTTATACCAGACAACTGCCGGCGAAGGAGTACCCAGAGCTTCACATGGCAATGAAAGTGATTCTCCAGTCCTGACGTAAATGACATCCGGGGGTTTGATTTTAAATTGTGGAGGTGTCTGGACATCGAGGAGAACCCATGTCCCATTCTCTGGGGTCTCTGGCGGCCGATTCAGGAAGAATATCTTACATTCATACCATCCATGATCACTATCACGGACATTGGTAATGTTTAAGGATGACTTGCCAGCGAGGGATGCTCTCCCCTCATACTCTTCACTTGTATGGGGAGGATATCCATCATACCATATGTACACAGGGATCTTGCTGTCTTGTTTCTGCCATTGGACTACATAGGGGACAGGGATCCCTTCCGGGAACTCAAAGTCGCACATTAAAATGACGTTGTCTCCAATGTCGGCAGGAACCCTGTTCCGCTCATTCTTGAGACGGAGGGCATGGGACACATTAAACACTAAACTTAAGTCGAGAGAAATTATAAGTAGAAGTAGAAGTACAAGATAAGTTGAGTTCATGATGTCTAGGAAGACAGTGTTGTTTATCGTTGTTATCGGTGTCTCTTTTTCATGGAATAAACCAGATCATCATGGCTTGTTGTTGATGCTGGCGATGCAGATGGTTTTGACTTGTATGGATGCAGGTCATGGACACGGGATCTCTTGCCAACTGCATCCTGGGATTTCGAATCCTCATTCGAAAGGAATGAGTTTCAAAGTAGACTTGAAAGAGAGACTTAAGAGAGAAACTTGGAAGGACTGACTTGAATGAATCAAAGAGAGTTTGAGTGGATGATGTGGAGGTGAATGTGAGCAAAGAAGATGGTGATCAAGATTTCTTGTTGGAGTTCAAGTTGATGATGCAGTTGAGTTCAAGTCTCGAGCATCCCTTGACCAGGATGAGAGGGAACAAGTCTGTCTGAAGGGAATGTATGTATGAAATGTAACCCGAAAACTGGCCTCTGCTTCTCTGGTTCTCTTCTTCAAGAGAAACTAATGCAGTACTTATTTACGCAGACTCGAGCATCCAGTTTCTCCACCAAAACTCTCTGTCACTGAACACTATGACTGAACACTATGGTTCCGTTCATGTCGAGTCAATGCATTCTCTCTTCCTTCCGCTCATCTCTCTCTTTTACTCCTCGAGGTCTCCTTAGTCCTCTCTTCTCACGTACAGACTGCAACCTGGTGTAACAGAGGGAAGAGAAAAAGATATTTCACACGGAAATGTCTCGGGGCAAACTTTAGTCCACAGACAAGAGTAAGGTAGGTTTATTGAGTAGATATTGAGGGTGTATTCATGGTAGGATTGACAAGGTATTGAGTTGGATGATGACAAGGACAAGTACATGAACATGAACATGAACGGAAGATATTATTCATCCAATTTTATTTCCTCTTGTCTTTCCAGGCATCATGATCGTTTCCTTTACTGTGTTTCCTTTACTGTCTTTACTGTCCAAACAAGTTGACAAGTTGTTTGTTACAACAACAGCAGTCAACAGCAGTAGTAAACCAGGTAAACTAAACTAAAACTAAAACAAGATGAGATGACATATCCAGACTTTCCTTTGCTTATCATGGTCTTATATCGATTTATTGTCTGTTAGTTTGACATTCCTAGTAAAAGTAAAAGTAATACAACGTCTGTCATTTGTTTCATGTAAAAGATACTTTCTTGACAGTTTCATATAAATCTCTCGAATTCTTGGATAACAAGTTGAACTAAACAAGTTCAATAGCAAATATATAGGATTCAAATATATATTTCTCTCTAAAACATTAATCTATTGCTCATGATTACCCTTCAACTTCAACAACATGTCCACGACATGCTTCACATCCTTTCCCTCTAACATGTCTCTCGCACACCTCTTGTCCTCTTCAATGGCTTTAATCAGAGCATCCAGTGAATCAAACTTTGCTTCTTCCCTTAGTTTTCCAAGGATTGCGACCCCCAAGAGCTTCCCGTAAAAGTCCTCTTGAAAATGATGGAGGAGGTGTATCTCCAGGCTCTTGTGTTGGTTTCCAAAGTGAGGGTTGAATCCTAGGGAAGAGACCATGGGGTACACTGTTCCCTCGAGAATGGCAAGACCGTAGTAGACACCGGTGGACAAGTCATCCACTTGAGAAACAGCATTCTGTTCGAGGTTCGCAGTCGGACATCCAAGTTGTTTACTTCCCCTTCCAAACCCCTTGACAACAGTTGATGATAAAATGATTGGTTCCGAGAGGTCTCCCTCTTGATCTCTTGACTGGAGGTCTTGTCTTGGGTTTCCATGTCCGGTGTTGACTTGACTTGAATTGAGTCCGTTTACCTTTGAATCAGAGGAATCCATTCTCGTGGGAAGTTGTTGAGTGGATTCAATCACTCTCTCAAGTGTGGGAAACGAGAGAGAAATAAGTAATTTGTGTGGGATTCAATGAATCAAGAGAAGAGTAAAACAGAAAATCAAGTGGTTGTTGTCTTCTTGATTCCTTTGATTCAAAGAAGACAACAGCTGTTTTGTTGTCATGTCTGCAGTCAATGTTTGTCAGATTAAGTTATGCCTTCCTCTCCTCCTCCTCTTCATCTCATTCACTCACTCATTCCCTCCACTGACCTCGCAGATGCTCTCCTTATCTTCCCCTCTCAATCAAATATTTGGGATAATTTTTGATGGATAAGCATTCATTCACGACTCATTCAATATTCATTCACTCATTCAGTCTCTTTGACTGAAAGAGAAAGAGAAAGAGAAAGAGAAAGAGAAGGAGAAAGAGAAGCCGGAAACTAAAGCGCAGATGCTTCGCAGTCACTGCAGTCATTGAACGAACCAGGATCACAGATCTCTTTAGTCTAACGAAAGGGAATGGAGACACATTACACTAAACTAAACAAAACTCTTGATCTAAACCAAGAGATGAAGCCTAACAAGAAGTGAATGAAATGAAACCCAAGTAACTTGTTGTGGTTCTTCTTGTGACTCATCATCCATTGATGTATCAAATCAATCATTTACATCCTCTTTAATTCCATGATAAAATGAACAAGGACTACTCTCCTCCTCCTGTCCCTCCAGTCAGATGTAGTTCGAAAATGCAAAACCACAAGGACATGGACAACAAGATGAGCCCTGTTCATCATCATCACCATGAACATCAACATCAACAGACGGCAAAGGAGTACTACAGGCAGATACAGGCCTTAAAGAACGAAGTCAATAACATGACTTTACAGCTACATAACTCAAACAATGGCAACCCATTTAGCAACCCATACAAGAGATTGTCAAGTCCCAGTCCAAGTCCGACAGACTACTCTGATCCGAACGAAGACATTGAGAGGAAACCTCTGCCTAAGAAACCAAGTACACCATTAACTCCGAGGAAGATGATGCCCTTTACAAGCAGTTCTATCACGAGATCCTTTCGAGTGGGAAGCACTTCCAAGAAAAACAAGGATAAGGACAAGAGAAGTAGTAATGAATCCGAGACTGTTGTTGCCCAACAACATCAGACCAGTAGTTCAAGCAGTACTTCAGGAGGGAAACTAGTCATTTCTTCCCCAACAAACTTTGAACATACTGTTCATGTCAAGTTTGATTCAGTTACAGGAGAATTTAAAGGGATACCCGAGTCATGGCAGAGGTTGTTGAAGACGAGCAACATTTCAAAGTCTGAGCAGGAACAGAACCCGGAGGCTGTTATTCATGTCCTGGAATGGTTTGACCCGAGTACTTCAAAGGGATCTTGTTCATCCTCCACTACAGTCTCTTCCTCCACAACAATCTCAGGAGGAAACTTTAGTACTTCTCCTGATGAACCAACAGCTCTCAAGGACTTTGAAGCTGAGGATGAGGATGACTATTTGGTAGCATCTCAGGCTCAAACTCAAGCAAAGACTAGTCTTAACATGACACCTACTCCGGTTCCTCGACTTACCATGATTTCCAAGCACATGACTCAATCAAAGGCAACTGCCATGACCCCTTCTAATTGTCCTCCTCCTGTGGCAGCCAGACCTGAACGAACCAAGTCTAGTTTTACGAAACCCATCTCCCACTGCAACACTAACATTCCTTCTCCGTTTCATCACCAGAAACAACACCAGGCTAACCAGGCTAACCAGGCTTATGCTAATTCTCTTCAAATGAATCCTAAATTTAACTACAATAACATGACAATCTCTGGAGGGAACTCGAGTACTTCTCAAGAACCTTCTGGAATCAAAGACTTTGAAGGAGATGATGAAGAGGAATATTTGGTTGCATCTCAGGCTCAAACTCAAGCAAAGACTAGTCTTAACATGACCCCTACTCCGGTTCCTCGATTTGCCATGATTTCCAAGAACATGACTGAATCAAAGGCAACTCCCATGACCCCTTGTCATGGTCCTCCTCCTGTGGCTGCCAGACCTGAGCAAACCAAGTCCAGTATCTCGAAGCCTCCCTCTTCTCCGTTTCATCCTCAGAAACAACAAGCTAACCAGGCTTATGCTAATGCTGTTCCAATGATGCCTAACATTAACAACAATAACATGACAAGTACTTCTAGTAATAATAATGGCAGTAACTCGTCTTCGAGAAGAAGTTCCAACAACAATGAACCCACCTCTAACGAGTCCAATCGAAGAAGGAAGAAGATGTCTGATGAAGAGATTCTGGAGGCCTTGAAGTCTATCGTAACCATTGGTGACCCAAACGGGAAGTACACTCGGATGCAGCAGATTGGAAAGGGAGCCTCTGGCACAGTGTACACTGCTATTGAAGTCTCAACAGGACAGGAGGTTGCGATTAAACAGATGGAACTCAGCAGACAACCTAAGAAGGAACTGATTATAAATGAGATTCGTGTCATGAAAGAGAACAAGCATCCCAATGTTGTAAACTACTTGGACAGTTATCTCGTGGGAGAAGAGCTCTGGGTTGTCATGGAGTATCTTCCTGGAGGATCACTCACTGACGTCGTTACAGAGACATGTATGGATGAAGGACAGATCGCGGCAGTTTGTCGAGAGGTCTTGCAGGCCTTGGAGTTTCTTCACTCAAACAGGGTCATCCACAGGGACATTAAGAGTGATAACATCCTTCTTGGAATGGACGGCTCAGTTAAGGTCACAGACTTTGGGTTCTGTGCTCAGATCTCGATTGAACAGGCCAAGAGGACGACGATGGTTAGCGTTTCATTCTATTCTTTCTCTTGATTTTTCTTGGGATAATTTTAACATAATTTCTTACTCTTATTTCATGAACAACAGGTTGGAACCCCATACTGGATGGCTCCTGAGGTGGTGACTAAGAAACAATATGGTCCTAAAGTAGACATTTGGTCCCTGGGCATCATGGCCATTGAAATGATTGAGGGAGAACCTCCGTATCTGAATGAAGCCCCTCTGAGGGCCTTGTATTTGATCGCAACCACAGGAAAGCCAGAGGTTAAGGATAAGGACAAGCTATCTTTTCTGTTTCAGGTGAGGACTTGATTGGGGTTTAATTGAATAACTTAACTCATTGATCTTGTCTTAAACAGGACTTCCTGGATAAGTGTCTGGAAGTGGATGTCCATCGAAGATGGACTGCAACAGAGTTGTTGAAGCATCCCTTCTTGAAGTGTTGCCGGCCTCTCATTACATTAAATCCCTTGATTCTCGCAGCCAGAGAAGCAGCCAAAGGAAACTACTAACTAACTAATCAATCAATTTAATTGTAAAAAGAAGTAGAGAGAAATTCAATTCTTGACTGAAGATGTGTATTTTAATGACAGAATATAATGAACGACTTAAAGAAAATAAAATGAAATGCATTAACAAATACTGTTAGATTTGATTTGATGTTTGATTTGTTACATGAAATTCATGCAGGAATTCTTGCTCAACGACAGGCAAATTTAAGTCCATTTTTGTCTGATAAATATTGGTACGAAAAGAAAGAAATTCTCACATCCGTTTAGTGTTAATCTTATATGTCTATGATTAACACTTTAAGTTTATTTCACTAAAGCTATTAAATTGTCACCGAAAAAATACATAATAAATTCAATTAATGATTTAAATTTTACAGAGTAATTGCATTCACTTTGATTAAACGGACGACAAGTTGACTGCAATAAGTGATGACCACTTTATTGCTGACTTGATGTGTTCGAATCAATCTTTTATTGATCTCTTATTCTTGTTCTCGTCTTATTCCCTTTAATCTTGTGTTTCAGATGAATCGGCAAGAAATGTGCTGTAGAATCAAAAGTACAAGTGTTAAAGTCGATGAGAGAATGATCCTGATAAACGAGTCTGAGAAAAGTTTGGTCTGAAGAACTTTTGTAACAAAAAAGTATTGAGCCCTTTGTTGTCTGAAGCCATTCTTTACTTTTTTGTAGTTTTTCTTCCTTCTTCCTCTCAGACTTTGTCATGTCCGGTTGGGATAACATTTGATGAAGTTGTATCTTCTCCTCAAGTCTTTGTAGCAACAAAAAACCAGAACAATAAGCAAACAAATATCACAAGAAAAGTAAGAGAAAGATCAATGAGTTTGATTTCTCTCGACCAACTGCTGTGTTGTTTTCACAGGAAGTACGGCAACAACAATATAACTTGAAAGAAACAGAGCCATTAGTTTGAGAAGAAGATCGAAATCGAGTACAAACTCTTTGTAGAAAGAAATGTAGTTTCTAATGTTAAAGTACTTTAAACTTCTACAGAACAAGTCTAGCTACTCAGATGCAGTCAAGTGATGGTCATGAGTCATGACTCAAGACTTGAAAAAGTCATTGTCGTCATTAAGTTGTGCTGCAGATGTCTTTGCTGGTCATCATCACACACTAAAGGCAGTGCAATTACATCCACTCCTTCTTATTTGAGAACATCTTGTTCTAATACTTTATACTTAACAGTATGCCATGTTAGTTAACTTTCCCTAATGATGTTAATTAATTAACTGAAGAGAAGGATAAGACCAGAGGGAGCAGTGCATGTTACTCTAATATATTTTTGCAAGAATTACTTGCTTCTCTTCTTACTTTTCTTGTTTTCTTGTTCTCTTGTTCACGAAATTAGATCTTTCTTGTTCTATAATTAATTGCATTCTTAAACTTTTTCTCAGCAGAATATTCTTATTTTTGTAGCATAGAATGGACAGCAAATACATGGATCAGTTTCAAGATAAAATAGTAGTTACTCAGTGTTTGCTCTAACAATCTCTCTTCTCCTCAACCTTTCCATTGTTAACTGAGATCTTTGGTTGACTCGTAGTCACTTGAATGTCATGAAGACATGACATGACCTCAAGAACTGTCTCCAGGTCTCGATCTCTCCATCAAGTAAATCCAATCGAATGATCTGTCTTGGATTTCCTGACTGGATACGAGTTCTCATTATCTGTCCCAACTCGTTAGTCATCTGCTTCCAAGAATATTCGTTGATGGTCACTGTGTTCACTCCATGAGGCATGTTGTTCAAAAAAGAATGAATTGAATGTCTCGGAAACGAAATGAAGTAGAAGGTTTGGAGCATGAATGGCAATTAGTTGTTGAACATGATCTTTACAATTCAGTACAACTACGAGATCAAGTCGTCTAAGGTTTCAAGCATGAATGGCAAGTTGATCACGTAGTCGTTGCATATCAACCATCCAACTTCGAGTACCTCAACATGAGTCATGGACTGGACTATGTCTGACAAGTAGGATATGTTTATTGAGATCTCTTTGAGGGTCATCTGTTGTCCTGAATGAAGTCTCTGACTTCTTGGAGG
>Ga0157374_10005459_pt1 | contig 10677 bp, 9 predicted proteins | sample M25metaG_FD_115308 | JGI IMG/M metagenome (GOLD analysis project Ga0157374, IMG submission 115308) | Miscanthus rhizosphere microbial communities from Kellogg Biological Station, Michigan, USA - M2-5 metaG | ecosystem: Host-associated > Plants > Roots > Rhizosphere > Soil | place: USA: Michigan... | reverse complement strand
TTGAAATCATTCGTTCGGAGAAACGAACTTTCAAGGAGAGAAAATCATGCTTCATCTTGCGATCGTGTTTGCGATCATTGCGCTGGTAGCGGGCGCGCTGGGTTTCGGCGGCATCGCCGGTACGTCGGCGGGTATCGCGAAGATCTTCTTCATGATCTTCCTGGTGCTGCTGGTGCTGGCCCTGCTCGGTATCGTGCTCGGCGTGAACTTGGCCATATAAGGGATCTTGCGAATCTGTCGCGGCCGCCCAGCGCGGCTGCGACGGCTCAATGCAGTCGCATGAACAGCATAAAGATATACGCGCCGACGCCCAGCAGTGCGAGGACCGCCTGCAATTTGTGAAACCATTCGCGCTGCGTCGCTATCGCGATGAGCGACATGGTCAGAAATCCTGCCTGAAATCCCGCGTCGGCCGCCTCGGCGAAATGTCCTTCCACCACCCGCGTCTTCACGATGCTGATCGCCAGCACCGCAACGGTCATGCCGAAGAACCAGCGCGCGTGCGAGTAGTAGTGCTGTTTCAGGTCGATTGTCTCCGCGCCGAAAAAATCCGGCAGCACGGTCGCGGCGAGCATGTATTCGAGGATCGTTTGCAACACCACGACGGCGAACGCAGGAAACGTCCAGACCTGGACGTTGCGCATGCCGAACATCGCCCACCAGCTCTGCACGAAGATGAGCAGAATCGTGAAACTCCACATGACCGTCGGCCAGTAAAACCGGATGCGCGCGCGCGTGAGCAGCATGCCGCGAAAACCCTTCAGCACCTGCGTGATGGCAAGTCCGAGGATGATCGACAACAGGACGGACAGATAGCTGAAAGGATCCATGCGGATTTCCGTTTGCGCGAATGCGTTTGGTACGGATGCGTATGGTACGAAAAAAGTCTAGCGCGGCGCCTTGCGTTCGATCAGGTCCCAGCGGTTGCCGTACAGATCCTCGAACACCGCGACGGTGCCGTACTTCTCCTCGCGCGGACCCTCGACGAAGTTGACGCCGTGCGCGGTCATCGCGCGATGATCGCGAAGGAAATCGTCGGTGTGCAGGAACAGGAACACGCGGCCGCCGGTCTGATTGCCGACACGTGAAAGCTGCGCATCGTTGGATGCCTTGGCCAGCAGCAGCGAGGCGCCGCCTTGCGATGGCGCAACCACGACCCAGCGTTTGTCTGCACTGAGCGTCGAATCTTCGATGAGTGCGAAGCCGAGCGCGCGCGTGTAGAAGTCGATCGCTTCGTCGTAGTCGCGCACGACCAGTGCGACATGCGCGAGCGAGCGCTGCGGAGCGGACAAGGTCATTCGCGTTCTCCTCTTGAAGAACGCGATATTAGCGAAATGCTCTGGCGCAGCGCTCAGTTCTTCGCTGAAGGCTCTTGCATGAAGAGTTTGACGGTGTCTTCGTGCGGCGCCGCTTCACCCGCGGGCTTGCCGAGCGAAGCCGCGTGACGCTCGCGATAGTGCTGCAGACGCTGCGTCATGCTGTCGCTGCGTGCGCGCATGTTCTGAAATCCTTCGCGGACGCTTACGGCGCGGATGTTCGCCTGCTTCTGCGTGAGGTTGTACGTGCGCCGGTCAGGCACCGCGGTCTGCATACGCAGCATGCGGTCGACGACATCGTTGAGCAGCGTGCCCATCGAAGGCTTTTTGTCCCGCTGAGAAGAATCCATAAGGTTCCCGAAAGTGGTCTCGCAATGGAATGCGCGGCGGGCCTTGCTGCGCGAAAAATAGGTTGTGCTTCTCCTTGGGGAGCAGTATGTGTGCCAACGATCACACTTCCAGCCAATGAGGGGAACTACTGAAGGTCGGCAGGGAATACCCGCCGAAGTCATCTGCTGAGCCCGAAAATCAAGGCTTACGGCGGGTGGGCCGGTGATGTGAAAACGGCGTCATGACGCGCAGCGACACGCGGCGGTGACGCGCGGCGTCTACAGCGAGGCGGCGAGCCGGGTTCCCTGCGCGATGGCGCGTTTGGCGTCGAGTTCGGCGGCGACATCCGCGCCGCCGATCAGATGCACCGGAACCCCGGCCGTCTGCAACACCGCGTGCAGATCGCGGCGCGATTCCTGGCCGGCGCAGACGACGACGTTGTCGACCTCGAGCGTCATCGGCTTTCCGTCGACGACAATGTGGAAACCGGCATCGTCGATGCACTCGTAACTCACCGCGCCGATCATCTTTACCTGCTTCATTTTCAGCGACGCGCGGTGCACCCAGCCAGTGGTCTTGTTCAGGCGCTTGCCGGGCGTGCCGGGCGTGCGTTGCAGAAGATAAATTTCGCGGTCGGATGGCTCGGGCGCCGGCTTACTCAGTCCGCCTCGGTTCGCGTACGTCGTATCGACGCCCCATTCGTGCGACCAGCGCCCAATATCCGTTGTCGCCGACGGCGGCGGTTGCGTGAGGAATTCGGCGACGTCGAATCCGATGCCGCCCGCGCCGACGATGGCGACGCGGCGTCCGACCGGCTTGCCGAGCAGCACGACATCGAGATACGTCAGCACGCTCGGCCGCCCCGAACCTGGAATCGTGATCGTGCGCGGCGTCACGCCGGTGGCGAGGATCACGGCGTCGAAACCTGCGAGATTGTCCTGCGTCGCCCTGGTGTTCAGGCGAAGATCGACGCCGGTGTCGGAAATCCGGTTTGCGTAGTAGCGCAGCGCTTCGTGGAATTCCTCCTTGCCCGGAATACGCTTGGCCATGTTGAACTGGCCGCCGATCTCGCCCGCCGATTCAAACAGCGAAACGGCGTGGCCGCGTTCGGCGAGCATGGTCGCACAGGCGAGCCCGGCCGGCCCCGCGCCGACGACGGCGAATTTCTTCGGCGTGCCGGTTTTCTCGATGACGAGTTCCGTTTCGTGGCAGGCGCGCGGGTTCAGCAGGCACGACGCGCGCCTGTTCTCGAACACGTGATCCAGACACGCCTGATTGCAGGCAATGCACGTGTTGATGCGCTTGGCGTCGCCGCGACGCGCTTTCGCAACCCAGTCCGCATCGGCGAGCAGCGGTCGCGCCATCGACACCATGTCCGCTTCGCCGGCGGCGAGAATGCGCTCGGCGACATCCGGCATGTTGATGCGGTTGGTGGTGATCAGCGGAATCGTCACCTCGCCCTTGAGGCGTTTGGTCACCCACGTGAACGCCGCGCGCGGAACGCTGGTGACGATGGTCGGCACACGTGCTTCGTGCCAACCGATGCCGGTGTTGATGAGCGTCGCGCCGGCAGCTTCGATGCCTTTGGCGAGCCGCACGATTTCGTCCCAGCTTTGCGAGCGGTCGACCAGATCGAGCATCGACAGCCGATAGATGATGATGAAATCGCGCCCGACCGCTTCGCGCGTGCGCCGCACGATTTCCAGCGGCAGGCGCTGGCGGTTGTCGAGCGAGCCGCCCCAGCGATCGCTGCGCTGATTGGTGCGCTCGGTGAGGAACTGGTTGATCAGATAGCCTTCGCTGCCCATGATTTCGATGCCGTCGTAGCCGGCATCACGCGACAGCTTCGCGCAGTTCACGAAATCGCGGATGGTGGCTTCGACGCCGCGCGCCGACAGCGCACGCGGCGTGAACGGCGTGATCGGCGATTTGATCTTCGACGGCGCCACCGACAGCGGGTGATAGCCGTAGCGGCCCGCGTGCAGGATCTGCATGCAGATGCGTGCGCCATGCGCGTGCACGGCGCGCGTGACCTTGCGATGGCGCGCCACGTGCCACGGCATCGACAGTCGGCCGCTGAACGGTTTGAGCCAGCCAACGATGTTCGGCGCAATGCCGCCGGTCACCATCAATCCGACGCCGCCTTTCGCGCGTTCGGCGAAGTACGCGGCGAGCTTGTCGAAATCCTTGGCGTGATCTTCCAGGCCGGTGTGCATCGAACCCATCAGCACGCGATTGGGCAGCGTGACGAAGCCCAGATCGAGCGGCGAAAGCAGATGAGGATAGTCGGCGTGGGGCGCGTCGGCCATGGTGTCGAACGGGCGTTTGATTAGCGCACGATGCCCGGAATCGGGCGCCGTCGCAAGTCAGTGCGCGATGCTGAGGACGATCAGCGTCTGGTCGTCGTCGCCGAGCAGGCTGCCCTGATGATCCTGCACCGCCTTGACGATTGAATCGAGCAGCGCCTTCGCGCCGGCCGGACCGTTCGCGACCAGTTCGCGCAGACGCTCCGCGCCGAACATCGTTTCGTTCGCATCGCGCGCTTCGGAAAATCCGTCGGTGTACAACACCAGCGTGTCGCCGCGCTCCAGCACGATTTCGTTGTTGCGGTACTCGTAATCGCGCAGCACGCCGATCGGGATCTGGTCCGCTTCGCCGAGCGACTGCACCTGATTGCCTCGCCGCAGAATGAAGGGCGGGTGGCCGGCGCTGAGATAGCTCAACACGCGCGTGTCGGGCCGGTAGACCATGGCGACCAGCGTGAGGAATCGCCCACGATTGCGACGCGAGAAGAAATAGCGATTGATATAAGTCACCGCCGCGGCCGGCGGCGGACCGTCGCCGCCCTTGTACGTGCGCAGGATCGCATCGAGTTGCGCGGCTTCCATCGCCGCCGCGGCGCCGTGGCCGGAGACGTCGCCGACGATCACGCCCCACACGTCGTTGCCGTTCGGCACGAAATCCGGCGGCGCGAACTCGGTGAGGTTGCTCATTTCGTAGTAATCGCCGGCGGCGGTCTCGGCCGGCTGCCAGTGCATCGCGTACTCGAGACCGGCGATCTTCGGATTGTCGGGCAGCAGCAGGCGCTGGATGTCGGCGAGGCTTTCGATCTGCAGGCGTTGGCGTTCCGCTTCGCGCGTCAGTTCGCGCATGACGATCGGGCGAATCAGCAGATTCACCGCTAGATTGACGTGCAGCGCCGCGCGGTCGAGATCGACCGTGTCGAAGCGCTGCCCGTCGGTGCTGCCGAACACGAGCCAGTGCGTGATGCGTCCGCGATTGGCGATCGGAACGGCGAGCACGCTGGCGGGTGCGGAAAGCACGTGAGCGAGCGGCGCGTCGCGCATCCCGTGCGGCACCGCCACGACGTGCGGCACGTGCTTGCCGACGATGTCCTGCGCGAGTCCATCCTCGAACGATGGCAGCGCGCCGTGCTCGCCATTCGGATCGACGTTGGCGACGTGCTCGCGACCGTCCGGTCCGATCAGCCCGGCAAGCCTGCAGCGTCCAGGCGGCTGATCGCGCACCAGCATGAGCGCGAGCGAGCACTCCGGAAAATCGGCGGCGAAATAGCCGTGCAGCGTCGTCAGCGCTTCGCGCGAATCACTGTCGAATTCGCTCAAGGCCAACACGCGCTGGAAAAGATCTGCGACGGAGGACATCGGCGCATTGTGAACGAGCGCACGCCAACGCCACAACGGGTCCTGAACGGAACGAGCGATGCGGTCAACAGCGGTCGCACCGACGCGTTTCAAGCACCGAACGCCGCACTGTAGCGGCGACGAGCAGGACGGAGAACGACCATGTTGACGAAGAAACTCGCGATGGCGCTTGCCCTGGGTGTCGCCGGCGCCGCGGCGATGCATGCGCAATCCGCATCGGCGGCGGTGGCCGTCGGTGTTTCGATCGGCCCGGCGTTCGGACCGCCGGCGCCGGTCGTCGAACGCTTCGGCGTGCGTCCGGGTTATGTGTGGGCGCCGGGCTACTGGCGCTGGTACGGCGGACGCTACGCCTGGCACGGCGGTTACTGGGTGCGCGAACGCGTCGGCTATCGCTACGCGCCGGCTCGCTGGGAAGCCTGCGGACCGCGCTGGTGCTACCACCGCGGTTACTGGGCGCGCTGAGTCTGCTGGGTGCGGCGGGTCGAAAGGCCCGCCGCTTTTGCTCACGAAAATCGTGAGTGAAATCGTGACCGTGCGGCGTGCGGCGATGGGTTAGCATCGTCGCGTGAGCCTGCGTCTGCAAATCAATCTGCTGATCGCCGTGTTGATCACGGTGTTCGTCGGCGTGGTGTTCGCCTTCGAGGTGATCAGCACGCGCAACAGCGTGCGCGAGGAAGTGCAGGCGGGCAACGTCGTCGCCGCGCAGCTCGTCTCGAATTTCGACTGGAACGCCGCCGGCGCCAACGATGCCGACCGCCGCCTGGCGCTGGTCAACTATCTCGCGCGCATCGGCCGCGTGCGCGCGAACGACATCACGCTGTACGACGAAAGCGGCAAAGCCATCTACAGCTCGCCGCCGTCGATCTACAAGGCTGGACGGGATGCGCCGGCGTGGTACGCCGCCCTCGTGCAGCCCGAGCAGATGATGGAGCAGTTCGGTTTGTCCGGCGGCAAACTCGTCATCGAATCCAATGCCTCGCGCGCGGTGCTCGACGGCTGGGACGACGCGGTGCGCCTGTTCTGGTTCGGTATCGGCATCGTGATCGTCGGAAATCTGATCGTGTTCTGGCTGGTCGGCCGCGCGACGCGCCCGTTCCGCCGCATCGTGCGCGGCTTGCGCGCGATGCAGGACGGCGATTACCACACGCGCCTGCGCGGTTTCCCCGGTGCGGAAGCGAATGCGATCGCCAACGCGTTCAACCGCATGGCGCAATCGATCCAGGAAAACCTGAGCGCGCGCCAGGAAGCGATCGAGGCGAACGTGCGTCTAGAACAAAGCCGCGAACTCGCACTGATGGTGCAGAACCGCATCGAAGACGAACGCCGTCACATCGCGCGCGAACTGCACGACGAAACCGGACAAAACGTAACAGCGATCCGCAGCCTCGCGCAGTCGCTCGTGCATCATTTTCGCGACAGCGATGCCAAAGCGCGTGAGACGTCGCAACTCATCGCCGACACCGCCGCGCGGCTGTATTCGTCGATGCACGATCTGATCCCAAGCCTGCGTCCGCTCGCGCTCGAAGAAGCCACGCTCGGCGATGCGCTGCAGGAACAGGTTGCGCAATGGCGCAAACAATATCCGCACGTCGAATTCGCGCTCGCGCTGGACGGCGTGCCGGCGACACTGGTCGAAAGCTATCGGCCCGCCGCCTGCCGCATCGCACAGGAAGCCGTAGTGAATGCATTACGCCATGGCGAACCACGTCGCATCGATGTTTCCGTGCGCGGCGATGTGCATTCGCTCGCACTGGTTGTGCGCGACAACGGCAAAGGCCTGCCCGACGATTGGCAGAAACCAGGCCGCTTTGGCATTCGCGGCATGCGCGAACGCGCGCGTATCCTCGGTGGTGACGTGCGCGTGGATGGTTTGGAGAGTGGCGGCGTCCGCGTCGAAGCCGCTTTGCCATTAGGATGAAACGATGACGATCGGCGAAAAAATCCGGGTCATGCTGGTCGACGATCACGCCGTGGTCCGCGTCGGCTTCCGCATGCTGCTCGAAGCGAGCGGCGACATTGAAATCGTCGGCGAGGCGGAAAACGGCGAAGCGGCGTATCAGCGCTTTCCGGAACTGAAACCCGACGTGGTCGTGCTCGATCTGGCCATGCCCGGCATGGGCGGCATCGAAACCGTGCGCCGGCTCGTTGCGCGCGAGACGCGCACGCGCGTGCTCGTGCTGTCCGCGCACGAAGACACTGTGCACTTGAAACGCGCGCTCAACGCGGGTGCGCTCGGCTATCTATCGAAACGGACGGCGCCGGAAGAATTGATCGGCGCCGTGCGCGCGGTCGCGGAAGGCCGCGTCTACATCGACGGCGAACTTGCCGCGAAACTCGCCTTGCAGGATTTGAACGGCGCGCCAAGTCCGGCCGATGCGTTGTCCGAACGCGAGTTCACGGTTTTCATCCAGCTCGCGCGCGGACAATCGGTCAATCAGATCGCCGAGACGCTGAAGCTGTCGCCGAACACCGTCGGCACGCACCTGTACAACATCAAGCAGAAGCTCGGTGCGAACAATCAGGCCGACCTTGCGCTGATCGCCGTGCGCAGCGGATTGATCGAAGCCTAAGAAACGGTTTTCTTATTTCGCTCGTTATTCCCGCGAAAGCGGGAATCCAGCGCCTTTGCTTTTCACAGGGAATTTGGAAGCAAAGCTCTGGATTCCCGCTTTCGCGGGAATGACGGCTAGTTTTGCGGCGCATCCAGTTCAACGAGCGGGCGATTGTCCGGCGTGCGCAGCAGCCGGGATTTGGCCGTCCATTCGGTGGCGGCATCCATGGGCTCCAGCGCTTTGAATTCTCCGCCGACGAGGGTGGCGACCGGCGCGCCGTCGCGATACAGGATCTTCGACGACACCAGCGCCGGCACCTTGTCGCCAGCGACGATGCTGCCGACCAGATTCAGCGGATCGGCGCCCGAGACGACGACGAATACGTCGTTGGCCGGCTTCTGCCGCATCGAGCGCAGCAGGCTCACGGCTTCGGGCAGCGCGAACTGTTCGCCGGACAATCCGGCGATGAATCTGCCGCCGCGGATTTCGCCGCGCGCTTCCAGACGCTGGAAGACGCGCAACAGATCGCGCCACGCCGGCAGCCAATCCGCTTCGCGTGCGAGCATGCGCCAGCACACCACGCCATAGCGTTTCAGCAACATGCGCGCGACATGTTCGTTGGTCTCCGCAGGAGGCGTCTTCGCATCCGAAGGCACGCGACGCAACAGAGCCCAGCGTCCCGCATCGGCGATGCCGAGCAGGGCGGTGTGACGTCCGCGTCGGCGCTGATACTTCGCACGTTTCGATGCGGGCACGAGCAGCGCGCGCAATCCGGCGAAGCTGTCGGAATTGATCATGCCGGTCGCGACGAGTTCGGCGAGCGCGTCTTCGAGTTCGGTTTCCAGCAAGCGCACGCCGCCGAGCATTTCGTCGAAGAACGATGCGCCGTGTTCCTTCAGATAGTCGGCGACGGCTTGCGCGCGTGAGCTGAGCGACGGCGCGGCCTCATCCGAATTGGCGTCGAGCTTCGACCACATCGCTTGATTGCGACGTTGCAACAGCACGATCGGCGTCGCCCGCACCGGGCCGCCGGATCGTTCACCGCTCGACGTGCGCTCGTGCATGCGCGACCAGACGACACGACCGGACAGGCACAAATCGTCGAGCCACGAAATCTCGTAGCCCGCCACGCGCGACGGCAGCAATTCGGTTTCCCACGCCGAAGCGGCCGCTTCATAGCCTTCGAGTTGCGCGAGGATGCCGGCGAGCGCATCCGGTCCGCTGACCTGTGCGCCCGGCGCGACGCGCTGCCACTCGAACAGGAAACGCATGAAATCGCGCGGCTCGACCGGCTCGATTTCGCGGCGCAACCGGTTGACGGTGTAACGATGGATGCGTGCGAGCAGATGCCGTTCGCACCATTCCTGATCGCTGGTGCCCGGCGTGAAATGGCCGCGCATCACGTAGCCTTCGGTCTCGAGCTGGATTAGAGCAAGATCCATGTCGCTAGCCGGCAAATTCAGTGAAGCTGCGAGCGAGGCAACGGTGACCGGACCGAGTCCCGTCAGTCGGCCGCGCACGATTTCCGCGAGCGCGCCTTCGCGCGTACACGCGACGCGAGTGAATTCTTCGGGCACGACGATGGGCGGATCGAATGACGCGTCAGGAAAGATCGCCTGGAATTGCGGAACGCGTTCGGTGGCGATCCAGACTGGCGCGTCGCCTTGCAGTTGCGTCGTGCGGCGATGGATCAGAAGTTCATCGAGAAAGCCGGTCCATGCATTCGATTCGATTTCCGAATGCGCGACGAAACCGAGCACGATCATTGCTTCGTGCAATTCGTCGTTGCTGCGGACTTGCGGCCACGCTTCATCGCGCACGGAGGCGATCGCGTCCGGGTCGAGTTTGCCGAAATCGTCGGTCGTGTTGACGTCGCCCCATTGGCGAGACATCACCGCCTGCGTGCGGCGTTCTTCGAGCGGCGCGTCGTCCAGATAGGCGTACGGTCGTGCCGTCAGCACTTCCGCGGCGAGCGGCGACGGTGCGGTCAGATCACGGCAGAAGAAACGGACTTCGCCCGCCTCGACGCGCTTGAGCAGTTTTTCGAGGCCGGCCAGATCCATCGCTTCGTACAGGCAATCGTGCATCGTCTGCGCGACCAGCGGATGTTCGGGAATCTTGCGCTCGCCGACGATGTTCTCCAGGCAGGCGACCTGATCGGGGAACACCGTCGCCAGCAGATCCTCCGATTTCATGCGCTGCAACTGCGGCGGCACTTTCGAGCCGCCCTGGAAGCGCGGCAATGCCAATGCCGTCGTCGCGTTCCAGCGCCAGCGCACGCCGAACATCGGCGCGTCGAGCAGCGCCTGCGTGAGCACGTCGCATACCGAATTCGAATGCAGGTAATGCGTTACTTCCTCCAGCGGAAAGCTGTGGCTGGTCGACAGCGACAGCACGATCGCGTCTTCCGTCGCCGCGGCCTGCAGTTCGAAATTGAACGAACGGCAAAAACGCTTGCGCAACGCAAGACCCCACGCGCGATTCAGACGGCTGCCGTACGGCGTGTGGATGATGAGCTGCATGCCGCCGGATTCGTCGAAGAAGCGTTCCATCGCCATTTCGCCTTGCGTCGGCAGGATGCCGAGCGCGGCCTTGGCGGCGCCGAGGTAATCGACGATTTGTTGCGAGGCCGAATCGGACAGGCCGACATCCTCGTGCAGGAATCTGCGCGCGGTGTCGGTGCTGTCTTCGAGGCGATCGGAAATCTCCGTGCGCAGGCGCGACACGGCGAACGACAATTCGTCCGGGCGGCCGGGCGCGTCGCCGAGCCAGAAGGGAATCGTCGGCGGTTGGCCCGATGCGTCTTCAACGCGCACG
>Ga0157374_10005458_pt1 | contig 10678 bp, 12 predicted proteins | sample M25metaG_FD_115308 | JGI IMG/M metagenome (GOLD analysis project Ga0157374, IMG submission 115308) | Miscanthus rhizosphere microbial communities from Kellogg Biological Station, Michigan, USA - M2-5 metaG | ecosystem: Host-associated > Plants > Roots > Rhizosphere > Soil | place: USA: Michigan... | reverse complement strand
TTCTCGCGGCAAACATGGCATTCCTTAAACAATTATCGTAAGATAGTTCATTGGAGGCATTGTAGCTACCTTAATGTCTCTCGATGAAGCAGTTACTTGCTCAAATATCGGGTCTCTCTCGTCTTTGATCACTGAAATGTTGTTGGATCATACTCCAAAATCTAAGTATCTGATGCCTACGATCTTACCAACTGGGGCGTGGTTGACAACCTCGAACTCGGAGTAAGAAAACCAATCGTGGCGAAGCATAAACCAAGGGGACGACTTCGTGTAGTACTGCGCAGCAGTCATTTGCTCTGTGTGCCAGTCCATGTGCTGCTGGTACGCTCCTCCGTGTAGCAGATTGAGTTTAATTCCACACTGCATACACGCGACTCTTGTGGTGTGAATCGCCTCAATTATCGAATCGTAACGCCTAGACGAATATAGAATGACACGGAATGAAGAACAGATTATGCAACTTCACTTACACCATCAGCGATCTAACGGAAAAGTCTTCGAGACCTTTATCCGGATAAGGTCCTCTTTTTATCTTGCCCATGTGGGAGTACGTGATGATTTGGTGAGATGAGGTGAGATTTTCGTCCACTGTTTCTGCTTCCTTCTTCACCTGCAGCTCCAGACATGATCGTTTATGTTCTTGCGCAGGCATTTCCATGTTGAAAACTCCGGAGTGTTTGAGTCTCTTGAGAAGACTGTTGAGATCACCAGCTCCTGAATCGAGAGAGCAGAGGGAATTTAGAGCTTCGTTGCTATAGGAATTGGAGCGTACCTTCGTCATCTTGGTTTGCTCTCTTTAGGAGAGGCCGTGCTAGGCGCAGAGGTGCATTAGGTGGCTCTCCATGCAGATGCGGCCTTGTAGAACGTATCATGGTCAATTGAGCAGCCAGCTCATACGACGGATCATTGTGCATCAGAACTTCTGGGACAGGTCCAAGAAGCTGGAGACTATGAGTTACGTAGTTGATCTTGACAACAACCGGCGGGCCACCTATAGTCGTGATACATTTAACATATGAAGAAGCGATACACCACCCATACCGAATACGCATACCGAATATGACGTTTATAGGGTAGTCTCCGAGGTACAGTTCTCGAGAAGGAGCGCCGAAGCGAAGTGTGTGAGCCATACTATCTATTACCACTTGTTTCGTCTCACCAAAAGCCAGAGTAATTGAATAATTCCCATCGATGATTACTCTTCGTGAGCCGCCGGTGAACTCGACCTTGTGGGGGATGCCGTGCTTCTCGATTACAGCTACGTTTCCGAGGAACAAGACCTATGGCATGAGGTAAACAAGAAGTGATGCATACTTTTAAGAAAGGTCATAGAGAGAGTACAAACCTCGTAGGCTCGCCCTTGGATGAAGATTCGACTGTTTGCAGGTACAGTTATGGATTGGGATAACTTGGAAGCGTGTTGTGGAATCGTTCTATGTCCATAAGTCATCACTTTAGAGGGTATGCTCTAATTTCCAGTGCTTTCCACAATTGTTTTCCAGGTATTCCAGGCTATTCATTCTGGGTCTAAATTTTGGTGCCGGAAAAATGTACTACATCTTATCATTTCTCTTTTATGCTTTACGAACAAACAAGATAACGCTGGATTTACTCGAGGCAGATATGGAAAAATATCAAGGACATGAGTCAGTGGATGAGTCAAAAGGATACGAATAGGAATCTGCTAAAAGTATATGGATACTGCGAAAACTTATAGCAGGACAAGAAAGCTTTCTTATCGAGTATTCTTACTCCAAGTATCTAGAGACTTGAGATATCTGTTCAAATCTACTTCGACTACATTGCTGCTAATCAGGGTTCAAACCACAAAAACGAGTACTATATCACATGCTTTCATCTGATGAAGTTTACTTGTCAATAAAGGAGTTCAAGCGACAAAGCACATCATACAGCATATGTCCCATTCGGTAGAGTCAGCCTTTCTTGAACAGTCCTAATGTCTTCTTGCTCTTCTCAGTAGGCGGCGAGGAGCGAATGCTGGATCCTGAGTCCACCATCGAGGCAGTACCTCCCATGCGGCAGTCGGTGATATCTTTGCGCAGCTTCTCCAACTCCTCTCGCTTCTCATTGATCTTGCGCATATTCTCCTCCTCCTCGGTATCCAACTAAAACTCAAATACCGGATAATACCTGACTAACGATGAAAGGCCAAAGATGGAATCCCACCGCAGCAGTCTTCTCGTCGATCTTCTTTTCATGCTCGGCAACCTTCTCGCGGAAAATTCTCTCCTTGGCGTTACGAGTTTCCTCGGCCTTGAGCTCAATATCCTTTCGCTCGCGCTCCATTTGAGTAAACGGATCACTAAATTAGTTAGGAAATTGTGTATGAGAAGTTAGAGATATAAGAAACAGAAGTTACTTCTCCAGAGAATTCTTCGGCATACGGCTCATCTGGCGAACGCGGAAGTTTTCGTAATGGACGTTCTTTGTTACCTCTAGTAAATCGATGAGATTCTTTCGGACGATCATGTCTCGAAGTGCCACGAAGTCGTTATGAGCTAGATTCTCTACTTCAACTGTTCCCCACGGATACTCACGAATACGAATGCGACCTAAAGCTCCCTGCAATGATAGGGCTGACGAACAATATTCAACTCTACGTACGATTTCGTTCGTTCGGGTTCTCCTTGATTTGATCCGACCCAATGACTGCAAATGGGATTCGCTTGCGATACTCCTTAGTTGTGTTGTCACTCTTTGCAGTAGGAAATCCTTGCCCATCAGAATCGGGGAACTCGTAGAGGTGAATGTTATGTTTCCCAATGTCATTCAGAACCTAGAATTGCTTACAGGAGATTAACGCACTTTATGCTAGAATTTAGTGTTAGACCCACATTTTGCTTGAACTGCTCCAGCTCCTTTGCAGTCATTGTGTCAGCCTTGGCAATTACCGGAACCAAATTCACTCGATCATGGAGGGCTCGCATAAACTCAATGTCCAGAGCCTTCAAACCGTGACCACCAGGAGCAATGAAGTAGAGACAGAGATGAACACGATTGTCATCAATGTGAGAGGGTCTCTCGATCTTAGTCTCTAAAGCACGGGAATAGGCTTAGGCCATAAGGCCAATAGACGGACCAGACTACCTTCATTCAGATACTCCTCAAACTTGGAGTCGATGTATTTGATGATAGGGTTCCAGCTCAAAGAGTACGAAATATATAGACGCGAGTTTAGCGTTTAGCCAACCAGCCAGGAAATCCTACCAGTTGGAGTTGTCAACCAGATCTCCGAAACCAGGACAGTCCACGAAAGTGATATCGAGACGGACGTCATTCTCCACAAGGCGTACAGTTCTGGGCTCGATGTCAACAGTAGAGGTTACTGCCGGCCTATTAGCATTCTTGATGTCATGAACTTCGGAAAGAAAGAGCGAGTTGAGGAAAGTAGACTTCCCAAGCCCAGACTGTCCTGTAGAATTTTCCTTTCATTCGAGGCTAGTCTTCATAGACAACGATAGTAAGTAGTGAAATACTTACCCACCACCATGAGCGTGAATTGGAAGCCGTTCTTGATGCAGCGGCGGAATACCTGATTGGGGAAGTTGGCAAACCCCTGAACCGAACTCATTGCTATAGTGGTACCAAAGATCTACCTACCACATAATCTGCCCCACGTTGGCTCATCTTTCTGCTTCCAATATCATTTGATGCAACAGTTCCTGTTATACTAGCTTTGTCCATCGCTTCTCGTTGTCTGGATTCAGTGAGATCTGAATTCGCCCCTGATGATTAATGCTGCTAGCAGTAAGGCCCAACGGGAAATAAATAAAGGTCTCAGTCATAGGAGGGCGTCGAAGACTGACAACCGGAAGGGAAGAGGGATGCTACGGGATGCGACCAAAAGCGATTGGTGCTGAGATAGATTGGCGGCGAAAGGCGGTGGCTGTACAGCCTGTAGCATTTTCAAATTACGGCTCGGTGTCGGTTTCGAAACGATCTCTTGAGCTATATTTATTTCACCTTCCCACAAGCCTAGCATCATCTCTGTCGATCTTGGCAGTAATATTAGAAGCAAAGCTTGAAGATGCCGCAGAACGAACACATTGAGCTGCACAGAAAGCGGCATGGAAGGAGGCTTGATTATGAGGAGAGAACGTAGGTGTTCTTGATTGTCTTGCCGGCTTAGGCATAACAGGTGAATAGATTTTAGGAGGAAGAGACAAGCTCGGGAGGTGCACACCAGATCGAAGATTGCCAAGAAACTCCGAGGAATCAAGGCTAAGCTCTATAGCAAGAAGCGATATGCCGAGAAGGTGCAGATGCGTAAGTTGGTCAAGCAGCATGAGGAGAAGGAGCAGAAGAGCACCGTCAAGGAGCCTGAGCAGGGGGCGATCCCCGCATACCTCCTCGATCGCAGAGACCAGACAAAGGGTGTGATGTTGTCCAATGCCATCAAGCAGAAGAGGAAGGAGAAGGCCGGCAAGTACGCAGTTCCCATTCCCAAGGTGAAGGCTGTGAGCGATGCCGAGGCATTCAAGGTGGTGCAGACTGGGAAGACAAGGCGCAAGGGGTGGAAGGTAGGCGTATCCAATGTTCACTGGTCAGCTATTAGAACTCCATAATCTTCAGAGGATGGTTACAAAGGTGACATTCGTTGGGGAGTCGTTTACGCGAAAGCCTGCCAAGTTCGAGCGCTTCATTCGGCCCATGGGATTGAGATTCAAGAAGGTGCGAGGAGAGTTTATCCTTCTATTCTGCCGCTTTAATTTCATTGTCTTTAGGCGCATGTCACCCACCCGGAGCTCCAGACGACTTTTTGCCTGCCAATTGTCGGAGTGAAGAAGAATCCGTCGTCTTCCATGTACACCTCTTTAGGGGTTATCACAAAGGTTTGATTTCGGGGAGTCTAAGGCAACGCCATGTGGCTTTTTTATCTAATTTTTAACCCCATTTCAGGGCACAGTAATCGAAGTGAATGTCAGTGAGCTGGGCATGGTAACTCAGGGAGGCAAGGTGGTGTGGGCAAAGTACGCTCAAGTGACGAATAATCCGGAGAATGACGGCTGTATCAACGCAGTATTGCTGGTTTGATTAGAGGCTAGGGAATGGTTCCATTCCTTGTTCCGCTGAATAAACCGCACCGGGCGAAGTTGAGGGCTTCTCTTTGGCTTTATTACTGCATTAGTATTATTTACAACTTGTCAACGGTATAGTCAAAAACCGAACAACAAATAAGAAGGGGTTTGGGAGCGGAAGGCCTATAACCTGTCACCTCGTGTCATCCGGCTAAGATAATACAGGCTTGTGATAGCACTACTCGTTCGCAGAAGATTGTTGGCTATGTAAGAGATGGTGGGATCGGACTGAACCCATGCCGAAGTTATATGCCCGAAGAGCTCAGGAGGAAGTCCATGATGTCAGCTAATGAGACAACCCCTTCGAGGCACGTGCCACTTGCGATGAATAGACAGGTTTTGTACTCATGGACCTTAAGCTGGGATTTGGGCATTGAATGTCGAAACAATCTAGCCAGTATACCATTCTTCTGATGGTGAACTCAATCGTGCACTGCGGTTCAATACACATTTCCCGGCGACTTCCCTCGAGTTGGATCACAGACTGAAATTTGTATGTCAACTCATGTCTACCTTAATTATTAGCTACTCTAAACCTTTAGTGGAAGCTCTAGGGCTTCCAAGTAGTCGCCCGATTTTTCAGCGAGTGCTTCTATCACATGGGACTAAAGATTCTACGGTTCTGAAACTTATTTATTCTAAATGTGATTTGGTAAGCGACCTTGGTCACGACTCCAATGAGCTCTCTTGAAGATGCGTCACTCAAGAGGGGTAGACATGGTGCCTTGCTGTCAAGAAATTGCCCTATTGCCTCCTTTACAGTTGCATTTTCTTCGATCTTAAACCAACTTTTACCTTCTTGAACTATTTAACTTGAACATGGATTGTGAGCGGTATACTGACCCAAGCGATATTCTCCCAGTTTCCTAGACGGCTCTTCTCGAGTGTGAGCGAGTGAAGATCGGGAACAAGAGCACACTTAGAATCGAGAAGCTTTAGAATCTCGATGAAGATGGACCTCAGGCACACGAACGAGAAAACCTCGTTGTAGTGATTTGGTGGTTCTTGACTCAGGGAAGTGTTGAATTGAAGAACCGGGATTCGGTGGACCCTATAAGTAATGTCGCGTCAAACACACAGCGGCAAACATTGTATAAATAACCTATTTAAGCATACCTATTTAAGCGAAAAAGTCGGGCTACATCCCATGCTCTTAACCCGAACACAATATATTGTAGGCATTTGTCTAACCTCTTACGTCATGGAGGTGGATGCCGTGATCAGCTGCTTCCTCGGCTGTATATTCTCCACATAGTGTTGTAAGGTCTTCTCGCCTATATTAGCTCCTTCGGCACCGCTGGAGGCCAGCTTCAGAACATAGAGGCAGTCTGTGATGGTGAAGATGCCGATATCGTCAACTAAATATGGGAAACAGTGGGAATGGGCCCAGCACAGTTAACAAGAATACTTCTATTCCCAGCTTTGCACACTATCGCCGCCTTGTTGTTGGGGTTGAGGCACATAACGATCACGGCTTTGTGGATCTTAAACATGTGGTTGTAAATAGATTCCGCCGGAAGTATCGACTGATAGTTACCGATAGTCTTGAGTCGAGGATTACGACAATTCCGTGTGGAGGGGCTAGATCGTAGCAGCTCAGACTCTGGAGGAACTCCTTATAGCACTCCTTGTTGCATTTTTCTGTATAACATTTTGGTTAATGACCGGGTAGGGCTGAGAGTGGATTAGCTCTCACGAAAAGCTCCAACAATCTCAAATTGCTCGTCTATGCTCTTGCGGAGAATGGCGTAGTTCTAAAGTATCTACATGTACTGACGTAACCATGCATCAAATTCGTTGCCTCGACTTACTGCCTTACGTAGAGTTTTTTCAGGCACACCTAGGGCACGTGATGTTCTATAGTGTATGAGATCTGCTATTCAAAAAGGCACACTGAATCTCCTGTGATAGGCGGTCCTGCCATAGATGCCATCTATGTGAAATGTACTCTCCTCGTCGGAGTCGTAGTCGAGGAACTGCGAATCCACGCTGGGCTTCTTGCTTGAACGGTCACTGGTAGAGCCTCCACTGTTTGTGGAATCCTTGCGGGGAGACGACAGAGCCGAAAAGACAGCTTTTCCGCCGTTGTAACGACGTATTACGGGAGCCTGAAGGGCAACTTGATTTTTGTTTAGCATTCTGAGCAGCATGAATCGGTTGCAAACCTTGTTTATAGTGTGTCTCCTCCCCCTAATGTAGTCCTTGAGGCCATGAATAGCATTAGAATCTCGATTTGGGGTGCTCACTCCGTTACTGCACTCATCACTCCCAAATATGGCCGAGTCGTCAGCAGTGGTCGTAGAGGATGATGACAGGTTATGGCCTTCGTCGTCCTTGCTATTTCCCCGACTCACGACACCACACTCCATAGCAGCCTCAACACAGATGCTTTCTTCAAGTGTTGTTGGCGTAGTCGGAGTCGAAACCTCCATTAGATCACTGTGTTGATTGGCGAGGATGCGACAGTGCTGCTGGGTGTAGGAAGAAGCGGATGTGGCCAGCTCTATAGACGCCATTGTCGGCTGCATTTGCCGGACTACACTAGGCGCACAGGTGTTGACACTGACAGTCAACACTGTTGACGACGGCTGGCTGCTGAGGAGGGAAGTCGACCGGTACCGTTTCAGGGCATTAGTCCTGCTAATGGAGGTTAGGGTGTTATTCTGACCTCGATCCTAAATGTTAGGGGCTTTTAGGGGGAATTTCAAACGGTAAGAGTGCAATCAAATGACACTGACTCTAATGGCTGAGGCATAGCACTAACAACCGCTGAAGCATTCCCTTCCCATCCTCCATCCTCCTAATAGCTCTCTACCCATGCGCTAAATAGAAAGGAGGGAGGGGTGTGTGAAAGGGAACGGCCAATTTCTAAAGATGATAAACAGTCAGCGGACTTTAGGTGAATGAGCACATGGGGAGATGGGAAGGAGAGATAAGTCCAGCCAGACTGCTCATAGTTGAGGTCACTAAGCCCAGAGAATGTCTCTCACTCTTTCCTGCTGGATGGAAGAGGGTGGAATTTTGAATTTCCCGGCTGCCGGGAGGCGTCGACTATATAGACATGAAAACATTCTGTTGTTTATGTCCCCCTTCCTCCAAACTCCCGCCTTCCGTCTCTATCTGCAGTGGGCGGAATGGTAAAGGGCAGGGTGGTAAAGGGCGCAAGTGGGAAATCCCCTCTTAAGACCGGCTTGACAGGTCGGCCACCGACTGAGCATTTAAAACACACACACAATGGTGTCAATGCAGTGGGGAGATTGCGTGTGATCCATGTCACTGTATGAAATGAATTGGAATGGGTGGAGTTTGGACGTGGGCCAACGTGGAGAGAAGGGAGCGGGGGAGGCTAACATGTGACTGCTGGGGATGCAATATGAGCCCTTAGCATTACTGCCTTGTTGTTTTGAATTCGATGCTCTCATCAGCGGGAATAGCATCAAAATAGGCGTGAGCAGAGGAGCTAGAAGAGAATAACGAGAATATACGTGTGTCTCTCGTTGTCTTTTCACCACTTCCAGAGACCACGAAGGATTGAGAAGGTTTTGAAGGGATAGGGGAGGAAGGACGGCCCACATCGGGGAGGAGGGACTAGTGCTATTTTAAATGTAAACAGCCCCACATCTATAGAAGTGCTATACCACCACATCTAGTGTTCCCGCTAGCCATTTCTCTCGCCTCATTCGACTGCATGTGTGGTGATGGGTTGTGGGAGGAAGCGAGCATTAAATAGCACTAACAAGTGGAATCATGCTTGAGGTTGTTGGACAGTGCCTGTTGCTCAAGTCACTGCAGCCCCAACCAACCATCACAACAGCAATCCTGTTGGTACATATTGTTTAATGATCAACGATTGAATGTATGTAGATCAGTGGCGGTGCGGGGTATTCCGACCCGAGCAGCGGGTGAAGGAAATGTGACTTGGTCCAATGACGGTTGTTTTCGTCAAAAATTCTCAGCCGTGGAATAAACTCGCTGCATGGATGGGGGAGGGTCACATTGTACCAGCTGCACTATGCAGGGAAGAGTGAGAGGGAGCGGTGCATTGCTGTACGCTTATGAGAGAGACTTTATCGCGAAATCCATTATTTATTAGCCTTTGAAGGCTAATTTGAATGCACAGAGGTTCGTTCTCGACCCCTCATCACACAACCATCATCTTCCCCACTCATTCACCCATACCTCTCTCACTATTCGCGCTCGTACAGACTAACACAGAGATTCGCATCGGAGATCGATTTGTTCTCGGGCCGATTTTTGCCCGCACCCCTCCTGCATTGTGCGTTGGGTCGAGTGGGATAGGATCGAAATGGGACAAGGCCACAACTGACACCGGGGAGACCAAAGGCCAGCTATGGGTCCTGGAGAATTGCCCCTTGCCTGAATCACTACCCACTCCAAACAGGAAAGATATTTGTAGGAAAGCCGCACACGGTAAGCCCGTGTAAGTACACGGATGAGGGTTAAAGGATACGGGTTGGGATAAGGAAAAACGAATGGCAAAATATCACGCGATAGCTAAAAGCCCCTAGGTCGACCGACTCGTACTAATCTCAAAATCTAATATACGCGTCAGCCAGGCACACATATACAGTGAGTTTTCCCGAAAGCAGTTTCCGCTCATTTGTCATGAATCACCAAGGAGAAGGATTGCTATTCGGGCACACGAATGTTTACATGGTCGGAGAGTTGTATCTTAATTACATCCCCATTGAGAGAGGAAAGGAATCGAGGCAACTAGGTGTTTGCGTGAGGGAGTGATGGCCAAATACGGTCCGGAAGGGCTGCGAAATTTCCCATGCCCAATTCTATCACCAACCATTGTGAACGGGGGAGAGATAAGAGGGTCTTTCGCAGTTGGCAGCAACAAAGACTTGTCTCGCCAACCCACACCGCAACTCGCAGCGATTGACACATTGGCAGTCCCGTCTCTCGATTTATGAGCTGGGAGATATTATATGGGGTAGGACTCATTATCTCGCTACGTGATCAAACATCATTGGCACGTGAGCCCCCACAGCACCTCATGAAGAGGCTGGAGGTGTAGAGGACGCTTTGGATAATTGCATCAATTCCCACGCTCTGTTCACGCTCTATTGCTATTATTTGCGCCCTGGAGAACGGAACTTCTTTGGAGATATACAGACGGTATAGGACGCCTCATTCCCTGCAAAACATTCTCTCGTACGGGAAAGATCAAGAAGTTTCGAACCTTTAGCAGCTCCACTGAGGTGTTACCACCTCTCGTCTGACTTTCGAAATCTATCATCTGCCTCCTGTAAAGAGAGCCGATGAGATTATGAAGCCATGATTCTCAACACTAAGACTGACCAGAATCCAATATTTGGGGCGATTACGGGGCGAGCTGCCAGCACTTCATTATAGGCTTCTTTAAGACTGATCCCTTCTATTATCATGAGTGAAGTGATGCACAAGGCCGCCGATCGACTAACTCCTGCTGCGCAATACACGAGAGCTTTGCCATTCTCAAATTATTGAAAGTGAAGCATCCACTTATTGGTGAAGCAAATTAACATACTGATCGTTTCGCTTTCCCAACCATTTCGGCTGCGGGATGAAAG
>Ga0157374_10005455_pt1 | contig 10685 bp, 14 predicted proteins | sample M25metaG_FD_115308 | JGI IMG/M metagenome (GOLD analysis project Ga0157374, IMG submission 115308) | Miscanthus rhizosphere microbial communities from Kellogg Biological Station, Michigan, USA - M2-5 metaG | ecosystem: Host-associated > Plants > Roots > Rhizosphere > Soil | place: USA: Michigan... | reverse complement strand
CTGGTCTTGAGTTCCGGTCAAGTTTAACGGAAATCTCATTGAACCTTCTCTTGAGTCTTCTTCTCCGCTCGATTTTGTTTTCCTTCTTCTTCTTCTCCTCCTCCTGTTCATGATGATCGATTTTCTTTTCTTTAGATCCCACTTCCTCTGCTTCTCATGCTTTCCATGCTCGTGGTCATCCTTTCGTTGGATAAAAGTTGTTGTTGTTGGGTCTTTTCTTTCCTTCTCTTCTCTCATCTCAGCTTCCGTTTCCTCAGCCTCTGACACTTCTCTTTATTTGACACTCATAGTTGGTCAGGTTTTCTATGGATGTATAAGGGGTCTCTTCTTTCAATACATCTTGTCTTGAAGAGTCTTCTTATTTCTTGTTTAGTCTCACGTCTTCACTCCTTGATCGAGTCTCACTCTCATTTTTTGATGCTTCAAATAACCTCTCGCTTTCATGCCATCACTTCATGTCTTGTGCTTCCCTTTCCTGTCTTGTCTCTTGTACTCTTCTTGTTCATGTCCGTTTCTCGAAGGAGACCTAAGAAGAAGAAGATGAGAATGAGAAGATGAAGCGGAAGTTCCATCTTCGGACCCTGTTAGGCTCTTTCTTTCCATGTCTCTCTCGAAATGAAACGGAAATCAAGTGACGGATTCTCTCCCTCGAATAGAATAGTCTTATGTCTTGTTGTGACGGGTTTCCTGTCTCCTTTTTCTCTCATGATTTCCTTGGTCTCAAAAAAAGAGGGAAAGGATACGCAACTTAGGTCACTCGGTTTATCTTGACCACTGCATTTTTTACTTTACTTCTCAACGTCAAACTACAGAACTAGTCTATCAGAAGGAGAAATGCTTTAGGTCTAAAGAATGTGCTTTAGTTTCAGTTGAAAAGGTAGTAGGAATGACGAGGCATTTATTTTGAACCGTTTTCTCTTTCACAAGCCATTCATTTTATTCCTTCAGTGTGTTTCTCGTGGACTAAAAGAAAGGAAATGCGAGACTGATCGGATCAGATAAAGTGAGGGAGCGAATGGACAGTCCTTTCTCTCGAATCCATTTTGATCATCTCTTGTTTCTCTTGTGAGAGAGACATGACTTCCTTCCTTTATCTCGCATCTTGTCTTGTCTTGTCTTAGATCCGCATCTATATTTTGAGTGTCATTCCTTGCTTGCTTTTGCGTCAAAGTGTGTCGTTGAATCGAAGGAGGAGAGTCAGATGATGATGATGAGCATCATCAGAGTTCGATACTCCAACAGAAGCAAATGGTCTTTCAAAGAAAAGGTCGATACAGCGATGAGACTGAAGGAAGGATGGACACCATTCGAACGAAAACAAGTCATGCCTGCATTTATTCGAGAAAAGACTGGTTGGAATGGAATCCTCACCCGGGGATCATTTCTATCGTCGTATCTCATCCTCATCCTCATCCTCATCCTCATCCTCACCCACAATTCTTGGGGAGGATTCAAGAAATAACTCGAGGGCTTCTGTGTACAAACTTGTCTGAGTTGTTTTTGAAAGAAAGAGAGCACTTTCTTTGCATGAAAAAGTGGAGCCGGAATAAGCGGTCTCTCACTTTTTCATCGCTTTTTTCAAGTGTCTATGAATCCAAGGAAAGAAAGAGGAAGGGAACTTGAAAAAAGAGAGGAAGGATAGGGATCCTGTCGCTCATCCTTCCTATTCTCTTCCTGAGTCGCTTCCTCTCTCGAGCCCTTGAGTTCTTTGCCGACTTGTTCTTCTTACACTTCTTTATGCAAGACTTGTTCGTCTCCCTTTCCTTCCTGTACAGTTGCTTCCCTGACAAGAGTTGCTCTCAAAGAGATTTGGGATCCACTCCCTCTCATCTCTCTTTTCGTCATTTGTTCTCTGTATTTCTTTTTACTCTGCCTGTACTTGTGATGATGCTGAACTGCTTCCTTTTTGTTGAAGATGCCGTTGAAGAGGAAGCAAACGTTTAACTCTCTCCTCCCTATCATTTCTCTTTCTCTCAGGCATTAAATGAGAGGACAACAATCTGTCCTCATTTGACTCCTTCTTTTACTGCTCGTTTTAACGCAAAACAAGATGCATCTCCTTATCGTTTAGTGCTCTTGTCTTGTCTTGTAGTTTTTTCTTTTCGTTTCACTTCCGATGACTTGTTTTTCTTTCATTCGTGTTTAAGTACAGTCACAAAAAAGAGATAAAGAAGGGAATGCAAAACACACTACATGATCACGACTACAATAAAAGAAGGACAGGACAGGACGGGAAGGAAGGATAAAACAATGAAAACAACAAGAGGACTGTATTGTGTATGTGTTGCCCGACAACAAATGACTCTGTTGAAGTCCCAGTGAATTCCTAGTGTTTTGACTTCCGTTGTCTCTTGAAAGGAGTTGAGAGGGGACTGAAAGAACATGTCTAGAATAGAGTTCTTGTTGTTTTGGTTCTCGAGTTGAAGATGATGATGATTCTGTTGATGACTCTCTATCTCGACAACACAATTCCTGTGAATCACTCTCTGACTCAAACATCGTTTTCTCTTGCATTGCATTCTTTTTGAAGAATGTTGTTTCCATTCCTTTAGCATTGTCTTTACTTCCTTTTTACTTTCATTCATTCCTTTTATTCTTATTCTTTGCTCACTTTTGCCTCGAAAGCAAAATTCCTTCCTTTTTGTCTGATTCTTGTTGAACAGTATGTGCTGTCAAGAAGGCAAACATTGAGAGAAAAGAGAAGGAGAAGAATAAGTCGGTCTAGTCAGACACAGGAAAAGAATAGAACTCGAAAGAAGTCTCTCTCTGTTTTGGCAACATCATCATCTTCATCCTTCACACCAACCTCACACTATCAGTGTACTTCTTACATGAGAGAAGAGTAAGAAAAGAATTCCGCCCTCAAGTCATTGCCCTCTTTTCTCTTCTTTTCTTTTCTCTTCTTTTCTTTTCTCTTGTCTTGTCTGATGGAGTCATTCCTTTTGTCCCGTTTTTTTTCTCTTCCTCATGATCAGGGTTCTCTTCCTCATGATCAGGGCAAAGGCATATGACTTTGCAAGAGAAAGTGCTACTGGTGTTGGTGTACCATTATTATGCCTCCCTTTAAGAATGATTCCTGCATTTCTTTCCATGTTCTCGTTGAGAAGAAGATGGTATTTTTGTTTGACTCTTGAACTTCAGGGTGAAATGCATTTCTCTTCTTATTCACACCTCTAGTCATGTTTGAATGACTACTGACTGACTGAGATGCTTCTTAACATTCCTTTGACTGCAGCCTGTGATCTCATACTCCTTTACTCACATCTGGAGACGATCTGTGATTCAATTTGCATGTTTGCTTCTTCTTCATGTGTTGTCTCTGCCTTTGTTGTTGTCATTGATTCAGAGACAGATTCTAATGCTCGAGTGATGCCTGCATTGATCTGTTATCGGTATTGATTCCTAGCATTCTTTGTCCCCTCATTATCAGCCTGATCTCTTCTGTCTTTGTCTTCTTGATTGTTCTCTTCTGTGATTCCTGACCGAAACCAAGATCCCTTTCTCTAGGACTCAGTCTCTCGAGTCTTGTTAGAGTAAGAGGAGGCAGAGAAGAATGAAGAGAAAGAAGTTGATCTCTTGCAAGGGATACTCGATTTGCCCAGATTTTCTTCTCAAGGATGTGATACACTTTGTCTTGCTCTCGAGTTCTCTCTCATTTCTCATCTGTTTCTCTCTTTCTCTCAGTCTCTTGTTCTCTTTTTCTTTTAGCCTTCATTCTTCATTTACTTTTTCTGTGGTCCTTTCTTTCTTGTTAGTTTCACTGGAAGCTATATTTTGCTCCACAAAGATTTGAGCAATCAATTTCTCCTCTTCATCTTTCATTTTTCTCTGCTTCTTCTGGATCCTCATAAAGTAATCAAGCCATTCATTTTATCGAAGCGAAGTTGGGATTCATTTGAGTCGACAGTCGAGGAGGAGATTTAATGCCAGGATTTAATACCCTTTTTCTTGAGATTCTTCTTCTTTACCTTTTCTTGTTGTTGTTTTGTATCATTTGCTCTGATAAAGTCTTGATCAACTCATGTTTTCGTAAAAGTTTCCTTTTTCGAATGAGTTTGTTTCATTCCCTGCTGCTGCTGCTGAATCTCATCTTGTCTTGTCTTGGGATCAAAGAAGGGCATCTCAGTCGTATCTCGTTTTCTCTCGAGTCAAGCTCTCTATCCATGGGTCTCTTGTTGAATGGAATCCTTCATGGCTTCTGTAGTGAAGCCACTCAATCATTTCTCTCTTCTCTCAGGCTTGGATTGAATCACTCATTCTCTTGCAGTCTCGAACAGCATTCTCTTTCATGACAGAATCCAAGGCTACCTCATGAAATGAAGGATGAGATAAAGAGGGCAGAGATGCTATCCAGCCTGGGAATCAATCTTGAACATGATTGAGTGCGAGAAGGAGTGCTTCTTGTTGTCTTGTATGGAATGAATTGAGAGGAAAAGGGTTCGATGGAGAGGCATAAATTGTCTGAATGACTTTCTCCACTTCATGGACTGACTTATTGTATTTTCTCAAGAAAAAATATCTTGTTTATTTTCTAGACGTGATGTGATGTAGATAAATGTACGGATATAACAGGGAGAGATTGACAGCCGGATCTCATGGCTCGAATGAATCAAAGTTTTAGAATAGAATTCATGTAAAAGAGATTTCCTGACGAAAAGAAGAGGTGATTATTTCCTCTTTTTCTTTAAGACGTGTTCTTTCTCTGTCTGTCAACCCCTTTATTTCAATCCCTCTTCAATTGATGCTTGTCTTGCTTGCTCTCGATATCCCTTGGAAGGGAACCAGAGCATGATGATGGGATGCAGTTACCGTCTCATAAGGTGTACTAAACAAGGATGGAATCGTTGAAGTGCATGAGACTTGAAAGCCTTCTTCTCTCTTTCTCTCGAGACTTTTTGTCTCCTTTTGGTTTGAAAATTCCTGCTGCTTTTTGTCTTGTCTGATGCAACTTTCTCTCTTCTTGACAGACTTTAAAGTCTAGTCTTGCTTTTGTCTGAGATGCATGCACTCCTTTTAGTCTGCCTCTTCCATTATTCAATCAAGTTCTCTCTCTTCTTCTCTCCTGCCATGTTTCTTGGTAACAGAGATGCTTTCTTTTCTTTCTCTTTCTCTTGACGTCTTGTGCTTAGTTTGGTTCTCTCTTTACTTTGGTTTTAGATTTAGAATCCGAGTCATCTTCTTAGTCTCAGTTTCCTTTGGTGTTGTTTTTAAAGCAGGGGACACCATTACTTGTGCGAAAGAGAGATCTAAAGCGATGCAGTTGTAAGGAAATGCATCAGAAACCCTGGACAATACGATACAAACAAAATGATGCCAAGAGAGAAGAATAGAATGCACAACAACAACAAGAAAACTAAGAATAGAATGCAAGGGAAGACGAATGTCCTGATGTCGAGACGAAAAGATACACAACAACAAGAACAAGAAAAAGAATGGATTCGAAAGAAGAGTCATCGAGTTCTCTTCCATCTTCTCCTGTACATTTTTTTTTCATTTTTGTTTGCTTTTGTTGTCAAGTCCATTGAAAAGAGACCCATGAAGAAGCAGTATCATCTTATGACCTTCTTTTTCAAGCGAATCTTTATTTCTTTCTTCTACAACATCATCAACAATGTTTCTTTCGAACAAGTTTTGCATCTTGAGTTTCATTCAAATTCGAACTTGTTTACTTCCGATTCAAATCAATTGTTTAATCGAGTTATCCATCAAATATTTTACACTCATCCTTACAAACATTAGGAGCCAGTTTACATAATTTTAGGCACATTTCCTTTGGCGAAAGCATCTGACCATTTTGTCCAGGAAGTCCAGTTGAACCAGAGCCTGACTGATCACTAGATCCTCTAGTTTTGCAGGCATCTTTGCATCTGACTATGTCTTTTGTCCTCTTAAACGACTGATCACAGGAATCGAAACAGGATTCTTGTAAAATACAAGTTTGTTGTTGAGTCAATGGATTCATAGTTTGGTTGGGATTCAAGGGTTGGTTAGTTTGATCGGGTTTTTGATCAGGTTTTGTGTCCTTTGCTGTTTGTTTGATACCAATCTTTGACTGCATAGATTTCTCTCCTTCATAGAGATCTAACATGATCGCATGGCCAGTGTATAACTCTTCCTCCATGTTAGTCGAAGTCTCATTTGCTTTGATGGCATGGATAGCATTTGAGATGTCATTCCTGAAACCAATGGATGCAGATTCAATTGAGTTGATAAAAAGAAGGAACGATAAAATTGTTAACATTTTTAGAAATGAATGTTGATTCGATACCAAATGTGATCAATATTTATCTGAATCCTAAGGTGATTGAACTTAATAACCACAAGAACACCTGTAATTAATACCTATCTTTCCTTTACATCTGTATCTTTAAAAGATAAAGGTAAATGAACTCGGAATATTTCCCATCGTTTTATTATTAAAATTCTTTACTTCATCAATAGTTATTTCTTTGGAGGATTAACTGGTCCAGAATCTGTAGAGCATACTGAAAGGCATGTTACACCACCCATTGGACAGTCACAGGCTGGTTGACCTGGACTGTTCCCTCCCTCTTCTTGTCCTCCATTACAAGCCGTCTTGCATTTGTTTTCAGTGGTTTTGCTTTTAAAGTTCCTCTCACAGGCTGCTTGACAGTCAGTCTTGTCCACACAGTTTGAAGAGAGCTCTTTACCACCCAAACCAATAGCAATTCCTTTGTTTGAAAGTCTATTTTTCACATTTGAATCCTTCGTGACATCAATGTAGTCCAGGATTGAAGCAGCATCTTCGACACTCAAGACGTTCTCGGTGTCCAAGTAGTCAATGGTGTCTGCAATGATGGTGTGGTCGATACCAATGGAAGGAATGTCTGCTTGAGTTGACAGGAAGAGACACGACAAGAGAACAAGTAACTTCATGATGACGAGTCAAAACAAAATAATTACAACTTGATGTACATCTTTTATGGTGATCTGTTTTGAGGAAAAACACCTGTAATAAGTCAATGACACCTGTCAATTGGTTTAAACTTTTGATTGTAATGTTCTTAACTTCAAATCGAATTATTCTAAACTCCTTTATTCATTCTATTTTGAGTCATTGATCACGACCAATAACAACACCATTGCATTTGTAAGAATGGCAAGTGGGTGCATCATTGCAGACACAAGTAGTCTCCGAGTCTCTGACATGGTTTCCTTTGTATGTACGGCAGGTGGGAGGGTCTTGACAGATATAAGTCGTGTCCAGATCTCCTTCTCTTTTCCCACTGCATTTATAGAATTGACATTTTCCTGGATCTTGACAGACACAGTTTGTTGCATCATCTCCAGGTCCATTGCATTCGAAAGTCTGGCAGTTGGGAGGGTCTAAGCATTTAGTAACTGCTCCTCCATGATTTCCATTACAAGCCAGTTTGCATGTCTCTTGATCACTTGGTCTGCTGAAGCTGTTGATACACATGGACTCGCAGTTACTCTTGTCCATGCAGTTTAGAAGCTGTTGAGGTTGTTGTACTCCATTCAATGCAAAATTTCTAGGGAAACTTGTCATTGGCATCTGCATGGACTGTGATTGCATGTTCCATGTCCATGGAAACCCAGCCCATGATGGTGTAGTCATGTAAAGAATAGATAGAACTGAAAATACAAGTATCTTCATGATGTTGTCTATTCTAAGTGATATACTAACTTCTTATACGGTATAATACTAGTTTTAAATGGAGTTATTTCATAACAGCATTACGACACTTAGATTATCACTCAAAACAAGTTCGATAAGTTTCACTGCAATTTAATGAAACACCTTTTATTATAAAACACTACTAAAATTAATTTATAGTAAAGAACTAATGGCGGGAGTATTTATTGATGGAACAGTATCTTTGACTCCTGATGACGGTTTCCCTCGATTGACTTGTTCTCCATTACAAGCCTTCTTGCATTTGTTTTGTCGTTTTTCTTTGCCAAAGTTATTCTCACATGCCTTTTGACAGGCTGTCTTGTCAATACAGTTTGAAGATGGTTCCTTTGGCCCTTGAAATTCGCTCTGTTTAATTCCAATGTTTAAGGACATTGGTTTCACGTTTGAATCTTTATTGTAGTTTGGGATCCCAGCTGCTTCATCGACACTCAAGACATTGTCGGTGTCCAAATAGTCAATCTTTTTTGCAATGACTGATCGGTAGTCATGGTCGATGCCTATGGAAGTAGTGTCCACTTGGCTTGAAAGAAAGAGACATAACGAGACAACCATTAACTTCATGATGTTAATTCAAATGAAATGATGACTTGCTGTTTTACATCTTTTATAGTGACCTGGTTTAACAAATAACACTTGTATTGAGTCAATGCCACCTGTCAATTTAGTTTAAAATGTTGTCACACGAATTAGCTTTAACTTTTTTATTTGATTAGAGCAAACTTATTTATTCATTTTATTTATCATAGATCACGACCAATAACAACACCATTACATTTATAGTGATGACATGTCGGAGCATCATTGCAGACACAAGTAGTCTCCGAGTCTCTGACATGGTTTCCTTTGTATGTACGGCAGGTGGGAGGATCTTGACAGATATAAGTCGTCTCAAATTCTCCATTCTCTGGGTTCCCACTACATCTGTAGAACTGACAGTGTCCGGGGTCGAGACAGACACAATTAGTCTTGTGGTCTCCGGGTCCATTGACTACGAAGGTCTCGCATTTAGGAGGGTCAAGGCAGGTAGTCATGGATCCTCCATGATTTCCATTACAAGCCAGTCTACATGTCTCTTGATCATATGGTCTACTGAAACTGTTGGCACACATTGTCTTACAGTTATTCTTGTCCACACAGTTTGCTTGCTTTGTACCTGGAGGTCCAAACTCTGTTCTCGTGTCGTTCTTTGTAGGAGTCATGGGTTCTTGTGAATCAGAGGCCACGAGAATCACGAGGAAAAGAGAAGAGAGAACAGAGAGAACAAGGAACTTCATGATGATGTTGATTCAAACATATTCAGATGATTCGCTCTTCTTTTATAATGATCTGAATGAACATTCCTTAGACCTGTAAACATCTGTAATTATTTAGGACTTCGTGGATGACCTCAATATCAACACTTGTTGTATTTGTTTCATTTTCATCGAAATATGAGGACATGCTAATCAGGACAAGTTAAAGATGGTTTGATCGATGCATCGAATATGGAATAGTAATACAAACCGAACAACAATCCAGTCAAATTTTATTATTGCTTTGAAATTCTCTCCTTTTCATTTTATTCTAAATCTGTACCTGTTTCTAATGAAGCTGTCTCAGTTTCATTCGATTCCATGGTCGTTGATTCTCCGTCCTTTCCTGTGGATGACTTTGCACTGCAGGCCTTCATGCACTTGTTTTGAACCATTTTGTCTTCAAGGAAAGATTCTTTGCAAAAAGCTATACAGGCTTCCCTGTCCATACAACTCGGTTCCTGTTGATTCTCTGTCTCTGTGTCCATGTCTCCAGTCACTTGTTTGTTGTCTTGTTTTCCTCCTAAAAAGGAAAGGAGTGTACCAGTAGCCCCATCGTCGACACTCAAGATGCCATTCAGTGAGTTTGTCAAGTTGTTTGTGTTGACTCCAAGGGCAGAACAGTTGACTTGGGAGATCGAAAAGATTGAGAAAACTAACAAGATGAGTTGGATAGTCATCATTAGATAATTTAACTGTGACTTGAGTTCTGGTCCCTTTTTATCACCATATTTTTTGCAGTGTACTTGCTGTGTCCTCAGTCCTGTTTGAAAGGTATGACGAAATTATATTTCGAAATCCATTAACATCTGCAAGAGTTGAGTGTCTCATAGATATTGTGATGCAACACTTTATTGCAAAATTTGTTCCTCTTTCTATTGAAATGATATCAAGGTGTTTACTAGTCCTTGCACTCATGTTTGTAACATAATTTGATTGGAAAGGCATCCTCTCTCGGAGTTACTGTACTTGTTCTCCCTCTGGTCTTGTTGTGTAAATTGAATGTCTTTTCCGATGGTGTCGGGTTACTCTGTCTGTCATAAATGGAAACCATTCCTGGAACGGAATTTATATACAACTCGAGATTGTCTGCCTGAGGTCATTACACGAAACTCGAAACAGTTCTAAAGAAGTTTGAAGGAGGGAGTCATGTTTCACGGGTCCTTTTATTCATTTTATCTCTCAATTTCCTTCCTTCTCTCTGTTCCTGCGGCTGTTTCTTCATGTAATGCTTGTTTTTGACACGAAAGTAATCTCATGCAGATGATGTGTAATCTTGCAATATTTCTTATCTTATTTTGTTATCTTCCTGTGGTTCATCGTCTGTTCATGACAAATGTCTTGTCTTTTCAATTTCATTCTATCATGATCATCATAATTACTCTTTCAATCAAACCATCATTTCTAATCCCATCACTTTTCTTTTTCTTGTCAAACAGAACCAACAGAGAAGCTTGCAGTCCTCTTTTTTATTTCAAGTGAGTCGTATGACTGGGGCTCTGGATCAACTCTGGATGGGACAGTCTTGGCCTCATACTCTCGAGTCATTGTAGTCACTCTCAACTTCCGTTTAGGCATCTTTGGTTTCCTGCCAACAATGATTGAGGGCAACAGGAGAGGAAACTATGCTCTCATGGACATTATAGCTGCATTGCATTGGGTCCAGGATAACATCGGAGACATGTCTGGAGACTCGAGCAATATTACTTTGG
>Ga0157374_10005454_pt1 | contig 10685 bp, 8 predicted proteins | sample M25metaG_FD_115308 | JGI IMG/M metagenome (GOLD analysis project Ga0157374, IMG submission 115308) | Miscanthus rhizosphere microbial communities from Kellogg Biological Station, Michigan, USA - M2-5 metaG | ecosystem: Host-associated > Plants > Roots > Rhizosphere > Soil | place: USA: Michigan... | reverse complement strand
GCGTGATCCTCGAGCGCCTCCTTGGCGGCCGCGCGGTCGATCCCGAAGCGCAGGACCAGGTCGTCGGCGCGCGGGAAGACCGATTCGGCGAGGCTCACCTGAGCCGCCGTGACGCGGCGGCGCGAATCGAGGATGTCGTGGAAGCGGGCGACGGGATCGCCTCCCGGAGGCGGCGCCTGCGGCGCGGGCTCCTCGGGCTCGGTCTCGACCGACACGAGCGAGACGATGCGCGGTCCGGCCTCCCGGGCGCGCGGCGTCTCGGGGCGCGCCGGCGGCGCTTGAGAGGCCGAAGAGCCGGAAGACGGCGGCAGCCCCGCGATCGCTCCCTCGATGTCGCGCAGGCGCGGCAGCTCCGCGATCTTCAACACGAGCATCTGCACGGCGAGGTTCGGATCGTCGACGCGGCGGACCTGCTCCTCCGCGTCCAGGATGAGCGAGACGGCCCGGAGAATGTTCTCGTAGGGCATCGCGCGGGCCAGGGTCATGAGCCTCTCGCGCTCCGCCGGCTCCGCGTCCGGAGGCGAGCCCGCGGCGGACAGCAGCAGGCGGCGGAGGAGCGCCGCGAACTCCTTGAGCACGTGGCGCGGATCGGCGCCTGCCTCGGTGAGCCGGGTCAGCGTGGCGATCGCCGCGGCGCGGTCGCCGGCGGCGGCGGCCGAGTAGAGCCCCTCGAGCAGGCCGCGATCGACCAGCGCCAGGATCTCGGCGCACCGCGCCTCGTCGACCTGCCCGGACGACAGAGTGGCCGCCTGGTCGAGCAGGGACAGGCCGTCGCGCAGGCTCCCCTCGGACGCCTCGGCGAGGATCCGGAGCGCTCCGGGAGTCGCCGGGATCTTCTCGGCCTTCGCGACCTTCGTCAGCTGCGCCGTGATCTCGGGGACGGTCAGCGCGCGAAACGCGAAGCGCTGGCAGCGCGAGACGATCGTCGCCGGGATCTTGTGGAGCTCCGTCGACGCGAGGATGAAGCGGACGTGCGGCGGGGGCTCCTCGAGGGTCTTCAGCAGCGCGTTGAACGCCTCCGTGGTGAACATGTGGACTTCGTCGATGACGGCAATCCGGAAGCGGTCGCGCTGCGGCGCATAGCGCACCGTCTCGATCAGCTCGCGCGCGTTCTCGATCTTGCGGTTCGAGGCGCCGTCCATCTCGTGGACGTCCAACGACTCGCCCCTCTCGAGGATCTCCCGGCACGACGCGCACTCGCCGCAGGGCGTGACGGTCGGGCCCTTGTCGCAGTTCAGCGCGCGGGCGAGCATGCGGGCGGTCGAGGTCTTGCCGACTCCGCGGGGGCCGGTGAGCAGGTACGCGGGCGCGACGCGCCCCTCCGCGATCGCGTTCGACAGGGTCCGGGCGACGGATTCCTGCCCGACGAGGTCGTCGAACACGCGGGGGCGCCACTTGCGGGCGAGGGCGATGTGCACTGGGGGCATTCTAGTGGCTCAATCCGGGCGGTTCGGTTCCGCCGGCCGATGATGAGCTCAGGTTGACCTGCGGCGCACGGTGGCGCCTCCTGATCGCTGCTTCCTTCCGGACCTGACGAGGTTCGGAGGCTTCCGTCGCACAGGGCCCGAGCTCATCCTCGGCCGGCGGAGGGGGGATATTAGCAGGTGAAAATCGAGAATTCAGAATCGGGAGTTTCGTGCGTCGGGCTCCGGCTTCTCGATTCTCAATGCCGGATCTCGCCTCCCGAGCGAGGCCAGCAGGAGGAGTCCACCCGCCAGTCCCACCGACAGGTCCCATCCGAGAAACGCGCCGGGAGGCAGCAGGGGCCAGACGCCCAGCGCGGAGCCGGCCGTGAAGAGGATCGCGAAGAGCGCGAGGGCGCCGGCGCCGAGGAGAAGGGGTTTTCCGACGCCGCTCACGGCTTGATCTTGCCGGGCTTGCTCGCCTTGACGCCCTTGCCGCAGCGCTCGCGGACGAAGCTCATGACGGCCTCGGCGAGGTTGCACGGGATGTCGCGAGGCTTGAGCATCCGCAGGGTGCGGCCGGTGGCGCGGTAGCTCTTCAAAAAGACGACGCAAGGCGGGCAGTGCGAGAGGTGGGACTCGAGCCGGACGCGCTCCGGCTCGGGCATCGAGCCGTCCTCGTACTCGACGAGGGACTCGAGGATCAGCTGACGGCAGCTGTACTCGTCGTGGCTCACGGCGCCGCGCTCCGCTCGCCGGCCTTCTCCTTGCCGACGGGCTCCGGGCCCACGGAGGCGACCTCGGTGAGCCGCTCGCGCACGTGCAGGCGCGCGCGGTGAAGCCGCGACTTGAGCGCGGCGAGCGAGATCTCGAGGGTCTCGGCGACGTCGGCCGGCTTCATCTCCTCGACGTCCACCATCCAGATCACGTCCCGGTACGCGGGCGGCAGCTCCTGGATGAAGCCCTCCGCGCGCCTCGCGAGCTCGCGGGAGATCGTCTCGTCCTCGATGCCGTCCACCCACGCGGCGAATTCCGGCGAGCCCTGACCGTCTCCCTGCAGGCGCGGCACGAAGTCGTCGATCGGAACGGTGATCCCGGGACGGCGCCGGCGCGCCCGGCTGTAGGCCGCGTTCAGCGCCACGCGATAGAACCAGGAGAAGAACTTGCGGGTCTCATCGAACGTTCCGATCTTGCGGTAGAGCGTCAGGAACGCATCCTGGGTCGCCTCCTCGGCGTCTTCCGCGTTGTGGAGGACGCCGTAGCTCAGCGAGTAGACGCGTGCGTGATACTGGTCGACCATCTCCCGAAAGGCCTGATCGTCGCCTCCCTTGATCCGCCGTACCAGCTCGAGGTCCGAGGCGTTTTGATCGTCTGCCATCAGGATCTACGCTCCCGCGCCCGCGGTCGGTTCAGTCATTCTTGGAGTCTATCCATTCGGGATGAAGCGCTGAAAACTGGCGGAGAGGGGGGGATTCGAACCCCCGGTACGTTTTGCGCACACACGCTTTCCAAGCGTGCTCCTTAAGCCACTCGGACACCTCTCCGGGGGCCCGGAATGCTACAACACAGAGGTCGACGACGGAGTCGCCCCGGGCTCTCCGTTGGCGCGTGCGCCGGGCCGCCATCTCGGGGGTTCGAGCCGACCACCAGAGGCAAACCCCCGGCAGTAGGCGACGCTGCGCCGGCGGCTTTGCCGTCGCGCAGCGGCTATCCCCCCCTCTCCGCCACCTGTTTTCTATCTTTTTCGGTTTCCTCGTCAGTAGACTCCCGGTCACTTTTTGTGACCGCGTTCCAATGAGGAGGAAACGCATGAAGTCCGCATCGATCCTCGCCGGGGTCCTGCTGTCGGGCGCCGCCGCCCTCGCGCAGTCGGCGCCGGAGTACGGCACGTCTCACGTCTCGTACATCCAGATTCCGGGTCCCGCGTTCGTCGCCCAGAATTCGAATTCCGTGCTGGCGGTCCTGAACAACGGTCTTTCGGGCCAGACGCTTCGCGTGGTCGGCGGGTCCGGGCCGCAATACTTCACGGCCGCGCTGCAGGCTCCCTCCGGCGCGCTGCTGAAGAGCGTGCGCTACGACGTGTGCGACGCCTCCGGCGGCTCGGGCGCGCTGGTCACGGGCGCGCTCGTCGTCACGGACGAGCTCGGGAACGTGCAGACGACGTCTCCCACGATCGACAGCGCCGGAACCGGATGCGAGTCGATCACGACCGACCTCACGGGACTGGCGCTCACGGTCGACAACAACACGAGGCACTACTCCGTCGTCGTGAGCCTCACGAATGCCGGGGCTCCGCTGGTCGGCCTCGCGGGCGTCGCCGTCGGCTATCAGCTCCAGGTCTCGCCGTCCCCGGGCGCCGCGACGTTCGGCGATGTGCCGACCTCGCATCCCTTCTTCCAGTACGTCGAGGCGCTCGCCGCCTCCGGGATCACGGGAGGCTGCGGCGGCGGCAATTACTGTCCGGACACCGCCGTCACGCGCGGACAGATGGCGGTCTTCCTCGCCAAGGCGCTCGGCCTGCAGTTCCAGTGACGCCGCGGCGCGGCTGATCGTTGGTGGCGGGGCGTGCTCGCGAGGGTGCGCCCCGACGGATCGCGTGGACCGGCGTCAGTGCCCGACAGAGGTTACACTGTCGCGCATGCCGCCGGAGCACGAGGAGACCGAATCCGCCGACTTCCTCTTCCTCGCGGGAGACGCGTGTCTCGACTTCATCAACACGCGCCCGATCCTCAAGGGCCGGACGATCGACCTGCTCATGACGTTCGAGGAGTTCGTGCGCTGGCTGACGCGGGCGGGACGCATGGACTCGCGATCCGCGGCGGAGGCGCTCAAGCGCTGGGGCGAGGCGCCCGAGGGAGTCACGGTCATCGAGCGCGCGCGGTCGTTCCGCGAGACGCTGAGACAGATGGTCGACGGACTGGTCCGCGGGCGCGTCGTGTCGACGGAGGGATTCGCGGCGATCAACTCCATCCTCGCGGAGAACGACGGCACGCTCCGGCTGGAGCGGCAGGGCGGAGTCTTTCGCACGCGCTTCGCGGCCCGGCCGACGCAGCCGGTCGCCCTGCTCGGGACCGTCGCGGAGGCGGCGGCGGAACTGTTGACCGCGCGCAGTCCGCGTCTCGTGCGGAGGTGCGGCAATCCGGACTGCGTCCTGTACTTCTACGACTCGACGCGGAACCACCGGCGCCAGTGGTGCGCGATGGCGACGTGCGGGAACCTGATGAAGGTGCGGGCGTTCCGGAAGAGGCGGAGGCGGTAGGCCGGTCGGTCCGCTGCACCCGGACGACGTTGACCGTCATCCCGAGGAGCGCAGCGACGAGGGATCCCGAACTCGACGAGCCACGGATGCCGTGGCGGTCAGGGTCCCCGGCTCGTAAGCCTGCCGGTGACAGGATCCCTCGCTATCGCTCGGGATGACGGCTGAACAAATGCATTAGCGCAGGCTAATGCATTCCGGCTCCTACCCCGCCCCCTCCTCCCCCAAGCGCCGCAGCGTCTCGAAGCTGTAGATCCCGTCGTTGTGGCCGTCCGCCCAGTCGACCTGGAGCGCGTACGCGCCGATCTTCCGGTGGGCGAGCGCCTGGAACGCGCGCGGCGTCAGCGGCCGGTCGTGTCCCTTGTAGATGTTGCCGAGAAGGTCCTTCTCGCCCTTGCAGCCGGCGCACGGACACGCCCGCCGAAGCTTCTCGAGCGGAAAGTAGTCCTCGCGCCCGTCGTCCCAGACGATGACGAGGTCGGAGCCGACGAGGAGGACGTCCTTCGGGACCGCGATCGCCACGATTACTTCAGACCCTCCGCGACGTAGAGGTCGGCGAGCATGCGCACGTAGGTGTACACGTAGTACTTGCCGTCGGGAGTCGGGAGCGGCTGCGTGACCTCGGTGACGCCGGCGCCGTCGGCGGGGATGAGCTCCTTCCACACCTCGCGCTTGCCGGTGGCGACGTCGAGCCGGGCCACGCGAGCCGGCAGCTCGGCGCGGCGGAACACCCACACGCCCTTGCCGTCCGTCGTCCATCCCACGGGCTCGTCTTCGGTGGTGACGCCCAGAAGCGGCGTCGGCTCGCCCCCGTCGATGGGATAGAGGTACAGCCGCTGGTCCGGGCCGCGCACGGCGGCGACGCGGTTGTCCGGCGAGACGCTGCGGGCGTACGAGCGATAGCCCTCGGGGCTGATCGCGCGGGGCTTGCCGCCGTCGACGGACTGGACGTAGAGACGCGGCCCGTGGTTCGGCTCGTTCGCGTTCAGGAGGATTCGCTTGCCGTCAGGCATCCACACGCCGCGTGTGGCGTTGATTCCCTCGGTCGAGATCTTGCGCGGCTCGCCGGCCCCGAGCGGATAGATCACGACGTCCGACTTCCCGCTCGAGATGTTGGAGATCGCGAGCGCCCACTTGCCGTCCGGCGACAGGGACTGCGCGCTGCCCGTGCCGAGGCGAACGGCCGGGGTGCCGTCCGTCTTGCGCATGTAGACGGAGTAGCCGGGACCCCCGCCCTCGCCGGACTCCGAGAACAGGAGCATTCGCCCGTCGTCCGTCAGGTCGTTGGCGAGCGACCAGTCGAGCCAGGTCAGCTCGCGCTCCTTTTCGTCGCCGGGGCCCTTGCCGAGATCGCCGAGCCTCTCCACGTCCTGCGTGACGAGGAGCCGGCCGTCGGGCGTCGAGTCGTGGAGGATGAGGTTGCCCGTCACGCGCGAGAGCGTGCGCTCGCGGCCGTTCATGTCGACGGCGTAGAGCGATCGGTTGCCGCCGGTCTTGGACGCCGTGTACCAGACCTCGCGGCCGTCGGGCGACCACGCGAGGCCGCGCCCCGAGGAGAAGACGGGCGTGAGCGACCTCTTCGTCCCCGCACGGTCGACGACGACGACGGTCCCGCCGTCGTCGCGGCGCGCCGGATGGTCGAGGAAAGCGACGTAGTCGCCCTTGGGCGAGACGCGCATGTTCGCGACCCAGCCCGCCGTCCGGTAGATGATCTTCCCGATCGGATATTCGAGCTGCTGGCCGCCGCCGGCCTCCCGGACGATGGCGAGGTCCTTGCCGTCCGGCGACCAGTCCGCCCACTCGATGTCGTTCAGGACCTCGCGGGGCGCGCCTCCTCCGGCGACCGAGAGCCGCGCCAGCGTTCCCACGCGGAGGAACGGATCGATGGAATGGCGCCCGACCGACAGCGCCATCTCTCCGGAACGCGACACCGCGAGGATCTCCGCTCCCACGAGGCCGAATGGCCGCGACTCCGGGCTCTCGGGACGGCTGACGTAGATCTCCATCGGGTTGCCGTCCCACGCCGCGGAATAGAGGATCGTCTGCCCGTCCGGCGCGAAGCGGGCCGAGGCGATCTGCCCCCGCCGGAAGGTCAGCTGCTTGAACGTCGGAGGCTCGCGGTACCAGAGGCGCTTGCCGGCGTAGAGGCCGGCAGCGGCCGCAGCGACCGCCAGCGCGGCGGCGAGCACGGGCCAGACCCAGCGCCGGCGGTCCGCGCGCACCGCCGCCGCGGCGATCTCCGTGTTGTCCGTCGTCGAGGAGATGGACGCCTCGGACAGGTGATCGCGCACGTCGGCGAGGTCGCGCGCCAGGTCCTTCGTCGTGCCGAACCGGTCCTCGGGGTCTTTCGAGAGACACCTCTCCACGAGCCACCGGATCGGCGCCGGCACCTTCGGATTCAGCTGCGAGACCGGCGCCGGCTCCTCGCGGATGATCGCGGTCAGCGTCTCCGCGGTCGTGGCGCGCTCGAACGCGCGCTTGCCCGTCGCCATCTCGTAGACGATCGAGCCGAAGGAGAACTGGTCCGAGCGAAAGTCCAGCGGCCGCCCCGCGGCCTGCTCCGGCGACATGTAGCCGACCGTGCCCATCACGAGCCCGGGACGCGTGTGGTCGCCGGCGGCGGTCTGCATCCCCGAGACTTCCTGGTCCTCCGGCGTCACGAGCTTCGCGAGGCCGAAGTCGAGGATCTTCACGAAGCCGTGCTTGGAGATCATCACGTTGGCCGGCTTGAGATCGCGGTGGACGATCCCCGCGGCGTGCGCGGCGGCCAGGCCGTCCGCGATCTGGACGGAGAGCTCGAGCAGTTTCTTGACCGGCACCGAGCCCGACGCGATCAGGTCCTTGAGCGTGCCGCCCTCCACCAGCTCCATCGCGATGTAGACGGTGGAGTCGTGGGTGCCGATGTCGTAGATCGTGAGGATGTTCGGGTGCGACAACGCGGAGGCGGCTCGCGCCTCGCGCTCGAAGCGGGACCGCCGCTCCGGATCCATCGCGAGCTCCGCCGGCAGGACCTTGATCGCGACGTCGCGCTTCAAACGCTCGTCGCGCGCGCGGTAGACCTCGCCCATCCCGCCAGCACCGATCGGCGCGACGATCTCGTAGGGACCGAGGCGAGTGCCGGCGATGGTGCTCATGTCAGGACGTCATCCTGAGGATGACCGGCTGCACGAAGGCGACGAGCCCCAATCTGAGACGGGTCTCCGGATGAATCGTGGTTACGAGCAAGGGCGCCGCGATTCTACCTGTCCGCCTATTTCAGCCCCTCGGCCACGTACATGTCGGAGAGGGTGCGTGAATAGCCGTACACGTAGGCCGACCCGTCCGGCGTCGGGATCACCGGCGCGAGGTCCTGGATCCCGGCCGAGTCGGCGGGGACGAGCTCCTTCCAGAGCTCGCGCTTTCCGGTCGCGATGTCGAGCCGCCAGACCTTCGCGGGCACGTCGCGGCGCCGAAAGACGTAGAGGAACCGCCCGTCGCTGCTCCAGCCGGCCGCGGTCTCGTCGTCGGCGAGACCCGGGATCGGCTGCGGCTCGCCGCCCGCGAGGCGGTACAGGTAGCGCCGCCGGTCCGGGCCGATGACGACGAAGGAAGAGCCGTCGGGCGTGATGGAGCGGCCCACGAGCCGGTAGCCCTCGGGCGTCACGGCGCGGGGAGCGCCTCCTGCCGTCGGGATCGTGAAGACGCGGGTGCCATGCCCGGACTCGGCGGCCGTGAAGACGATGCTCTTGCCGTCCGGCAGGAAGTCGCCGGACGACTCGACGCTCAGCTTGCCCGTCGGCAGGAGGCGTTTCTCGCCGGCGCCGGTCGGGTAGAGCCAGAGCTGCGGCGGATCGGCTCGCGGCGTATTCGCGGTCACCCAGCGGCCGTCCGGCGAGAGCCCCATGGCGACGCCGTCGCCGAGGCGCACCGGGGGCGAGCCGTCCGTTCCCCGGATGAAGCACGAGTACGCGGGGCCGGATCCCTCCCCCGTCTCGGCGAAGAGGAGCGTCTTGCCGTCCTTGCTGAGGTCGAACGCGGCGGACCAATCGAGCCAGGACAGGTCGCGCTCCTTCGTTTCACCGGCGGCGAGGCCGAGCACTCCGATGCGGATGACGTCGTGCGAGACCAGCGCGCGGCCGTCCGCCGAGATGTCCTGGATCGTCATGCTCTCCGTCACCCTCGCGAGCAGTCGCTCCGAGCCGCCGAGCGACACCGAGTGGATCGCACGGTTGCCGCCCGTGCGCGTGCCCGTGAACCACACCTCCTCCTCGTTCGGAGACCAGGCGAGGCCTTCGACGGAGGAGTAAACCCCGGCGAGGACGGTCTTCTTGCCCGAGCGGTCGACCATGGCGACCGAACCGCCGTCGTCGCGGCGGATCGGGTGGTCGAGGAACGCGACGAGGTCGCCCTTCGGCGACACGCGGGGATGACTGATCCAGCCGGTCGTCTGGTACAGGACCTTTCCGGCCGGATACTCGAGCTGCTTGTGCCCGCTGAACTCGCGGATCAGGGCGTAGTTCGCTCCGTCGGGCGCCCAGTCGGCCCACTCGACGTCCGTCGAGATCTGGCGCGGCGCCACGCCGCCAGAGACGCTCACCTGCGCGAGCGTTCCGGCGCGGATGAACGCCTCCTCCATGTGGCGGTCGAGGAGCACGAGCATCTCGCCGGACTTCGAGATGGATGCGACCTCCGCGCCCGCCAGCCCGAAGACGCGCGACTCGGGGCGGTCGGTTCGCGTCGCGAAGATCTCGACCGGCTTGGCGTCCCACGCCGCGGAGTAGATGACGGTCTGGCCGTCGGGCGCGAACCGCGCCGCGTAGAGCTCGCCGCGGCGGAACGTGAGCTGCTGGTAGCTCGGAGGCGGGACGAAGCCGGCCTTCTTCCCGTAGCGGTAGCCGGCCCCGATCCCGGCGGCGAGGGCGATCGCCGCCGCGGCGACCGCCGGCACGACCCAGCCGCGGCGCTTCGGAGCGGCGGCCGCGGCGGCCTGCGACGCGGAGACGGCACCCGTCGGCGCCGAGACGTTCGACAGGGCCTCGAGATCGAACGCGACGTCGCGAGCCGACTCGAATCGCTCCTCGGGGTTCTTCTCGAGGCAGTGCCGCACGATCCGGTCCAGGCCGGGATGGATCTCGTTGTTGGTCTGGGAGAGGTCCGCCGGCTCCTTCGTGAGGATCGCGGTGATCGTGTCCGCGGCCGTGTCGCCGCGGAACGCCCGCTGGCCCGACAGCATTTCGTAGAGGATCGCTCCGAACGAGAAGAGGTCGGACCGGCGATCCGCCGGCTTGCCGCGCACCTGCTCCGGCGACATGTAGCCCATCGTGCCGAGCACGACGCCCGGCTCCGTGCCGGAGATGGTGCGCAGGTCCGTCTGCGTGCCGGCCTCGCCGTCCGTCTTCAGCTTCGCCAGGCCGAAGTCGAGGATCTTGACGCGGCCGTCGCGGGTGAGGAACAGGTTCTCGGGCTTCAGGTCGCGGTGGACGATCCCCTTCTCGTGCGCGGCGGCGAGCCCGCGTGCGATCTGCACCGCGTAGTCGAGGGCCTTGCGCACGGGGAGGGTCCCGGTCGAGAGACGCGAGCGCAGCGTCTCGCCCTCCAGGAGCTCCGTGACGATGTACGGCGCGCCGTCCTCCATGCCGAAGTCGTAGACCGCGGTGATTCCGGGGTGGTTCAGGACGCCGGCGGCGCGAGCCTCGGACTCGAAGCGCTTGAGCCGGTCCGCGTCCTTCGAGAAGGTCGCGGGCAGGACCTTGACGGCGACCTCGCGGCCCAGGCGCGGATCGGTAGCGCGATAGACCTCGCCCATGCCGCCCGCGCCGAGCGGCGCGACGACCTCGTAGGGACCCAGGCGCGTGCCGGCGGAGAGGGTCATGGGATAAGCCGACAAGCAGAGCCTGTCATCCCGAGCGTAGCGAGGGACCCCTTTTCGAGCCGTGCCGCCGGTTGACGAGTCGTGTCGACGCAGAAAGGGGTCCCTCGTCGCTGCGCTCCTCCGGACGACAGATCGAGTCTCACTTCATCCCGTCCACGAGCTGCAGGTACGACAG
>Ga0157374_10005452_pt1 | contig 10686 bp, 7 predicted proteins | sample M25metaG_FD_115308 | JGI IMG/M metagenome (GOLD analysis project Ga0157374, IMG submission 115308) | Miscanthus rhizosphere microbial communities from Kellogg Biological Station, Michigan, USA - M2-5 metaG | ecosystem: Host-associated > Plants > Roots > Rhizosphere > Soil | place: USA: Michigan... | reverse complement strand
GGATTCTCGTAATTGGAAGCCACACGCAAGTTAGCCGGGAGATTGGGAATGCGATCTCCTCGGCAGGTTTCCCGATGGACTATTCGGCTGGGCATGCGGATACACTGCGGCAATTGCGGATGAGATCGTACGGCATCGTACTCACCAGCGCCGACACTGTTGTCGATGAGGACCTGGCCTTGTTGGAGGAAATGCGTGTCATCCGGCCGGGAATAAAGTGCATCGTCCTTGCTCGCCATAGCACTCCGGACGAGGTCATTGCGGCGCTCCGCGCTCGCGTATTCGCCTGTTTCACTCCCCCATTCGATCCGGCCGCTATTGCAAGCCTGGCCTGTAGCGCAGCATCCGATAGCGAATGGCGAGAAGACATACAGATCTTATCTGCCAGGCCGGGCTGGGTATCTGTCCGGGTTAATTGCCGCCTCATAACGGCTGAGCGACTTATGACCTTTGCGAAGGAGCTTAACGCTCAATTGGCTGACGATATCCGGCAAGAGATGCTGCAAGCTTTGCGAGAGATTTTGCTGAATGCCATGGAGCACGGCGCGGCGTTTAATCCGGAACAAGTAGTTAAGATTACCGGAGTACGCACGGCAAGAGCGCTGGTTTTTTATGTACGCGACCCGGGGGCCGGCTTCCGCCGTGAATTGCTTACTCACGCGGCTGTGGGAAATCCGCCTGAGGATCCTATGGCCCACATTGTGCAGCGCCAAGAGGAAGGGATGCGGCCGGGAGGATATGGGCTTCTTCTAGCGGCAGGTACGGTGGACGAGTTGATCTATAACGATGTCGGCAATGAGGTAGTGCTGATTAAGTACTTGGATTCTATTTTGGATGGCAAAACGGCATAACGAGAAAGAAAAAGGGCCAGGCGATTAATCGCCTGGCCCTTTTTTTCGTTTACTGCTGGTCTATTTCGGGCAGCCGAGAGCCTTGACCTGATCCTCAGGCAGTGGCTTCGGATTCTTCACAGCCGGAGGCATGCTGGTGCTGTTGTGAGGCACCAGGTAGACTTCGACACGACGATTCCTATCAGCTTCGGTGGTCTGCGAACCTTTGCGCTCCTTGGTGTTGGAAGTTCCGCACTGGCCGGGCCTCGTTTCCGAAGTCTGGTCTGTGCCGACCCAATCCACCTTGATGCGAGAAGGATCGATCTTGCCGCAGGTGGCAGTTCCGCCGCTCAATACCGCCGCGGAATTGAGCACGCGCTGCTCGTCGAGGGCCGTCGGGGCCACACCACGCCGTCTACGACCCGGAGCATTCTCGGCTTCATCGGTATCGCGATGTCCGACGAGTACGATGTCGTAATCGCCGCTCGCCATGCGCGAAGCCGCGTCGTCAATGAGCACGCGCTTGCCGCAATTATTGACGCGCGCGTTGTTCTTGGCGAAGATCACGTCGTCGAGTCGGACAAACTGCGGCGGGCAGTTCACCGTGATCGTGGTGTTCTGGGTCGCCGTCTTGCCCATCTCGTCGGTAATCGTCAGAGTGGCCGTGACAGTCTTGCTCTGTGCTTGCGCGCCACCTTCAAAGTTCAAGGTGGAAGCATCGAACGTCGCGTTCGGGCTGCTGTCGTTGCTGACGCTGCCCTCGCTCACGGTCCACTTGTAGGTCAAGTTGCCGCCGCAAGCCGAGCCCTGCGCAGTACCGGCGAGAGTCGCCGAGTGTGTACCGGAGGCATTCGCGGCGCAAGTCAGTTCGTTCGGTGTAGCCGTCACGCTGCTGATGGTCGGCACAGAGGTGTTGACCGTCACGGTAGCGGAAGCGGTAACCGGAGCCGGCGGTTGCGGAGCCGGCGGCTGCACCCAGCAACGCACCGGGAACTTCTTCGGCCGCTCCAGGGGAGGAGGCGGAGGCGTGGTGTCGGTGACCGTCAACTGCACGTTGAACGTGCCTTCGTTATTGGGCGTAAAGGTGAATTCAGGACCGGTGGCGCTCGCCTGCGGCTGACCATTTAACGTCCAGGCGTAGGCCAGCTTGCGGTCAGCTGGAGCGCCGGTCATCGCCGCATGCAACGTAACGGGCTTGCCCTGGCAAATAGTTCCTTCCGTACCCGAGATTGTGGGTGTGGGCAGCGGAGCCGGCGCCGGCGGTGCGGGCGGCATTTCGGGGCACTTGCTTTGACCGAGATAGAACACCAGACCGGCGGTCGCCTGCATGCCATTTATCTTCGCTTTGGCCGGAATATATACGTTGTGGCCTTGCGGGAAACTCGGCAAATTATAGGTTGGATTGCGCGACCACAAACCGCGTGCATCTAAACGGAAGCCGAAGTGATCGGTAAAGTGCCACTTCACGCCGCCGCCGTAGTTTATGCCAACCTGCAGATTATCATTCAGGTTCTGTGCACCGTACAAAGCAATACTGGTGGGTTGCGCGGCCAATCGTTCAGCGGTATTGCTGGGCGTGAACTGTACACCCATGACGCCAACAGTCAAATAGGGCTGCACTTTCGAGCCTCGCGGCGTCAGGTTCAAAACCGGGTTCAAACCGAAAACGAAGTTATGAGCGCCAAAACTATAAGGCGGAATGGGCCCGGTACCCAAGCCAGGCGGATAATTACCCGCCGACGAAACAAACCGGACGGGCGCATTGGCATAATCCCCCCAAAGCTCAATGCCAAAATGTGCAGCCGGATTGTATGCGATACGGATACCACCCACGCCTCCGTTGGCCAATTTGGTAGACAACCCCCGATTCACCTGACCATAAATGCTAATTCCACCGAAGGGGTCGATTTCCACCAAATCGGGATATTGATCTTGTCCACTTGCTGCATGCAACACATTAGCGGCCTTTTGGACCGGGTTCGTGGTGTTGCTGTCCTGTGCGAAAGCTAGTGTGCCAAAGCACAAAGCCGCGCCCAGGATCGCCGAACCGATCGGCTCAACCTTTAGCCGAGTGATCATTCTGCTCCTCCAAAACGAGAGATAAAACCATACACATAGAGAATGTTTCGGCGTATTTCATTACGCGCATATGCATTTAGTCTACATTCCCAAACAGTTACGGACAACACGAAGGAATAATTTCTATTCCCCGCATGAATACAGGCCATACTCAGGAAAAACTATCCATAATCCGTGTAAGGAACCTTACACGAAACGATAACCGAAGCCAAGTCTATATCTTACAGGAAGTTGGGTTAATTCCGAAAGAGCACGCCGAGATCGCTGGTAATTCCGTAGAGGCGATTGCTCGCGACATCGGGAATCCAGAGTTGGCGGATGCGGGTGACCGGAAGCGCGCTAGGGGTTATCGCCCAGGACGCTCCAGCGTCCTTTGTTTCATACAACCGGCCATATTCCACGGCATAGGCCGTTTTTTCGGCACCGAAGACGACGGAGCTGATAGTAGAGGCTGGAATGCCTCCCAGGTTGGAAAACCATTTCGCGCCCCCATCGGGGGAGGAATACAGCCCCACGCGGGTAGCCACCAAAATGGGCAAGCCGTCGGTGGGGGGGAGTGCGACTTCATTAACGTCACTCGCAGGAAGGGGGAACGCAAGCGGCGTCCAATGTCCTCCGAAATCTTTCGATTGATACAGGCCAGCGGAAGCGCGCGCAATCAGACGGCCGTCGTTATTGGGAGCAGCATACAAGCCGGTCACCGCCATTGACGACGGTATATCCGCCAGAGTCCAGCGCTCGCCCTCATCGCCGCTGATGAGCAATCCCAGGTCCGTCGCTGCAAACAAGACGTCCTTGGCACCCTGTTTGATGGTGTAGAGGCCGCTAACCTCGGAAAGGGACGCGTTGCGGATTTTTTCGATCGGTTTGCGCACGGTAGCTGCGCGTCTGGTCGGCTGCTTACCATGCGCGGGCTGTCTAGCCGCCACCGCCTTCTTGGGTTCGGGAGGGGGAGGAAGGATCGTCACAATGCGTACCGCAATCGGTTTCCAGGTAACGCCGGCGTCAATCGATTTGTACACTTGGCGGCGGCTGGCGGCAAGCAGAATGCGGTCTTCGCTGGGCATGCCCACGATGGTCGTTAGATGAACGCCGGCGAGGCCATGCACGTTGCCAAGCTGGGACCAGGTTTCGCCGCGATCGGCGCTCACAAAAATTCCGCTTGTGGCGCCGAGCTGCGTTTCGAGCGCAAGCAGCTTGTTTCCGGATTGCGCTACGGAGCTAATGGTGCGGTCGACAAAGCCATTGTTCATTAGCTGCACCGTATCGCCGCCGTTCATACTCTTGCCGATTCCTTCGTTTTCGATGGCCAGATAGAGACTGCCGGAACGCACTGGATCGAAGGCCATCCAGTTGACTTGTTCGTCCGTCACCGTCTTCCAGTTGACGCCTCTGTTCAGAGATTTGAACAATCCCGTCGTGGTTCCGGCATAGATCACGCCGGAGGAGTCTTTGCGGATGACATGGGTACGGCGCGAGGTATTCGGGATACCCAGAAGCTTGCGCCACTGATCGCCCCGGCTGCTGGTGGTGTAAATACCGCTGCAGGCGCTGGCGTATACATTGGCCGGGTCGGCCGGATCGACATAAATGGAGAAGACGTCGGAATCGTCGATCATGCCGGTGTGGATCGACTGCCAGGTCTTGCCGCCATCCATGGTTTTCCATGGCAAATGCGAGGTGCCGGCATAAATAATGTCCGGATTCGCGGAATCCACGGCCACCGCGGTGACGCTGTGCATCTCCGGATTTTGCGGATCCGAAATTTGCTTCCAGGTCTCGCCTGAATCGTCGCTGAGCATCACGCCGCGGCCGGTTCCGGCGACAAAACGCTCCGGCTTGCTGGGCGCGAAAGCCAAGTCGCGCACTCCGAAATCGTGAATGTCGCTCACCATGACCCAGGTTTTGCCAGCATCGCGGCTATCAAACAGGCTGCCACCACCGGCCGAGATCATGCCGGCCTGATAATGCCGGGAATCGGCCGGATCGACCAGGATGGAAGTGACCTCGCTCAAATGGCGCTTTGGGAAATCGAGCAGATCCCATTTTTCGCCGCCGTTCTGGCTGCGGAACAGCAGCGAATTTCTACCGCCGGCGAGGACAACGCCGTCCATCTTCGGATCGACTGCGACGGTGGTTGCCGTACCTCCAAAAGGTCCGGCAATGACCCAATCGGAGACAGGCGCGTTGATCGCCCAGGCGCCGATCCCAAGCGCAACCAGCGCGAGGGAGACGCGAAACAGGAAGTGCATGCGAGCCAGTTTCATAGGAAACGTATCGAGCAGGGATCTTTGGTACATGAGACTATTGCCAGCGCCGCAGCTGCACGAGAAGACGCTTAATGTATCCTGAAATAGTTACTTTACTAGATTGGGTTAGCAGGTTAATGGCAAACACAGTATCCTCGCTGAAGCGCGTCCGTGTAGCGGCGCGCCGGACGGCGATCAATCGCAAGAGGAAGTCGCAATTACGGCACCAAATTCGCGACATGCGGCGTCTTCTCGACCAGAAGGACGCGAGCGGCGCGAGCAAGCTGGCACCGGCGACGTTTTCGCTTGTTGATCGTGCCGCCAAGTGGGGCATCATCAAAAAGAACACGGCCGCGCGTTATAAAAGCCGCCTCACACTTCGCCTGCGGCACCTCACCGCCGCATAATCGCCCGGCGCTTTTCGACTGATAAACTGGCTTCCATATGAACTGCCGGCAGAGCCGCCTACTAGCAGTGTGTCTACTCACGCTGTTAACTCTCACGGCGGCGGCCCGCGCTAAAGATCCGGTTCGCGCTGCGCACGCCATGGTGGTTGCGCAGGAGCCGCTGGCCGCCGATGTAGGCCGGCGTGTTCTGCTCGATGGCGGCAATGCGGTGGATGCCGCGGTCGCGATTGGTCTGGCGCTCGCGGTGACGCATCCTTCAGCGGGAAATCTCGGCGGAGGCGGGTTCATGCTGGTGCGGCTAGCGAACGGTAAAACTACTTTTCTCGATTTCCGCGAAGCCGCACCGGAAAAGGCGAGCCGCGACATGTATCTCGACGCCGAAGGCAATCCCACCAAAGACAGTATTTTCGGATGGCGCTCTTCGGGAACGCCCGGATCGGTGGCCGGCTTCGATTTCGCTCACAAGAAATTCGGAAGCAAGCCGTGGGCCGAACTGGTTGCGCCGGCGCTGCAGTTAGCCCGCAATGGGTTTAGCGTCAGCCAGACGCTGGCCGATTCTTTCCATTCTTCACAGAAAATGCTCGCCGCGGACCCGGAATCGAAGCGTATTTTCCTGCGGGACGGCGCGACCTATAAAGCGAGCGAGATTTTCAAGCAGCCGGAACTCGCCGACACACTGGCGCGGATCGCCAAAGGCGGCGCTAAGGAATTCTACGAAGGCGAAACAGCGAAGCGACTGGCCGCCGCTATGACTGCGAACGGAGGGCTCGTGACCACACGCGATCTCGCGGCCTATAAAGTAATGGAACGCGCACCGCTCGAAGGCAATTACAAGCAATTCCATATCATCACCGCTCCGCCGCCGAGCGCGGGCGGCGTGGGCGTGCTGCAGATGCTCGGCATTCTGGACGGCACGGATTTTGTGAGCGATGTGCCGAATTCGGTCAAGGCCGCGCATTATGAGGCCGAAGCGATGCGGCGGTTCTATGCCGATCGAAGCGAATATCTGGGCGATCCGCAATTTTATAACGTGCCGGTGAAGTCGCTGCTTTCGGCGGATTATCTGGCGTGGCGGCGGCGCACGATCAATCCGAACCATCCGACTCCGAGCGAGTACATCGGCCCCGGGTTGCAAAGGACGCAAGCCGCGCATATTTCGTGGTTCGAGAGCAGCGAAACAACGCATTACAACGTAGTCGATGCCAAGGGCAACGCCGCGGCTGTGACATACACACTGAATAATTCATTCGGCAACGGCATTACCGTGCCAGGCCTCGGATTTTTATTGAACGATGAGATGGACGATTTTGCGGCCAAGCCCGGCGTGCCGAATATGTTCGGCGTGACAGGAGGCGATGCCAATGCGATTGAGCCGGGGAAGCGGCCGCTCTCATCGATGACGCCGACGATCATTACTAAAGACGGAAAGTTTTTCATGGCTGTGGGCGCGCCCGGCGGATCGCGCATTACTACCGGAGTGTTGCAGGTAATTCTGGATGTGCTCGATTTCCATTTGAACCCGCAGGATGCGGTCGATCTGCCGCGCTTTCATCACCAGTGGAAGCCGGACACGCTTTATCTGCAGAACGGCTTTCCCGCCGATACGGAAGCGGCGCTTGCGAGAATGGGTTACCCGATTAAACCGATTTCCGGAGTAGCCAGAGTGGAGGCAATTGTGATGAACAATGGAGTTTTAGAAGGCGGCACGGAGTCGGGGCTGGACGGCAAAGTCTCCGGCTATTGAGCCGCGCCCGCATGCAGCACATTCTCTCTACTCACCTGTTTGTCAATCAGCGCCTCACTACCGCCGGGCTTGATCGCGTTCGCGCCGCGGGCTTTGTGGGCGTCGAGATCTTTTGCGCGCGGCAACATCTGGACTATTACGATAAGGCCCAGATTAACGAGCTGGGGCATTGGTTTCGCGATTCGGAGCTGGTCATGCACTCGCTGCACGCCCCGATGTATAGCGACGATGTCTGGGGCCGATCGGGACCGAATGCTGTCCTGGACATCACTGAAAACGCGAGAGCGCGCCGCATCACAGTGGTGGACGAAATCAAGCGGGCGCTGGAGATGGCCGAAGTCGTGCCGTTCCGGTACCTGGTGCAGCATCTGGGGGTAGAGGGCCAGGAACGCGATGAGCGGAGGATAGAGGCGGCGTTCTCCTCGCTGGACGAAATTCGCGTGTTTGCGGCGCAGCGCGGTGTGGAGGTTCTTTTAGAGAATATTCCGAACGCCCTTTCATCCGCCGAAGCCTTGCACGATTTTCTGGCGATGACCCATTTGAATTTGAACTATTGTTTCGATGTGGGGCACGCACATATGGGCGCCGGTATTGCACGGGAATTCGACATTATGCAGGAGCGCATCCGTTCCACGCATCTGCACGATAACGATGGCCAGGCCGACCTGCACTTGTTCCCGGCGCGCGGCACCGTCGATTGGCGGGAGACGATGGGGCTGCTGCGTTCGCGGCCGAATCAATATCCTTTGCTGCTCGAGCTGAAAGCGGTGGCTGGGCTCGAGCATCCGTTGGAAGCGGCCAAGCGCGCCGCAGACGATTTGGATCGCGATCACCAGTGATGGAACGAATCGGCATTGAAGAGGCCCGCACCCATGAAGGCGAGCAGGTGGAGATTCAAGGTTGGCTTTACAACCTTCGAAAGTCCGGGAAAATCATCTTTCCGGTGATCCGCGACGGCAGCGGATTGATGCAATGCGTGGCGCTGAAAAGCAACCTGCCTGAGCCGGTTTTCGAAACGCTGAAAAACCTGACACAGGAAAGTTCGCTTTCTGTAACGGGCACAGTGCGCGCGGAAGCGCGTGCGCCCGGCGGCTATGAGTTGGACGTCACGGATGCGCACGTGGTGCAACGCGTTCCGGAAGAGCGGCCGTATCCGATTACCCCTAAAGAGCATGGCGTCGATTTTTTGATGGATCATCGCCATTTATGGCTGCGCAGCCGGAGACAGCATGCGGCGATCCGGGTGCGGCACGAAGTGATCAAGGGCATACGCGACTATTTCGATTCGCACGGCTTCATCCTGGTGGATACGCCGATCTTCACACCGTCCGCATGCGAGGGCACCTCGACGCTCTTCGAAGTCGATTACTTTGAAGACGAAAAAGTCTATCTGACGCAATCCGGACAGCTTTATAACGAAGCGAATGCTATGGCGTTCGGCAAGGTTTATTGCTTCGGGCCGACCTTTCGCGCGGAGAAATCGAAAACGCGCCGTCATCTGACGGAGTTTTGGATGGTAGAGCCCGAGATGGCTTACGCCGATCTCGAAGAAGTGAAGCGCGTCGCGGAAGAGCTGGTGGTTTCTCTGGTAGCGCGCGTACTCGAGACGCGCCAGGAAGAATTAAAGGTGCTCGAGCGCGATACGGCGAAGCTCGCGAACGTAAAATCACCGTTTCCGCGCATGAGTTACGACGAGGCGGTGAAGGTGCTCGCCGCAAAAGGAAGCGAAATCCACTGGGGCGGCGATTTCGGAAATACGGACGAGACTTTGCTGACGCAGGATTTCGATCGCCCCGTAATCGTCGATCGTTATCCGGCAGAGATCAAAGCATTCTATTTTCAGCCGGACCCGGAGCGGCCTGAGCTTGCGCTGGGCGTGGATATGATCGCACCTGAGGGCTACGGCGAGATCATCGGTGGTGGTCAGCGCATTCACGACCTGGCGCTGCTCGAAAAACGGCTGGATGAGCACAAGCTGCCGCGCGAGGCGTTTGAATGGTATCTGGATCTGCGCCGTTTCGGTAGCGTGCCGCACGGCGGCTTCGGCATGGGTGTAGAACGTTTTGTGGCTTGGATGTGCGGACTCGAACACGTGAGAGAAACGATTCCCTACCCGCGCATGTTATATCGTACGCGGCCGTAAATGCCGATCGGGTCAGGTAAGCTATGCGGCAATCGCAAATCGCCATTCTGGGCGCGCCTCTCGACTTAGGCGCCGGACGCCGCGGCGTAGATATGGGTCCATCTGCCCTGCGCCTCGCCGGGTTGAACGCCAAGCTCGAATCACTGGGCTATGCGGTGGAGGATCTGGGCAACGTTTCCGTGGCGCAGCCGGAGAGCACGCCGACCGGACCGCAGAACGCCAAATATCTCGAGCAGATTACGCACAGTTGCGCGAAGCTCGCGAAGATGGTGAAAGAGGCCGCCGAAGCCGGCAAGGTGCCGCTGGTTTTGGGCGGAGACCACTCGGTTGCTTCTGGAACCGTCGCGGGAGTCTCCGGCGCGTTTCGCGCGCGCGGCGAAAAAATCGGGCTCATCTGGATCGATGCGCACGCCGACATGAACACACCGGAATCCAGTCCCAGCGGCAACGTGCATGGCATGCCGCTGGCCTGCTGTCTTGGTTACGGACCGCGCGAACTTACCCATATATTCGACTATGCTCCGAAGGTGGAAGGCCGGAATGTAGTTCTGATCGGATTGCGAGACGTAGACCTGCGCGAGCGGCCGATCGTTCGCGAATCCGGCGTCACGGCGTTTACGATGCGAGATATCGACGAGTGCGGGTTGCGCAACATTATGGAGCGCGCTATCCAAGCAGCCACCGCGGGCACCGCCGGATTTCATCTCTCGCTCGATATGGACGCCGTGGACCCGGATGAAGCACCGGGCGTGGGCACACCGGTGCGCGGCGGAATGACGTATCGCGAAGCCCATCTGGCGATGGAGACGATCTGTGACTCGGGACGCATGCTCTCGATGGAGATAGTGGAAGTCAATCCCGTGCTGGATGAGGCAAACCGTACGGCATTACTCGGAGTAGAACTCGCAATGTCGGCCATGGGAAAAAAGATATTGTGAAGTTTTTGGGAACTCTGCTTCGGCTCTATAGCTATGCGTTTCATCTCGCCTTGAGCGCATTCTTGCTGGGCGTAGCTGTCATAGCCGTAGCAAGCCACCGGCCGCCCGCATTGGGCATGGTGCCGTTCGGGGAAGACGAAATGGTTTCGGGCGTCGCCATCCTCGGCTCCATTGGCCTGTTTTCGACGCTGCTCGCCTTGTTGCGCGGGTTCCGGTATTTGTTTCCGTTGTGGGCGGCCTGGGCGCTCTATCTGATGGCGAAGGGTTGGTTGTCCGGCCCGTATCATTTTGCCGGG
>Ga0157374_10005444_pt1 | contig 10694 bp, 7 predicted proteins | sample M25metaG_FD_115308 | JGI IMG/M metagenome (GOLD analysis project Ga0157374, IMG submission 115308) | Miscanthus rhizosphere microbial communities from Kellogg Biological Station, Michigan, USA - M2-5 metaG | ecosystem: Host-associated > Plants > Roots > Rhizosphere > Soil | place: USA: Michigan... | reverse complement strand
TCCACAGTGCCGCACCGGGCGGCGCCCAGGCGATGGCCCTGGCCCAGGCAGAGCTCTTCGCCGGCCGATGCTCGATCGTCTCCGCCGTCCCCGAGGGCCCGCTCCGCGAGCGCTTCGCCGCCTGTGGAGCGGTCATCGCGCCGGCTCCGTCGTTGCCTACCTGGGACGTGTCGCCCGTTCGCTGGGCGCTGCAATTGCTGCGCAGCTGCATCGATGCCTTCCGTTTGGCGAGGACGATTCGCCGCCATAAGGTTGACGCGGTACTGACCAGCAGCACGGTCTTGCTGGCGCCGGTGCTCGCGGCCAGGCTGGCCGGCGTGCCGTCGTTCGCCCATGCTCGAGAGTGGCCCATATCGCGCTCGGGCAAAGCTGTCTTCTGGCTGCAGCGACGCTGCGCCGACGTCGTCGTGGCGATATCCGCCGGTGTCGCTGCACGCTTCGCCGGACGCGGGCGGGCACGCGTCGTCTGCATCGCCGACGGGATCGCGGCGGGGGAGGGCAAGCCGACGGAGGCCGCTTTCGGGCGTCCCTTGCGCCTCTGCGTGATCGGCAGCCTCACCGGCGGCGACGGCAAGGGCCAGCACCGTGCGGTCGAGACGCTCGCCCAGCTCGAAAGCCTAGGGCTCGACGCGAGGTTGAGTGTTGTGGGTCCGGTGCTCGACGATGCCTACGCCGAGCGGGTGCGGGCGACGGCCGCGCGTCTCGGCGTGAGCGAGCGGGTCGAGCTCACCGGCTCGGTCGGCGACGTGCCAGCACTCTTGGCCAATCACGACGCTCTGCTCTTCTGCTCGAGTCAGGGCGCCGACGTCACTCCGCTCGTCCTGATGGAGGCGCTGGTCGCGGAGCGCCCCGTCATCGCCGCCGATGTCGGCAGCGTCGCCGAGGTCTTGGCGGGCGGCGAGTGCGGCACCGTCGTCGCGGCCGGCGATCCGGCGGCGATGGCAGACGCCGTAGTCGCCCTGGTCGCCGATCCCGAGGCCGCACGAGCGCAGGCGAGGCGCGGCGCCGCGCGAGTGCGGCGCTACTACGACCGCCGCTCAGGGCTCGAGCGACTCTGGAGCGAGATCGTCGCCGAGAGCACTGCTCGCAAGAGCGCACAAGTTCCTCCGTCTTTCATCCGTTTCTCAGACGATCACCCCCGTGACCCCATGGCCCAAGTCGACCGCTAGGACCGCGTGAACTTCATCTACTTCCTCAAAGAGCTCTGGCAACGGCGACTGGCCGTAATCGGCGTCGCCGTCGGCGCCGCCCTCATCGCCGTGCTGGTCGTCTTCAACGTCAGCCCCTCCTCGATGTCGCTCAGCAAGCGCGATCACGTCGAAGCCCATGGCTCGATCGAGATCCTGATCGATTCGGAAAGGTCTCCGATCGCCGACGTCGGGCGCGATCTCGAACCGCTGACCGCACGCGCCGGCGTCTTTGCCCGCTACATGGCCGGCGGCAACGTGATCAAGCAGATTTCAAAGACGACGGGGATAGACGTCAAGCAGATCGAAGTCGCCGGGCCGGCGCCACTGCCAGGCGAGGCGGTCGGCACCACCGCGCCGCCGACCAACGTGCTCCCCTACGGATTCCAGATCGTCCAGCGCGACGAGCTGCCGATCGTCAACGTCGAAACCCGCGCCCCGACCGTGCCCGAGGCGCGCGAACTGGCCGCCGCCGCTCCGGCGGCGATCCGCGGGATCGTCAGCGAAATTCAGGCGCAGCAGAAGATTCCCGACTCCAAGAAGGTGACCTTCCGCGTGCTCGGGCCGGCCCAGGCCGACCTCAGTAACGAAGCGCTTGGGAGCAAGGCCGCGGTGGGGATCTTCATCGTGCTCTTCGCCCTCGGGGTCCTGCTGATCTTCGGCATACCCCGCTTGATCGACGCCTGGCGCGCGGTCGACGCCGAGCCGCCCGCCGAAGGGCAGTTCGGCGTGTTCCCACACATCCCACCGGCACTGCCGGGAGACCCGGCTGCACCGCCGGCCCTCGCCCCTGCGGAGGCAATCGCCGAGCGAGCGCAGTTGGAGATGCGCCGCGGCGGCGATGTCTGACCAAGCTCAGCAGGTTTCCCGCAGCGAGCTTCGCGAGGCAACGCTGGAGGGAGTGCGCTGGATCTCGGCGACGCGGCTTGCCTTCGAGATCGTCGCCGTCGCCGGAGCGGTGGTGCTTGCGCACCTGGTGCCGCCGGCCGAATACGGGCGCTTCGCGATCGCCCTGGTCATCCCCGAGATAGCCCTCTCGCTGGTCAACGAGGGACTCGGCACCCCGCTGGTCCGCCATCAGGCGGTCACCCATCGCCACACCGAGGGCACGATGGCAATCGGCGTGGTCGGCGGGCTGGCCCTGACCGCGCTCACCTACTTCGTCGCGCCGCTCCTCACCACGCCGCTGTTCGGCGCCGCCACTTCCGAGCTGATCCAGCTCTACTCGCCGGTCTTCACGATCGCCGGGGTGATGATCGTGCCGCTGGCGATGCTGCAGCGGCGGCTCGAGTTCAACCGCATCGGCCTCTCGGAAGTGGTCTCGGCCGCGGTCACCACGGTGGTTTCGATCGCGCTGGCCGTGGCCGGCCTTGACGCCGAGGCCTTCGTGCTCGGCAGCTTGGCCGGCATCTTCGCCTGGGCGACGGTCCTGCTCCTCTTCGCCGGGTCGACGCCGCTGCCGGTGTGGCGCGGGGCCGAGATGCGGGAGATCGCCGCGACCGGCGCCCCTGCGGCGGGCGCCGGCCTCGCCGGGATCGGCAGCCGCAACGTCGACTACGCGATCCTCGGCGCGCGCCTGACGCCCTCCGCGGTCGGCTTCTACTACCGGGCCTTCACGCTCGGGGTCGAATACGAGCGCAAGGTAAGCGGGATCGTCTCGCGGATCGCCTTCCCGGTCTACTCGAGGACCAAGGACATGGTCCACCTGCGCTCGGTGCGGCAGCGGATCGTTCGCCTCAACGCGACCTTGATCTTCCCCCTGATGGTCTTCTTCATCGTCGTCGCGCCGGTTGTGGTGCCGTGGTTGTTCGGCGCCCGCTGGGAGCCCGCCGTCGTGCTCGCGCAGATCCTCGCCGTCGCCGGGATGGCGGGGACCTTGAAGAACACGATCGATCCCCTCGTCCTTGCCGCCGGCAAGCCGCGCTCGCTGATGGTCTTCAACGTTTGCGAAGTAGCGCTCTACGCCGGCATGCTCTTCCTCGCTTCCTCCGGCGGCGACCTGGTCCTGGTCTGCGCCGCGGTCGCGGGGTTCCGCGTGGCGGCACTGATTGCCTCCTACGCCTTTTTGCTCGGACCCGTGCTTGAAAGCTCCGTGGTCGAGCTGCTCGACGACGCCGGCCCGGCGCTGCTCGGCTGCCTCGCTCTGGTCGCCGCGGCGCTGCCCCTACGGCTCTTCCTCGACGCTCCGGTCGTGCCTTTGCTTCTCGCTTGCGCTGCGGCCGGGTTCAGCGCCTACGCCTTGGTGCTGCGCATGATCAGCCCCGCGTCCTGGGCCGACATCCGGCTCATCGCCAGCCGCTTCATCCCCTGGCTCGACGCCGAGAAGCCGCCGCCGGCGATCAACGGCGAGCTCAGCGTCGGCATGCCCGCCGCCGTTGCCGAATGAAGGTCGAGTCAAGGGCGGGGTGGGGGAGCCTGGTCGGTCTCCAGGCGAATTTGACACCCCAAGAGCTTTGCTCTTGGGGTGAATGAGGAGCGCGGCCTGCGGCCGCGCAATGGCCGGATTGCATTTCCGCCGCTTCGCGACATTCGCCTGGAGACCGACCAGGCTCCTCTCAACAGGAGTCGGATAGACGATGCTTCGAAAGCGGAGCGTGCAATCAAAGCCTTGAACCTTGCGCCGTGAAAGCAAGATTTGGAAAAGCTTTGGGTGAAGAAGGCGTTTCGCGCCCTTCAAGCTTGCGATGCTTCTGGGGGACGGCGGGTGCGCCTCTGCGGGAATGTCGCGAAGCGGCGGAAATGCAATCCGATGTCTGCGCGGCGTAAGCCGCGCTCCTAATTCACCCCAAGAGCAAAGCTCTTGGGGTGTCAATTCCCGCAGAGGCGCACCCGCCGTCCTTAACCAGCACCTGTTCGCCATCACCAGCCGTCCGGCGCGCAATGACGATGAACTCGTGGTTGTTGGTCTCGGTGGCGACCACCTCGAAGGGCAGTCCGTAGAGCTCGCGGGCGCGCAGGATCAGCGCCAGGAACGAGGTCAGGGTGAAGGTGTGGAAGTGGATCGAGTAGTCCTGCTGCTCCAGCGCGTTGGCGTGGGCAGCGACTTCGTCGGCCGGGACCTTGATCGCCAGGCGCGACCATTCCTCATAGTGCACCGCACGGGAGCCCTCGGGCCCCTGCTCGTGATCGCGGCGGAGGTGCTCGAGCGAGGTCTCCTCGCGGTCGCGGTCGAAGTTCGTGCGGCGCCGGTCGGGCGCGGCGAGGTAGAGAACGCCGCCCTCGCGCAGGACGCGGGCGTGGGAGAGGAGGGCACCGATCGGGTCCTGGCAGTGCTCGATCAGGTGGTTGACGATGACGAAGTCCATCGAGCCGCTCGGCACCGAGGTGAGCGCCTCACCGTCGTCGATGAAGTCAGGGGTGACGAGCTCGTACTCGTCGAGCTCGGGGTAGTGGGCGCGCAGGTCGGCGACGCTCATCCGGTCGACGTAGCGGGCGCGGGCGCCGCGCGGCAGCGCCAGCGGCAGGTGCAGGGCGCCGACCTCGAGCCCGTCTCCCTGCAGGTAGCGGCCGGCGAGGTGGCGGCGAACGGCGACGTGACGGCGCTCGGAGGCGAACACGACCCGCCGGGTCGCGTCCTTTGCCCGCCTCACCTTTCGTCGCACGGCTTTCACGCTGGAATAACGACCGCTCCCGCCTCGCTCTTTCGTGTGCAAGCGCGGCCGCCCACGACTCGTTTCTTCGACTGATGCCGGAACACCGCCTATTGATCGTCACGCCCGTGCGCAATGAGGCCGCCCACATCGAACGGGTGGCCCACGGCCTGGCCGCGCAGACGCGGCGGCCCGAGCACTGGCTGGTGGTCGACGACGGCTCCGACGACGAGACGCCGCAGATCATCCACCGCCTCGCGAGCGAAATCGACTTCATGCACGTCGTCTCGACCCCGGACGGCTTCACCGTCCCCTCGAACGATCGCCTCGCGGTTGCGGCCGCGCCGCGCGCCTTCAACTACGGCCTGCACACGATCGACCCGAGGGAGCTCTCGCTGTTCACCCACCTCGGCAAGCTCGACGGCGACATCGAGCTGCGCCCCGACTACTTCGCCTCGCTGCTAGCCGAGTTCGATCGCAACCCGGACCTCGGCATCGGCGGCGGCGTCGTGCTCGAGCAGCACGGGGGGGAGTGGGGGCCCACCTCGAGCGCGCCCGAACACGTGCGGGGGGCGCTCAAGCTCTACACGCGCGAGTGCTTTGCCGCGATCGGCGGTGTCTGGGAGCGACTGGGATGGGACGGGATCGACGAGGTGACGGCGCGCATGCACGGTTTCGAGACCCGCTCCTTCGATCATGCCGAGGCGCGTCACCACCGCCACACCGGCAGCGCCGACGGCCGCCTGCGCGGGCACGTGCGCTGGGGCGAAGCGCACTGGATCCTCCATCACGGATTGCCCTGGACGATGATGCGGGCGACCAAGGTGGCGCGGGTCAAACCCCGCGGCGCCTCGAGTGTCGCCTACGTCTACGGCTACGCCCGCGCGGCGTTCCGCCGCGTGCCGCGGGTCGACGTCGAGGGCTATCGCAAGTTCGTCCGCGCCGAGCAGCGGCGGCGGATCTTCGGCCGGCTGCGGCGCCCAAGCGCGCCGCAAGGCGCCGTTCCCTTCCCGGGGGGATGAAAGAAGGCCACCTCGCGGGCCGTTTCTTGTTCGCGGTGTGAGCCACGCCGAAGTTGAAGACCATGGAACTTGCGCGAACCCTCAAGACCCTCTGGACCCGGCGCCGGCTGGTTGCTCTCGGCGCCCTGATCGCCGCCTTTGCCGCGATGCTCAGCGTCTACAGCGTCGGCCTCTTCCCGCCCTCGCTGACCAGCCGTACCAACGTCTTCGCCACGGCCTCGACCCAGCTGCTGGTCGACGCGCCCGATTCGGCCTTCGCCGATCTCGCCAACGACCTGACGCCGCTGGAGACCAGGGCCAGCGTCTTTGCCCGCTTCCTCGCCAGCCCGGTGGCGCTGACGCTGGTCGCTCGCGAAGCCGATGTTCCGCTGACCTCGATCGAGGCACAGGGCCCCTACGACATCAACCTGCCGGTGATCCAGCAAGAGCCGACCGCCGGCCAGCGCAGCTCGCAGATCATCGGCGAGGGCGCCCTCTACAGGCTGCGCTTCGAGAACAACCCGGTGCTGCCGATCGTCTCGGTCTTCGCCCAGGCGCCGACGAAAGCCGAGGCGATCGCCCTCGCCGACGCGGCACCACGAGCGCTGCGCACCTACATCAACCGGATCCAGGTCGGTCAGGACACTCCCGAGGACCGCCGCGTGGTGATCCGCAAGCTCGGCAACGCCACTGGCGGCGTCGTCAACGCCGGCGCCAACGTCCAGATCGCCCTGCTGGTCTTCATCATCGTCTTCGGCGCCTGGTGCATGCTCCTGATTCCCGCCCAGACGATCGCACGCGGCTGGCGCGAAACCAACGTCTACGGCGACGGCAACCCGAATGGTGGGCCCGGGACCGGCGGTCGTGAGAGCGATCCTCAGGGATTCGGCTTCCCAGGCGGCGAGCACGAGCGAGTGCGCTGATGGGGGCCTTTGCCCGGCGGGCGCCGACGCGGGGGGACGACGCCTGGCCGCGGACGCGACGCCCGCTCCCCTGGCTGTTCGCGGCGCTGCTGGTGATGATCTTCCTCGTCCCCTTCGACGCGATGCAGCTCAAGGTCGCCCTGCCGGTCAGCTCCGACTTCGACCGCTTTCTGGTCATCGCGATCGTCGCCGTCTGGGCGGTCGGGACCGCGCTCGGCAGGCCCCAGGCGGTCGAACGGCTGAGGCCCTCGGGCTGGGCGATCGGAATGATCGCCTTCCTTCTCGTCGCCGTGGCAAGCATCGCCTTCAACGTCGAGAGAATCACCAATCTCGGCGAGTGGGATGACGCGCAGAAGCACCTCGCCGTGCTCTTCTCGCTGGCCGCGGTCTTCGCGATCGTCACCCTCAACCTGCGCGCCTCGGAGCTGCGCCCCTTCTCCGTCCTGATCGTGGTGCTCGCCGTGATCACGGCGACGGGAACGATCTATGAGAAGAAGACCGGCTTCAACGTCTTCTACGAAACCTCCTCCGCCGTCTTCTCGCCGATCGCGACGGTGGCTCCCTCGCCGACCGACATCAACCCCGACCCGAGCACGACGCCGCGGCCGACGATCACCGGCCCGACCCGGCACGCGCTCTCGGTCACCTCGATTCTCGGCATGGCGCTGCCCTTCGCGGTCGTGCTCGCGGCGATGACCCCAGTCAGGCGACGGCGCGTCCTCTGGAGCCTCGCCGCCTGCCTGATCATCGCCGGGGCCCTGATCACGCAGCGAAAGTCGGGGGCCGTCGTGCCGGCGATGGCGCTGCTCGTCCTCTTCGTGCTGCGCCCGCGCCAGCTGCTGCGACTGGCCCCCTTCGGAATCGTCGCCCTGGCCGTTGCGCTCGTGGTCACTCCGGGAATCTTCAGCACCGTGCGAGAGCTCGGCCAAACCAAAGAACAGGACTCGACCGAGGGGCGGACGTCCGACTATCCCGCGGTCATGCCGGACGTCCTCACCAGGCCGATGCTCGGCAGCGGCTTCGGCACGCTGGACTCCGAACGCGTCGATACCTACCGGATCTTCGACAACGAGTACCTGGGGCAGCTCTTCCAGGTCGGCGCCTTCGGCCTGCTCGCCTTCATCGCCCTGATCGTGACGCCGCTCTTCGTCGCGCGCTCGGTGCTGCGCTCCGACGACCCCGTGCGCGGGCCGCCGGCGCTCGCCGCCGGCGCTGCCTGCCTCGCCTTCGGCGTCGCCTGTGCGCTCTACGACATCCTCACCTTCCCGCAGGCGCCCTACCTGTTCCTCTTCATGGCGGCGATGTGCACCTGCGCGGCGTCGGTCGAAGTCCCGGCTGGGTGGACGGCGCGGATGCCGCCGACGATGCGACGGGCGGTGCCGGCATGAGCGACGGGCGGCCGGATCTGAGCGTCGTGATCGTGACCCACAACGGCCGTGAGATGGCGCTGCGCACGCTGCGCTCGGCGCGGGCCTCGCTCGGTGGCCTGGAGGCGGAGTGGATCGTCGCCGACAGCGCCTCGACCGACGGTACGCCGGAGGCGATCGAGCGCGAGTTCGCCGACGTCGAAGTGCTGCGCGTCCCCAACCGTGGCTTTGCCGCCGGCAACAACATCGGCATCGCCTGGGCACAGGGTCGCTACGTCCTCCTGCTCAACCCCGACATCGAGGTGCTCGAGGGCAGCTTCGCCGATCTGATCGCGGCGCTCGACTCGCGGCCCGACGTCGGCATCGCCAGCGTCGTTCAGCGCGGCGCCGACGGGGAGCTGCAGTACTCGATGCGCCGCTTCCCCTCGCCGGCCAGGGACCTTGGCGAGTCGCTCTTCGCGGCGCGCTGGCCTCTCTTCAAGACGATGCAGGAGCTCGAGACGCGGCCCGGGCTCTACCGGCTGGAGATATCGGCTGACTGGGTATGCGGTGCGTTTCTCTGCGCCCGGGCCGAGGCGATCGCCTCGATCGGTCCGATGGACGAGCGCTTCTTCCTCTACTCGGAGGAGATCGATTGGTGCCTGCGGGCGCATCAGGCGGGCTGGGACGTTCGCCATCTGCCGCTGATGACCGTGACCCACCACGCCGGCCGACGCGACCGTGGCGACCTGATGGCGCAGCTGGCCTACTCGCGCTCGCTCTTCGCCCACAAGCACCACGGCACGCTCGGGGCGTTGGGAATCCGCGCGGCGCTGGCGCTGGGGCACGTTCTGCGCATCGCCCTGCGGGTCCCGGGAGCGCTGTTCAAGGGCTCTTCGCGCGAGCGGATCGGCGCCGAGGCCAGGGCGCTGCGCGTCCTGCTCGGGCTCGGCGAACCGCCGCTGCGGGCCGAGCCCCAGCCGCGGCCGGCAAATCCTTCCACCACCGTTCTCGACGAAGCGAGGTAGACCATCTGCGGCATCGTTGGACAGGCGCGCAGCGACGGCAACCAGGTGGACGGCGAGCTGGTGGCGGCGATGTGCGCCGGCCTCGAGCACCGCGGCCCCGACTCGCGCGGCATTCACCTCGACGGCCAGGTCGGTCTGGGGATCCAGCGGCTGCGCGTGATCGACCTCGCCACCGGCGATCAGCCGGTCTACAACGAGGATCGCTCGGTCGCCGTTGTCCTCAACGGCGAGATCTACAACTACCGTGAGCTGCGCCGGCGCCTCAGCGCCAACGGGCACCGCTTTGCCAGCGACGGCGACAGCGAGGTGATCGCCCACCTCTACGAGGAGGAGGGACCGGATTTCGTCAAATCGCTGGCCGGGATGTTCGGCTTGGCGCTGTGGGACGCGCGCCGCGAAGAGCTCTTCATCGCCCGCGACCGGATCGGCAAGAAGCCGCTCTTCTACGCCGAGCGCGGCGGCACGATCTCCTTCGCCTCGGAGCTCTGGGCGCTGCTGGCCGACGGCGAGATCTCGCGCGAGATCGATCCCGCCGCCCTCGACCGCTTCTTCACCTACACCTACGTCCCCAGTCCATTCAGCGCCTTCCGCGCGGTGCGCAAGCTGCCGCCGGCCTCGCTGCTGCGCTGGCGCGCCGGCAAGACCCGGATCGAGCGCTACTGGAAGGCGGACTTCGTGGCGAAGCTGGGGGTTGGGAGCGATGCCGAGGCCGGCGAGGTGGTTCGCGACGCCGTTCGCGAGGCGGTTCGCCGCCGCATGGTCGCCGACGTGCCGCTCGGCGCCTTCCTCTCCGGCGGGGTCGACTCGACCGCGGTGGTCGCGGCGATGGCCGAGCTCTCGAGCGAGCCGGTGAAGACCTTCTCGATCGGCTTCGAGCAGAGCGGTTTCGACGAGCTGCCCTACGCCCGCGACGTCGCCGAGCGCTTCGGCACCGAGCACCACGAGCTGATCGTGCGACCCGATGCGGTCGAGCTCTTGCCGAAGCTCGCCCGCCACTACGGCGAGCCCTTCGCCGACCACTCGGCGATCCCCAGCTTCTACCTGGCCGAGATGACCCGCCGCCACGTCACCGTCGCGCTCACCGGCGACGGCGGCGACGAGGTCTTCGGCGGCTACGGGCGCTACGCCCACGGGGCGATCATGCAGCGCCTCGACGCGATCCCGGCCGGGCTGCGCCGGACGGTTGCCGCCCTCGCCGCCCGAGTGCGACCGAGCGGCGACCTCAACAGTCCCCGCAATCGCCTCCGCCGCGCCTCGGCACTGCTGCCGCTGACGCCGCAGGACCGCTACGTGCGGGCGATGTCGCGCTTTGGCCTCGACCTGCGGGAGAGCGTCTACTCGCCCGAGTTCCGCGCCGCGCTGCAGGGCTCGGCGGCCGAGACGATCGCCGAGCCGTGGACGTCGTCGACCGCGCTGGACCCGATCGACCGCATGCTCGACGTCGACCAGCAGACCTACCTCCCCGGCGACCTGCTGACCAAGATGGACATCGCGACGATGGCCTACGGGCTCGAGGCCCGCTCGCCGCTGCTTGACCAGGAGCTGATCGCGCTTGGCGCCGCCCTGCCCGCCCGCTTCAAGGTGCGGGGTCGCGAGAAGAAGATCGCCCTGCGGGCGGC
>Ga0157374_10005443_pt1 | contig 10696 bp, 13 predicted proteins | sample M25metaG_FD_115308 | JGI IMG/M metagenome (GOLD analysis project Ga0157374, IMG submission 115308) | Miscanthus rhizosphere microbial communities from Kellogg Biological Station, Michigan, USA - M2-5 metaG | ecosystem: Host-associated > Plants > Roots > Rhizosphere > Soil | place: USA: Michigan... | reverse complement strand
CATTTACATATTAAGGACAAAAGAAACGTTACCATATCCACTTAAAAACAAAAAAAACGGGCTATCTTCTGATGATCTCTTAGCAATAAAGAAAGGAGAATTATTTGAGAAAACAGAAGAATTACTAGAAGTAAATCAATCTCTTGATCTTTTAAATGGAGACCTTAAAAAAAGATTAAAGAGTTAAAGGACGCAAAAAAAGACTTGATAAATTCAGATAATAAACTTTTAATAGCAAATGACAAACTAACAGAAACTAATGAGAAATTTGCTGCAGTTAACAAAGAGCTTGCTGCAGTTAACAAAGAGCTTGCTCAAGTCAATGAACAGATAAACAATATCAGGAAAAGCAAAAAGAGTTCATTAATATAATATCTCATGAACTTAAAACGCCCATACAGGCTATTATTGGATATATTGAACTTTTTTTGAACAACCTGAAAAAAAATTTGAATATGGGGGACGTATAATAAGAAATGCAGGAAGGCTTCAAAAGACAATATCGGATATACGAGATATGTCAAAGATTGATAATAATGCATTAACACTTAACAAAGAACAATTTAATTTAAATGAAGTAATATCTTCAACAGTAGATGATATTAGAGAGCATATTATTTCAGATAATAAAAAAATAAATATTGTTTATAATAATAATAGTAAAGGTATAAGATACAAAGATATTGTTATAGATGGCGATAAAGAGAGAATTATACAAATAATATCCAATATTTTAGATAATGCAATTAAATTTACAAAAGAAGGAACAATTAGCATTGATATTGAAAAAAGAAAGGGTATTGATAACGATAAAGATAATACAGGTAATAACGATAAATCAGAAGAAATCGTTATAAATATTAAAGATACAGGCAAGAGAATAAACTCAAAAACATTTCCGCATTTGTTCTCAAGGTTTTTCTCCACATCTGGAATAGGTGGCACAGGGTTAGGATTGTATATTTCCAAAGCTATTGTTGAAGATCATGGCGGTAAGATATGGGCTAAGAACAATGAGGATGGTAAAGGTGCAACATTTTCCTTCAGTCTTCCAATATACAAAGAACAACAATAATAATTTATAATATTGGATATTTCATTCATAATTATGCGAGAACAGGGTAAAATTTTTTCTTATTTTATTTTATGTGTTAAAGAAAGATGAATTAATGCTTATATACATATTTTTCAATATAAATTTTATAATTGATAAGATCATTGCCATCGCTTATCAAAGAGATTACTAAAAGGGCAATCAATGGTGATGATAAAAGATATAATAATGATGCTAATGATGTCATAGAAAACCCACTCGCAAAGCCTTTTCCTTGGTGGTATGAAGCATATCAAAGAATAAAACTATTTCCATGGTGGGTTAAGTATAACTTTGGAATAACTAATCAATCAGATCTTAAAGACAAGATAATCTCACTTGCCATAGAAATGAATTTGGAAAAAAGATGGACAAAAAAGTTAATCAGGCATGCTATTTCTGAATTTTCAAAAAAGGGGCTTGGACAAGATTATTATGGCTATCATAATATAGATCACGAACTTCAAGCAACATACCTGACATTACTTTCTGCTAATGGTCATCTATTACAATGTAATAAAAAAGAAGTCCCTTTTTCAAATGATGATATAAAATATCTTTTTGTATCAGCTTTGTTTCATGATTTCGATCCTTCTAAAAAGTTTGACAAACCAAATGAGGAAAATGTAGAATGGTTTTTAAGAAGTGACTCCAAAATAAACAAGTTTATTGATATTGCAGGAATTGAAATTAATGCTGTAATTGCAATTATTTATAGAACTGCTTATCCTTTCAAGGGGGAGATAGCAGATATTGCTACAAAGAGAATATACAAGTTACTTTTAATAAATAATCTTTTAAAAGATTGTAATAATATTTATAATAATAATGATAATAATAGCAATGATTCTGAATTATCAAAGAAAATAGTTGAACATTATCTGCAACTTGGTTGGTTTTTATCAGTTTGCGAACGTATTGCGGGATATGCGTTAGGAGACTTTGAATATGCTAACAAACTAGCTAGAAGTAATGCTCATGCATTGGGATGGCATCCTTCCATAATAAATGAAGAATCAGTAAAATATTTTGATTCTCTTGAGCAAGAAAATGAGATGTTTCAATTTGTGCTAAAAGGAATACCTGATAATTTGAAAAATAATTTATTTAATAATGTTAAATCCTTTCGGAATCTATATGAGAAAGAAAAGAAGACAAGAGATTTGATAAGTAATAAAGAAATTAGCTTTATTTGTAAAGTAGAAGAAATTAAAAATGATTATAATAATTATAGAAATTCAAAATTTGACCTTGACTATGAAGTGAAAAGTTGTATTGCTGATATTTATCACAAGACTCCAATTCCTTTAAAACTTGAAGAGTCAAAATTTATAACTACTCTTTCTAATCCAAATACAATCCTAATTACACTTAGAATTAAAAAAGATGAAGGTTCGCCACACAGTAACAGTAACAATACTAATAATAATGACAATCAAAACATCAAAGAAAAGACATTAAAAAGGTTTGTTATAGAATCAGCAGAAGCAGAAGCAGGTAATGATAGTTGTGTAAATAACAATATTGTAGGTTATGTTAAAGGAGGACCATTAGAAAAGTATAAACTTAGACGTGGAACATTTGACGGAAATTATGGTAAAAGAAACACATCTTATATGGAATGGATTTGCATGAAACAGGGTTATTTGGGTTCTACTGGTGGTGGTGGTCATCTTCTTAGAATGAGTTTTCTACAGGAAGCAAAAAATAGAGGATATAGTTTTGTAACTGGATATGTACATCGTAATGTAATAATGAATAGAATAAGCAAAGGCGAAGTTATAGAGATCATACAGAAATATAATCCAGATAAACTAGATTATTATAGGCTTTCTCTAAATAGAAATCCAAATATTGCTAGAACTAAAACTAAACAAACAGATTATAATGCAGCTGTCATCTAGTTTTAAAATCAATTTTTTTATTTTAAGAATTTTATTATTGTTACTTTAGAAATTCAATTTTGCTAATGTGTTAATGAATTTATTATAACAAGTTTTAAAAATAAGGTAATGGATAGTGAAATCATTTTTGCCGATATAGATTATACATTTTTCATTTCTCGATATTGTAAAAAAAAATAATAAATTTTTGAAATTTTATTTATTTAACAATTTATTAGTGAGCCAAAATTCATGATTGAAGTGGATGGCGATTATGATGGTGATGGTGATGATAGAGTATTAATAAATTTTATTGCACCCATTCTTTGAAGCATCTCCATAATCTCGATAACATCCCAGTGCTCTGCTATCTTACCATTCTCAATTCTATAAAGGTTAGCAGTTTGAAAAGAATATATTTTTCCTGTTGTTTTAACACTAGGAGCAAACATAAACGGACCTTTCATAGTTCCAGTAGTATTTGTAAACATGACAATCTTATCTCCTTCTGCTATGTAGTAAATAAAACTACAGTGCCATATAATCAAACTATAATTGGAACAGAAAATCAATCAAAATCACCAACACAATCTTCTTCAACACAAAATTCTACTAATAGTGCAGCAACAGCAACTAATCAAACACAATCAAATTCTGGTGCTTCAATGAATAAAACATCTCAAGGAGCAAATAACGTAACTCAGGGTGCAAGCGCTGCTTTAAATCAAACAGGTAAAGCTCTTTCTAATGTTGGAAATAATGTGATGCAAGGAGTAAAAAGCCTAGTTGGCGGCGGAAAATAACACACAAAAATAATTAACTAATCTTAATTTTTATTTTTATTTAAAGAACATATCTTTTTTTAAGTATCACCTAATTATGATTACTCGATAGAAATTGTGATTGATGAGATTATAGAATAATAAATCAATAAACAAAATTATGAAAAATGTTTTTACAATACCTTTTATTTACCTTGCCACCTTTACCCTAAATTGCTCAAACCTATCAATGGTAGCATTAAGCATTACTTCTGCTCCATTAAATACCTCAACTTCTTCTTTTGGAACACTATATTCATCTCTATCTCCTTCTGAAGTAATAACTATAGAAGTATCTTTTACTGCCGTATCATTGACTACAGGTTGCATATCTTTGGTTCTTACACCTTTGTGTATAATAGTCCCAGTCTTCAATACCTGATTTTGCGGATGAATCTCCTGTTCCCGTAGTAGTGTTTTTAATAGTGTCTTTTTTTTCTAAAAGTGGCAATCTTTCTTCTATATTGTATCCATTTGTTTGAGATACTTCCGTTATAGTTGTATTTGATAATGATACATTATCGTATTGCTCAGTTACAGATGCGGATTTATATCTTGAATATTCTCTTTCTTTTGGTGGACCGTCTTTTTTAAAAGTATCTTCTGCTTCATCTTCTGTAATATTGAACCATAAAGTGTCTCCATCATATCCTTTTACCAAGTGCTTTGGCAAATAGAATTTGCTTTTTTTAAGTCTACCCTCTCTCAGTAACAACGAATTCTTGACCTATTTCTTGAACTTCACCTAAATCATCCCCCTTTGCATAGCCTCTTGCTTCTTTTTTTATCATATCTTTCCAATCTATGGTATTATCTTTCCAGTTGAGTTCCTTTGCTATTATCTTTATTAAGATTACTCGTATAAAGCACTAATTAAAAAAGTTTATAACATTATTCTTAAAATTAAATAATTATAATATTACTTTATTGTTATTTTCCATTATTTTATAGATTCTTTTGTAATTTTGATGATTCTGATGAAATTAATTTATTATTGTTATATGCATCCTTTTGAATATTTAAAAGAATATTTTCATAGATATCAAGATGTTGTTTTGCTATGACATTCCATTTCAAGTTTTTTCGAAAGTCATCTACATGTGACTTTAATTTATCATAGTTTTTATCGACTATTTTTAGGCCTTGTTCAAAGCCCGTAGCATTTCTTTTTGCAGTAATACCAAGACCAAGGTTTGCAAATTCTCTAAAGAATCCGTTATCTGAAGCTAAAAATGGTTTCCCATGTCCTATACCATCGAACATTGTTCCTGAACCTGCAATTGCTTTATAAGGTAAGAAAACAACATTTGATGCAAAAAACAACAAAGATAAATCTTTTTCAGAAAGATAGTTCTTTCCCAAGTTAATTACATTTTTTTTATCATTTAAATTCAGGTCAATTATTTGCTTATTGTAATGATCTTTGGAATGATTCAACACAACTTTCCATCCATCAGGTATATTCATTTTTCTTATTACATCCCAACCTTTTGTTACGGTTAAAAATCCTTGAACCAGTAGTATTTTTTCATCTTTATCGACAGACAATGATAATAACTCTCTTGCCTTTTTTTGTTCAATATCCGTAGATTGGTATGGTTCAGATCCATGATAAATGACTTGAGTTCCGGAAACTAGTTTTGCCATATGATTAGAAAATACTATTCCTTCAGCACTTTTAGACATTGCAAAAGAAGTAGTCTTTTTAAAAGATGAATAGTTTATCAAATGCTTCCAAAATTCATATAAATATCTTAAATGTAATGGATCATTTCCGTTAATAAGAATAGATTGCATCCATGTTTTGAAATTATAAGATGTATGAAACGTTGAAACTATTGGAACTTTGCAGATGGAATAAAATTTGTCTATAGATGTTCCAGATTTGGATGGTATTAGAGGATGTGTTTTAAAATTATAAAGGCCTTGTTCATGTTGTATATGAACAATATCAGGTTTTAGTTTTTTGACTACGTCATTAATTATTTCTGAATTGTTTTCTTCAAAAGGAGACAAGCCTTTAAAGTCTCCATTTCCCTCTGTGCTGCAAAGAACATTTACATGGATATTATAATATTGTCGTAATGATTTTACAAGATTGTATGTATATCTTCCAATACCACCTTGCATAGGCGGATATTCGGTGCAAACCATAAGTACGCTAAAATTGCCTTTTAGTTTCTCCAATACAATTACTTATGGGAATCAAAGTTTAAGTAATAATATAATTATTTCATTTGTGCATTTTAAATAACAATACTTTTTATTAATTGATTTTTCAGTTTTGCATGTTGTCGTAATTTTATAAATAAACATACATGTAATTTTAATGACTATTATATAGGATAACCAATATAATGAAAACATTAAACTAATTTAATTAACCATATAATTTGTCTCCTAATCAAAAAATATTAAAATTAGATAACTGAAATTGGTTTGTCATGCTTACAAACTATTATACTGTTATATATAGACTGAACGGTCAGGTAGAGAATTACTAATGACTTTTAACATACTTGTGCTCATAATTTATTCAGTTCATACTATTATTTGATAATTAATATCGGCTTTTTAGTATGATGAAATACATTATGTGCTACACTTCCTAATATTACGGTTTTGAACTTTCCATTTCCTCTACTTCCAATTATTATGATGTCAATATCATTTTGATTAGCATATTAGTTTATTAAAGATGCAACATACTGACCTTTCAATAAAATAGTTTCATAACTTATATCATAATTCTGAGCCTCCAAATTTACTGCATTAAAAATATCTTTTGCTTCTTTTTCTAACGTACTCATTACTGAATCAATAATTTTTTGAGATTGGACATAAACAACCGGGGGGATTTCTAATACATATAATATAGTTAATTTCGATCCTAATTTGGAGCTTAAAAATAATCCGTGTCTTAATGCTCTAATAGAATTTTCAGATCCATCTACTGGAACAAGAATATTAGAGTACATTATCCTACTATCTAGCAAACAATTAAATTAATAATTAAATTTTATCTGGCTTATATTGCTTTAAATGAATTAAAGACTAAATAGATATCATTGTTTGTTTTACCTCTGCAGTTTGAATATTCATATTCGTGCTTTTCTTATTCTCTTTATGGATTAATCTTATTACAGTTGTATATGGACTAGTCAAGTTATTGCAGTAGAAATAGAGTTCAGTTGAAAACAGATAAACAGATTTATTGGGAACCTAGACCTGGCAGGAATATTACAATTCATGGGGTTTTTATCTTTGATTTGAGGTGTAAATCCTTTGAGTGTTTTCTTTCCATAATTTATAACCATTACCAACTTGTTTGTTTGTACCTTTCTTTAAGGTATATGTATATCTTTATGCATTATTATATGCTGGATATTGGTTTCTATAAATCGTTTCAGGCAGTTATCTAATATATAGACTAAGCTCTATCTATTTGGTTTTCCGAGATACAAGATAAAGATTCAAAAATTTTGGATTTTATTAAGAATTTTTATTTCTTTGATTTGTGAATAATTATACTCTATTTTCTATGGTATTTTTTTTAAAAATCGGAAACATTATTGTCCAAGACATAATAGCACAAAATTTATTTTTATATGTCATATTTTTTGCATATAGTTTTTTAACAATATTTTCTTTTAATATAGTATGTCTGCATTAAAAAAAGCGAAATGGACAATCGTAATGATGATACATATAGTCAGTGGAATATAACTGAAAAAGAATTTCCAATTTAATGTAATCACTATAAAAAGTTAAAATATCTAATAAATTACGCTATCTTGCTCCTTCAGGCCATAATACACAACCATGGATTTTTAGTATAGCTGATAACAATACAATTGAAATATATGCAGATAGAACCAGAGCTTTGCCAGTTGGATCCTTATGATAGAGAATTAACCATTAGCTGTGCCCAGCATTATTTAATCTGCAATTAGCAATATTGTAATTTGGATATAATTATGAAATAAAATTGATTCCTAATGTGGAAAAACAGGATCTAATAGCAAGTTTCCATGTCACAGATATTGGAAATCGTAATCATGTCTTCTTCCTTTTTTATGGCCTACTTTATGAATGATAAAACCACCATTGTTAACCTTAATCTGGTTCTTAACAGTATGCTTTTTCTTTTTGCCTAAATAGTACATCTTCCTTCTTTTATTATAATTTCTTTTTAAAAGGTGAAAATGCATTTGCAGAGCCTGTGATGAATGCAACTAAAAGCGGAATTGGCAATGGTACTATAACTGCTCTTGATACAAAAACAGGACATATAAAATGGCAAACACCAATAGAATTTCCAACTAGGGTTTTTCCTCTTGTAACCAATGGAATAATAGTTTCTGGTTATATCACATCAGCAGGAAAACCTTATACTGCAAACACATTTGGACTTCCTATAGATAGCCCAATTACTCAAACTGGAGTAGTTATAGCACTTGATGAAGATACTGGCAAAATACTTTGGAAATTTAATGCTGGAACGGCAGTAGGTATTGGTGGACCATCTGTAGGAAATGGAATGTTATTTGTAACAACAGGAGTATCAGGTGGACCAATCGGTTCGTTATTTGCTTTTGGATTGCCTAAATGAGAAAAAAATGGTCTAAATGACAATAGAATAAACTAACCTTATTTTTATTTTTTTTGTCATTATCTTTATAAAAAAATTAACTTAAGAAAATAGAAGGTATGTCTTACGATATATTCTAGTGCTTATAAAATATACTTAAAAACATATTGTATTAGGATATAACTGCTTGCTTTTAAACACAATAAGAGAAGAAGCACCTTATATTAGTAGATGCATTAATAATATTCCACTTTTTTATCTTTAACATTATTACGTCTAACAGATAATATTGATATAATATTTTGCAGTATTAGATAAGTATGACTTTTCATTCCCTCACCTCTGAATCGGTAGATGAGGTAGTGCAACGGGCAAACCGTATCCTTGCTGGTCTAGACGAGAGCCTTCCAAGCTTGGTTGAATTATACCGCGATCTTCACCGTAATCCAGAGCTTTCTATGCAGGAGCATAGAACTGCTAATATTGTAGCACAACATCTTCGTGACTCTAGTTATGATGTAACAGAGGGAGTTGGAAAGACAGGTGTTGTTGGCCTGCTAAGCAACGGAGAAGGTCCAGTTGTGATGCTCCGAGGCGACATGGATGCACTTCCTATTGAGGAGCAGACGGGAGTTGATTATGCAAGTAACGTTTTTGGAACCACAACAGATGCAGGTAAAGTCCCAGTCATGCACGCATGTGGCCATGATATACATATTGCATGTTTGATTGCTACAGCAGAGATTCTGGCAAACAAATCTGAACAATGGCGGGGAACTGCTTTTATCTGTGCTCAACCTGCTGAGGAGACAGGACAAGGAGCTGAGGCAATGTTAAAAGATGGATTATTCAAACGTTTTCCGAGACCGGCCTTATGTATTGGACAGCATGTTTTGCCACTAGCCGCTGGAATGGTTGGCCATAATGCCGGCGTAATTTTGTCTGCTTCAATCAATGTAGACGTTAGACTTTTTGGGAAGGGGGGACATGGTTCTGCGCCACAGGTGGCTATAGACCCAGTAATTATGGCCTCTTCATTAATTATGAATCTACAGACCATACGTTCTCGAGAGCTAGCAGGTAACGTTCCTGCCGTAATCACAATAGGATTTGTTAACGCCGGAATGAAACATAACGTCATTCCTGATGAAGCTCATATTGGTATAAATATACGTACACAAAGTACCCATATACAAGACCAAATCATCAATTCTATTTGTCGTAAGGCAGAGGCCGTAGCAAAAGCATTTAGCGCACCTAAAATGCCCGAGATCACTACATCTGGTGCATTTCCAGTTACTAGTAACACGGAACCACTCGATCAGCGTATACGAGATGTGCATACAGGATTGCTTGGAGCCAACCAGGTCATAGAGATTCCAACACTAATGTATAGCGAGGATTTTTCCCAATATGGTCTTCCTGGAAACCATCACTATAGCGGTGAGCCTATCCCATACTGTATATGGATATTTGGAGGTCATTCACAAGAGCGCTATAACGCAGCCCCAGGAAATACTTTCATGGCAAAGATGCCATATCTTCCATCAAATCATCAGTCAAACTTTGCACCAGACCCCAAACCCACCCTTCGCATTGGAATTTATGCCCTCACTTCCGCAGCACTGGCATACCTACCGGCTACCGGTTTTATCGATAAAAATGCTTAAAGAATCACATTATATGTGACAACTATAACTAGACATTACCATTACCATTATCTTTTATAGTTATCATTAATTGTTACCGTTTATAGTAATAAAAATTAGATCTTGCATAATTAATTGAGAACAGCTTTATGATCTTTAGTTGTTCATCAATTTGTTCTATAGTTGCTTTCATATGGCCGCCTGTCCAAAAAGCCATTGCTTTTTAAATCATTTACCGGGCTTTCAGTGCAAGCGTTTGATAATATTTACGATAAAGAGATAACAAAAAGATACAAAAGATATGAAATTCACGTTTATCCAAAAAATATCGAGAAAGAGAAACGGGTGCAGCAGGGAGGGCTTTCAAACTGGATGTTAAAGACAGATTTCTAATACTACTTGTTTATTATCGTCTTTATATAACTTATACGCTAGATGGTTTTCTCTTTGATTTGGACCAAAGTAACATTTGCAGAGATATTCAAAAGATAGAAAGCTTGGTAAGACAATGCCTACCGATTCCACAAAAGATATGTAATAGATCTCTTGCATAATTAGAATTAGTTAATATCTGCCATTATCTTACATGATTCTTTGGATCTATGAAGGATTCATTATTCTGTAATTTACCAATCCCGACACTATATCCGAAGCTCTAT
>Ga0157374_10005442_pt1 | contig 10696 bp, 11 predicted proteins | sample M25metaG_FD_115308 | JGI IMG/M metagenome (GOLD analysis project Ga0157374, IMG submission 115308) | Miscanthus rhizosphere microbial communities from Kellogg Biological Station, Michigan, USA - M2-5 metaG | ecosystem: Host-associated > Plants > Roots > Rhizosphere > Soil | place: USA: Michigan... | reverse complement strand
GACGGGATCGCCGGCCTCGGTCACCATGCTCATGTCGCGCGGGTTCAGCTCGAACTTCACGGTCTGCTTAGCGCCGGGCTCCAGATGAATGCGCTGGAATCCGCGCAGTGCTTTCAACGGCGCACCGGGTACTTTCGGGAACGTGAGGTAAAGCTGCGCCACTTCATCTCCAGCTATTTTGCCGGTATTCGTGACGGTAGCTTCAGCAACCAGCGGACTGCCTGCGGCAACCTGCGCAGGAACCTTGATGTCGCCGTAGGCGAAGGTCGTGTAGCTCAATCCATAGCCGAACGGGAAGAGTGGCGTGCCTTCAAAGTAGCGATATGTGCGCCCCTTCATTGAGTAGTCTTCAAAGTTCGGCAACTGCTCAACCCCGGTGTAGAAGGTCACAGGTAAACGGCCTGCCGGATTGTTTTTTCCGGAGAGCGTCTGCGCGATTGCGGTACCACCTTCTTCGCCCGGGTACCATGCTTCGATCATCGCGTTTGCGTGATCTTTTGCCCAGTTCACGGCCAGTGCGCTGCCATTGGTGAGAACAACGACCATTGGCTTGCCTGCTGTTGCGAGGGCTTCGAGCAGGTGCTGCTCGGGTTTGGGCAGATCGATGCTGGTGCGGTCGCCCCCGATAAAGCCCTGCTCGTTCCCCGGCATCTCTTCGCCTTCAAGCTCGCTGGTGATGCCAACGACGGTGACCACAACATCAGCCTTCTTCGCCGCCTCAATTGCCGCGGGATCAACCGTGCGCGGTGTCTTACCCCAGATGAGGTGCATGTGCGGAGTGGAGTTTGCGTAGGTCTTCTGGTACTCCACCTGCACCTTGTAAGGATGACCGGCTTCAAGATGAACTTGTCCCGTCAGATCTTCCACTCCATGCGGATAGCCGGAGCGCACCACATTTTTGCCGTCGAGCCGGAGGCGAACGTAAGCATCGGTCTGCACGCCGAGAAGGTAGTCGCCCGACTCTCTGGGCGTCAGCGTTGCTTCCCACTGAATTGCGAGAGGTTGCGCAGATGCGGCTTCGGCAGGCAGCGGCTGCGCTGCAATGTCGATGCCTTTTTCAACGCGTGTGGTGATCGGGCTGAGGTCTCTGCTTGTAGTAGCAATTTCTTCCGACACGATGTCGTGATGAAGATAGGTGACCTTGGCGCCGGGTTTACCGTCCGTGGTCAACACGGCGTTCGGCACGGGCTGCGTTTCCTTGCTCAGGAATCCGGTGCCCGGAACGTAGTTGATGGTTGCTCCGGCAAACTCCTTTTTCAGGCCTTCGAGAATCGAGACAGTGTGATTTGGAATGCCAGTGTAGTTGCCCAGGAGAACGCGAGTCTGATTAGCCAGAGGACCAATGACGGCAATCTTGGTCCCGGTGGATTTGATTGGCAGCGTGCCATCGTTCTTGAGCAGAATCATGGATTCGTTGGCGATCTTGAGAGCCATAGCACGATGTTCCGCGCTGTCGAGCAGCTTCTCGTCGATCTTGGTGTAAGGAACCATCTCTGGCGGATCGAACATGCCGAGCTTGACGCGCGCCGCAAACAGCCGCACCAGCGCGGTGTCGATCTCACTCTCTTTCAGATAGCCTTGCTTCACCGCGTCGATGTACGGCCGATAGTCGTGATCGTCGAGAACCTTGGCGCGGAAATCGATGCATTCGTTATCCATGCCGCGTTGCACGCTGATGGCTGACGACTCGGCCTGCGACGGGCGGAATTTATGACCGTTGGCGATGTCGCGCACGGCCCCGCAGTCCGATACCACGTATCCTTTGAAGCCCCACTTCTGTCGAAGCTGATCGACAAGCAGGAACGAGCTGGCGCAGGCCGGCTCACCGTTGATGGCGTTGTAAGCGCACATGACTGACTCTGCTTTGCCTTCAGTGACGGCGGCGCGAAATGCCGGCAGATACGTGTCGAGCTCGTCGTGCTTGCTTACATCGATGTCGGCAAAGTGCCGGGTGGGCTCAGGGCCGCTGTGTACGGCATAGTGTTTGGGTGTAGAAATCACGCGATAATATTTGGGATCATCGCCCTGCATGCCTTTCACGAACGCAACACCCATGCGTGCAGTCAGGAACGGATCTTCGCCGTAAGTCTCCTGTCCACGGCCCCAGCGCGGGTCGCGGAAGATGTTGATGTTCGGCGCCCAGAAATCCAGGCCTTCGAAGATATTGCTGTATCCGCCATTGGCGCGAACGGATTGTACGTACTTGATGCGTCCTTCTGTGCCGATTACCACGCCCATCTTGTGAATTGCTTCAGGGTCAAAAGTCGAAGCCAGTCCCACGGGCTCGGGGAACTCGGTCGTTCCGTTGGCGGCCACACCGTGCAGTGACTCGCTCCACCAGTCATAAGAAGGAATATTAAGCCGTGGAATGGCTCGCGCCTGGTTCACAAGCTGACTGGCTTTCTCTTCCAGCGTCATGCGTTTCACCAGGTCGGCCGCGCGTTGATCCGCCGGCAGATTGGGATCGAGGTACGCGGGTTTCTCTGCACCCTGCGCTCCTGCATTCAAGGCGACCGCGCAACAAACCAAACCTACTGCGGTCAATCGTAGTACGAAGCTTTTCATTGTCTCCCTCACAATTTGGACGTGCCTGCAATGCGGCACAATTCGTCGGGAATTGCAGCACAGCCGTCGACCCGACTTTAAGTGCCCTGTTAAGCACTGTCAAGCCAATGTTCGCTAACAAATCGGTTTATTAAAGGTTTGACGCCCCTTTCGCGGTTTGGTTATCTATCCGATTAGGGTCACTCTCAGCCAGTGACTTGGGAAACAAAGCGCCAGGCGCTTTGGCGCGTGTAACCTTGATGCGTCCTCTCGCGTAAGTGGAAATGGAAGGGCAAACGGATGAGCAACGGGGCACGGGTTCTGGTGAGCGTTCCTGGCGTAGATTCCGATTGTGTCCTCTTCCAGCAAGGTGACGTGGACGCTTTCGAATCACTCTTCCGGCTGCATCAGCGCGCCGTCTACAGTTGGATTCTGAGAATCGTCCGCAACCCCTCCGCGGCGGAAGAACTCGTGGTCGAAAGCTTTTGGCGCATATATCGCGCGCGCGCAACTTTTGATGCCGCACGGGACTTTGCACCATGGGCGCGGCGCATCGCCACACGCGTTGCCCTGGATTGGTTGCGCGCTCAACGACCCGAAACCGAATTGAACGAGGAAACGATGGCTACGCTGTCCGCGAGTGAGAAAACCAATCCGGGAGTTGCCGCGGAGATTCGCCAGAAGACAGCCGAAGCGTTTGCGCGGCTGCCGTACAAATTGCGCGCTGCAGCTGTACTTGCAGTTGTCGAAGAACAGTCTCACAAAGAGGTGGCTGAAGCGCTGGGCATTTCAGTTGCTGCTGTAAAACTGCGTGTATTTCGCGCGGTTCGCTTGCTCAGGAAAGATCTAGAAAGGCATGGAATTAAGCCATGAATGATGAAGTGCGCATGAAAAAGCTGCTCAAACAGGCAGTGCGGCCAGTTGATGTGCGCGCCGAACCGGCGCGCGATCTTTGGCCGGCTGTGCTGCGGCGAATCGATCAGGATACAGGGACCGACGCGTCGGTGCAGTCAGGCTGGCTATGGCTCGATGGGGCGCTGCTGGCGGGGCTGGTTGTGCTTGGGGTGAGTTTTCCGACGACGATACCCCTCCTTCTGTATTACTTGTGAACCGCGGACACACTGCCCGCTCAAGAAAGGAACAAGATATGAAGATTCATCCCTATCTTCGCGCTTACGTCGCTGGCATTTTTATGCCTACGCTGGTGCTGCCGCTTATTCTGACGGGGTACATTACTCTGCGGTTTGTCATTGGCGTTCAGGTTCCCATTGAGCGCTTTGTCATCTTCCCGATGGCTGTGGTGCCGTTCCTGTTCGGCTTGTGGAACATGGTTTACCTGGCCACGCATGACCACACGCATCTGCCTCTCGGCGTGCATGGCGCAATTCTGCCGTTCTTTGGAGCACCGATCGGCGCACTGGTCGCCAGCTGTCTGGGTGTGCTGCAGATTCGCGGCGATGGAATTCTCTGGTTTCAAGTGCTGCATATTCCATACGCGTTGTTGGTTTGCGCGTTTCTGGCGGCACTGGCTGGCTACTACCTGGTGTGGAAGTACATTGTGGGATTTTTGAATCGGGTGTTGGGAATTGCGTAAAACCAGCTTCTAGCTACTAGGCACTAGCTAAAAGCTAAGAGCTAACGGCTGAAAGCTAAACACTGCCCTTGAAGAAATCATTCAGGCCGGCGCGCTGTGCATGATCGGCCATCGTTGCCTGGATTTCGAGTGCGAGTGCGAGTGCATTGCGTCCATGGCGCGCTGTGACGCGAGGCTCACGACGCGTGCGCACTGCATTGAGAAACGACTCGAGTTCGAGACGCAGCGGTTCGCCGGGCGCGACTTCGGGTTTCTTGAAGCTCATTCCCGGCGCAGGACCACCGGTTGCAGCCGCAGCCGCAGCGAGTTTGGCTAGCGCGGATGCATCCAGCTTGTGTGCTGCAATCGCCGCTGCAATCTCAGGCGGAATGCTCGCATCCATGCCGATCACCAGCAGGTCGCGACGCGCGTAATCGATAGAGACATACTGCCTCGGCTCAAAGAAGCGCAGCTTGCGCACCGTCTCAGTTGAAACGCGCGACGCGGTGAAGTTGGCCACGCAACCTGATTCAAATTCGACGCGCACATTGGCAATGTCGACCTTGGGCGAAACAATAGGCAGGCCGACAGCACGCACTTCACGCACAGGCGAACGCGCAAACGTGAGCACAATATCGAGATCGTGAATCATTAGGTCGAGTACGACGTCCACGTCGAGCGAGCGGGGCGTAAATACACTGAGCCGATGCGCCTCAAAAAACATGGGGCGGCGCAGCTTCGGTTCCACGGCCAGCACGGCAGGATTGAAACGCTCCAGATGGCCGACCTGGATGATGCGGTCGTTCTTCTCCGCCTGTGCAATCAACTCGTCAGCTTCGTTCAGATTGGCGGCCAGTGGTTTTTCAATCAGCAGGTTGAGACCTGCAGCCAATAGTTCTGAAGCGACCGCGCGGTGGTGCACGGTTGGAACCGCGACGGAAGCTGCATCAAGCTTCAGGTCGGTGGCGAGCAGTTGATCGACCGTCGGGAAGACCGGAATGTTGAACTTTGCAGCGGCATCGGCGGCGCGGGCTGCATCAGGTTCAACAGCTGCGACGAGAGCGACGCCGAGTCCGGCAGACTCCAGTTCGCGATACACGCGAAGATGGTTGCGCCCAAAGGCCCCAGCACCTGCAACTGCAACACGTAAAGGAGATTGGCTTCCGATCTTGCTACTCCTATTTACCTTCGACGGCTCGCAGGCAACGGCTGTAGAGTTCGAGCAAATGGGTCACGTGCTCGTCCGGCTTGGTCGCGGCCCCTCCAACAAATCCGGTGGAAGGTGAGGCAGCTTTGCCCACGCCTGCCGTGGCGGCGACGTACTTGAACAGATCGAGCGCGATGTCTTCGTTGCGGCGGGCGCCAAGCCCTGCACCATTCAATGCATCCATCTTTTCGATTCTCCGACCTGAAGTTTCTCCAAACAAGGATGCTACCAGAATTCGCCACGGACCATCGCCGGTCTTGCTTGTTCGCAATCTTGAAGGTGCTTCGTGAGAACCGCTTCAGCGGAGCGGCTACGAATCGCGATAACCTGAACAGGTGCGCACCGCATACATCGGAATGGGGGCGAATATGCCCAGCAATGCTGGTCCGCCAGATGCCACGCTGGCTGCTGCCGCTGCGCGACTGGAATCGCTAGGCCATGTGCTTGCCCGTTCTGCGCTCTACTCAACTGCTCCGGTGGGCTACGCGGATCAGCCGCGCTTCTTCAACGCTGTGGTTTCCTTAACGACTGATCTGACCCCTTTCGAACTGCTGGGCGCCTTGCTGCTGATCGAAAAAGATTTTGGTCGCAATCGCATTCTCAATCTTCAAAACGGCCCGCGCACCCTCGATCTGGATATTCTTCTCTTTGGCGATTTCGTTATCGGAGGCGCCACGCTCGAGATTCCTCACCCACGGCTGGCCGAGCGTGCCTTCGTGCTGGTTCCACTCAATGAGATTGCGCATCGCGCAACGGATCCACGCACGGGCCATACCGTGTCACAATTGATTGAGAGCCTTTTCCCCGCCCCCGGTAATGACATTGATTCAGTGGTCCAAATTCAAACCGAACATTGGAGTGCTCGCGCTGGCACCGACGCTGCTGATAGCGACGAGCCTTAGCGGCCAGGCAACCAGTGCTCCTGCTTCGGCAAGCAGTTCGCAAACTGCGTTGCCCGCCTCGACTCCTGCGCCCGTCACCACCGTGACCGTAACTGCATATCGCACGCCACTGGGCACGCTTGAGAGCCCGGTGACCACGCGCCTGCTGACGCAAGCTGCTCTTGGATCAGTTGCTGCCGTTACACTCGACGGCAAGATTCGCCAGATTCCGGGCCTCGAACTATTTCGCCGCTCCAGTTCACTGGTAGCCAATCCAACGTCGCAGGGTATTAGTCTGCGCGGTCTTGGATCCACTTCTGCAAGCCGCACTTTGCTTACCCAAGATGACGTGCCGCTCAACGATCCCGTTGGCGGCTGGATTCACTAGCAGGAGCAACCGGAGCTTGCAATCGAGAATGTGGAACTGGTGCGCGGCGGCGCTAGCGATCTGTACGGCTCCAGTGCGATTGGCGGCGTCATCAACGTCATCCCGGTAAGGCCCACCGCCGTGGCAGGCTCGCTCAGGTCGCTCTACGGTGGCGAAGGAACATACGACACCAGCGCACTGGCTCAGGGCAAGTTCGGCAGATGGGGTTTGTTGGGCGCGGCCGGTTTGATCGGCACCAATGGCTACATCCAGATGGCGCCCACGCAGCGCGGCCCCGTAGATGTGGAAAGCAAGGTGCACAGCCAGAACGCCCTGGCGCTGGCGGAACATGACAGCGGACCTTTACGACTGTTTCTGCGTGCCAGCGGATTCAATGAGTCACGCCATAACGGCACACCTTACCAGATCAATGCGACACGTCTTGTGCGTTACGCCGCAGGAGGAGACTGGCGGGCGCCGAATTCAGGATCGCTCGTCGCGCGCGTGTACGGCTCCGACGAACGCTATCAGCAGACGTTTTCAAACGTCACCAATACGCCAAATGCAGCGCATCCTCAATGCAGCTTCCGTTGCGGCGAAACGCCCACGCGATTTACCTACGTTCCTGACAACGAGCTGGGCGCCGCTCTGCACTGGAACCAACCGCTCGGCGCAGGGTTTGTTGTGATGGGGGGTGCAGATGTGCACGACGTGCGCATCTGGGATCGCGAGCAGACGTTTGGCGCGACCGCTTTGCTCAGCAACTTGCACGACCATCAGCGTGACTCGGCCCTATGGGTTGAGGGCATGTGGGTGCATCATGCATGGACCGTGACCGCGTCAGGCCGCACGGACTGGTTCCAGAATTACAGCGCGCGCCAGGTGAACTGGAACGGAACTGCGTGGGTGCCGATTGCGAACCAGCCGCCAGAATCCCACGAGAACATCTTCGATCCGCGGCTTGGCATTTCGAGAAAGCTCTCCGAGCATTGGGCGCTGTCGGCATCCGGCTTCCGTGCGTTTCGCGCGCCCACTCCGAGCGAGCTCTACCGGTCAACGCAGGTTGGCAACAAGCTGACGCGTCCAAACGGCAGCCTGCTGAGCGAGCGTGCAACCGGCTGGGAGACAGGCGTTGCAACGCAATGGCGCTGGGGCACAGTTCGCACGAGTTACTTCCTCACTCAGGTGAACAGGCCTATCGTCGCCGTCACCACCAATCCCAATTCGTCGCCGATTCTGTTGACACGCCAAAACCTTGGCCAGATTGAAAGCCGCGGCGTAGCAATCGATTTCGAAACCGCACTGCTGCCGTGGCTGCACGCCGATGGAGGCTACCAGTACGCGAATGCTACGGTTTCGAAAGGCACGCTCGATCTCGGCAATTGGATTCCTGAAGTGGCGCACAATATGGCGACGCTCAATCTTCGCGCATGGCGGCCTAAGATTGGCATGCTGAGCCTGCAGAGTCGTCTTATTGGGCGGCAGTACGACGATGATGCCAATGCATTTTTGCTGCACACCTTCTTTCAACTCGATGCTTACGGTTCGCACGACCTTGGCAAGCGGATCGAGCTTTTTGCTTCAGCTGAGAACTTGTTTGATCGCGAAATCGAGGTCTCCAAGACTCCAAGCACAACTCTCGGGCAGCCCCGCACTGCGCGCGTTGGTTTTCTCGTACGGTTGGGCGCAGGTAAATAGCCGCCTGGCATGCCGATAGAATCATCTAGTGAGCGCTCGTTTCGAAATCATTGCGGAATCGGCAGGCGGAGGCAGGCGCGGACGCATTGCGCTGCCGCATCAAACGGTTGAATCCCCAGTCTTCATGCCTGTTGGCACGCAGGGGACCGTAAAGTCCGTTCCCCAGGACACGCTCGAATCGCTGGGCGCGCAAATCATTCTCGGCAATACGTACCATCTCTATCTACGGCCCGGTCACGAGATCATACGGCGGCTTGGCGGGCTGCATCGCTTCATCAGCTGGCCGCATGCGATGCTGACGGACTCGGGCGGTTTCCAGGTCTTTTCGCTCAGCGAATTGCGCAAGGTGACTGATGACGGCGTTCGCTTCCGATCGCATCTGGACGGCAGCAGCCACTTCTTTACACCCGAGCACTCCATGGACGTGCAGATCGCTCTTGGCGCGGATATCGCGATGGCCTTCGACGAGTGCACGGAGTATCCAGCGGAACGCAGCCGCGCTGAAGAGAGCCTTCGCCTGACAATGGCATGGGCGCGACGATCACTCGACCATCATCGCGCACACCGTGACCAGGTTCCGTGGCGCGACGAGTTTCCTGATCGTGCGCAAAGCTTGTTCGGCATCGTGCAGGGAGGGATGTATACCGACCTGCGCCGTGAATGCGCAGAACGCCTGGTGGAAATGGACTTTGACGGATATGCGATCGGCGGGTTGAGCGTTGGCGAACCGCGCGAATTGACGCTCGAAATGATCTCTGAAGTTCTGCCTCTGCTTCCCAAGGACAAGCCGCGCTACGTGATGGGCGTTGGATATCCGGATGAAATTGAGCAGTACGCACGCATTGGTGTAGACATGATGGATTGTGTTCTGCCGACGCGCGCCGCTCGCCATGCGCTGCTGTTCACCAGCGAAGGTCGCATCAACATCAAGAACAAGCAGTATGCCGAAGATCAGAATCCACCCGATCCGAATTGCAATTGCCCCGTGTGCCGCCGCTACTCGCGCGCATATCTGCGGCACCTGATGCAGGCGGGTGAGGGGCTCTCGGCCACACTGAATTCGATACACAACCTGGCCTATTACCTGGGCATTATGCAGCGCGTGCGCGCAAGCCTTGGGGCTGCACCGGCTGGCGTTGCCGAGCAGCGCTAGATGGCACGGCCCAGCAACTGCTTGAGCGCCTGCACGTATTCGCGCAACGCGCTATGGCCTGCGTCGGTCATACGATAGATCGTCTGTGGCTTTCGCTGAACAAATTTCTTTTCGACCGCAACGTAGCCTGCCTCTTCGAGCTTCAACAACTGCGCGCCAAGGTTGCCATCTGTTGAGCCAGTCTTGTCGCGCAGCCATGTGAAATCGGCCTGCTCAACGCCGGCCAGCAACGAAAGCAGCGCCAATCGCAGCTTGCCGTGCACCACTGGATTTAGTTCCGGTAAATCAGGCATGGACCGCCCCGCGCTGGTGTTTCGAACCGCGGATCATGGCGTAGATACCGAAGACGATCTGGCAGAAGAAGATCGCAGCGAGGAAGACAATCGAGCTTTGATCGTTGTCGCCGAAGCATGCGGCTACGGCGGCAACCCACCACACAATGGCACACGCCAGTTGCATCTTCCACTTGAGAATCAGCCCGGACGTCCCGTTGGCCATTCCCAGCATGGCGCCAATGATGGCGACAAACACATGCTGTTCGACTCTGTGACTGAAGCCCATTGCCATAAACAGCACGAACATCGAGATGCCCAGCGACGTCCAAATAGCGCCAATCGCACGACCAATCGTGGTCTCTGGTTCACGCGTTCTTCTGCGTGATGCAATCGCCGTTGTCAGAATTACCGCGGTAATCATCGTGACGGGCCATGCTACCGAAGCTTTGCCCCAGACGGCCCACAGGATCGCTACATAGTAGGCAACTCCCCAAAGCACGAATGTCCATCCCCAGTTCTCAGTCTTGCGCCTACCGGCGGACAGCATATTTTTCGATCAGGTCGAGTCTTTCTTTGAGTTCCTGTGTATTCGCTTGTTCCTGCATGACAATTCTTCCTTCTCTCGCGCAATTCGGCGCGGCGTTTCGCACTGCAACTACGGTTTGTGGGTGAGGAGCATTTCCGCGCCAGGCCGCGGAGGGTTGTTGCCAACAGTCACGTTTGTTGTTTCTTGCCATTCGCCCTTGCCCGTCAGCTTCATCGTGTTCACAACCTTTGCCGGACCCATTGAGTATTCCCAGGAAAACCCGTCGGCCAGCACAGTCAGGGGAGCATCGAGATAATTGCCATCGTGAAAAGCGCGGAAACGGTAAGTCTGCGAGGCATTGTCGAAGGCTACCGTTGTCAGCGCTTCAAATTGAACTTTTCCGTCGGCGCTTGTGCTCGTTCCCTCAATCAGCAGAACCAGCCCGCCGAGTTTGAACTGGACATTTTCCGTT
>Ga0157374_10005441_pt1 | contig 10696 bp, 6 predicted proteins | sample M25metaG_FD_115308 | JGI IMG/M metagenome (GOLD analysis project Ga0157374, IMG submission 115308) | Miscanthus rhizosphere microbial communities from Kellogg Biological Station, Michigan, USA - M2-5 metaG | ecosystem: Host-associated > Plants > Roots > Rhizosphere > Soil | place: USA: Michigan... | reverse complement strand
TGACCAATTTGTTCAAATGGAATTTCCTTGCCCGCCCGAAGAAAGCCCATCATCGAAGTGATCCGTTCCTTCTCATCCGTTTTGACGAGAATTGAGCTGAAATCCGATTTTGCGAGTTTCCAAAGCACCTTCTGCTGCTTTTCGTTTTCCTCGCCTTCGCCTGCGGGCTGAACTGTGTTGCCTAACGGGTCCAGGATCTCATGCGCCTTCTCCAGCGGTGTATCAAGCTCCAGTCCCAGAAGTTTCGTGTCGACCTTGACTGATTGCGCGGCCGCGAGGCGCTCCTTGAAAGGAGCCAGCCGAGAAGCAGGCGACGCGGAAGGGCGCGGCGATTCGGCCGAATCCGAAAGCGTGGATTGATCCGCCGCTCGGTCGCAAATTACTGCGGTCCAGAGCAGCAGCGCTACTATCAAGCACCGGGATGTCACAAGTTCGCGGCGCTCGCGGCGTCCCTTTACGGCATGGTAAACTCGGTCCCGCCGCGGGTGACATCCTCGAGCGCGAGCGAGTCGAGATTGTAACTAAACCCGCGCAACCCGCACAAGACGGATTTCTTGCCGATCGTTTTATGACCGGCAGCGGTCAGGATGGCATTGAGCTTGGCGGTCGAAACGTTGACTGTCACGGTGAAATTCGTTGTGCTGATAGAGCCCGAGTCGGCGTCGCCTACCACTGTGTCTGTCGTGCTGCCGGAGAAATTCCGCACCGTCGTACCGTATTTGTAACTTGCGACCCCCGTGGCATCGGTACTGGCCTGAAGAAAGAACTGGTCGCCGTCATCAGACAATCCCTTGGAGTAGGAGTTACCACTGATCGTGACGAGCCCGGTTTCGGGCGCGTTCGCGGCAAAGTACATTCGCCAGGTAGTGTTCGGCGGGATCGTGCCCAGAGCAGAAACTTTCGTCGTCCCGGTAAGCGTCGTTACTCTGCCCACAGTCTTCGCCGAATACTTGATGGTGATGATATCGACCGCCGCCGGCTCAGGTCCCACCGCCAGGAGGCCGCTATCTTCATCGTAGGCAAAGTCGGTCACCTGTTCTCCACCGGGGCCCGGCTGCATTGGCTGAGGGGTAATCCCGCCGCCCGTCGGCGGCGTCGCGCCGGGGATGGCAAACGGTTGGACCGGAAGGGCTGAACCTTCTTTTACTTTTGGCAGATTGCCGCCCTTAATCGAGGGACCGGTAATCTGGCGCGCAAGGTAGGTGTGGCCGTTAAAGTCATTGTGGTCATCCGTGTAACCAATGACTGCCGCGCCCTGCGGATCGAAATTGATTTGGAAATAATCGATCAAATTGCGATTCGGCGATTCACCGGTCAACGCCAATCCCTTGAGGGAGATATTGGAGGCGTGGATAGAATGGTCGCTGGCCTGCACAATGCGGAAGGTCGGATTGGTTGCAGTGGCGTTAAAGCTCTGAGCGAAATAGACGCGCCAGCGAGCGTCATCGTTGTTACCCTGGTTATCGGTAGCATACCAGGCGACACCTACCGACCCGGCGGTGGGTCCGGTCGCGATCCAGGGCATTAGATTAACTGTCTGGTTCGAATCGGCAGGGTTATTCACCTGCACGGCGTTGCTCCAGGTTACCGCCTTGTCAGAGGAACTCATGATATATACATTGGTTCCATCGGAATAACAGAGATAGACCGTGTTTGGAGCGGGTCCTGTAGGATGATCGTTGGCCACGCGCATGGCCACGAAAATGTTTGCCGGATCGATCGTGGTCGGGATCGGCTGAGAGAGCGTGTAACTGAGCGGAGGCAAACCCGGGGCAGGTGGTGTGCCCACCGCGATTTGGCCGTCATTGCCACTGATGTAAACTGTGCCATCGAATTGATCGACATCGAGCGCGCCAGTCTGAGATATGGTTCCAACCAATGTAGCCGGCCCATAAGTCAGTCCTCCATCGGTGGACTGCTGAACAAAGGCTATGCCGGCGCCAAAGTTACGATATTCGAGATAGACCGTGTTAGGGCCATAGAATCCCATCCACTGACGATCATTGACCGGAACGCCACCGGCAAAGTTGCCGACCGGATTGAACTGGAAGGTCGCACCGTGATCGAGCGAACGGCCGACTGTCAGATTCGCCGCGGTGAGACTCGCGTAGGCCAGCGACGGCTCTCCGGTTGCCCCGATCCCGGTAAAGGCACCGAATCCTGTGGCTAAGTCAATATCGCCGCCGCCCAGGGCTCCGGCGGATAGCTCCTCCTGCTCCGCTTCCGAAGAAGGCGAGTCGGGTTGGCCTCGGTAGGTCGGCACCCGCATCTTCGGATCAAATAGCGGATTGGAGATGCCGGCGATCGTAGGACGCAGGTCAAAATACCAAAGATCGACTCCGGCGGGGACCCCACGAATCCCGCATATATAGTAGTTACCGAGGAGGTCAATGCGGCTGCTCGGTTCGCCGTCGCTCCCGGCCGTCTGTGCCTTAACCGGAGAGTTAGGCGCGAAAGTCATTCCCCCACTAAGGTAGGTCGCGGTCCGAACTGGCGGGGCGGCCTCGACCGTGATCGTGCCCTGAGGCTGATCAGCGCCCGGCGTGTTGGTGAAATAGACCGCGATGATGTTGAAATCTCCCGTCCCGGCGGTGGTGGGGTTGATCACCGTGCTCTCACTCGTCCCCGGCACACCTCCGCCCGAATTACTCACCAGATCGCCATCCGAGCCATCAGCGTTCCGTTTGTGAATGTAAAGGTCATAGTCATTGGAGCCCGACGTCCAGGAGATCTTGACCGCAATTGTCTTGCCCGTGTAGTCACCTGCGCTCACGTGCAGGATGAAGGTATCTCGATTGGTGCCCTCGATTGCGGTGGTTTCGTCCGTCGCGCCGGTGCCAATGGCGGTACCGGACCACGTCACAGCAGTCGCGGTCGTGGGAGTAACTGTCCCCTCAGTTGGATTGGCTGCCCGCAGAAGCCCGCAGAGGCAAAGAATGATAATCGCTATCAGTGTGAAGGGTAGTTTTGTGCGGTGCATAAGTCTCCCGGTGTTGAATGGGTCTGTCGGTTTGAAATACAGTCATATTTCGTAATTGGATGCAATTTGGTCGCCACCTGACAGAAAAGAAAGACTCCTGCACGGGCTTCTAAAGGCGAAATGGAAGGGTAGGCGGTCGTCCAGTTATTCTCGCATCCGGATCGGGCGCGAGCCTACCGATTTGGACGTGGGTTATTTACCGAAACCGCGGAGCTTGCTGAATCTCCGCCCTTCAGGACACCCTATCTCCACCATCTTCGTGTACGATGATGCCGCCCAGTTTGAGCTTCTCTTGTTCAAGGGGCCCTGTTAGGAAGCGAGACATCGTCGAAGCCGGGAGGAAGCCATGTTTTATTTTCGGATCGATCGCGTTCGATTTTTGGATAACGGCGGCATCAAATCTGGATTGGGAATCTTTGGGCATGATTTCGCCCGGGTAAAGTTTCTCAGCTTCATCACCCCTTCCAATCAGAATGTCCCGCAGCTCGACAAGTGGCTGAGGACGAACGATCCCGCCAGCAAACAAACCGCGCTGGAGAAACTGGTGCGCAGGACGCTGAGCACGCGCGAGCTGACCGAGGTCGACCGCGTGCAGGACAATGTACCGGTGAGCTTCGGCGACACCGGGCTCGTCCTCTATGAAACCGAGGACATTCCCGAAGCCTTCACCTGGACTTTTGTAGCGGTCCGCTCTGAGCTCGACGTGCGCGAGGCAACCGCTGATGTGAATGAAATCCTGAGCGAACCTGCGTTCGCTTCTTTCTCGTCCAGCGTGTTGGGGCTCATTCAAGCCGGTTCTGCCGTCGTTAATCCGGCTTATGCGGCCGGGATCGAAGTGGCAAAATTCGTCGCGCGGACCGGCGCCCGTCGCCTCATGAAAAAGGGCGATCGCCAGTTGGGCGCGGTCACGGTCAGCTTCATTCGGCCGGAACATTACCCGGCGGGCGTGCGCGAAAGCCACGACGCGCGCGACATGACGGGGAACATGTTTTTCGACTACACCATTTTTGGCTACAAGCGCGCGTTGCCCGTCATTCGGCGGAAACGGAAACGCTCAAGAAACCAAGAGCCGCTCCCTAACGAACGCACGCGGCGAACGCGCTCTGCACCATGATCGTCTCGCATTGGTTTTCGGGCGTGAAGAGCACGGCCAGTCGCCCCCGGCCCCCCATCGGAGTGGTGCGCTCGTAATTCTTCCGCAACCCCAGTGCATCTTTGTTTCTTCCGGTGCTTCACGGCCTGGCATAAGTAAGTTACCGACAAGAATGGAGGCGCGATTTTTTCTCAATCACCGGGGCGACCGCAAAGACGAGGCGGCGCGGCCAGCGCGCGCGCCGATTGACTTTCATCGTCGTCTTCCCGGTTATGAACCGACGCCGCTGCACAACGCTCCCGAACTCGCCCGCTTGCTCGAGATCGGGCAGGTGCTGGTGAAAGACGAGTCGCGCCGGCTCGAGCTCCCCGCTTTCAAGATTCTCGGAGCGTCCTGGGCGACTTATCGCGCGCTGGAGGCACGCCTGCAGCGGTCGCTCGAACCCTGGCATTCGCTCGACGAAGTGGTCGCGCGTCTCGCGTCGCTCAAGCCCTTGACGCTCGCGACGGCGACCGACGGGAATCACGGGCGGGCCGTGGCGCATGTCGCGGCGCTCTTCGGGTTCGCGGCGCGGATTTTCGTCCCGGCCGGGACTGCACGGGCCCGCATCGAAGCCATCGCCGGGGAAGGCGCGTGCGTCGAAGTCGTTGAGGGAAGTTATGACGATGCAGTTGAGCGGGCCGCACGGGAAGCAAGCGATCGTTGTCTGGTGGTGTCCGATACCTCCTGGGCGGGCTACGAACAAATTCCGCAATGGGTGATGGAAGGTTATTCCACTGTCCTATGGGAGATCGACGAGGAACTGCAGCGACGCGGCGAACGCGATCCGGACCTTTTCGCGGTTCCGTTCGGTGTCGGTGCCCTGGCCGCGGCGGTCGTTAGGCATTACCGCGCGCCGGCGCGCGAACAACGGACGAAGATCCTCAGCGTCGAACCGCTCTCAGCCGCCTGCATGTTCGCTTCGATGGAAGCGGGCGAGATCGTGACTGTGCCTGGCCCGCACCAATCGATCATGGCGGGGTTAAACTGCGGACAGCCTTCGATGATCGCATGGCCAATCGTCTCTATCGGGATCGATGCTTTCGTCGCCATCCCCGACGACCGTGCGCGGGAGGCAATGCGCGCGCTCGCCCGGATCGGGATCGTGGCCGGCGAAACCGGCGCCGCGAGTCTGGCGGGGTTACTGGAGCTGCTAACCGGTTCCGAGAATGATCGGTATCGTGAGGTTCTCGGGATCACAGAACGCAGCCGCGCGCTGATCATTGTCACCGAAGGCGCGACCGATCCGGAATCGTATCAACGAATCATCGGGCAATGAAATCGCCGGAGAACGATCAATGACCGAGAATGCGGACGGTCGGCTCGTTGACGAATGCACCTGGCGTCGTGAAACGACCAGTCTGATCGATTTCGTGGCGGTCGATGAGTCGCACCGGTGACTGTGTGGCGTTGCCGATTGGTTGCAGCCGAATGCGTTTTGGAATCAGCGAGCCGGTTACAAACACGGTTTGTTGTTCCACCTTTTCCCCGGATCGAGGCGCTTGATCGAGCGGGCGCCCAGCGAACGCGGTCCCGGCCAATAGAACGAGCAAGAGAAGGGTTCCGGAGCGCAAAAAGAGCAGCGTTTTCATACCCGAAACTTACGCCCATAGCGCAGGCTGGGCAAATTACAACCGTGAGCGCCGACCCACGCTCAACATGGCCAAGGTTCCCTTCGGCCGGGGTCAGCGACCCCGGCCAAAGGAGATCCTAGAATTTCTTCGTCAGACGAAAGTAAACAAATCGGCCGGTGGCATCGTAAGTAAAGCCTGGATAGCCGGTGCCACTTCCTTGTTCACCCGACGCGAAGGGCGGGTCCTGGCCGAAGACGTTGTTGCATCCCACGGTAAGGACCGTGCCTTTGGCCCACCGTTGCCAGCTCCATAAACTGTAGTTGTTGGCTTCGGCCGAGGTCTGCAGCGGAGTGCCGTCCTTAGCGCGGTCTACTTCTTTCCCGTCCTTGGAGTATCCCGGCACCGGTTGGCTCTCGACCTTCGGGAGCAGCCCTGAGAAGTCGTAGGAGCCTTGGACGTCGAATAGCCACGTCTGACTGACCCAATGCTTGCGCAGGTCCCCAAGATGCTCGTGGAAACCGTCGATGTAGTGAGCGGTTGTAAGGACGTCGAAGCTATTCCAAGCCCAGTCGATAGTTGAGTCGCCCCTCCACTTGTAGTAACCCTCGTTGGAAGCGGCTTCGTCCGTGGTCCTGCCGGCCAGATTGCCTTCCTTAAACTGCGGGAACAGGAATTGATCCAAATAGGTTGCCTGATTGACCCAGGTGAAAACGCCGTAGCGCGTTTCCTTTTGATATTGCAAGCCGAAATCAAAGCCACGCGCCTGCTGGGCTCCAAGATTCTCGTTTGGAATAATGACCCGCGTAATCTGGTTGCTGTTAGGATCGCGCTCCACCACTTCACCGGGGAAGGGGTTGCCCTCTGCGGCGCGCTTTACCACCTGATCGGCCGTGGCGGCGGCCACCACCCCGGTGCGTTCAACGTCCCAGAAGTCAACGGAGAGGTTCAAACCCGGCACATATTTCGGTGAATAAACAAACCCGCCGCTGAAGGAACGGGAATCCTCGGGTTGAAGATTGCTATTACTGACAATCAAGGTATTCGTCTCCGGTTCAAACGCGCCGCCATTGAGCGGATCGTGCGTACCCTGAAGGGTAGAAATAGGAGCAGCGAATAACTCTTCGAGTGAGGGCTGACGAAATCCTTCGCCCCAGGTGGCCCGCAAAGTGAGAGACTCGTCGATTGGCTGCCAGCGCAGGCCTAGCTTCGGTACCAGGACATTGGTATCGTTATTTTGAAAGTCTTCGTAGCGACCCGCCGCCGTGAATTCCATGGAATAGAAGCCCGGGATCTTGAGTTCCGGACTGAAGATGGGAATGTCGGTTTCGGCATAGAAAGCAAAAGACTTTCGGCCACCACTGACGGATGGAACGGGCGAATTGCCCGCGATATCGCCGGCGACGTTGAGCGCATCAGGAGACTCATCGAGCGTTTCGCGACGGAACTGGCCACCAAAGGCAAAGCCAACACCGCCGGCCGGCAACTTAAAGAGCGAGGTCGTATAAACGGTTCCGTCGACGGTGGCCAACTTTGAAATGTCTCGATCCGTGGGATGAACCGTGGCAAACGCAACCGTCGGCTGATTCGATGCGACCGGATTGCGATAGTCACCGAAGGGATTAAAAGGGACGGTGGTTCCGATGAACTGGGGGGAGGCAGGATCGAAGATCGGATCGTTCTGATTGAGAATGCGGAGGAAGCGCGAGATAGAGGTCTGCGTTCCGGTCTGGGTGTTTTTTACCTGGCTATAGCGGAAAGCAGCGTCGTATCCCCAGGTCCCATCAAAGAGTTTGTCCCCTCTGACACCGATCGTGCTCAGAAAGGCATCAGTCTCGTTGTCAAACAAGCGGTTCCCAAACTCAGCCAGACGAGCGCGTGAGGCGCCGGAGATAATCTGGTTGAAGGGATTGAACGGGTTGAAGGCATTAGCCGGCAGTCCGGTATCGGCAAAAGTCGGAGTACCGGGCGGCGACACACCGTTCAAATCACTATGCGGCGGAATCGCCAGCGTGGTCTGCCCTTTGGTTTGGAAATCGCCGGTCGCCGGGGGAGCCGCTTCGTTATGCGTCTTCACGTTCTGGTAAAACGAGTCCGCATAAAGAACCAACTGGTCGCCAAAGAACTTATGATCGGCGCTGACATAGCCGCCATAGCGTTCAGACGCCGGCAGCGAGAGGTTGAATTGGTTGAAGTTAAAACCCGGGAGAATGTGACCGACACCTCGGACACGACTGGTGTCATAGACATAATTACTGGCCGGGGCCAATCCATTCGTGAAATCTGGCGGAGTTCCATATTCAATCCCGCCGGGATTCAAATTTGGCCCCCCGGCGGCGGCAACCACATCGCTGCTCAGTTCGAGATTGTAGGGGCTCGTGTTGGAGCTAAGAAAGGGCGGCTTGGCGGAGAAACCCCGATCCCGGTTGGCGATCGAGTTGCGATGATAATAATTAAGGATGCCGGTGACGTTGGTATCGTCGTTGCCGGCGCCGAAGATCATGGAGGCGGCAAACAAACTCGAGTCCTTATCCAAGGTATTACCGTATTCGACGCTCGCTTCCGCGCCGCGGTAATCATGCCGCAGCTTCACATTCACCACCCCCGCGACCGCGTCCGCGCCGTAGGTAGTGGAAGCGCCATCCTTCAAGATTTCAATGCTATCGATGGCAGCTTGCGGGATCGAATTTAGATCGACGAACATTTGGCCCACGCCGACACCCCCGTTGTTGCCCGTCGGGTAAGGAGCAATCCGGCGCCCATCCAAAAGAATAAGAGTCGCGCGCGTATCGAATGCACGCAGGGCAATCGTAGCCGCACCCACCGCGCTATTGGTGCCGTTCTCATTGTTCGAGGTCGGCACACCATTGGCATTCGCTATCGGAAGGTTACGCAGAAATTCCTCGGTGTTGCGCTCGCCCGATTTGAGCAGCGTCTGGCGATCAAAAGACTGGACTGGATTGGGCCCCACTTCCTCGGCCGTCGGAATGTTGGAACCGGTCACGATAATGCGTTCGGCCGTGGCCGTGGACGGGGCCGCGGCACCGGTCACAGCTGGGGCAGAGGTTGAAGGCGGAGCGGCTGCGGAAGGCGCGCCCGGCTGGGCAACCGCGTCCTGCGCGCGTGCGCTGGAGACGATCACGAGAGGAATTGCCAGACCGATTGCGAGGACTGGGTGGAAGATTCCAAACTTCGAGGGCAGTGATTTTTTCATAAGTTTGTTAGGTTTCTTTACGGGGTCTATTCAGTCCCGCGCGGGCATTCAAGACTTTTTGTCATCTTTTTTAGATTATTTTCGAGGGGCGCAGAGCAAAGAATTCCCGGAGGCGCATCGGTGCCCCGAAGCCGGCTGCTCATCTCCCCGCCGCCAGCCGCTGCAAAGTTAGCCTAACGAGATCTTCCGCGCTCGGCCCGGCCGGCGCGTGCTGCTGAATTTCCCTCACTGCCTTGTGCGCCTCGACCTGCTTGTAGCCGAGAGCGATGAGGGCGAGAACCGCTTCGTTCGCCTGTTCCTGTTCGGGTGTCGGCGCCTGCGCGCCGCTTGCTACTTCCCACGCCGCCGCCACTCCCAGTTTGTCCTTCAACTCGAGCACGATCCGCTCGGCGGTTTTTTTCCCGAGGCCGCTGATTTTCGAAAGTGAAACCACATCGGAATTCACGACCGCGGCTTTGAAATAGCTCACGCTCATTCCGCTCAAAACGGCGAGCGCGAGTTTCGGGCCGATCCCGCTGACATGGTTGACGAGCAAACGGAAAAGATCGCGCTCGGCCGCGGTCATGAAGCCATAAAGAATCTGCGCGTCTTCGCGCACATGCAGATGAGTGAGAATGTGGACCATCTCGCCGGGCGCGGGCAGCTTATCGTAACTGGAGAGCGGGATAAAAACCTCGTAGCCGACGCCGCCGACATCGACGATGGCCTGGGTCGGGAGAGCATTCGTTAGGCGGCCATGCAGGAAAGTGATCATGTGTTTTTCAAGATTAGGGTGAGATCAACCCAGCGCCCTTTTGCGAAATCCAAGCCGCTAGTCGAGAACTTTCGATATCCGCTCGGGAGGGTCGGGTAAAGTTGGTCGGCAACGACGGTCGGCAGGACGACGAAGTGCGGGCCGGCGCTGGCGAGGAAGGGCGGAATCTGGTCCGGTTGCAAGGTTGTCACGTCGCGGTTGTTTTCGCGATTGTAGGTGAGAAAGCCGCGCACCCGGCTGCGGAAATTCCAGACCAGGCTCGGAGCGTCGAAATCGTAGGCGGCAAAATCCATTTCCGGTTGCAGATACGGCGCCGCCTGCCGAAAGAGTGCAGCGGAAGGAAAGTAAGGCGCGAGGAGCGGAAATCCGATGAGCGCGACCGCGAGCAGGACGGTCGCGCTGCCGAGCGACCAGCGGCGCAGGGACCGCTCGCCCGTCGGCCCCTCGAGCCAATGCCGCGCGAGCAAAAGCGCGAGCAAGGGAAAGGCGGGCAGGATGTAGTGCGGCAGCTTCGTTTTCACAATCGTAAAAATGATCACAATGACGGCGCAGCCGGCGATGAGATAAAGATCGAGCGCATCCCGTTTTCCCCAGAGCCGGCGGGCAAGCCCGGGGAGCTTCCACGACCACGGGGCGAAGCTGAAAAAGACGGTGATGAAATAGAAGGGCAACGAGAGGAGCGCGGCCGCGATCGACTTTCCACCGTGCCCCTGCATGGTCCCGAACGATCGCCCCACGACGTGCCGGCCAAGACCGACGTTGAGAAATTCTCCGTGTGTTTGCAGAAGCGCGGGCACTCCCCAGAGGGCCACCAGCGCAAGCATGAGCAAGACTCCCCTAACGAAAAGAAAACGGCGCGCAAAGTGATCCGTCGGGCGCAGGAACTGCATGACGGCGACCGTGCCTAACGGCATCCAGCCGATCGGACCCTTGGCCAGAAAAGCGCAGGCGAGCGCCAGGTAAAAGAGCCACCACCACGCCCGCCGCTTCCTTGGCCTAACGACGACACTTCGCCACGTTCCACCGAAGCGATCGCGCCAGAGTT
>Ga0157374_10005440_pt1 | contig 10699 bp, 8 predicted proteins | sample M25metaG_FD_115308 | JGI IMG/M metagenome (GOLD analysis project Ga0157374, IMG submission 115308) | Miscanthus rhizosphere microbial communities from Kellogg Biological Station, Michigan, USA - M2-5 metaG | ecosystem: Host-associated > Plants > Roots > Rhizosphere > Soil | place: USA: Michigan... | reverse complement strand
GTGGGTTCGCTAGGCAAACGCCCGCCTTCGTTGACGAAACTCGAAGAGCAGCCGAAGAGCTCATCCATGAAGCAGTGGATGACATCGTCGCTGATTCAGCGGAACAGTATATGGAAGAACAGCAAAAGGCCGTGAGCCACTTGAACACGCGGCTGGCGGACGCGCTGGCCGAGTTACGGCAGCAGAAAGCAGCACGCGAGGGGAACAAAACTAAAGGAGATATTCCCGGTCACGCTGACTCATGAACTGCGCGCTCGTAATTGATCGGGTTCCATAGTCCTCACCTGCGGGTTGCCGCATTTCCATTGCAGCCGCCTATATAGAGCTAACCAGATATCTTGGTTCTTTACAGAAATCGTGAAAATTAGGATACTTGATAAATGCGAAGCCCAACTGACAACGCCGACCGGGCCGACTGGGTCATTAGCGCCGAGCAAGCCCGAGAGTGGCAACGCCAGCAACACGAGAATGAGACCGGAATACGCTGGTAAAACTCGGGATTATGAAATGGATTTCCCGCCTGCTTATGCTGATTGTGCTGGCGCTGGGTTATATGTGTTTACAACACGCCGAGAACGCGGGTAGGCTTTTATTCGTTTGTTACAACGTGGCCCTGCTCCTTCTTTGGGGGTTGCACGAATTGCAGCATCCCCTCGACGAAAAGCCTAAAGCTTCTGGCCGTTCCGATGTCTAAGTGTCAGATAGCTTCAATACTTATCTCTGGAGCAACGCTCACTCTCGCCAGCGGTCCCTGAGCTTGATCTCGTTAGGCCTTACATGTGCCAGCTATCTTCATCGGAACAGCACGATTATCTGCAGCGACATTTCAGGCATCGCCTCACGCTGCTTCGTTGTTACTTTCCTGTTTGGTCCTGTTCCGCTTCAACGATTCAACGGTTTAACGATTCAAAACGCCGCTCAAGGGTTCGAATCCCTCCCTCACCGGTTCAACTTTTCACAATGAAGGTAACAATATACCGCAGACGGCGAAAGCATGACCGGTGCTGGTAACAACATGGTCCCTTGGGATTTTACACGAACCTCCCCACGAACCAGATTAGATTCCAGTATGCCCAGGTGCCACAGGCTACCTTGGCCCAAAACAAAACGCGGGCGATATGGCCCCACCAATCAGAAAAAACCTTATCTTCGATCTTAGCCGCCGGGGATATTTTTGAACCCTTCGGCACGAACCAAGCTGCTTTTCGTTGTGACGCTGCCCAGCCTGGCAAACTTTTCGACAATTTGAACCAGCAGCTTAAAGCACACATCAAACAGATCTCACCCGCTATCGCGGGAGCAATCAGCATTGCGATTGGCATAATAGCGCTCACAGGTTGGGCGTTTCACATCGCCCTTCTACAGACGTTGGGCCTCGGGTCGATCGCGATGAATCCAGTTACCGCCTTTGTTGTCATACTGGCAGGTGGAACGCTGGTCCTTTTAAGCGATCGCCACGCGAGTCACCGGCGCATACTGTGGGGACGCGTTCTCGCTGGCATTGCAACCGCTGTGGGAGTATCGAGACTTCTCTGTATTTGGTACGGCTGCGGATGCGGAAACTTCTTGGATCGCTGGGTTTTCGGGTGTCGCTTCCAGCTTGGCCCCACACACACAGAGTCGATCGATATTAAGACTGCGCTTAATATGCTGCTGGCCGGCTCCGCCCTTCTTTTGCTCGATGTCCAAGCCCGTCGTGGGCATCGGCCCGCTGAGGCTCTTAGTGCCGTTTCGGGAACCATCGCGATCCTCGGTTTGGTCGCATATTCCTATAATCTCATTGCCTATTATCCGACCCCTACCTGGTTTCCAACGGCGCTTCCAAGCGTATTAGCTTTTCTCTTTCTAGCGACAGGAACCCTTCTGGCGCGATCCGATAAGGGGACAATGTGCGTTGTGATGAGTGACACTGCGGGCGGACTGCTAGCACGACGGCTAATCCCACTGGCCATCCTTCTGCCAATCTTTCTTGGTGCGCTCCGCTTCGTGTCTGAAAACGTGGGTCTTCACGGATTTCAGTTTGGAGCGGCGCATACCGCTATTGCGTCAATGATCCTGTTCTTCGCTGCAACGTGGTGGACGGTTCGCTTGCTCTATCGAGCCGACGAGGAGCGTAAGACAGCAGAGGTGGAGAGGGACAGGATCGCGGAGCATATTCACGTCTTAAACGCCGAGCTGGAGCAACGCGTGGCTGCGCGAACGGCTGAGCTTCATAAGCTCAACGATGAACTTCGTCTAGCGAGCAAGGCCAAGGATGACTTTCTCGCTATGCTAAGTCATGAACTGCGCACACCGTTAACTCCCGCGTTGGTCACTGCTACCTATCTTGCCGAAGATGAAAGTCTGGCACCGGCCTTCCGTGAAGAACTCGCCTCAATTCAGCGTAGCGTTCAACTGGAAGCGCGCCTGATCGATGATCTACTTGATCTGACTCGAATCACCCGTGGAAAAATCGAGCTCCACGCTGAAGATGTCGACGCTCATGCGCTTCTTCGAGGAACGCTTCGCATTGTAGAGAACGATCTCCGTCATAAGCACTTGAACGTAATTGTTCGATGCGAGGCGAAGCGGCACCATGTCTCCGCTGACCCAGTTCGCCTTCAGCAGGTATTTTGGAATCTGCTTAACAATGCCGTCAAGTTCACCGACCGCAGTGGTCGAATTGAGATCAACTCAGATAATCGTGACGGCGCGCTCTTAATCCACATCAGCGATACCGGAATCGGCATCGATCAGGCTAAACAAGTGCGCATTTTTGACGCGTTTGAGCAGGGGGAAACGACAACACGACGACAGTTTGGCGGCCTCGGCCTTGGCCTTGCCATCTCTAGAAACTTGGTCGAGTTACACGGTGGCACCATCAGCGTCCAGAGCGATGGGAGCGGCAAGGGCGCTACTTTCACAGTCGCGTTACCCTGCGTCGAGCTAAAGGCAATTGATCCAACTGATCAACTCACAACTACGCCAAGGCCATCAGTCGATCTGCGTGTGCTTCTGGTGGAAGACCATGCCGATACCCTGCGCGTGCTTTCTTCCATTCTTACTAGGGATGGGTTCCGCGTTCGCACCGCTGCCAGCCTCGCAGACGCAAGGAAACTGCTCGATTGTGAATCCTTTGACGTGCTTGTTACCGATATTGGTTTGCCCGACGGGAGCGGCTATCAACTGATGCACGTAGCCCGGCAGTCGCAGAGCCTCCGCGGCATTGCTATTAGCGGATTCGGAATGGAGGAAGATGTCCGGCGCAGCATCGAAGCCGGGTTCGAACATCATTTGATTAAGCCAATCGATGCGCAACAGCTTGAAGCCTTGCTAACGGCGGCACAGAACTAGTACACAGGGAGCGCTGCGACTCTGTGTCGTTTCAGTGAGCGCGACTAAGACGATCCTGACAAAAGCGCATTTGCTCCCGATGGCCATACGGGCCCCATTTGTTTAGAAATTGTGAGCTCAAATTCGGATTTGAGTTGATCAAGGCTATCTAGTCGACGACCGCCTCCTCCCCATGCCCCAATTGCAGCCCATATTCGCAAATGATGCGGCAGAGCGTCGAGCAATTCTGGCTGGGCAAAGCGCCACAAAATTTCTCGCTCGTTCGCGTTTTGCAATCGGCAATCGCAAAATTCGGCTAATTGGCTCTTGCCCGTTAGATCGGACGCTGTTTGTGGAATCGACATCCGGTTTGGCCGGCGAAGCAGGTCCGTTACAAGTAGCTACGCAGCACCCAAACCGCGCAAATGATTGCAGCTAAGCCGAAGATCGAAACACAGATCGCAATGATTCGGTCAGTTCTATTCTGAGAAAAAAAATTTCCGCCACCAAGAATCGACAGCGTGAAGCCGATGGCGAGAATGATAGGTATCCAGCGGAGTCTCATAAGATTTGAATCGGCAACTCCACTGTTTCTGCCACTTTTCAGCGTTGGCAAATGAAAGCGCCTCAACGCGATCGCGACCGCTGGCACTCGGCTTGGTTTGACGGCTCATACGATCAACGGGCGCCGAAGCCCTACCATTTGTTTTCGGCTTGTTTTTCGGAAGCCGGTTGGACTAAAAGAATGCCTGGGTTAGGCTAATGGGCCCGAGATGAAAACGTCTAAATCGAACAGATTAATGATTCTCGCGGTCGCGAGTGGCCTCATCTTTTTGGCTGCTTGCGCCGAGATGGAATCATCCAACACCAAGTCGCTGCTCAGCGCTTCCGGCTTCCATGTGCGCACTCCGCAAACACCTTTACAGAAAGAGGTGTACTCGAGGCTGGAACCATACCGGGTCGAGCGTATCACCCATAAAGATAAAACGCTCTACGCCTACAAAGATGAAAAGGCAGGAGTCGCGTATGTCGGGCGAGAACCAGAATACCAAAGGTACTGCCAGCTTTGCGTTCAGCAAAGAATCGCACAGGATTACTACGCGGCGGTTCAAATGAACCAGATGTATGCGGCGCGCTGGTACGGAGCGTGGGGTCCACGCTGGTATTGGTGATGACGTCAGTGCACACCTAACCCTGCCGCAGAAAGAGGGGTGTTACCGCGCCGGGCAGACCACGCCTCTGAGCAGTCGAAATCGCGGACATCTTGTCGAGAAAGAATTAGCCGGGACAAAAAGTAATTGGTAAACGCTGTTTCCCTCCCTACCTCACTTGTCATTCCCGGCGAAGTCGAGGAATCTTTCGTGATGGAAGAGCGAGGCGACAAGGAGATTGCCAGCAAAAAGCAGTGCGCTCAGATGCTCAAGCTTGTTACGAAGGGCATCTATTTCACCCAAATCTCACAGAGACATTCAATGACAATTGCTTCGAAGCAGTGAATACAATTGAAGAGAAAGTATCGCAGCTTCACGCGGGCAGGCTGGTGGATATGCACTTCGACCTACCACTCGGCCTTTTCTGGAATCGCGCGCGCCGAAATGTCATTGCCACCGATTTCCTGCCCGAACTCGAGGCCGGCAATATCGGCCTGCTCGGAGTCGCGATTTACGTAGAAGACAAATATCTGCCTGACCAAGCGCTGAGAATCGCGCTCGACCAGGTCGCTATTCTTCATACCGAAGTGGAGGCAACACGTCGGCTTACGTTCTGCCGATCGTTCGCGGATATCCAGCGCGCGCAAGCGCAAGACCGTATCGGATTCATCCTAACCATGGAAGGCGCCGAACCACTCGGGGATGATCCGCACCTTCTTCAAATCTTTCATCAGCTCGGTCTGCGCATGCTGTCACTCACCCACGCTCGGACTAATGCGGCTGCATCTGGCGGTATCTTCGCAGCCGCCGGCTCACCCTCCGACGGTCTAACAGCTTTCGGCCGCCAACTCATCGCCGAATGTGATCGACTCGGCATTTTGCTCGACCTCGCCCACATCAACGCCGCGGGGTTCGAAGAAATTTGCACGTTGACGAATCGGCCCGTTATCGTTTCGCACACGAACGTGCGTCGGTTCTATGATGTGGAGCGCAATATCAGCGATGACCAAATCAAAATGATCGGCGCGCGTGGCGGCGTGGTCGGTATTAACGCCATTCTTGTTAGCGCAAACAAAAAAGAAGCGACGCTCGATCGTTACATCGAGCATATCGAGCACGTTGCCAACCTCATTGGAATCGATGGGGTCGGAATTGGATTCGATTTCTGCGAATTTCTCTGGCGCCAAATGCCAGTGGTAGAACGCGAAGAATTGGAGACGAAACTGACCAGACCCCAGTTTCTCCCCGAGTTAAGCAATCATTCCCAGGCGCGAAACGTTACGCGTAAATTGATTGAGCGCGGATTCAACGACAAGGAAATCGCGAAATTTTTGCGTGGTAATTGGCTACGGGTCCTGCAGCGGGCGCTGTAAACCAGCGCTGCGTTAAATCCGGTCGCACTCGTTAGGCTCCGGAAATTCACAGGCTAAAACGACCTCAGCCGATGATAATCACTGCTCTTCAGTTAGTCGCACCCATTCGAGTTTTGAGGCAAAGAGTTGCTGCGAGCCCAAGCAGCAGCAGGCTCCACGTGGATGATACTTCCGTAACGGAGGCTGAAATAACGTCGATGCTCGTCAGTTGATTCAATCCGGAGATCAGCGTGGCATCTACCGTTTCGCCGGAGAGGGTGTACTCGCCAACAGTACCGGCGAAAAAGTCGGAAACAAACAAATAGCCTTCAGCAACTGCGAGTGCACTTGGATGGTCAAGTCCTGCAACTAAAGTGGGAGTTACCAGTTCCCCGGTGGTTGCGTTGTATTGGGAGATCGTGCCGAGCGAAAAGTTCGCCACGAATAGACTGTTTCCAAAAACCGCTATCCCACTGACGGAAGACGCTTCCGGGACCAAGTTGGCATTCAGTGGTTCTCCTGAGGTGGAATATTTGCCGATTTCACCGTTGCCAATATCGGCGACAAAAAGCTTGTTTCCCGACACCGCCAAAGTATTGGGGATGCTGAGTCCGCCGATCAAATCGTGGTCCACGACGGCGCCTGACGTCGTATACTTACCGACCTTGTCGCTCTCACTGGAGATGTTCGAATTTACGACAAATAAATTCGTACCAGAAGCGGCGATGGCTGAAGGGCCAAAGAGTTGGATCAGTGTTTGATCCACCGACTCTCCCGAAACGCTATATTTGCTAACGATTCCTGCACCTTTATTAGGCATAACAGAACTAGTGAGAAACAAATCGTCTCCCAAGACTGCGACGCCCCTTGGAGATACCAGCCCGGAGATGAGCGCAGGGGCTAAAGGCTCACCCGAGGTAGAGTATTTCCCGACCGTGCCGTCACCAAAGTTTGCCACAAAGATTTGCGCGCCCGCGCGTCCAGGCGTGGCAAAAAGCCCAAGGAATGCGAGCAAGATACAAAGCAACGATCGCACATGAATGCGACGTTGCTCGTGCGGATTAAAGGAGTTGGCGCTCATGACTGGTTGTTCAAGGCCGGGGGCGACATGTTATTCCACCATAAACCGCTGGCACTGACAGTCTTAATTTAGCAACCAGGGCAAATTGTGGCTCGATTTCTCGGAGGCGAGGAATGATTGATAATTTGAAAAAGAAGGCTGTTGCTCCAAGCTGGCTAGGAAGCTGTGCGCAGCAATTACCTGCGCGTTCCGCACCCGGACGTTGTAAGTTACACAAGCATGCAGACTAAACTCGAACACATCGAGAACTTCATTGACGGCCAGTTCGTTGAGCCCGTCGGCGGCAAGTACCTCGACAACATCGAGCCGGCGACCGGCAAACCATACTCCCAGGTCGCGGATAGCGACGCACGCGACGTGGAACTTGCCGTCGCTGCGGCGGACAAAGCTTTCCCCGAATGGTCGCGAAGGCCGGCAGCAGAGCGATCGAAAATTCTCCTGCGCATCGCCGATTTGATTGAGCGTGATCTGGAGAAACTTGCCCGTGCCGAATCGATCGACACGGGCAAACCTCTGTCGCTTGCTCGCGAGCTCGACATTCCACGCGCCGCCAGCAATTTTCGTTTCTTCGCTACCGCAATTCTTCACACCGAATCAGAAGCGCACGTCACCGACAACGTCGCATTTAACTACACGCTGCGTCAACCGCGCGGCATCGCGGGATTAATTTCGCCCTGGAACCTGCCGCTTTACTTGCTGAGCTGGAAAATCGCGCCCGCTATTGCCGTCGGGAACACTGCCATCGCAAAACCCAGCGAGCTCACACCGATGACGGCGTTTTTGCTTTGCGAAATTGCACGCGAGGTCGATCTGCCGAAAGGCGTTCTCAATATTGTACACGGCACCGGACCGAACGTCGGCGCGCCAATCACGGCCCATCCCAAAATCACCACCATATCGTTCACTGGCGGCACCGTTACCGGTAAGAAGGTCGCCGAAGCCTCCGCACCGTTATTTAAAAAGGTTTCGCTGGAGCTCGGCGGAAAAAACCCAAACATCGTTTTCGCCGATGCCGATCTGGACGCGGCGATTACCGGTAGCGTGCGTTCATCTTTTGCAAACCAGGGCCAGGTTTGCTTGTGCGGCTCGCGCGTCTTCGTCGAAGGATCAGCCTACAACGATTTCGTGGATCGGTTTCTCAATGAAGCGTCCAAACTCAAGAGCGGCGATCCACTCGACGACCAGACGGAACAAGGCGCGATCGTGAGCAGGACTCAGCTCGACAAGGTAAGCTTTTATGTCGATCTCGCGCAGAAAGAGGGCGGTCAGATCGCGCTCGGCGGCAAGGTCCCCGAACCGATTAACGATCGATGTCGCGACGGGTATTTTTTCCAACCAACCGTCATCACCGGATTGCCCGTTTCCTGCCGAACAAACCGCGAAGAGATCTTCGGCCCGGTCGTCACCATCACACCGTTCGACAAAGAAGAAGAAGTAATCGCTTATGCTAACGATTGCGAGTACGGCCTAGCGTCAAGTGTCTGGACGCAAAATCTCAATCGCGCCCATCGCGTCGCCGAAAGAATTAACACCGGCACGGTCTGGGTAAATTGTTGGCTGGTGCGGGATCTGCGAGTCCCGTTTGGTGGAATGAAACAAAGCGGCGTTGGCCGTGAAGGTGGCGAAGAGGCGCTGCGCTTCTTCACCGAGCCGAAGAATATCTGCATCGCAAAGTAGTCGATGGTCGAGAGTTGATCGTTGAGAGAAATCAAAATCCGCTTTCATGCGCATCATGACGGAGCGCCGTCCAATTTGACGGATAAGGTCTTACATCGGCAGAGTATCCGATCAACGTGAACGCGGAAAACTTTAGGAATGCTTTTGTTCTCGTCTTGGTCGCAGCGGTAACTCTACTGTTCGCCGCCGTAACGTGGCCGTTCCTGGAACCGCTGCTGCTCGCGGCCATGCTCGCGGGCTTGTCTCAGCCGTTATATCAGTGGATCACGCGACTGGTGCGCGGCCGAAAATCATTAGGCGCAGTCCTGACTCTTCTAGTTTTGTTTATCCTCGTGGCCGGGCCATTGAGCGCGTTTCTCGGTGTCGTCCTTCAACAAGCGCTCAAAGTCAGCAATGAGGCAATCCCATGGGTGCAACAGCATTTTGGCTCGGCGAGCACATTCGACGCCCACGAATGGCTGGTCCAAAAATTCCCGGCGCTCGCCCCTTATGTTCCGAGTCAGGATCAACTAGTCGAAGGTGCAGGCATTGCCGCCAAATCGGCCGGCGCTTTTCTGGTTGCGGTCGCCTCGCGGATGACTGCCAGCACGGCCTCATTCCTCCTCAGCTTCTTCGTCATGGTCTACGCAATGTTTTTCTTTCTCAAAGAAGGAGACAAAATCCTGGAAAAAATTTTCTATTATCTACCACTGCGGCATGAGGACGAATCGTTGATGTTGGAGAGATTTAGATCGATTACGCGCGCAACCGTCAAAGGAACACTTGTAATCGGTATCATTCAGGGCGCGCTTGCCGGTCTTGGATTTTGGGTGGCTGGAGTTGATGGCACCGCGTTTTGGGCAACGATCATGGCAATCTTGTCCATCGTCCCCGGAATCGGCGCGGCGTTGATCTGGGTGCCAGCGGTCATTTTTCTATTTTTCAGCGGGCAGGTGTGGACCGGGGTCTTGTTGTTCGCGTGGTGCGCCGCCGTTGTTGGCACAATCGATAATGTCCTACGTCCTATCCTGGTTGGAAAGGATGCCAAAATGCCTGACCTCCTCGTCCTGCTAGGAACGCTGGGCGGTCTCTTCCTTTTTGGACCGATCGGGTTTATCGCCGGTCCCATCGTGTGCGGTTTGTTCCTGACCGTCTGGGAAATCTACGGCGCGACATTCAAAGATATCCTGCCGCCGGTTAAACGCCCGCGCTCAACCAAGTCATTGTAACTGCAGCATAAAAATTCGCACAGTGAGGTTTCAACGCGGATCCTTATCTTTCTCATCCGCGATACCCCAAGAAGCTCAGTCTGGCCGATGCGCCTTTGTTTAGGAGCTAAGTCGTTCTTAATTGTATTTTCCGGACGTCATTGGCTGAACGAAGATGATCCGGCCGAATTGGAAGGCGCTGTGGAAGAGAAGCCATAGGAGGCCAAATAAGAAAATCGATAACCCGGGAAGGTCGACCCACCCGAGCGAACTGAAGAGTTGTGCGACGCCGTTAACGGCATGGCCGACAACGAAAAATGAAAGTAGGAACAAGTTAAAGAGTTCGCGATATTGCCGCAGAAATCTAAGACTCAAACGTACCAGGATCGTTACGAAGACGAACTCAAATACCGCAATCGATGCATTTCCAATTCGCCAGACCGCGATATCGCTCCAGTTCATGTAGTGGAGAGCAAACGGAATCAACGAAAGGAACATTGCTGCCAGACTATTGGTAAACAGGATCAAAATTCGAAACGCTTCGAACTCACTCAGACGACCAGGTTGGCAATTAAAAGCAATGACAATGCCGCTAAATCCCGTGACGCCAACCGCGAGCTGAGCAATGGTGGTGAAAATTTCGGCGCCAGTCATTGAGCGACCGAACAATAGGAAAACCCTGACTGTTTGTCAGCAACCACCCGCAGCGCGGGCCGAAATTGCAACCGGCCGCGCCGCCGAGACGTCGCCCTTGGACACATGGACGACAGAGCGCCGTGGCTACAACTTACCTCGACTAGCGAGGCAGAACAGTTCCACGCGCCCTTATTTCTTCACGAAACGCCGTTCGTGATCGAGCAGCCATTTCTTCCGCCACAGGCCGCCGCCGTAACCACACAATGTTCCGTCGGCACGAATGACGCGATGGCATGGAATGAT
>Ga0157374_10005437_pt1 | contig 10702 bp, 9 predicted proteins | sample M25metaG_FD_115308 | JGI IMG/M metagenome (GOLD analysis project Ga0157374, IMG submission 115308) | Miscanthus rhizosphere microbial communities from Kellogg Biological Station, Michigan, USA - M2-5 metaG | ecosystem: Host-associated > Plants > Roots > Rhizosphere > Soil | place: USA: Michigan... | reverse complement strand
GACTTCGCGATCCCCGCCGAGCATCAGCACCGGACGCCCGCCGAGTCGCTGCCCGAGCGCGACGAGCCCGTCGACCAGCGTCGCGCCCTCGAGGCTGGGCAGCCGCACAAGGTTGGCGAAGCGCGACGTCGCGGCTGGGCACCAGCGTGTCGTTGCGACCACATGAACCGTCAGACCCGCAACGGCCAGCCCGCGGACCACGCCGAGGCTGTTGAGACTTTCTCCAACGACGACGACCGGAACCGCTCGCTCGATTCTTCTGCGATCCATCTGAACTCGCGGACGGGTGCGACGCGTCGGAACAGCCGAGTCGAAGGATGATGGACAGTAGCTGACCAGAAGCTGACTAAGACGACCGACGCTTCCTGCGCGAAGGATTTCGGCTCGAGTACTTCGGCCTTGGCCTCGGCCCGGGTATGGATCGGGGCGCGCATCGGCTCCGTGCCGAATTGGTTGTAGGTCCGGCTGCGCAGAGGGCCGACCAGCCTCTGGTCGCTTGCCGCCTTCAGCTTGGCATTCACGGTAATCCTTTCGAGCATCGAATTGCGTTGGACGGCGGTCCGCGGCAGTCGTGCCGAGGACGTCCGCAGCGCTGAGTTACTCTTCGACTCATCGATGCCGGCACGGTAGGCGTTGCCGTCGGGTGAAAGAACCCTTCGTGGTTGAACGTGCTATTGCGAAACTTGAAAAGATTGAGCGCTATCAAACGCGTGTGTCGATCCTCAGATCCGGCGAAATGCGAGCGGTGGTCCGCGCACGCGCTAAAGAGCAGACGCCGACGAATAGCCGTTGCTGGATGAGTCCGCGCGCACATGACCGTCCGCTATCGTTCGGCGAACGTGAACGGCAGCTTTCAGTCGGGCCAACCGGAAGTGCGAGCCTCCGCGATCGACCCGTGCGATCGTTCGTCGCTCAAAGCCGAATGACCGTTATGCAGCGGTTGCAGTCGGTGATGTCCGCCAGGTTGACTCACGCCGTCGGCCACATTGCAGTCATTCGCGCTCTGCCGACTCCGCGGTGCGAATGACCGCGTAAGCTGTCGAAGTCGTCGAAGTGGAAGTCCCGACCCATAGTAGGCGGGACCGAGCCCTGCGCAGTGACTACGAGTCCCATTTCCCGCCGAACGAGGGGAACCCGGGGGGCGGCGCCACGCGCTTGCCCTCCTCAGTCTCGTAGTAGCCGCGAATCGACCCCACGACAGCTTGATCGTTCGGACTCGCTGGCCTTCCGTTAAGTAGGGCTTTCGTTGCAATAGCTAAGAGGCTGTCCTCTTCGAGCGTTGACAACAAAGATTCGCCTACTGTTTTCGCCTCCCCCAAACGTCCGGATTTCACAAGTCCAGCCACAAGCAAATGCCGCATTTGCTGCCCTTTCGGACTGTCTGCGCCGCCCTGCTTCGTCATGTGGAATACGACGAACTCGGCGTCTGTGACGACCGATTCCCAGTCGCGGGCCAGTGCACTTATGGCGGCCGCGTTACCTCTGACGGTGAGCATTTCTGAGTCTGTGGGGCCAAAGTGAAGACCCGCGATGTAGGTGACTCGGGCCTGAATCCGCTGTGCTTTGATTACCTCACCAGTGTTTGCCAGCTCGTGTGCTCTTGCGCCCATGACTTGGAGCAGCTTGCGGATGTCGCTTTTGGCGGCGGCGAAGCCAGGAAGGCTTTCGAATTCATTCCACTCGGCCGCGCTGGGATTGAACGCACCGGCCCTCTTGGCAATATCCGCGTCCACTTCTCGAAGCCCGTCGCGCAGCAAGCGTACGTCCGCGTCATCCCGAATAACCGAAGCAATCGTACTGAAGTACCAAGCTTTCTTCATCGAATCTGCATCCGGATCGGCAGATGCCAAATAGTAGTGACGGGCAAGCATGTACATCGCCTCGCGAAGATCCTCGTGTACCTGCGTGAAGCCCTTCGAAAGGTGCGACAAAGCAAGTTCGGTCGTACCCTCTTGGATTCCCCGCTCGTAGTTCGCTATCCAGTACCTCGGAGCTTGAAGGTCCAGTTGCTTCGAAAGCGCCTCCTCCCGAGCTTCGCCCTGCTCGATTTGTTGGGTGAGGTTCTTGATTGTTTCTCCGAGTAGGATCTGCGCTCGCTTCTTAAGCGTGCGGTCTCGGATGATCCAGGCAACGATGGCAGAAGCGCTGGGCAATCCGAAATAGGTTGCGATCTGGATCAGGTTCGCGAGCCAGCCGGAGCTTTCGCCAGTCTGTTTCAGATCCCACATCCAGCAGCCTCGGTGAGTGGACCGTCATGCAACGCGGTTATCGCGGCAACGCTTTGCGGTCACGCGAGTTTTCCGCAGTCCTGCCCGATCGGATCGCGGCTGTTTTATCACCTTTCGCCAATAACCACGCACTAGCCTAGCTTCGAGCAGGAGACCGGTGGCGGTCAATCGCGTAGCTGCTATTGGCGAACGACCGCTTGGGTGCTGGCTGGATCAGCCAGCCGCCTCGCAGCACGTAGGGTGGGGCTTGTATCCCCTGGGCGAACAGCGAATGTTGGATGGCGCTTCTCGGATTCGCAAGCGGATTCCGGTCATGAGCGCTGCAGCGGAAATTTGACGCTGCCGCAGCGCTCGCGACGCTGCCCGCGGGCTCGTTGCTGACGCTGCTGTACGTTGCTCGTCGCGACCTCGCCGCCAACATCGTCGCCCACGCTGCGACTGCGACTGCAAGACCGCCGCACCCGCCCCGACCGCGTGGGCACGGCGGAGCCCGGCCCATGTCGCTTCATGTCCGGTCACCGAGTCGCTGCCATGCGAGCGCCGCGATCGCAACGTCCTGCAGCCCGACGCCGACGGACTTGTACACGGTGATCTCGCCTGCGTTCGTCCGACCGGCGCTGCGACCGGTGACGAGGTCGGCGAGCCCGACGAGCTTGCCTTCGAGGTCGCTCGCCTGCGCGAGCAGAAGGTCACCCGCTTCCTGGCACGCCTGCACCGGCCAATCGACGGCGACGATCGAAGCGCGCTGCAGCGCATCGTCGTCGAGCTCGCGCGTCTGTGGCAGGCTGGATCCGATCGCGGCGACGAACGAGCCGGCAGCGAGCCTGCTGCCCGGAAAGAGGGGAGACGACGAGCGCGACGCCGTGACGACGATGTCGCTGCCGTCGACCGTCTCCTCGGCGGAGCACAGGCGCACCGGCCGCCCGATCTCGGCGGCCAGCGCGGGTGCTGCCTCGGCCGGCGCGAAGGGATCGTGCGCCTTGACCTCGTCGATCGCGTACGCCGCGGCGAACTGGTGCACGTGCTCGCGCCCTTGCACTCCGATCCCGAACACGCCGATCGAGCGTGCGTCGCGGCGGGCCAGATGGTGGCTCGCGATCAGGGAGGTCGCCGCCGTTCGAAGCCGGGTGATCGCGGCGGCATCGAACGATGCGAGCGGTCGCCCGTCCCTGCCGTCGAACAGCAGGATCACGAAGCTGAAGCGTCCCTCGATCGTCGTGTAGACCTTGGCGCCGGCGAAGCCCTGGTCGGGCAGCACCGCGCCGAGCGTCGAGAGCTTGACGCCGCCCGCTTCCGTGCGCAATCGAGGCTGCATCGCCGCGCGCCCGACGCCGAAGCTCGCGAACGCATCGCGCAGCGCGGCCTGCGCGCTCGGCGGGTCGATGAGCGCTTCGATCGTCGCGTCATCGACGTGCCTCATGACGTTGTCTACGCCTGCACGAGCTCCGCGTCGGCGCTCTTCAGCTGGGCAGCCGCGGCGGTGATCTCGGAGAGCGGCAAGTCGGCGGCGACGTAGTCGTGGTACAGCGCGGTCGTGTACGACAGGCGCATCTGCGCGCCGACCTCGCAGATCTTCAGGCAGCGCTGCTGCAGCTCCGGAGTGTCCGCGTGCTCGAGAACGATCTGGTAGCCGCGTTCGCCGTGGATCTCGTCGGAGACGATGTGCAGGTCGAAGAATTCGAGCTCCTCGTCGCTGAAGCCGTAGACCTCTCGCAGCGTCGGGGTCTGGCGTCGATAGATCGAGGGCACCTGCGATTCGAGGCCCACCACCAGGCCCGCGACGGCGACCACCGGGTCTTCGCGCATCGCGACCGCATAGCACCAGCTCTGCAAGCCACGCGTCGTCGGCGACATGTTGTCGGGATCGACCACGCGCTCGCGCGTCGTCCCGCAGGCCTCGGCGAACCGGATCAGCAGATCGGTGTGGCGGTCGCCGCCGATCTCCTCTTCGTACATGTTCGACAGCAGGAAGTCCTTGGCTTCGGTGAACTTGCCGTCATCGATCGTCCTGGCGTAGATGTAGGCCAGGTAGTCGGCGAACGGGCCGACGTAGTGGTAGTGGTTCTCGGCCCAGCGCGCGAGATGGGCGCGCGACAGCTTGCCGCTCGCCCAGGCGATGCTGAACGGGGCCTTGTTGGCGCTCTTGCCCTTGATCGCGTCTTCGAGCGCAGTGCGAAACGTCTCGCGGTTCATCAGTTCGGCCATGAGGTACTCCGGTGGTGGATCAGTTGGGTCCGGGCCTGCCGAAGGCGTTGGACCGGGGGCGTGCGAAAGCGAAGGATTCCGTCGTCTCACTCGACCGTGATGTTCGCCTTGCGGATGACCTCCGCCCAGCGCTTGCGCGCATCGGCAAGCCACGCCGCCGACTGCGCCTGGTTCAGACCCGTCGGTGTGTAGTCGGAGATCCGATCGAGTTCGATGACCTCCTTCGTCGCCATCGCTGCCTCGACTTCGCTGGCCAGCAGCTTCACGATCGCATCCGGCGTGCCGGCCGGTGCCAGCAGTGCATAGGCGAAGTTCGCGCTGAACCCGGGGTAGCCGCTTTCGGCGACCGTCGGCAGGTCGGGCGCGGCTGGCGAGCGTCGGTCGCCCGAGGTGGCGAGCGCCTGCAACCTGCCGGCCTTGGCGAACGGCAGGATGCCGCTGCTAACCGCAAAGACAGAATCCACCTGGCCGCTCATCACGTCGATCACCGACGCGCCCGTTCCCTTGTACGGCACGTGGGTCATCTGAATGCCCGCCGTGGCGAGGAACGCGGCCATCGTCAGGTGACTCGGCGAGCCATTGCCGCCCGAGGCATAGCTCATTCGCTGCTCCTTCACGCGCTTCACGAAGTCGGCCACGCTCGTGATCTTCAGGGCGGGATTGACAGCCAGCGCCTGGCCATAGGTCACCGGCACCGCGATCGGTACGAAATCCTTGCTGACGTCGAACGGCATCTTGGCGTACAGGGTCGGATTGACGGTGAAGGTGGTGTCGAGCGCGAAGAGCAGCGTGTAGCCGTCGGGCGGGGCCTTGGCAACGATGTCGGCGCCCAGGTTGCCTCCCGCGCCGGCCTTGTTCTCGACGACGAATGGCTGCTTGAGCCGCTTCTGGACCTGCTCGAGCACTGCGCGCGCGAACGCGTCGAGCGGTCCGGGGACGGTGGTGACGATCACCCGCACGGGCCTGTCCGGATAAGTCTGCGCCGACGCCGCCGTGGCGCCGAGTGCGAAAACGCTCAGGATGGCGAGCTTGCTCAGTAGCTTCACGGTCGAACTCCTCGGGTGGTGCGCGCCTGGCGGGCGCGGGTGCGGCTGGTCATGGACGGAATTCATGCGCGCTCGCCGATCAAGCCTCGATCGACATCGCATGCTGGAACGAGAAGCCGTCGCTGTACACGTGCTCGACCTGCGAGCCGCGTTGCGCGAACGATGTCTTGGCGTAGGCGATCATCGCCGGCGAGCCGCAGAGATAGATGCTGTGCTCCGACAGATCCTCGTGGTCGGCGAGCACCGCGTCCTGCACGTGGCCGCGGCGCCCGCTCCAGCCGGGATCGGCGCGCGAGAGGACGGGCACGTAGCGAAACTCGAACAGCCGATCCGCCCAGGACCGGATCTGCGCGTCGAGGTAGAGATCCTCGGCGGTGCGCATGCCCCAGTACAGCGACACCGGCGGGCAGCCGGGGTCGTCGAGGAGCGCCTCGAGCATGCTCTTGATCGGCGAGATCCCGGTGCCGGTGACCACCATCAGCAGCGGGCGGTCGTCCTGCGTGTGGCAGTGGAAGCTGCCGAGCGGGATCTCGACCTCGAGGCGGTCCCCCGGACGCAGCCGCGGCAGCAGCACGTCGGTGAAGCGGCCGCCCGGGATGCGGCGAATGTGGCAGTCGATGCTGCAGCCGTCGGGCGTCGAGGCCATCGAGAAACTGCGATGGCTGCCGTCGTCGAGATGGATGTTCAGGTGTTGGCCGGGCGCGTAGCTGACGCCGGGCAGCTCGGGCAGCTCCAGCTGCAGGTGCCAGACGTCTGCCGTGAGCGGTCTCAAGCCGCGCACAAGTGCGATCGTGCGCTCGGGTGTTGCGAGCTGCGGACCGCGCTGGACCTCGATCACGAGATCGCTGTCCGCTCGGGCCTGGCACATCAATCCGAAACCCGCGTCTGCCTCCTCGGCAGTCAGCGCGAGCGGCATCTCCTCATAGCGCACCCGGCCGCTCAGGATGCTGGCGCGGCACGTCCCGCAACCGCCGAAGGTGCACTCGTGCGGCAGCCGCACGCCGTGTCGGAGCGCACCCTCGAGCACCGACTCGCCCTGCAGGACGTCGAAGCCTTCGCCGCTCGGCTGCACGATGACGCGGTGAACCATCGCCGTGCTCGGTCGCTAGCGCTTGATGTCGGCTTGGACGAGCACTTCGTGCCCCTTCGGTGCGAGCAGGCGTTGCAGCGCCGCCAGCGCCGCGAGCCCGCACTTCGTATCCTGCTCACCGTTGCCGCCGCTCAGGCCGACTCCGCCGACCACCTGCTCGTCAACGACGATCGGAAAGCCGCCGACGAACGCCGCGAAGCGGCCCTCGAAGCTCCACTGGATGCCGAACGCCTCGTTGCCGGGGAGCGCCGGGCCGTTCGGCGGCAGCGTGAACAGGTGCGTGGAGCGCTTGTGGCCAGCGGCCGTGAACGCCTTGTTGATGGCGATCTGCGGCCCCGTGATCCGTGCCCCGTCCATGCGTTCGAGCACCAGCGGATAGCCGCCCTCGTCGACGACGCACACGCTTTCGGTGACGCCAATCTTGAGCGCCTCCTCGATCGCGGCGCGCACCATCGCGCGTGCTTCGCCGAGTTCCAGTCGCAGAATGCTTTTCACGGGTTTCGAGGCTTGGGTGAGAAGGGCGCAACAGCTCAGCAACCGCGGTATACGGTCTTGAGCTGGGTGTAGAAGTCGAGCCCGGGGCGGCCGGATTCGCGCAGCGTCGACGTGCTCGAGCGCTTGATCCCGCCGAACGGCGCGTTGACGAGATTGCCGGTGGTCGTGCGGTTGATCTTGACGCTGCCGGCTTCGATGTCGCTCGCGAACGCGTGCATCGTGCGCGGGTTGCGCGTGGCGATCGCGGCCGCCAGGCCGTAGTGGGTGTCGTTCGCCTTGGCGATCGCGTCGGCGTAGCTGTCGACCTCGATGATCGCCAGGACGGGCCCGAAGATCTCCTCGCGAGCGATGCGCATCGACTGCGTCACGTCGGCGAACACTGCCGGCGAGACGTAGTGGCCGTGATCGAATGCGGGCCCTTGCAGCCGCTCGCCGCCGATCAGATGGGTCGCCTCGGACTTGCCGAGCGCGACGTAGGAGAGGACCGTCTCGAGCTGTCGCGCGGAGGCGAGCGGGCCGATGTCCGTGCCCGGCGTCAGTCCGCTGCCGATCTTGAGCGAACGCACGCGCCCGACCAGCTTGTCCGTAAACGCCGCCTTGACCGGCTTCATCACGAGCAGCCGGCTCGTGCCCGTGCAGGCCTGGCCGCTGAGCGACAGGCCGCCCTTGATTGCGAGATCGACCGCCTGGTCGAGGTCGGCGTCGTCCATCACGATCAGCGGGTTCTTGCCGCCGAGCTCCAACTGCGTGCGGGTCGTGAACGGCACGGCACGATGGATCTGCTCGCCGGCCGCGGTCGAACCGGTGAACGAGATCGCGCGGACCTGCGGCGACTCGGTGATCGCCGGACCGACGTCCGCGGCGCGGCCCGTCAGGTAGTTCAGCACGCCCGCTGGCAGCCCGCCGTGGACGAGTGCCTCGGCGAGCCGCAGCCCGCTGAGCGGCGCCTCGGACGAAGGCTTGAAGACGACCGTGTTCCCGGTCGCGAGTGCGGGTGCGATCTTGCGCGCTGGGATCGACGCGGGGAAGTTCCAGGGCGAGATCACCGTGACGACGCCGAGCGGCTCGCGCAGGCCGTACACGAGCTGCTCGGGGTCGTCGCTCGGATACGTCTCGCCGCCCACGGTCTGAGCCTCGACCGCATAGAAGCGCAACGTCTGCGCGCTGCGCAGGAATTCGTCACGCGACAGCGCGAGAGACTTGCCCTCCTCGCGGGTCAGCTCCTCGGCGAAGCGGTCGACGTGCGTCTCGAGATAGTCGGCCGCGGCGAACAGGACGCGGGCGCGCCGCGACACCGGCGTCGAGCGCCACGTTGCAAACGCGCGCGCGGCCGCTGCCACGGCCGCCTCGGCGTCCGCACGCCGCGACGCCTGGAAGCGTCCGACGATCTCTCGCGTGTCTGCGGGATTGGTGTTGTCGAAAACCTCCCCCGAGGAGCACGGCGTCCACTCGCCGCCGATGAGATTGAGGAAGCATTCGACAGTCACGGCAGGTCGCGGGCGTTTGTAGGGTTCGACATACTGTATACCAAACTTGCGGTAGATCAAGGCCTGCCGACCTTGGGTGTAGCAGGCGGTTCGCCGCGGCGACTCGGTCGACTGTATGCAGTAAGATCGCGCATTCGGTGGCGCCGGACCACCGCGCATGCCCGGCTGGGAGATCGCAATCGTGGTCGAGGTGAAACTCGAAAAGCTCGGCGCCTCGCACGCGCCGCTGACGAAGCTGGTCGCCGCCGCGTTGCGCGAGCGCATCCTCAACGGCGAGTTCCGGCCCGGCGAGCGTCTCGTCGAGGCGAAGCTGTCGGAAGAACTCGGCGTTTCGCGGATGCCGGTGCGCGAGGCCTTGCGCGTGCTGGCGGCCGAGGGCGTCGTCACGATCGAGCCCCGACGCGGCGCCGCGGTGACGATCCACGACGACGATCAGATCCGCGAGATCGTCGAGGTCCGCGCCACGCTCGAGGGGCTCAACGCCAAGCTGGCGGCGAAGCGGCGCGATCCTCAGCGCTTGGCACGCCTCGAGCAAGTCCTCGCCGCCGGGGTCAAGGTCGCCGACGGTGCAGAGCTCGCGAAGCTGCACCAGGACAACGAGAACTTCCACGACGCGCTGGCCAGCGCTGCCGACAACTCCGTGCTGCGCGAACTGGTGCGTTCGTTGCGCGAGCGGACGGCGCTCATCTTCGCGCCGCACAGCAAGAAGCGCGCACGCGAGAACTGGGAAGAGCACGCGGCGATCGTGCGCGCCGTCGTGGCGGGCGACGCCGACCTGGCGGCGCTGCTCGCCTCGCGGCACGTGTACTCCGCGGCGCAGGCGCTGCCGCAGTCGGGGGCGGTCGAGCAAGATGCGGGCGCGGCCAAGCGCAAACGAGCGGGGCAGCGGCGCACCGGTACCTGATCCCCTCAGCCCAGCGTCTTCACCAGAATCCCGACCGCGCCGAAGCCGGCAAGCGCCAGCAGCAGGCGACGCACGCCCTGTGAGGAGATTCGCGCTGCGAGCCGGCCGGAGAGCGTGAATCCCGCCACCACCCACGGCGCGAGCCAGAGGCTCAGCACGAGTTCCTGACGCCCGAAACGCCCGACGGCCGCGAGCAGAATGATCGACACGAACGCTCCCGCGGCGAGCACGCAGCCCACTGTCGAGCGCAGACGCCCCGGCTCGAGGCGCTGCATGGCGATCGCGAACGGCGGTGCACCTGCGGAGGTGATCGTGCCCATCAGCCCCGAAGCCAGGCCGGCGACGGCCAGGTTCGTGCGCGACGGCGCCACTTGCCAACCCGCCAGGCTGAGCGCCACGGCGGCAAGGATCATCACTGCATAGAGCACCGCGATCGGCGTCGGCGCGAGCAGAGACAGCACCAGCACCGCCAGGGCGGAGCCGGCGAAACGGCCGAGCAGCGTGACGCCGACGAGCGGCCAGTCGACGTGCGCACGCTCGCGCAATGCCGACATCAGGGAAACGGCGCCGCCGAGCGCGAGCAGCGGGCCGGGGGCGAGGCCGGGAAAGAAGAGTCCGGCCAGCGGTGCCGAAAACATCGCGAACCCGATGCCGCCGATGCCTTGCAGCAGTGCGCCGACGAGCACCACGCCCGACATGAGCAGGTAGTCCGGACCGGCAATGCCCTGGGGTGCGAGCGCGTCGAAGATCATCGAGCCGCAGCGCGTTGCGCCAGCGGCACCCACGAGACACTGACATCGCCTTTGAGGAACGTCTGGCAGGCGAGGCGGTGGTTGGCCGCAAGTTCAGCCTCGCTCAGGAGCTTGCGTTCCTTCGGCTTCACTGCGTCGGTGTTCTCGATTCCACTCTCGATCGTGCAATGGCAGGTGCCGCACAGACCGCCACCGCACTTGAAGGGGATGCCACCTTGCTCGCGCAGCGACACGCGCAAGAGGTTGCTGTCGCGCGGGGCCGTGACGAGCTTGTCCCCGCTCGTCAAGAAGGTGATCGTCACCTTGCCCCCTGGCGCGGCGGGTGCAGCGGCGGTCGTGTCCGGCGATACGCGGACGAGCCTCGTCGTCGGGTCGGCGTTTGCCCGCGTGAGTTGCTCCAGCTCGCCGCGAGCGGCTTCGACTGAGGGGAACTTGGGCAGGAACTTCGAAGGCAGCACGTTGACCACCGGAGGCGGTGCCTCGTCGACGATCGTG
>Ga0157374_10005435_pt1 | contig 10703 bp, 18 predicted proteins | sample M25metaG_FD_115308 | JGI IMG/M metagenome (GOLD analysis project Ga0157374, IMG submission 115308) | Miscanthus rhizosphere microbial communities from Kellogg Biological Station, Michigan, USA - M2-5 metaG | ecosystem: Host-associated > Plants > Roots > Rhizosphere > Soil | place: USA: Michigan... | reverse complement strand
GAGGTTTGTTTTGTTCGAATATTTAATTCGAATGGAGTTCAGCGTGTACGGCTTTGGCCTATCAAACACGCGGTTTATTTCTGCCTGCAATGCAGGAATGGTGAGCTGAGCAACTCGATTGAGCGCAAGAGACGTCGCATAGGCAATGTTGCTCTGCGCGGTTTTGTCAAAAGCCTTAGCTATTCGATCTGCGTCTGATTTGACGGAGAGAGAGAACATGGGTCGAGGATATCACGTCACTCGGCGTCTTGTCGTGATTTCGCGAGTTCGGCAATGAGAGCGTCGGCGTAACCTACAGCCATCTTTGCAACGTAATCTCCTGGGTAGAAACCTGGATCATCTTTAAGTGCGGCCTTTACGAAAGCCTGCGAGAACTCAAAACGAGACATGCCCTGCATAGCCATCGCAGCGAAGAGCTCGCGCTTGGTTAGGCCGGGAGTTACGATGCCTGATCTGGTTAGCCTCCCAAATTCACCTTCCGATGTAAATTCCGGACCAGGAAACGCCGGTTCATCGCCTTTCGTCATAAACACCTCGACGCGTGAATTACCGCGCCGGCCAAAGATAGTCGAGTGAATTCCTGACTAGTTCAGTTTTGTTTAGAGTGTTGATGTTCCTTTACCGCGATTGCACGGAAAACAAAGCGTCCAGAGATTTTCGGGATCGTTTGTGCCGCCGCGTGAAACCGGATGCTTGTGGTCGACTTCAAGTCTCGATTCATGCGCGGTAGCTCCACAAATCTGACAGGAAAAATCGTCGCGCCGGAAGATTTCAAATCTCACCTTAAGCGATATGGTCTCTCGCTTTTTATTCGAAAACTCGTTCCAGGATGATCGTGCGGCTTCAAGTACGTATTCGTTCTTCGCCCAGAGATAGGTTTCTAAGTCTACAAGGCGAGTGATTTTTGGAAATGCCCCATAAAGCTGAGGCCATTTGATGATCCTCATTGTATCGCGAGCAAAATCGCCAATGGGATCGTTTCGCTTAATCTGCTTTGAAAGCCAGAGAGTGAATTTATCCTTGTAGGACTGTAGGACGGCTGTAGGACGGTTTGTAGGACGTATTTTTTCTTTAACTTCCATAAGTTACATCGTCCGTCCTACAATCCTACAAGAAATAGAGATATATAGATACACGTGGGAATACTTTACCAAATAAGTCACTATTTTTCATTCTCATTCTTCTTCCTATGGGGGTTATATGTTTCCTTGTAGGACGTAGGACTGTAGGACTAAACTCGTATGTAATTGTAATTATTGAATTGACGCGACTGCTAACGTCCTACACGTCCTACAAAGCGAAACGTATTGCTCGGGATTGATTGGCTTTAGAGCCAAAACTTTTCGGGTTTGTGATAGTTGCGCCTGGCAGCCTCTTAAGGACCGACCCCCAATCGTTCTCGTAAGGACTGTGTTCGAAGAGCTTTCTTAGCTCAGGATGTGCGCGAGCTATTTCAATTTCGCGTTTTTCGGGCTCGACCCTTATTCCGTGTAGAGATAGGGCTTGTCTCGCTTCTATATCGGCGATGCCTAGCGACAAAATCTCGTCTGATAGTCCCCATTGAAGTGGTCCAGCAATTCCAATTTCGACTAACATTCCGACAGAAGCCTCTTTCATTCCAATACGGATCTTTGAGGCAAGGAGATGCTCAAGGCATTTCTGCTCGTCGTTCATGCTCTGAACCTCTTCCTTGACTTCGGCAGTCCAATGTTGAGTTTCGAGCCAAGCTTTAGCGGCCTCAAGAGTGATCTCGCGATCTGAGTGAAGCGCGTAATTTCCAGCAAGCAGAGCGCCGTATTGATCGCCTGCGCGTCTATCTGACATCGTTTGAGCTACCGCATCTGCAAACGTCTCGGCGTTCGACCTGATGACGTTTGCAAGCCTAACAGCGCGCGCGAAAAGACGTCTGGCGAACGTTGGATTGATGGTCTTTGCTACAGATCTCTGAAGGTCTGTAAATCGGTCTGGAAACCGCTCCTTGTCCACGTCCACAACACAAAACCTCGATCGATCAGCCTCCTGATGAAGCGACGGCTTGATTGAAGACAACGCGAAACAGCTCCTGATTTGAAACGTCAAAGCCTGACCAGAGACTGTGCCCTTTGCGATCTTTGCGCCGGTCTCACTCGATGACTGTCGCGCAAGCGAAAGTACTCGCTGAATTCGATCGTTTGCACGCTTATCCTCGCCTTCAGCCTCATCAAAAAGAACAGGCAAAGCGTCGTTCCTAAGTGATTGTCGAATGCCGGCCTCAGTCGACTCGGAAACCATAAATGCTGAGTTTTCTCCAAGCGCAGCGTGAATGATATGGGTCATTACCCAGGATTTCCCAGAACCCTTCCGACCTGTGACCCAAATGTGTGGTCGCCATTTAAGAGCACCTCCGACGTGCGCGCACATGATCCATCCAGAAGCAAGCCGCGCCTGGCGCTCATCCCAAGGAACGAGCTTCATGATCTCGAAAAGTTTTATGGCCTCAGAAACAGGCAAAGGATCAGATGGATCGAGCTCGAGCCTTGACGACTCCTCATACACGAACCTGGATTGAACAAAGCGAGGTTTGCACGTCTCAGAATTGACTAGAACCCGGTCGCCAAGGTGAAGTACAACGCGTCCGTCGTCGTGCCACGTCCCCCGACCACGGACTAGATTTGGCGAAAAAATTCCTCGCGTTTCACAAGCACGCATAAGTGCATTTGCGGCCGAATCCCACGACGCTCCTTGTTTTCCTGGAAACTCCATTTCCCAAAAACTAAGCGGAGCGAGATGTAAGAGCTGGGTTTTTGAGTGCTGTGCCGCTGCTAAATGCACGACCTGGTTTAGAGCGGCCTTAAGGTAGTAGTAATTCTGATCTACGCCGCAGCCTAATGGCCGAAAAGGCCATTCTTCAAAGTGATCCCGGCCCGACGACGATTGGGCAAGCACCGGATTGTGTTTTTCGTCGTCGACTTGCGCCTGCTCGTGCAGGACCGGAGTTTGTTGCGAGCGGATCACAGACTCAACGATCTCCGCAACGCGCGGCAGTCCTTCCCTGATAGCGAGGTCGTTAAAGTCCGTGCAGCGTTCTTCAGGTCTGAGATCTTTGAATTCTGGGATTGCAACGCCCGCACCGACTAGCTCGGCAGCGCGACTAGCGTACGTTACGCCGGGGTTTTTTACCGGCCTTTCGGTCCACGCGTCGTTATCAGCGCAGATTATAATTTTGGCGTCTGCATATTTTCGCCGTATCTCTTGAGCAACCGCAGAGAGATTGCCTGCATTGAAAGCAATAGCGACAGGTAAATCCGTAGCTTGATGGAGCGAAGCGCCTGTAGCGTAGCCTTCGCATATGAGGAAAGTTTCGAGAGGAGAGCCGGCCTTAGAGATTCTTGTGTAACAGCCTTCAATTCGTCCCCCAGCGAGGAAACGTTTTGTACCATCGCTATCGATAAACTGTAGACTAGATAGCTTTCCGTCGCTGGTTCGAATCGGGATGACCAGACAGTCTTCGGAAAAGCGCGCTCCAAACGATCGAATTCCTTTGCGGTCAATGTAATTGGATCGTCCAGTTGTAGAAGCAGCTTGCCAGATATTTTCAGCTCGTCTCGCTGCTTCGTTTTGCTCTTCTTCACGCTTTTTCTTTTGCTCACTCAATTTCCTTTCGAACGCCTTACGTTCAGCTTCAGTCAGCCGTCTTGAGACCTGGCCTTTCCATTTGAATTTCTCGCCCGTTTTCCAGGATCCGAACTCGCCATTAGGATGATCATCGCAATGAACAAGATACCAGCCATTCTCAGAGCCCTTCTTATCCCCCTGAACGTCGAAGCGATGGATCTTACCGTCGCCGATGATCTCGACAGACGGAGCGTACCCTTCGGCTTCCATCGCCCGACGAAATTCTTCTATGGACTGCGATGGATCCACTCCTTCACTCCCCGCTCAACGTCGTCCGGACGTCTCGCCAAAATTGCAATTCCCCCTGCCGAATCGACTACTGCGAGGAAGTTTTCTTGTTCACCGGTTACCACACCGCGCGGCGTTTTCACCTCACAAGCTGTGAAAACTGCGAACTGTCGACCGATATGCTCTGCGCCAATTGTTATTGATGTCCAACCGATCAGGTCTGAAGAACCCTTACAAAGACCCGCGTGAAGCGGACGAGCATTTGATAGAACGATCGTACCTGACTGAGTTCGATCGACGAGCTGGCCTACCCACGCCTGGGCGACGTTATTTCTGAACGTGACAGATCCGAATTTAGATAACTCCAGCTGTACGAGAGACTGGATTTCACGTTCAAGCATTCACACCCCAAGCAATGCAGTTACACAGACAAAAGCCACGCATCCAAATACAGTCGCTCCAAGGATCAGCGCCGGCGCTATGAGTACGTAGGCGTAGCCAGGCACGTATCCCGAGATCTTTCCTAAAACGATTTCATAAGCCGCGAACATGAGCCCTAAGCAACAGGCGATCGATAGAAACAAGGCCACAAGAATCGTAAGAATCATTTGAGCAGCTCCTGCTTTTCGATTCCTGCCATTGCTTGTTGAAATATTTCCTGAGCCACGAGCTCGCCTTGCTGAAGCAGCATCTCTTGCGCATGCGAAATGCTGATGTGTTTCGCCCCGTTCATTCGATGTATCGCCATCACGTTTCTCGCGTGAATTGCAATCGCTGATCGAATGTCATCAGGAATGGATACTGTTTTTCTGCGCATATTTATCCGTCCCTAAAGAAGCAGAACCAAAATCGCTGACAGCATGCAGAACACAGCGTCCTGGGAAGAATCGCCTGTCGTGTAGTAAAACACCGCACCGACAGCTAAAGAGATCGCCACTACTTCTAGAAGGATTGATCTGCGCCGTTGCTGTACTGGTCTCATGCTCGTTTCCTTTGTTTTGATTTCACTCGTTTCGCAGCCGACAAAAACCATTTTCCGATCTTCTCGAGCTCAGGCCGTAAGAAGTAATGGACACCTGAGTGATCTCCGAATCTGAATTCGACATTCATCGACCCAAAATCATCCGCTGTTTCTCTTTCTGCATCGAGGCATCTGAGCTCGACATCAAATTTCTGAGGGTTCAATTCCAATGATTTCACGCTCTTTTCCTTACCTTTCTCGATTGCCAGACGTGCCAGGCCCATCCCGGCGACTTTCCGGTTTTCCGTGCTAAGTTTTGAAGATCTTCGAGAGAGCGGGCTTTGCCCTGCTCTTGCCGCTCTATGCGGCGCTGTTCTGCCTGTTCGCGCTTTAGCTCTTCGAGCTCGCCTGCTTGGATTTCGATTTTGCGAAGTTTTGGGAGCTGCGCGTGTCCGCATTTCGGGCAATTGTTCGGCCCTGTTTCGTAAACGAAATAGCACTTCTCGCACTGCTCGATTCGTACGATCGGGAAATCTTTAGGTTTGCCAGATTTCTGAGAGGACCCGTCGAGAGACCAGTCGCGATCGTCGTCAGGCAAGCCGTGACGCATGCAATTGCCGACGTGATCGAGGATCAGTGCCCGAGTTTTTCCGGGGTATGGCCTTAGAGCGCGGCCGACTTGCTGTAGATGCAAGGCAAGCGAATGCGTTGGCCTTAAAAGGATTGCCGCTGACACGCGCGGAAGATCGACGCCCTCGCCAATGAGGTCTGCTGAAGTGACAACATCAATCGATCCGTCTTCAAGGCCTTTAAGAGCGGCGCTCCGATCGGAATCGTGCATTCCGCCGTCAACACGTACGGCACGAATTCCTGCGGATCTGAATTCATTTGCGACGTGCTCGGCATGCCGGACAGATACGCAAAAGGCGACCGCAGGCTCTCTCGGACAGTACTTGAGGTAATGAGCAATAGTGTCGCCCGTAATTTTCGGACGATCGATTCGATTACTGAGCTCAGCGCGATCATAGTCTCCCATCTTGCGCCGAACGCCCGAGAGATCGATCCCAACCGGTGGCGCATACACAATAGGTTTCACGAGAAACATTTGCTCGATCAGTTCGCCGATGGAAGGACCGAGAACTAATTCATCGAAAATTCCGTTCGCGTGAACTCCGAGACCCGCTCCATCAGATCTGCACGGCGTTGCAGTAACACCTAAAATTTTTGCAGCAGGAAATCGAGCGATAACTTTTCGGTACGATTTAGAAGTGCAGTGATGGGCTTCATCGAAAATCAAAAGGTCAGGCTCTTCGACCTGGTCGAGCCTTCTGACAATCGTTTGAATTGAGGCGACTTGAATTGGTTCTGAAGGCTGTGCCGAATAGCGCGGCGAAATCATGCCATGCGATACGTCTAAGCGCGTTAGAGATTTCGAGGCTTGGCTTAACAATTCTTGGCGGTGAGCTAGAATGATTGCTCTTTTTCCGCGCGCGCGAACCGACTCCGCTATGAACGAGAATACGGCCGTCTTGCCGCCGCCAGTTGGAAGCACATAGAGAGGTGATCGTTTTCCGCGCACGTACGCAGATCTGAGCTCATCGACGCCGCGTTGTTGGTACGGCCGCAGTATCAAGCTCATTCAGCGCCCCGAACGTGTTTCCGATTCTCCTGTTTTTGATTTGCCCACGACTTACTCATTCAATCAAAACTGGACGTAACATTATTTTTCCCGATTTTTCACTCTAAAAGAAACGAGCTCTCGATTTTTATTGCCATCTCACGCTTTGTATATGAAAAGCCGTTACGGGCAGCGCGCGATTGTGACTATCACTGTTGCGTAGAGCTGATCCGAGGAATGCCGTGAGCAAACTTGTCGGGATTTTCGAAGGCCAAAGTTTCGAAGAATATTGCGCGATTGACGCAGCAAACAAATCCGGACTGGATAAGTTTCTAAAATCTCCGCTCCACTATTGGGCTGAATATCTCGATCCGAATCGAGAGCCTCGCGAAGACACGCCTGCTCTGAAATTAGGAAAAGCAATTCATTGCGCGGTGCTTGAGCCAGCACGGTTCATCGATAATTATAAAGCGCTTCCGAAGGATCTCGATCGCCGAACGAAAGACGGCAAAGCGTCTTATGAAGCGATCATATCGTCTGGATCAATTCCGCTCAGCTCCGATGATTTCGATACATGCGTCGCTATTTCAGAGAGCATAAAAAAATCAATCGCAGCTCGTGAGATCTTCGCAAAAGGGAAATCAGAACTCACGGCGGTATGGGAAGATTCGAAGGTTAGGTGCAAGGCTCGGATCGATTGGTTCACTGACGATCACGCAGTACTGATCGACTTAAAGAGCACAGAGGACGCAGGACCTGAGGCCTTCGCACGATCTCTTCTCGAATATGGCTATCACCGCCAGGCCGCTTGGTATGTCGACGGCTTAGTCGCGGCTACGAATTTGTCTAAAGAGCCTCTTTTTGTTTTTGCGGTCTACGAGAAAAAGCCGCCTTACGCGAGCGCGTTTTATTACGCAACGCCCGAGATGCTCGAGCAGGGGCGCGTCGAGAACCGTCGTTTGCTCTCGAAATACATTGAATGCCGAGCTGCGAAAAGCTGGCCAGGATATCCGGAAGAATTACGAGCGGCGGAATTCCCGCGCTGGTTTAAACCATTGGAGGCATAGATGTCAGAAGGAAGAGCACTGAGCACACGAAAAGAACTTTCAACCGTTCTGCACACGCCGGCAGTTCGCACGCGTTTTGATGAGATGCTCGGCAAGCGTTCAGCGGCTTTCATTTCGAGCATTATTTCGGCAGTCAATTCGAACCAATACCTAAGAGACTGCGAGCCCATGTCGGTCGTTTCGGCCGCGGCTGTTGCGGCCTCGATGGATCTTCCGATCAACCCAAGTCTAGGTTTCGCGCATATCGTTCCTTACGACGGATCCGCACAGTTCCAGATCGGCTGGAAAGGTTTCGTTCAATTGGCGATGCGCTCGGGCCAATACAAAACAATCAACATCACTCCGGTTTATGAAGGCCAAATTAAAAAACACAACCCCTTCACAGGCGAAATGGAGTTCGACTCAAGCGTCGTTTCGGAGAAGACGGCTGGATACCTCCTCTATTTCAAGCTGCTCAATGGTTATGAAAAATATTTCTACATGACCAAAGATCAATGTCTCGCTCATGGAAAGAAATATTCGCGAAGCTTCAAAAAGGGAAAAGGCGTTTGGGTTGATGACTTCGACTCGATGGCTTTGAAGACCGTCGCAAAGCTAGGCCTCTCGAAGTACGGGATCCTATCAGTCGATATGCAACGCGCGATCGAGCTCGACCAGGCCGAGGTCGACGAGAACATGAACACGAAATACATCGACGCTGAATCGCAAGTCACGGATTCGCCGGCAGAGGCAATCAACAAAAAGATAAGAGCTAAAAAATCTGAGGTCGTTCAGCCAGCGCCTGTCGAACAGTCGCAAGCACCGTTGGCAGAGGAGAACCATTTCTGAAAAAGCTGAATAAGCGGCGTCTGTTCTACCGTACGCGAGATGGAATTTTTCTAACGCCGTATGGACTGACAAAAAGGTTTCCGATCTGGTCGCGTCCATCTGAGAAGACCCTCGCCAATTGGCGATCGATGACTCCGATACGAGGACCAGAGCCAGAGAAAAAGTACGGGTACGTTGTGTACGCGTTGAACAAAGTCATCCGATGGGAGCACGAACAAGGGATTGTTATGAATGCTCGAGGATCCAGGTTACCTGACCCCCGACGAGCTCGTCGCGCGGTTCAAAAGTCAGGTCACAAAAAGAACTCTCGCGAATTGGCGGTCTCACGGTGAAGGGCCGAAGTACACGAAGATTGGAGGTCGTGTTCTGTATTCGCTTAAAGCAGTTCAAGAATGGGAAGCGAAAAGAACACGGGGGTAGACTGAAACGCGGAGTCGGGATTGCCCTCCTAGCTCCGCGTTATTTTTAATACACCGATATCATTGAGGATTATTTTCCTGTACAAAATATGCCTTATGTTATATTCTAAAAGTAATTATGCGACTCGTTGTTGATACAGTAGAAACGTTTAGAGATCTGGTTTTAAAGCAGCGGCTGTCTGGAAACCTAAGCCAGGACGATGTCGCCGGCGCGTCAGGTGTGACACAGGCCCTGATCAGCAAATTTGAATCTTCCAAAACCGACCTGACACTCAGTAGTTTTTTTTCGATCGCGCAAGCGCTCGGATTTCAAGTCTTGCTTGTAAAGGAGGCTAGTCATGGACAGCGTAAATGAAACGCTTCGGATACAGAACGCCGCGTACGCGCTGCGAATGGGATTGATTAATTGGTTTCAGTACTTCGAAATTGTGCGAGGTGTGGGATGAAAAAGCCCGTTTACTGGTTTGTCGCTGTTCGGTTACCGCGCGGTCGTAAGGTTCACATTTATATGTTCGATAAGTCCAAGAATGCGCGCGGATTTATGAAGGAAGCCATGCTCGGCGGATGCGAAGCAATTATCGGCCGGCAACTGGCAAGAGGTGCAAAATGAAAACTCTAATTCTCGTAGCTCTGATTTTAGGTTCGGTTGGCTGCGGCAAGGCTCCTGCTCTTGGCGGCGGAGGCCCGGTTACGTTCAGCGTTGTTGATCCCATCTCAGGTGCTTCTCCAAGTCCTAGCCCGAGCGCATCGCCTGCGAGTTACACGGTTCTGAAAAACTGGGGATCGATGAATGAGGAAATGCCTCTCGACTTCAGCTCGTTTACGATCGGCGTGAAGACTGGCTACATCCTCTGGTATCAATACAACGCAGGCCAGTTCGGCGTTAACGGACAGGAATATCGAAGCTGCCGAGCGAAGTTCGAGCTCGATGGCACTCCAGACTCGGGAACGCTCACCGTATCACAGTCAGAGATCGCCTGGAGCATTGATCCCAGCGAGTCGATTACGTTCACGCCATGCCCCACAAATTTGGACGGCACTTATAGTTATAGCGTCGATGCAAACGGGATGACGATGAACGGAGTTCTGTATCAATGAAACTGCTAGTTCAAATCGTAGTCGGAGCTATAGTTTTTCCGATCGTCCTACCAGTGAAGGCAGCTCGCACGATTTGGAAGGCATTCGTGACATGAGGTCTAAAGATCTGCTTTTTTATGCATCGCTTTTATGTATCTGGCTCGGAGGATTTATTGTGGGATGGAGTTTGCACAAATGAACGAACCATCCTGGTGCGAATGGTGCCACGATTTTACAGAGCTATCGACTTACAAGCCGACAGGCGAGCGGCTTTGCGAGAAGTGTTTGACGGAAGCGAAGGTGAGTGAGTGAAAAAGAGAAAAAACGATACAGTCGAAATTGATTTTCCTATTTTAGGCTTAGTATTTCTGGCGGCAATTATTTTCCTTATCGGCTGGATAGGCGACGAAATCGGTTATCGCCGCGGTCAGCGCGACGCATTTAGAGATATACCCGAAAAATACAAACTGGTCGTCACTCTTGGAGTTAAGAGTAAAGGCCATAAGCAGCCTGGAATGATCGTCAACGGCTTTTCAGGATCAGGAAGAGTATGCGCCGAGTTTGGCAAAATAACTAACACACCGAAGGAATGGTTCTGTAAAGCCAAAGAGGAGCCACTGCTGTGACCTGGAAACTCCTCGCAATTTATTTACTGATCAGTTTCGCTTGCATGGTGCACGATTTTTATTTCGCTCCGGAGCTTGAATGGCACGACTAAGATTTTGGTGTTTGATTCCTGTAATTATTTTCACGGCCTGCGCAAAACACACTCCATCCCGACCCAAATCTCCGTCGTTCGAACCGAAACAAACTCCACACTTCACTCAAACTGTTCCGACGCCTCAGCTTAG
>Ga0157374_10005434_pt1 | contig 10704 bp, 12 predicted proteins | sample M25metaG_FD_115308 | JGI IMG/M metagenome (GOLD analysis project Ga0157374, IMG submission 115308) | Miscanthus rhizosphere microbial communities from Kellogg Biological Station, Michigan, USA - M2-5 metaG | ecosystem: Host-associated > Plants > Roots > Rhizosphere > Soil | place: USA: Michigan... | reverse complement strand
GAACCGCGCATCCTCGGCCAGACTCTTGACCAGGTCCGCATCAGCAGTCCGTTCCTGCTGCGCACAGTCGATCCACCGCTCTCAACCTTCAGCGGCCGCACCGTGCAAGCCATTCGCCGCATCGGTAAACGCATCGCCATCGGCGTAGAGGGTGATCTCTGGTTGGTGCTCCACCTGATGATTGCGGGCCGCCTCCATTGGCGATCACCGGAGGTCATGCTGGGCGGCCGCCAGAATCTTGCCGCATTCGATTTTCCTTCCGGTTCTCTCGTGCTTACTGAAGCTGGCAGCAAGCGCCGCGCCTCTTTACATCTCTTCAGCTCGGAAGAAGCCCTCTCCACAATTGACCCCGGCGGCATCGAAATATTCTCCGCCGACCTTGACGGTTTCCGCACTGCTCTTACGATTGAGAACAGAACCCTGAAGCGTGCACTCACTGATCCTCGCCTGGTCAGCGGCGTCGGCAACGCTTACTCCGATGAAATTCTCCACGATGCACAGCTCTCGCCCATCGCGCTCACCCACAAGCTTGCGCCAGAAGAATGGGAGAGGCTGTACGCATCTACCCGCACCGTTCTCAAGCTCTGGATGGACCGCCTAAATGCCGAAGCGCGGATGAAATTCCCTGAAAAGGTCACCACCTTTCGCCCTGAGATGGCTGTACATGGCCGCTTCAATTTGCCATGCCCCCGTTGCGGTCAAAAAATCCAGCGCATCCGGTACGCCGACAACGAAACCAACTATTGCGCCCAGTGCCAGACCGGCGGCAAGGTGCTTGCTGATCGCAGTCTTTCGCGCCTCCTCGGGTCCGACTGGCCTCGCACGCTCGATGAACTTGAAGCCCTCAAACGCCGATAATTCCTCTATTTCATTCGTCTTACGCGTGTTACCAATTCGTAGTCTTCCCCTGCATTTATCTTGACTTTGCGTTCCGAAGTGCAGCAGAGTGGATGCGCGACTCCTTGCAGCCTATCTGTGTGTTTTACCCAAGTCCTTGGAGTATTAGGCCCATGGGCGTCGGAAATCAACGGAACGCGGAGGGTTCTTCATGACCTTATTACACGCCAATGTTCTGGCTGTGCTTGCTGCAGCGGTTCTTCAGTGGTTGGTCGGCTGGCTCTGGTACGGAGTCATCTTCAGCAAGTCCTATAAGGCGCTTGTAGGCGCACCGGAAAAGCCATCGAACGCCGGCGGTGTGATGGCCCTCATCTTCATCACTAACCTCATCCTCGCCTTCGCCCTTGCGCAAATCGTCGTGCTTTCTGGCGTGGCGGATATACCCAGAGGTATGTTCGTTGGCGTAGTTTGCTGTCTCGGCTTTATGGTTCCGCCGCTGCTTGCCCAGCACGTCAGTGAAGGCAAGCCGTTCAAACTCTTCGGCATCAATGCTATCTATTGGCTCATCGCTATGGCTTTGAGCGGCAGCTTGCTCGCGGTCTGGCACTAGGGTTCGTCGCAACTCTACCCTGCGCTCTGCAGTATTCTCGGTGCCCAGGTCTCATCTGAGACCTGGGAAACCACTCAACCCATCGGACATGCACTACCTCATTCAGCCCCCATTACAATCAAATTCATGAGCAAAACGGTCATCGCAACCGACAAAGCGCCCGCAGCTATCGGCCCCTATTCACAGGGAATTCGCACGGGCAATCTCATCTTCACTGCTGGACAGACCCCAATCGATCCCGCAACACAGGAAATGGTCGCCGGCGGTATCACCGAGCAAACGGCACGCGTGCTCGAAAATCTGAAAGCCGTTCTCGAAGCTGCCGGCACCAGTCTCGATCGCGTCGTCAAGGCAAACGTGTACCTGTCGAACTTCGATGATTTCGCGGCCATGAACGCCGTCTATAGCAAGTATCTCGGCGCCAGCGGTGCACCGCCCGCCCGCACCACCATTGAAGTTTCTCGCCTTCCGCGCAACTCTCTCATCGAAGTTGATCTCGTAGCGGAAATCTAGGTTCCGTTTGCGTCGCATCGCCCCACTCCCTCTGCGATGCGACGCAACCCCGTCCTGCGGAATCAAACAACATGAGGTCATCAATGAACAAAGACACAATCAACAAAGAGACCGGCGGGCCTGCCGAGAAGGTCCAGCGTAGCGACTCCGAGTGGCGCGCTCTTCTCTCGCCAGAGCAGTACCATGTTCTCCGCGAGAAGGGAACCGAGCGGCCCTTTACCGGCGTCCTCACCCAGAATCATGAAACGGGCCACTACCACTGTGCCGGTTGCGGTGCTCTTCTGTTCATGAGCGGAGCAAAATTCGATTCTGGTTGCGGCTGGCCCAGCTTCATGCTGCCTGCGGAATCAGACGCGATCAACGAACATGAAGATTCGAGCTTTGGCATGCGGCGCATCGAAGTCACGTGCGCCCGCTGTGGCGGCCATCTGGGACACGTGTTCCCCGACGGCCCCAAGCCCACCGGCCTACGCTATTGCATCAACTCAGCTTCACTGACATTCACCAAGCAGGAGCAGTAACACTAAACTAATCTGTGGGTGCCCATTCATGCGCGCCCTTTGCGCATGAGTGGGAAAGCAAGACTCTGGATGTCCCGCCAAAACTCTGTCCCAACCTACACTTTTCAGACACAACAAAACCCCGTCATTTCATCTGACGGGGTTTTGCTAGAACCATTTTCCTATTGGTCGCGACTTAGGCGGTCTTGGCAACCACCGGGCCGGCCTTGCTTACCTTGCCGCTCTTGATGCAGTTGGTGCAGACGCGAATACGCTTCGGAGCGCCGTTCACCAGCGCTTTCACCGCCTGCAGATTCACGTTCCAGCGCCGCTTGGTCACGTTGTGCGCATGAGAAATGTTATTGCCGAATTGCGGTCCCTTACCGCAAATATCGCATACCTGTGCCATCGTTCAACTCCTGACTCTTAAATGCTTTACGGCCGCCAGAGATGTTGGAGATGCACTAAGCGCGTCTTCCCCGAAGGCTTGCCGAATCTCCAGTATACAGGGACTTTAGACCTGCGCAAAGCTAGCCGCCCCCTGAAATCAGCCTGTCCCACTCAGTTGGAACCGCCCCCGGACCTCGTATTTTGCCCCCTCCTGCATCGTATGGCTCTCATACAGCAGGAATTCCGTCGCCCTAAACCCTGCAAACTTCGCTCCTTGCGGCACTCGCACCTCCAACGCCTTCAGTGCGCGGTCCCGCCCCTCTCCTTTCGCCCTGGCCAGCGTAATGTGCGGGTGGTACGGCCGAGTCTCCGCCACGAATCCGCAACGGGCCGTCCCCGACGCTACCCTTTCCGCCAGTGCCGCCAGTTCTACCGTAGAAACCACATCCACAAAGAAGACGCCGGCACGGTTGAAAAATCCAAAGCTCCCAAGCCGCACCTGCACTACTGCCCCATGGATCTGGGCCAGCTTTTCAAGCACGCAATCGCAATGCTTCTGGTCAGTATTGCCCAGAAATTGCAAGGTGATGTGCCACGATTCGGGCGTCGTCCATCGCAATCGATCGCGCGGAGTCTGCAAACGCGCCACGGCCTCCGAAAGTTCTTTCTCAACTTCGGAGGCCAGTGGAATCCCAACAAATAACCGCATTTCTAATCCATACCAGCCGCTACTTGAACAGCTTCAAATCCACGCCTTCGCCCATCGCTTTGTAACCGGCGTCGTTCGGGTGCAGGTGGTCACCGGAATCATAGGCAGGGTTGAAGCGGTCCGGATTCGCTGGATCAGCCGTGATCTTGTCGAAATCAATCACGCCATCGAAGACGCCGCTCGTGCGCATCCAGTTGTTGTATTCCTTCCGAACCTGCTCGCCTTTTTCAGACCAGTATCCCGCGCCGCCATACGGCGTAAGCGTGGCTGCAATCACCTTGATCCCATGCTCGTGCGCACGATCGGCAAGCTGCGTCAATGCGTGTTCCAGATTCTGCGCCGTAATGTCGTCTTCAGGAGCCATCATGCGCGTATTGGCAAGTCGGCCAATATCATTGATGCCCTCCAGAATCGTCAGGTACTTCACGCCACTCTGCCCCAGCACGTCACGATCGAAACGGGACAATGCACTCGGGCCGGCCTGCTCGTTCAACACTCGGTTGCCGCCTATGCCCTCATCCAGCACAGCGACATTCTCCATTCCGTGTTCCTGCTTCAGCCGCGCTGCAAGCACATTCGGCCAGCGCATATTCGTGTTCGGCGTTGAAGCTGATCCATCCGTAATCGAGTCGCCCAACGTTGCAATTGCTCGTGCACCATCCACGGCCGGTACATCGACACCGTCGAAGAAGTACCAGGACATCGCCGTCTTGGGTTGCGTGAGCGACACCGCCGACGTCTGATCGCCATCCACAACAAAATTGGTCTGCAAAGCGGAAAGATGCGCAGTCTCGGCGCGCATGTTCTGTCCGGGCACAAAAAAACTCACCGCAAGATCAGCAAGCGGAGCCACATTGAAATCGACTGGATCGGAGTAGATTACTCCGCCCGGCGCAATCCGAACGCTGGCCGCTCCTCCAAACATTACCGCATGATCGGTTCCGGTCTTGATGTCTGAACCACCCGCGCTAAGCGCCACATGCGCATTTGAAATCGTCAGCGGATCTATTCCAAACTCATTCGTAAATCGCAGCCGGATCTGGGCGCCGCCATTCGAAATGCGCACAACCTGGCGGAGCGTCGAGTTTGTTACCGGCCGCATCCATCTGCCGTCAGCAAGCATGGGCGACGCAGCCCAGGTGCCAACCCATTTCGGCTTCTCCTGAGCATGGGAGACCCCGCCGGCAATAAGAACCACAGCAGTAGAAGCAACAGCTAGCCAATGTCTCGACATCGATCGACAAACCTCCGCAAATAAACAAGTTCGAAATGCAACCGAAGTCTATCACGCAGTAACCAACTCTCGCCGCTGCAGCAGAGACTCTGTCGTTTGCACTTTTCGCATCAAAGCTGTCGAGGTGATGTTGATGCAAATAAGAAACATAGCAGTTTATTCGGTGGTTGCTGCAACGGCGCTGCTGGCTGGCTGTCGCAAGAATGCTGTCGATAAAGAAGCGTTTAAATCAGCACTCAACGGTTACTATCGCGGGCGTCAGGTTTGCATGTGGGACGGCGCCATCAAGCTGCCCGCTCAGGCCGACACCAACGACGACTCCGAAACAAAGCGATTCGATGCGCTAACTGACGCGGGGCTCATGACGCGAATGCCCACCGAGAAAAAGCGCTTCCTGATTGGATCGAAGAGCGTAACCAATTACGACCTGTCTGCGGACGGACGTAAATATTGGACCGCCGATTCTGCTCAGCCTGGATATGGAAACTTCTGTCTCGGTACCCGCAAAGTCGATTCGATCCTCGCTTACTCCCCGCCAGATGCCGACGCTCCGCAGTACAGCGTCAATTATCACTACTCAGTCGACGCACCCGATTGGGCCAACAAGCCGGAAATTAAAACTGCATTCCCGCAGATCGGCCGCGACATAGCCGGCGAAAACGCCACCGCAACCCTTGTTAGAACTGACAGCGGCTGGACCGTACAGAACGTCACCCAATAGCAACCGCGCCATAAATTGCCGAAGACGGCTTGCCCGTCTTCGGCTGCCCCGCGTATAGTTTGCGAGAGGTCATACCATGAAACCATTGGTCCTCTCGCTTCTTGTGCTCTCGTCGTGCCTGTTGCAGGCTCAGAGAAAATCCGGTAGCCCCATCGACGCGCTGCCATCGAACATTGAAGTCCTGACACATTTCGGGGAGCGCGCCGACTTCTCGCCCGACAATCAGCACATCGCTTTCATGGACAAAAGTTTCGGTGACGCCTTCGAGCTCGATCTGAAGACGCGCGTCATTCGATGCCTCACCTGCAACGTGCCCGGCGGCGCGTTCCTGCGCGTCATGCACCTCTCCAATGGCGACTTCATTCTGATCGGCCCTGAGAAATTCACCGACATCCGCGTCAGCCGTCTCCGCGACAACGAACTCTGGTATCTCGGCAGCAAGCCTGGTTCAAAGCCCATCAAGCTGGGCTCGCACATGCACGAAGGCTCAGCCATTTCCAAACACAGCATGCTCATTTCGTACTCGCAAAACCACGACGATCATCCCGAGTTTCCTGAGCACTACTCTCGACTGATGGTGGCGCAGGTCGATCTCTCAGGTCCCGAGCCAAAGCTCATCAATGAAAAGAAAGTCTACGAGAGCACCAGCGAAGCCTGCGACATTGAAGCGCAGGACTTCTATGACAATGACAAAAAGATGACCTTCACCTGCTATGAGCCGCATGGACTCGCCAGCGCCATGGGCATCGACTTGGCCAATGGTCAGGTAGTCAATTTCTCAAAAGCGCCCGGCACCTACAACGAGTGCGAAGGCATTTTCCCTGACGGCGAGCACACCGCGGTAGAGGGCGATCGCCAGGTTGCAGACTACGACAACAAGCACGGCTCGCAGTACATCGACCTCTACAAGTTGAAACTCGATGGCACAGGCAAAGACTTCGTGCGCATGACCCACTTCAATGACTACGAGGGATGGAAAGCCTCGAACCCGGTCATCTCCACCGATGGCAAGTTGATGGCGTTCCAGGTAGCGCGCAGCTCCGACCCTGCCGGCGTAGGTTATGGCCTGCTCCTCTATCACTTCTAAGCTGCTTCAACAGCTCCACTCAGAAGGCACACGTGCTTGGTTCCGAAAAGTCCGGGACCGAGCACGTACAGACCAGAGCTATCGCCTGTGCAGCAGAACGCTAAGCCCATGAGGCGGCCGATGCGCCCTCGGTAAACGCGAGGTTCGCTCCACGCGATATAGCAAATAGATAACCGTCCCCGTGCCTGCAACCAGCACGGCGGCAATGGCACACATAAATAGCGCGAAGAACTGGAGGGACTGCACTTCGTCCATGGCATAGCCTCTGTTCTCAGGCTCGCGGGCGGGAGGGAACCCGCAGCTCGGATCAACTGCCCGAAGGTATAGCACGAAAATTAAACCACAAGCAAGAACCTTTCTTGCCTGTAGCTCCCATCCGTCAGTAACTTAGGCCCGACCGGCAGGGACCTCCGCGAGATAGATTTGCACGTAGCGCCTCTTGGACCTAAGTGGTATTGTCTGTCCAGCTTCCACTTTCCTAAACTCAAGCTCTATAGACCTCGCGTCATGTCACCATACTTGCTATGAACCTTCGCAAACTGGCCATTCCGATTATCGTGCTGCTCCTGGCCGGTGCAGGTTTCTATATCTATAAGGCCATGAATCAGCCCACACAGCAGGCTGACGATTTTCGCACCATCCTAAACCTCACTCCCGGTGACCTGTTCATGAACTGCGGCAAGCCCGCACTCAACACCATCGGAGTAGTCGGAGATAGCGCCGGCGTACAGGACCTGCACTACCATCCGTCCGAGAACGACGAAATAGTCTTCCGATTTATCACCGAAGACGACAAGCACTGGCAGAGCCTCGGCGCCTGGGAACACGTAAACGCAATTGACGCGCTCGGTATTCCGGTGAGCGCCACCAACGCAGTTCGCCGGTTCCCATGTGCAGGCAAGAGCAGCGATCAGGCCAAGGCGCAGCCCGCTGATGCCGCGCAGTCTGGCCGCTGGACCGCAGCCATCGCAACCGTTCTCAATCCCGTCGGCATGCAGGAAATGATTGCGCTTGCGCAACAGCCGCAAAATCCGTGGACGGTCCAGGCGCCAAGCGAAGGCTTCTTGCCTCCGCCGCCGCACGCCAATCCTTACGACCCGGGCGAATCCGGCATCGTGCACGACAACACACCCTGCCCGCCCACTGCGCAGCCTTGCGTTGTCGTCTCCTTCGCCGAATTCAACGAGGGCATGAACCGCGTCATTCTCTCGGAGCGCGACGACGACTTTCAGGGGGCCGTAAACCGCCTAACCCGTCATGGAAGTGTAGTGGTGCGACTCCCCCCTCGAGGCGATGGCCGCGACGTAGCGATCAATGGCATCATTCGGCTAGAAGTCAGAGCGATCAATATCGCAACAGTCCGCCTGCGCGATGACATCGTTCGCCTCACCCCCACCGACCGCGACTCCGGCGAAATGAAAACCAAAAAGCTCACTGCGCTTTTGCACAATGAGCAGGTGCGCCGCGTTCTCTGGAAACAAGCCGTCGCTGCCAACCGGCCTTCGCCTAGCGTAGTCTCCGGCGGACAGCGCGCATCCAACACCCTCGTCTTCAACACCAAGGCACTTGAACGCATGGTGCAGATCCACCTGACCGGCACCTGGCCCTAAATCGGCAATCTCTCTGCGATTCAATTCAAAGCGAAGACACTTCTCACGCCCGAACTGCGCGATCTTTCACGCACATCAAACGCTCTACTTCTGCAGGAGTTTGCAAAGGAGTATCTTCCGCCGGGAATTTCGGATCAGCAATGGCCTGCGCCCGCAGCGCTTCTAGGTCTCTAACGGCCAGCACTTGCTCACCGAACACCTGCCCAAATTGCCGCGAGACCTGCTCAGCGGCAGCTTCCAGCGTGGGCACTTCCGCTTTCCGCAAACCCATTTCGATTTGCAGGCTCGTCACCGGGCGATCAGTAATTCCGCACGGATTGATCAGCAGAAAATCGCGAGGATCGGTAGTGATGTTGAAGGCGAAACCATGCGATGTAATGCCGCGCGACACATGAATTCCGATGGCGCCAATCTTGCGCCCCAAAAGCGCCTGAGGCGAATTGTCCGGCGAATCTTGCGCCGGCTCAAGGCCGCACCACACACCCGTGAGCCCGCAAATACGTCCCGCCAGCACGCCGTAGACTCCGCAAAACCTGATCAATGCTTCTTCCATCAGCCGGACAAAATCGACTGGACCAAGCCGCGCGCCCTTTGAATTGCGCAAGCTGCGCAAATCGAAAATCGGATAGCCCACAAGCTGCCCTGGGCCGTGATAGGTCACATCGCCGCCGCGATTGATCTCGCGCAGCGTTACGCCGCGGGCGGCCAGCATTTCGTCTGTAGCAAGCACGTTGGCTCGATTGGCATTCCGCCCTAGAGTAAGCACCGGCGGATGCTCGAGAAGCAGAAGTGTGTTGTCGATGCGCCCCTGAATGCGAAGCTCAACCAGCTCAGCCTGCAGACGCAGCGCCTCATCATAAGCAACGCGCCCGAGATAGAGATAACGAATCATGACCCTGCCAAGATTCTACCCAGACAACCACGCCAATGCCGGGTGCCCCATTCATGCGCGTTCTTTGCGCATGAGTGGGACAGCAATACAATCAACCCACCACCATCAAGCCAGGAGCTAGCAGCCAAAAGCTAGAAGCTGCTTAGATCACTTCGTCGGATCAACCAGCGCCTGATCCACCAACGCATGCACCCGATAAAGCAATAGATGGTTATCCGGACTGCTCCGTCGCTGGATCATCCCCACGAACACCAGATCATTTGTTGGATCAACCCAGAACCACGTGCCCGCTGCACCATCCCAGAAGAACGTGCCCTTTCCGTCGGACATATTGGCTTCGGCCGGATCGTAGACCACAGCACAGTTATAGCCGTATCCGAACCCCGGCCGCATAATGTGCATGCCGATCCCGAACTCACCGGTGAGCAGCTGTGCCGGCAGATGATTCGACGTCATCAGCTTGACCGAGGACGGCGCTAGAACCCGCGTGCCGCCCAGCTGGCCTGAGTTTAGAAGCATCTGCGCAAAACGGTAGTAGTCTTCGATAGTCGCTACCAGTCCGCCTCCGCCTTGTGGGGCCGTGGGCTGGGTCGCGTAGTCAGTGGGCTGGCCGTTCTCGGTCGGTTCGGCAACCAGCTCGCCATTTTTTTCGCTGTAGCCCGCGGCAAAGCGCGCCCGCTTATCCGCTGGAACATAGAACCCCGCATCTTTCATGCCCAGCGGATTGAAGATGTGATCGCGCATGAAATCAGGCAACGTTTGTCCCGTCAACTTCTCAACGATGTAGCCCTGAATATCCATAGACGTGGAATAAACCCAGCGCGTCCCCGGCTGATACAGTAGTGGAATCTTCGCCAGGAGCTCGATCTCTTCCTGCAGCGTCTTCGCCTGCCGCACCTTCAGTTCGCCCCACATCTTGTCCACAGGCGTATCGGCGCTGCCGTAGCTGAAACCCGCCGAGTGCGTCATCAGTTCGCGCATGGTCGGCGGATGAATCGGATCAGCCAGTACCATCTTGCCGTTCGCTTCAAAGCCGCTGAACACTTTCAGATTCTTGAATTCAGGAATGTACTTCGAGATCGGGTCGGCAGGATTCCACTTGCCTTCTTCGTAGAGAATCATCATCGCCACGCCCGTGACCGGCTTGGTCATCGAGTAGTCGCGAAAGATTGTGTTCTTCGTAATCGGCGTGCCTGCGGCCAGGTCGCGCATGCCGTAGGTGCGGTACTCCACGATCTTGCCATGCCGCGCCAGCAGCGTAACAGCGCCGGCTAGCTGCTTCTTGTCGACCTCCGCCTGGATCACCGCGTGCAGGCGTTCAAGCCGCTCTGCCGAAAACCCAACCGACTCCGGCTTCACCGGTATCATATCGATCGCAGGGGCTTGTTGCGCACGAACTGCCAAAGTACCAACCGCAAGAACGCCGGCAAACACCAGACAAGAATGCGTTAACGAGAAAAATTTCATGAGGACCCTTCGGCGCACCGCTTAAAGCAGAGCGCAACATCCGCGAACCTTTATATCAAAGTCGCGCATCTTCGCTACTGCGGGACTCCTGACAAGCGTTCTCAGATCGCTTCGGGAGCGTTCTGCCGGAAGAT
>Ga0157374_10005433_pt1 | contig 10705 bp, 10 predicted proteins | sample M25metaG_FD_115308 | JGI IMG/M metagenome (GOLD analysis project Ga0157374, IMG submission 115308) | Miscanthus rhizosphere microbial communities from Kellogg Biological Station, Michigan, USA - M2-5 metaG | ecosystem: Host-associated > Plants > Roots > Rhizosphere > Soil | place: USA: Michigan... | reverse complement strand
TGGTTTGGGTATTTGTATTTACTTTCTTTTACTTAGTTTAAAAATTTATATATGTCAACAGAACCTACCCATCATACTGAGCATGCCGAAGAGCATGGCTCCATGACCAAGAGAAGGATTTGGAATGTTTTTTATCTATTGTTAGCGATCACCTGCGTTGAGTTCTTTATCGCACTTTACCTGGTGCCGCATGATATCATCACTTACCATACTGCAAACCCGATCTACATAGTTTTAACCCTGGCTAAAGCTTTCTACATCGTAGGTTATTTCATGCACTTGAAATTTGAAAGGACTGGCCTGATATTCGCCATAGTTGTTCCGGTATTATTCATTATCGGGTTGATCCTGGTACTCACCAATGAAAGCCATCACTGGGTCGATCTAAGGCTGTAATGCAATCTGCTTCCTTAATAAAAAAATTAGCGATCCTGGTATTTATACTCATAATACCAGGATTTTCTTATTATTTACTGGTCAAGAAGGGTAAGAACCGTTACCACCCGCTGCCCATTTACGGGCAGAAAACCGTGGCGAAAACTTTTCACAAAGTTCGCGGCAAGCAGATACCGGATACCATTTACCATACCCTTGATGACTTTCATTTAACCAATCAAAGCGGTAAGCCGGTATCGTTCAAAAATTTAGAGGATAAGATATTCGTGGTGAATTTCTTTTACACACATTGCCCTACCGTTTGCAATACCATCAATAGTTTTATGGATAGCCTGGCCAGGAACTTTGAAAAGGAAAAGACAGTACGCTTTTTAAGTATTACCGTCGACCCCAAAAATGATTCGGTAACGGCTTTGAAAAAATACAGCGAACGATTTGCCAACCAGGGCCCGAAATGGTTTTTCCTGACAGGCGATACGTCAACCATTTACAACCTTGCCCGCAAAGGTTTGCTGGTGAATGCCGTGGATGCGGGGCAAGGTAATTATATTTATTCCGATAAAATGATCCTGATCGACTCGCACAAGCGGATACGCGGATATTACGAGGGAGCGTCGTTTACGGATGTCACGCGCCTGAATGATGAGATCAAAGTATTGGTGTATGAAGAGATCCGCAACAGGGAGGAGCCATTATATTAATCATGACTGATAAATTCATATTTCGTTTTGTAGCCGCTATTTCGGTCTTTGTGTTCCTGGTAGTATTTGTTTTGAGCCTTAAGGTTCTACCAAGACCGGCTGTCATACCAAGTTTTGCCATTTTTCTGCCAAAGCTTAATGCGATACTGAATGGCACTTGCAGCGTCCTGTTATTGCTGTCCCTATATTTTATAAAGCAGAAGAAAATTACGATTCACAAGCGAATCAACATTACTGCTTTTATTCTATCGTCCCTTTTCCTCGTATCCTATATTTTGTTTCACTATTTAACACCTGAAACAAGGTATGGCGACATCAATGGCGATGGCGTTGTTTCACCGGCAGAATTAGCCGCGGCCGGCAGCATGCGAACGGTATACTTTTGTGTTTTGATACCACATATCATATTAGCGGCTGTCGTTCTGCCGTTGATCCTGCTTAGTTTTTACCGGGGCTTGCAAATGCAGGTTGAAAAGCATAAAAAAATAGTAAGATGGGCGTTCCCGATCTGGCTGTATGTGACAATAAGCGGCGTGATAGTCTATTTAATGATATCACCGTTCTACCACTTTTAATCTTTCAAATTCGAAATTGAACATTCGACATTCGAAATACTTTTAAGTAAATTTGCCGCATGAAAAGCATTAAAAGAATCCTGGTCCTTATCGCGTTTGGCCTCATGACCTTTGGTGCTGTGAAAGTGAAAGCGCAATGTGCCAACTGTGCCGCCCAGGTGGAATCTAATCAAAAAGCCGGCAGCAAAACTGCTAATGGGCTCAATAACGGTATCCTGTACCTATTGGGGGCGCCTTACTTTGCTATAGTTGTGGTTGGTTTTATCTGGTACAAAAAGTATCGTCGCAAGAACGTTAATTTAAACGTTCCCCACGAAAAGCTGAACCTGAATTAAGTAAGTCTTACTATTGTATTTTTCTGCCTCTAGGCTTTGCTTTGGCTAAGCAATTTCGGATATTCACCGCAATATTTCTTCCACTGAAACTACCTGCTGTCAACAATGAGGATCTATCCTGAGACATTCGATTTTCTTAAAAATCTTGTAGCAAACAACAACCGCGACTGGTTTATGGCGCACAAAGCCGAACACGACCGGGCCAAGGAAAACGTCATTGAATTTGCAGGCGAACTGATCAAAGAGTTAAGCCAAATAGACCCATCGCTCGACAGGGACCTTGATCCGAAGAAAGCAGTGATGCGCATTTATCGTGACGTTCGTTTCAGCCTGGATAAAACACCTTATAAAAACAATTTCGCTATCGGCCGGATGACAACTTCGGGCAATAATGTATTGCATGTTGGCTATTATATGCATATTCAGCCGGGCGGCTCATTTGTTGCCGGCGGCAGCTGGATGCCCGAGACCGATCAGTTGAAAAAGATCAGGCAGGAGATAGACTACAATGCGGCCGAGCTGAAGCAGATCGTCGACGCGCCGGAATTCAAAAAGCTATTTGGCGAGTTCAGAAAACAAGAACAGCTGAAAACTGTTCCGCAAGGGTACAACGCGGATAACGAGAATATCGCCCTGCTTAAGCTGAAATGCTTTGTTGCCGAAACCGGTTTCACAGATAAAGAAATGCAGAAGGAAGGAATTGTGCAGCGTATAGCCGAAGTTTGCAGCAAGATATATCCGTTGAATGTGTTCTTAAAAAATGCAGTTTCTTAAATCTACTTAATCCTCAAACCATGAAGATCAAATATTTAATCTTAGCCGGCGTGCTGTGTACCACACTGCATTCCTGCATCGCTCCCAAAAAATATAACCAGGCAATAGCCCAGCGCGATTCGCTAAGCACCCGCACTACGCACCTCGAGGCGCAGGTTTCGGCTTTGGAGACGGATACCATGCACCTGCATCATCAGATAGCTGAGCTGCAAAACAGTTACAATACACTAAACGCAAGCTATAATAAGCTTAACGATAACTTTAACCATAGCTCTAACCAGGTTAGCCAATTATCAACTGACCTGCAGGCCCGCGAAAAACGTTTGAAAGAGGTTGAAGAAAACTTAAGGAAACGCGATGCTGCTGCTGCTGCATTGAAGGATAAATTGCAGCAGGCCCTGCTTGGCTTCCAGAATAGCGGGCTGAGTGTTGACATCAGGGATGGTAAAGTATATGTTTCGCTGGCTGACAAATTGCTGTTCCCATCGGGTAGTATTACTATCGATCAGCATGGTAAGGATGCACTGGTGCAATTGGCAGCCGTGCTGAACAAGGAACCGGATATCAATATTGCGGTGGAAGGCCATACCGATACCAAAAAGGTGCACAACCTGGGACAGATTAAAGACAACTGGGACCTGAGCGTATTACGCTCGACCTCGGTAACCAGGTTCCTGACCGACGCACCGCAAGGTGTTGATCCGCACCGGCTGACCGCAACAGGCAAGAGCGAGTTCCAGCCGATTGACCCGGGAGAGACGCCGGATGCGCTGGCCAAAAACAGGCGTATTGAGATCGTGCTTTCACCCAAACTGGATGAATTGTACAACCTGATCAAGCAATAATATACTGGCCCCTGAACAAGGGGCCTTTTTGTTTTGTTATCCCGGGAAAAGTTGATGAAAACATACGCCATCATTTCGGATATACATGGGAACTCGCTCGCGTTGCGGGCGGTGTTGAATGACATCAAATCACGTGGTATTGACGATGTGATCAACCTAGGCGACCATTTCTTTGGTGCATTGGAGCCGGAAGAGACAGCCAGTATCCTCCGCAAAAACCCCATGCTATGCATTAGCGGCAATACCGATCGTGAAATACTGCAAGCCATCGACAGCGATTTCACCAAAGAAGGCATGGACCGGGTAAAGGCCGGTCTTTCACAGCAAAGCATATCCTGGCTGCGCGGGTTGCCAAAGACAACTACGCATGATGGCCTCTTCTTCGTTTGCCATGGTACACCCGAAAGTGATGATGAATACCTGCTGGAGAAAGTAATCGCAAATGGCGTTTTTGTTCATAATGACGAGGACCTGGTTGCACGGACAAAACACATCAAAGAGCGCATCATTCTTTGCGGGCACTCACACGTGAACCGGGTCATCTATTTATCCAGCGATAAGATCATTCTGAATCCCGGCAGCGTTGGCCTGCCGGCTTACCTCGGTACCGGTGAACATCGTTTTGCCATGGAATCCAATACGCCGCACGCCAAGTATGCTATTGTCCGGGCTGATGGTGAGGCTATTGATATTGAGCAGGTATTGGTGACGTATGACTGGCAAAAGGCATCGGAAAATGCGCTGAAAAACGGCAATGAGAAATGGGCTGAGTTTCTTTTATATGGCAGGATGCCGAAAGAACTACGGCCTCACTAAAAGACTTTGTCATTGCGAGCCGGGTTATGATGTGGCCTGTGCGGCGAAGCAACCTCGTCACCTTGCATAGCGGTCATGAATAGCGAAGAGGTTGCTTCGTCGTTCCTCCTCGCAATGACATGGCTTAAAGGTCAACTGTTTCCATTAACGTATGGAACAATGCAAAGCGCTCCTCAAACTGTTTATTATGCGTGGCGTGGATGCCTTCCATATGTTTATAGTAGAAATCGCTGTAGCGTTCAACCGAGGTGCTTTGAAATTGAAGGCAGTAAGTAATTCCTTCGTTCGGTGAATCCAGTATCGTATATAGTTTGTAACCGTCAAATGAACCTGTGCCCAATACCGATGGGATATGATTGTCCTTGATCCATCGCAGCCACTCGTCAACTATGGCATCGTCGATAATGAAAGTTTCGTTGTAAATAAGCATCGGGTAAAAGTAGCGATTTGAAGCCAACAATCAAGATTCACCCGCGGGTTTATCGCCGCGCAACAGCCGGAACCTTTTGCGCGCTTCATTAATGAATAAGCTGGCGGGATAATCGGTAATGATCTTTTGGTAATAAACTTTAGCCTTTTCCTTATCGTTCAGGCGGTTCTCGTACAGATCGCCCAGCATAAATACGGCATCATCGGCCCAAAGGTTGAAAGGGTGCTCATCAAATATCTTCTTCAATGGGGCAACTGCATCCGCATAATTTTTTTGCTGGATAAGGATTCGCGCCTTTGCCATCAAAATATCGTCGCTAAGATTATTGTTTGCATATTTTGCATCAATACTATCCAGTATCGCGATCGCTTTTTCAGGCTGCTCGGCGTATATCTGCATATCGGCACGGGCATACATTTTCAAGGCAGCGCCGCTGGTATCGGCAGTAAGATTTTCCGAGATCAGCAGCGACAGATTAAGGGCATCATTGGCTATTAATTCCGAGGTGCCGGCTTTCAATACGTCCAGCTGACCTTTTGCCCAGTTAAAATCACCAAAATAATACGCCAGCCTGGCATCCCTGAATTTAGCTTCCTGCGAAATAGCTGTGCCGGTTCGATTGGTTTCCACCTGCTCATATAATAAAGTGGCTTCCCAGCGCTGGCCGTTCAGCATATACACATCACCCAGGTCAAGCTTGCAGGAAGCAAGTAATCCGGCCTTAATATCCGTCAATGCAATTGCCTGTTCCAGCAGCTTTTGTGCGTCATTATATTTATGGAGCTTGAAAGCTTCAAGCCGGGCCAACCGCTGCATGGCGAAAACGGTACCGGCTGTTTTGCCAAATTCATTCAGCAGGTCGTTATAGTCTTTCTCTAAACTCAGCAGATCGGCATCAGTGTATTTGCCCGATGTCACCAGCAGGTTTTTGGTATTGATCAGGTCGATCTTGGCCGAGATATAAAGCGAATGATCCTTACCCTTGCTGATGATATATTGATAACCCCGGATGGCAGCATCGTATGCACCATCTGAAACCAAGGTTTGGCACAATTCGTAGATGCTGTTGCCATCGTCATTCTGCCTGCGGCTTAAAGCCAGCGCCTGGTTCAATGCCTGGTCGTAATCCTTTTGCTGCAAAAAATCCCATACCAGCAGGTCGACATAAATAGTTTGCTGCGGGGCCTTTTGTATACGCTGGAAAAGCGCCGCCTTCAGCATATCATAGTCCGTCGAGCCTTCGAAGGTCGTCGATAAAGTATTTTCGGCTTGCGCAATAAATGTCGGATTGTCGGGCAGGAAGTTCAGGTATTCTCCTACCAGCCCGGTTTTATCCCGTTTGAACCGGTACAGGTTGATCAACTCGAACGAATACAGCTTATCATTGTTCAGCAGCTTACGCCCCTGCAGAAATATCTTAACCGCATAGTCGGTATTCTCGGCCTGGTAAAACTGCGATGCCAGCGCATTGATGGCGCCCGGATCGGCGGGGAGGTTTTTGATCAGTCCGTCATATACCTCATTGGCTTTATCTATATCGCCCTTTTGTGTGTAGATGCGCCCGAGCGCTACAGAATAGCGATAATCGCCGGGATTCTTGCGAAGCATCTTTTTGGTGGCGTTTTCGGCCTCGTCGAATTTTTTAAGCGCCAGCAGCGTGGCCGTATAATAAGGATAATAAGTTTCGTTATCTTGCTTATACAATTTTTGGTAAAGCTCCAACGCTTTTTGCTGTTCGCCGTTGGCCGCAAACTGCCGGGCAAGCGCAAAATCATCGCCTTGTGCGAGCAGTGCAGCAGCCAGGAAAAACTGGAAAAAAATGATCAGCGCGGCCTTCTTCATCTTATCAAAAATAAACAATAATAGCGTTAAGATATTATTTACGGAATTATAATATAACGATATAAAGCAGTAAAATTGTAGTGACATTTCATTTGAATTACCTAAATTATCTAAGTTTAGCCAACTGGTACCTTACCTTTGGCTATTGTAAATGTTGAACAGGATACGTATTTGGCTTTTCCCCGCGCTGCTTTTTGTAGTCAGTTCGTGTAAACAACACGAGGTGCGGCAGATCCCTGTAAGCGACTTTTTCAAGACGCCCGAGGAAAGTATTTTCCGGCTTTCGCCTGATGGAAAATATATCTCCTATACCAAACCCTACGGCCCGCAAAAGCAACAGAACTTATTTATCCGGTCGCTGGCTGATGGCAAAGAGCAGGTGGCTACCCAGTTTACCGACTATGCTGTGCGTGATTATTCCTGGACCTACAATAACCAGATCGTATTTATCCAGGATATCATCGCTGCGGATCAGTTCAAGATGTTTGCGCTGGATATCAATACACTCAAAACCCGCGAGGTGTTGTCGATAGACAAAGGCAGGAGGATCAGGCTCTTGAATAACCGTAACCGCCAGGAGCCGGACATCGTGACGCTGAGCATGAATAAGCGCGACCCGGCCAACTTCGATATCTACAGGCTTAATATCCGCACGGGTGAATTGAGACCATACCTGATCAATCCGGGCAATATAACAGAATGGTTCCCGGACGATGATAGCGGAAAGATCCGGTTGGTTAAGTCGTCTGACGGTGTAGATGAGACCATACTTTTCCGTGCGAACGACGACGCGCCGTTTACGCCGATCATTAAGAATAATTTTCGTAACAGGGTTGTACCGGTGGCATTTACCGGGGTTAAAGATAATTTCTATGCCTTGTCTAACGTGAACCAGGATAAAACCGCGTTGGTTGAGATAGACGGTTCAAATGGCAAAGAGATCAGAAGTATACTGAATTGTGATAAGGCGGACATATCGCGTGTTGATTATTCACGGAACAAGCACAGGCTCGAGCTGGCAGTTTGTGAAGAAGAAAGGCCCACCAAGCATTTCCTGAACGACGACATCAAAACGATGTACGACAGCCTTTCGCGCAAGTTTGCCGGCAGCGAGGTGAACATCGTGAGCCGTGACACGTCCGAGAAGAAATTCATTATTTTTACCTATACTGACCGCAATCCCGGCAGCTATTATCTTTATGAAGCTGCGGGTGGTAAGCTGACCAAATTAGGCGATATCAATTCAAGCATTAAGCCCGAAGAATTGTGCGCTATGAAGCCTGTTTCGTTCAAAGCGCGCGACGGGATGCTTATTAACGGCTACCTGACACTCCCGCAAGGGTCGAATACCACAGACTTGCCGGTAGTTGTATTGCCGCACGACCAGCCGTGGCGCACACGCGATACCTGGCGCTATATTGACGAGGTGCAGTTTTTGGCGAACCGGGGGTATGCGGTATTCCAGGTGAATTACCGCGGATCAAGCGGGTATGGCAAAGCTTTTAACAGTGCGGGCTTCAAGCAGGCAGGCGGCAAGATACAGGACGATATAACCGACGGCGTAAAATGGCTTATCGGCCAGAAAATAGCCGACCCCCAAAAGATAGCTATATATGGCGGCGGCTTTGGCGGCTTTTCGGCGCTGTATGAGGTTTCTGCCCACCCGGAATTGTACAACTGCGCTGTGGTTCAATACGGCTTGATCAACTTCTTTACGTACATCAAGGATGTGCCGCCTTATTTTAAACCCAGGCTGCAAATGATGTATGAAATGATCGGCAACCCTGAAACGGATGCCGAACAGCTGCGCAATATCTCGCCGGTATTCCATACCGATAAGATCAAAGCGCCGTTACTTATATTCCAGGGCGCCCGGGATGACCGGGCAAACATCAGCGAGCTGAACCAGTTCGTACGCGAGCTGAAAAAGCAGGGCGTTTCGGTCACCTACTTCTTAAAACAAAACGAGCGGACTGTTTTCAGGAATGAACACAACAGGATGGAAATGTACGAGCAGATAGAAAGATTCCTGGATAAGAATATGCGGGTTAAACGTTAAAACCCGGCGCGATGCAGCAAGATAAGCAAGTTTACCGGAAGAATTTTGCGCTCATTATAGCGTTTTTGATACTCGTATCGGTAACCTTCATCATTGCGCTTTTTGTTTCCTATAGCCTGACAGAAAAGTATGTCGAAAATGAGTTCAGCTCAAAAGATAATGATGTACTTGACCAAACGATAAAGCCCTACAACGATTTTTTCCAGAACACGATACCCGAGATCACTTATTACGCCGGCTTCCTGGATTCGGCGTCTGCGGCGAGGTATTCTGATTCGGTGTTCAAGACTTTTAAATTCGTAAAGCACACTACATTTTACGCTATTGACATAGCAAGCCCTACAGAAACTGATCCGGGCGACCTGGACGTACGTGTAAAGGCTATTTACCAGTTTTCGCCCCAGAACGGGCATGTTGTTGGTTCGAGAAAAACAAGGGCAGCCGATTTTAGCGATTTTGAAATGATGTCAGCCCGCCTGAAAACTTATGTCGCTGAGGCGGATACCTCGCGCGAACCCACACAGGATCAAAAGTTTAAAACCTTTTATGACATCGAGCCCGAGAAGATCATCTACCTCAATATCCCCCGGCGCGAAGACATAAAGCACTACCGCGAGCTATTGAAGAACCTTCACAGCAATGGGGTGTACGGGCAAAATATGATGACATTCGCGCTGGACAGGTCGGGGTTGAATGTAAAGAACACGCATCCGGAGTTATACAAGAATGTATCTATCAGGCCCGTTGTGTACGATCCGATAGATAATGATAATACCAATATAGTTGCCGAATCACCGTTCCCGGGGGCGTTCTCAAACTATAAGCTTTACCTCACTTCGCCGCACGATTACCTGAATGCCGAAGTGAACCGGCGGTTTATGCCGATTGGGGCGATGGTATTGCTTATTTTTGCTTTCCTGGTTGTCATCGGCTGGCTTATTTACCGCAACATGAATGTGAACATGAGGCTGTTTAAGCTGCAGTATGACTTCATCAATAACTTTACACACGAGTTTAAAACGCCGGTAAGTGTGATCAAGATAGCAGGGTCGAACCTGCGCAGCGATGCTGAACTAAGCGACAGGCAACGGCGCCACTACGGGAAAATACTGGACGAGGAAGCCGACCGCCTGAACGACCTGATGAACACTTTGCTGTCGTTCACGCAGTTGGAAAACAATGCGATACGGGCCAAAAAGGAAGAGATAGCGATCGGCGATTTTGTAACGGGTTACATTGATACCTTCAAGATAAAATATCCCGACTTCAAAATAAACCATACTGTGCAAGGAGTAGTCAAATTTTACACTGACCCGGTACTGCTGGGCAGCTTGTTTCAAAACCTGATGGAGAATGCTTACAAGTATTCGAACCCGAAGCGGCGGGAGCTGGCCATCAATGTAAAAAAAGGGAAAAAGGGTATCATCTTTTCATTTGCCGACAAGGGAATAGGCATAGCAAAAGAGGAAATAACTCATATATTTAAGAAATTTTATAAGGTTGAAAACCAGTATAATCAGCAGGGCAGTGCCGGTCTCGGCCTGGCGTTTTGCAAAGAGCTGGTGAACTTTATGGAAGGGGATATTACTGTCAATTCAAAAATAAACGAAGGCTCGGAGTTTATCATCACACTACCCTACGAAGCTGCCGAGTAAAGACTGATAAAACTATGGAAAAGGAAATAAAAATAGCGCTGGTTGAAGACGACGAGAACCTGCGTTTTTTGGTGGGCGAGCGCCTGCAGTCGGAAGGATACAAGGTTTTAGAAGCTGATAACGGCGACGCCGCCGAAGCGATGGTCATCGAGGAGCAGCCGCACATCGTGCTGCTCGACTGGATGCTGCCGGGCAGGCAGGGCGCCGAAGTTTGTGCTTCTATCCGTGAGAAGGGCTTTGATAAGCTGGTGATCATGATGACCGCCAAGGCGCAGGA
>Ga0157374_10005430_pt1 | contig 10708 bp, 8 predicted proteins | sample M25metaG_FD_115308 | JGI IMG/M metagenome (GOLD analysis project Ga0157374, IMG submission 115308) | Miscanthus rhizosphere microbial communities from Kellogg Biological Station, Michigan, USA - M2-5 metaG | ecosystem: Host-associated > Plants > Roots > Rhizosphere > Soil | place: USA: Michigan... | reverse complement strand
TGCAGATAGCCGGAAAATTAGATGTCACCTGGTCGCCGGGCCCGGAACTACCGAAGCAGGAAACTTTTTACGATCATTTGCGAAATCAGAAGCCGACGCGCGACACGCTACTCGTGAATTCCAATGATGTGGACCAGAAACTGAGCGCGGCTGTGACCGTCGTTAAGGCGACCTATCTCCATCCGTATCAAATGCACGCATCGTTCGCGGCTTCCTGCGCCGTCGCCGACGTGCAGGGAGATAAAGCCACGGTGTGGTCGCCGACGCAGGGAGTCTGGCACCAGCGCGCCACGCTGGCCATGCTTCTGGGATTGAAGGCGGAAAATGTGCGCGTGATTTTTCGCCGCGGCTCGGGCTGCTACGGAATCAACGGAGCCGATGCGGTCACCTATGACGCTGCGCTGCTCTCGCAGGCTGTCGGCAAGCCGGTGCGCGTGCAGCTCACTCGAAAAGATGAAATGGCCTGGGAGAATTACGGCTTCGCGTTCACGATCGACGAGCGCGCCGGCCTCGACGCGCAGGGAAATATCATCGCCTGGGATCACGAAGCGTGGTCGCCGGTGCTGGGGAATCGCCCGGTCTACACGTATCCCGGAAACGTCATCACCGGATATCTGGCGGGTTTTCAGCCGGAAGAATTCAGGCCGCGCTCTCCTGCGCCGGAACCGACGACATTCAGCAACAACAGCAACGCGATTCCGTCTTACGTGGTGGGCCACGTTGCCGGCGCGGACCATGGCGCGGGCAAGGTGAAATCCGAGCGCGCCCTCTTGCACAACGTCGTCTCTCCGTTCTGGACGGGCCCGTTGCGCTCACCGCAGCGCCTCCAAAATACATTCGCTCATGAATCCTTCATGGACGAACTTGCGGCTCGGGTGAAGGCCGATCCCGTGGAATTCCGGCTGCGCCATTTGAGCGAACCACGCATGATCGACGTCGTGAAAGCCGCTGCGAAGGGCGCAAATTGGGACCCTCGCCCGTCGCCCAAAGCTCGAACAGGTTCCGCGGGAGTGGCAAGCGGCCGCGGAATCTCGTGTGTCGCGTACGAAGGCGACAACGGATTTTCCGCCATGGTGGCCGAGGTGGAAGTGGATCTGGCGACCGGAAAAATCACGGTGAAGCGAATCGTCGTTGCCATCGACGCTGGTCCGATCTCAAATCCCGACGGCCTGCGTAATCAAAGTGAAGGCGGCGCGTTGCAAGGCCTGAGCCGTGCCCTCGGCGAAGAAGTTACTTGGGACGACCACAACGTAACGTCGATCGACTGGAGAACCTACCACTCGCTGCCTTTGGGATTTTCCGTCCCCAAAATGGACGTTGTGCTGCTCAACCGTTCTGACGTGCCAGCTACGGGAGCGGGCGAAACCGCGATCACCGTGGTCGCAAGCGCAATCGGTAACGCCATCTTCGACGCGACCGGCGCGCGCCTTCGCCAAGTGCCGTTCACGCCGGAGCGAATCAAGGCTGCCCTCTCGGGCTAACAAATTGATAGATTGCAGCGACGTCTTCTCGTCGAATGCCATGGGGTGGTAGATCTTCTAGTCTTGTGATCTGCACATGTTCAGTGAAATGAATTATGGCCGTCGCCATCATTGCAACGCGCTTCCTTTCCTGCTAGATTCCGCGTTATAAATCACCTGAATATTGTCTTCGCAATGATGAAAGTCGCACCGTGCCGCTGGAAAATAGGGGAATAAGGAGGAGGGTTAATGCGTCCAGCGTACAGAATCTCAGCCTTGACTGCGCTCGTGCTTTTTTTTGGCTCGTTCGCCTACGGTGCGACGATTTCCGGCACCGTGAAGGGCCCTGACGGAAAACCTTTCAAAGGCGCATTCGTCGAGGCACAGGATATGGATTCTCGGATCGCGACGAATGTTCTTTCCGACAAGGATGGCCGCTATCGCATCGAAAATTTGCCTGAGGGGCAATATCAGTTAGTGGTGCGGGCCGTCGGATACCGCTTCGAGCCGCGCACTGATCTTCAACTTGCCGCCAGCCAGAACGCTTCGTATGACGTTGCCCTGGAGAAGGGAATTGTGCACTGGACGGATCTTTCGATCTACCAGGGCGAACAGCTTTTGCCTCAGGGGCGCGGCAGAGACAAGCTGACCACCGCTTGTTTCCGCTGCCACGGTTTTCAGAGCCGCATGGCTGCGCAGGTGCGCGACGAAACCGGTTGGCACGACCGCGTCAACTACATGCGCACCAGCTTCGGTTATTTATTGCGTGACGTAAATGAGAAGGACGGTTCTGACGTCACCGCTTATCTCACCAAATTTTTCGGGCCCGACTCGCCTCTGGCGCATTCCCCCGCGGAATTGCCGGGATACGCGGAAGCCAAGCTGCCTGCCTTAAGCGACGACGCGATGAAGATTGTTTATGTGACGTTTGATATGCCCGGATCAAATCGCTTTCCCGGTTCCGCGAAGCCGGAGCGCGACGGAAACGTCTGGATCTGGGAGTATCGCGGCCACTGGCTGGGAAAACTCGATCCTAAGACCGGCGTCATCAGCGAATATCCAGTGCCCAATGTAGACCAGGCATCCATCCATTCCGTGATCGTGGGCGGCGACGGTACGATCTGGTTCTCGGAGCAGGCCACCGACACGATCGGCAAGATGGATCCGGCGACGCATCAGATCACGCGTTACAAAGAACCCAGCCGCGGCACGAAACACACTCTGGTCGTCGACGCCACAGGAATGGTGTGGGGCACCGGCGAGCCTCTGACGCGCTTCGATCCTGAGACGAACACTTTTCATGATTATCCGGAAGTGCCGAACGCCTACGGTCTCGCGCTCGATAAGGATGACAACGTCTGGTTCTCGGAATTTTCAAAGGACGGCAAGATCGGAAAAGTCGACGCCAAAACCGGCAAAGTCATCAAGTACCAGCAGCCGACCGCCGGCTCCTGGCCGCGCCGCTTGAAGATCGATGGGCAGGGCGACGTCTGGTTCTGCGAATACGAGGCAGGGAAAATCGGGCGCTTCGATCCCAGGACTGAAATGTTCAAGGAATAGCCGACACGATTGTTAGCCTGCGAACCCCACCAGGCGGCAGGCCCACACCTTACGCGCTGGTGATCGACAAAAACACCGGCCACGTGTGGTTTTCGTCGATGGAAATGGACACGGTCTCCGAACTCGATCCCGTGACCGGGAAGATCACGCTTTACCCGTTCCTGTTTCCCGAAAATGGTATGCGTGATTTCTTTCAGGACGCGGATGGGCGCATCTGGTGGGGTTCGCAGGCTAACAATCGTGTCGGCTATTTTTATCTTGCAGGATCGGCCGCCGATCAACGTGCAGGAAAATAGCACAGCCAAGTCTGGCCGTACGGCCTGGAGCGGTGCGAATTCTCCGCACTTTCTAGATTCGTCTCATAAACTTCGCGGCTATTTCGAGTCCATCGCGATCTTGTCGCCGCCCTTCACAGTAACCAGGGCAACAACATTTTCTCCGCTTTCGGTCAACACCAGCTTGCCGTCCGCGAAGTGCATCATGTTTCGCACCACGCCGCCGCCGGAGGGAATCGTCCAGGTTTGAAACTTCTCGGTCTTGGGATCGAAGCGAACCAGCGTATTCGGTTTCACTCCGGCTTCGCTGTACCACACGATACCGTTCACGATCGTGATCCCGTAGGGACGTGATTGAGGCCCGCTCGGTGAGGGCCATTCCTTAACAAATTGTCCTGTCTTCGTATCGAATTTGCCGAGGTAACCGCGGCCATAATCGGAATAGTAGAGAACGTCGTCCGGCGTGATGGCCACGCGCCGCGGCCGGGCCGATTCATTGGGCAGAAGATATTCGTGGATTGCCATCGTTTCCGGATCGATACTGGCGATTTTGTTGGCTCCAAATTCAACAAAATATGGAATTCCTTTGGTGGTGACGACCATACCGTAGGGATTCGACTTGGGCGTCGGCGAAGTGACCAATTTTGACTCGCCGGTTTCCGGGTTCAGCCGTCCGACCATGTTGGCGCCCTGCACGCTGAACCAAAGCGTCCCCTTTTGATCGAAGATCGGAGTATGTGGATCGCGTGCTTTGGGATCGAGCGGATATTCGGTAAATTTTCCGGTCTTCGGATCGAATTTGCCGATGTAAGCCTTGAAATTCGCGGTGAACCAGATGTCGCCTTGCTTGTCCATCACCAGGCCGTGGGGTCCGGACATGACCTTGTTCGTCCGATATTCCTTGATGTCTCCCGTCTTCGGATCGATATGGCCAAGTAGATTGGCCATGTGGCCCGTGTACCAGATCGTGCCGTCCGGCGCGGCGAGCGGATCATGCGGGCGCGTTCCGGGCGTTGGCAGTTTCCACTCTTTGAAGGCTACTTCGACGCTGCCGGGAATCACGCTGGGCGCGGGTCCGGGCTTGGCCGGAAAATTCTTTACCAGGTAATTCAGCACCATGTCGCGTTTGTCGTCCGGTATCGCGGCGCCGACGTTGAGCATCATGGAGAGCGTCGTCTTCCACTCTTCGGGCGTATGCCCCTGCGAGTTAGTGATGTTGTTCAGGCTGTGACATGCCGAGCAAGCGTCCGAGACGAGCTCCTTGGCGTCGCCGTCGGGCAGCTGGACAGCCGAGCTTTGCTCCTGAGCCCGCGCAGGCAAAACGCATAGTAAGGAAGCCGCCATCGCGCAAGTCAAAATTGATTTAGCAGACATAAGCCCTCCCGCAGGGTGCAGCGATCCCTATCTTAGAAGAAAAAACGCCTTCCCGCGTTACAAAAAATGAATGGGGTCGCCGTTGACCTGGCGCCGCCCCTGCAAGAACAGGGAAGACTTTCAATGTGGGTCTAAAGCACCGGAAGCAGGAAGGTCGATGGAGCTGTTTTCCACAACCAGTACGGCGGCGAGGCAAAAAGCTAGAAAGGCAGAGGCGGTTGGGTTAGTCTACCTTGAGAGTAAGGTACGCCGCCTCTGCCTCGTAACGCGCAAGATATAACAGATTTGTGATAAGACACGCAAGTATAATTAATAACATTTTAATATTAGATTATCGTTATAGAACCGCAAGATTGCCCCGGTGGCCGCAAGATTCAAATTCTGTAGCGTCCTCCTTCAGACGGGCACATCCGGTGTAGTTGCTCGCCCGCCCGACGGGAACGCCACAGAAACCCCCAGACCTGGAAATGATATGATCCGGTTGTACATATGCGGGCGTATCGAAAAGAGCGGTTCCACTCGCGACGGAGGGTAATATGGCCGATAAAAAGATCATAGCGGTTTTTGGGGCAACAGGCGCGCAGGGCGGCGGTTTGGTAAGGTCAATTTTGCGCGATCCCGAGGGAGGTTTCGCCGCGCGCGTAATCACCAGGCATCCAGATGGCGGTAAAGCAAAAGAGTTCGCGAAAATGGGCGCTGAAGTGATGGCTGCAGACATCGACAATCCCGATAGCGTGAACAAAGCGCTCGCCGGCGCGAACGGGGCTTACTTCGTCACATTTTTCTGGGCGCACTTCTCACCGGAAAAGGAAATGCAGGAGGCACAGAAGATGGCCGAAGCTGCCAGGGATGCGGGGTTGAAGCATGTGATCTGGTCCACGCTCGAAGACACTCGAAAATGGTCGCCCCTGTCCGATCCCACAATCCCTGTGTTGAATGCCAAATACAAGGTGCCGCACTTCGACGGCAAGGGGGAATCAAATCACTACTTCTCAGATTTGGGCGTGCCGACGACTTTTCTGCTGACCTCGTTTTATTGGGACAATTTCATCAGTTTCGGCATGGGTCCTCAAAAAGGGCCGGACGGGAAGTTGGCAATTACGTTCCCGATCGGCGACAAAAAGCTGCCGGGAATCGCGGCGGAAGACATTGGCAAGTGCGCATACGGTATTTTCAAACGAGGCAACGAATTCATTGGCAAAACCGTGGGGATTGCCGGCGAAAACTTGACCGGCGCGGAAATGGCGGCTGGATTCAGTGAACTCCTCGGCCAGGAAGTCCGGTACAACAGTATTTCTCCAGAGGCCTACCGGGCCCTCGGTTTCCCCGGCGCGGATGATCTGGGCAACATGTTTCAGTTTAAGCGCGATTTTAACGACTATTTTTGCGGCATGCGGGATCGCGCGTTTTCGAAGTCCTTAAATCCCGAACTGGAAGACTTTCGAACCTGGTTGCACAGCCACAGGGACGCGATTCTCGGAACGCAGAGCGCCGCGGGAGCGTAGTCGCGCGCACGGTTCGTGTTTTGCGGGGGGAAATGCATGCGTGCAGATCTCGGCCGGAAACTCGCTTGCTCGTTCGTGCTGTTTTTGTTCCTGACTCTGGTTCTGTTCCTGGAACCAGCACACTCGCAAAAGCTGGACGAGATCTACGCAAAAGCGAAAACCGAAGCCGCGCTAGTACTGTATACCGGCGGCCCTGCCGCGCCGTGGGACGCTGCAGCCAAGGAGTTTTCCGCGCGCTATCCGGGCATTGCCGTTTCTGTCACCGGCGGCTTCAGCAATGTCCTCGATAAGAAAATCGACGCGCAACTCGTGGCCGGCAAGTTGGAAGTCGATCTCGCCGTTTTCCAAACCCTGCAGGATTTTGTGCACTGGAAGCAGCAAGGCGTGCTGCTCGAATTCAAGCCGGAGGGCTTCGAGAAAATTGACGCCAGCTTCAAGGATACAGATGGAGCCTTCGTCGCAGTTCAGGTGAATGCTCATGCCTACGCCTACAATCCCAATTTGGTGAAGTCCGAAGACGTGCCGCGCTCGGCGCTGGACTTCCTCAATCCGCGCTTCAAAGGCAAGGTTGTATCCTGCTATCCTGCCGATGATGATGCGACGCTCTACGATTTTTACAGCATCGTGCAGAAATATGGCTGGTCCTACATGGACCGCTACATGGCCAATCAGCCGAATTTCATTCAGGGCCATCTGGGAGTCGTGCGCAGCATTGCCTCCGGCGAAAATCTCGTCACATTCGATACGATTGCGAGCATCAGCACGGACCAAAAGAATCTAGGCCTGACGCAGGCAGTAGACTTCCCTCAATCGGACCCACTTCCGATCTGGCCGTTCACCGCGGCCATCTTCAAATCCGCGCCACACGCGAACGCCGCCAAACTTTTCCTGTCGTGGTACCTGTCTCCCGAAGTGCAGTCCCAAACAGGGAACTGGTCGCCGCGTTCCGACGTCCTTCCTCCCTACGGTTGGAAACCCATCCTTTCGTACAAAGTAGTCAACCAATACCGCGCTTTTCTAACGAACACGAAGCAACTGGAAGAATTAAGAAAGCGTTTCGAAGCCTACACGGGCCCGGTCAAGAACGTGGGCGGGGTGCGGTAATAATTTCCGCGAAGTGAAAACACGGGAAAAAGTTTCCGGCTGAGAATCGAAGATACTGAGTTGTGTCAATTCGGATTGCAGATTGCGGAGGTCGGGGCTTCAGACCCGACGCTCAGAACTGCTTTCTTCCGGGATTTAGCCCCTGAAACTTGAGGGCCTGAAGGCCTTTCTCATGCAACCGTGGCTGTCCGACCTGAAGGTCGGACTTCCTTGAACCCTTAAGACCAACGCTTTAAATAGCATTGCCCAATTTGCTCGCGACGTAGCGACCGGGGGAGCGCTGGGCTCGAGTATCCGTTTAGGGATCGCGCTTCACTCTGTGCCGTATCTCCTTTCGAAAATTTTGATAAACTTGAAGAAGTTCCCACGGCGAGAGGAGGACGATCGTGACGGCTGAACCTCTCGTGGCAGCGGCACCCTATCTCATCGAACAGAAATACCTGGACTACACCCCTGAACACCACGCGGTTTGGGCGGAACTCGTGAGCCGCCGGCGTCCGCAGGTGAACGCGCATGCCTGCCGCGAGTATCTCGAAGGATATGAAATCATCGGTTTGCAGGATGACCGCCTCCCGAATCTTCGTGCCATCAGCGATCGAATTGGCCCACGGACGGGCTGGAGTGCCACGCCCGTAAGCGGCTTTCTCCCGGGCGAGGCTTTTTTTGAGATGCTCGCGGCGCGGAAATTTCCCACCACCACATGGCTGCGCAGCCACGATTCGCTCGAATACATTCCCGAGCCGGACATTTTTCACGATGTGTTCGGGCACGTTCCCATGCACGCCCATCCCGTTTTTGCCGATTTTCTGCAGCATTACGGCAGCATCTGCGCAACAGCAAAGGACGCGGAGATCCTGGAGCGCCTGGGCCGCTTGTTCTGGTACACGGTGGAATTCGGTCTGATCCGTCAGGACGGAGAAATCAAAATCTACGGCAGCGGAGTGATTAGCTCGCACCGCGAGTGCACCAATGTAATCGAGCGCGGATGCGAAATTAGGGACTTTAATCTCGATGAGGTCCTGGAAACGCCTGTGAAGGTCGATGAGCTACAGAAGAAGCTCTTCGCGATTGAGAATTTCGACCAAATCTACGAAGCCGTTCAGGAAGCCGAGAAGCGACTGGTTTGAGTGGAGCGGACTTCAGTCTGCGGGTTTTATTCCTTGCGAGCACCAAAATCCACAGGCTGAACCCTGCGCCACCAAAACCTCCCCAGGTTTGACTTTAGAGCGCAACGCGATCAGACTCACCGAAACGGTCCGGAGGTGCAGCTATGCCCAACCACATGTGCCTCGATTGCGATTCCCCTGGCGATGGAAATTGCGCCGTGTGCCACGGAATCGGAAAACTTCCCGGCGCAAACATGGCCGGCACTTTCGAGCGCGGCGATGAGGTGTCCTGCGCTTCCTGCAGCGGCACGGGCGAGTGTCAGAAGTGCGAAGGAAGCGGGGAAGTCGAGGTCGGCGGCGAAGCTTAGAGCAGTACCGTTAGCCCACCTAGATATTTTGAACCCGAGCCCCACGCGTACTAGGGCCCGAGACAAATGTGGTAACACGAATCACTGCACAGCAAACACCAGGACCTCCGCGCATTTGGCCCCGTGAGGCGGCACCGCGACAAAATACTGACTCAAGGCAGGCACGAGCAGACCGGTTTTGCCCAGCGGTCCGGTGGGAACCTTCCCGATCACGCTGTAATGATCCGGATCATTCTCTTTAAAAACGTTGACGAATCCCTCGCCTGCCGCCACGTATACCCTCTGGCTCGCAGGATCGAAGACCATATCGTCGACGCCCGTGGAAATCGGCAGATTCTGCAGCACTTTTCCGGTGTCCGAATCGAGCACGTTCATATTTCCATCGCGGCACGCGGCGAACAGGCGATGATTCTTTTCGTCGATGGCAACCGAGGCATTCACTTTACAGGTGAGCGGCCAGACGGCGGCTACGGCCTGCTTCTTACGATCAATCACGCCAATGGAATTCTTCTCGGTCATATTCAGAAACAGGCGGGGTCCCCCTTTTTCAACGACCATCGCCTCCAGTCGGTTGGAATCAATTTTGATCTGACCGACCTTCTCGAAGGTATCCGTGTTTATGATTTCCAGAAACGTGTGGTTCAGTTTTGCGTCCAGGCCGCCGTCCGCGATGTACAGGTAATGCGTTACAGGGTCGTACCCGGTGGCATCCGAATCCTCAAGAAGTTTTATCTTCTTCATGAACTCGTACGTGGTGCCGTTGAACATCTTTACGTCACCGTCGGAGCCATCGGTCACGAAGATCCGGTCCGTATCCGCGCGGTAGACCACGGAATGCCCGACGCCGATTCCCTTGATGCTGTGAATGAATTTGCCGGTGTGGATGTTATAGACCTCGATCGACTTGTTATCTTCGGGCACGACGAAGATGCGGTTGCTTCTTAGATCGGGCGTCAGATGGTCGAAATGGTTGGCCACGCCCACCATGCGAGTGGTGGTCAAATTCTTGGAAAGCTGGTCGGAGGAAACGTCAGGTTCGCCGCTGCGAATGTCTGTCAGCTCGATCGTTTTCACCAATTTCAGGGGAGGCTTATCCTCGGCGAATACAAAAGCCCGCGGAACAGTCCAAGTTACGATAGCCAGTGCAGCAAACCAGAAAATGTACCGTTGATACGAACGCATCCATCCCTCCACCCGTCAAATGTTAAGAATCGCTGCGTGTAATCCACAAATCATAACACGCGATTGAGTTCGGCTCACTAAATCCGCATGCCGCCGGTTGGCGGAACTGATTCAGTGCGAACTTCAATGGCGCAAATCGCTGTCCGCCCAAAAACAGCGACCTTCCCTGTACCCCGGTGGTACTGGCGCTTTTTTCCACGGTTGCCTTGCTTGACATTGGGACAGGCGCGGGCGTATACGGGAGTGAACCTGTCCACGTCCGCAATTATTCGAGGAGGCGCCCATGAGCACGAAGAAGCGGGAGACCACAGCACGAATCAATCAGTTGGAAGCGGGCTCGCAGCGCGCGAAACCGGTCTTGCATCAGCACGCCAAAGAAATCCAACCCTTTGGACACATCGCTAAATTGTCCATCGCGCTCGACGAGACGGCCTGCGAATCGAGCATCAACAACCTGAATCAGATTCTCGCGGATACCATGACGCTTCGCGACATGTACAAGAAACACCACTGGCAGGTGGCTGGCGCTACGTTCTACCAGCTTCACTTGCTTTTTGACAAACATCACGCCGAGCAGGACGAACTGGTGGACTCCATCGCGGAACGCATTCAGCTGCTCGGCGGCGTGAGTCTCGCCATGGCTGCGGACGTTGCGGAAACCACCATCATTCCTCGTCCGCCCCGTGGAAGGGAAGAGGTCGCCGTACAGATCTCCCGTCTTCTCGAAGCGCACGAATTTATTTTGAAAGAAGCGCGCACCATGGCCCGGGAAGC